>Ga0134102_1001640_pt1 | contig 18191 bp, 13 predicted proteins | sample 13_3_2metaG_FD_94447 | JGI IMG/M metagenome (GOLD analysis project Ga0134102, IMG submission 94447) | Switchgrass degrading microbial communities from high solid loading bioreactors in New Hampshire, USA - 13_49_3.3_201_A3 metaG | ecosystem: Engineered > Bioreactor > Semi-continuous > Anaerobic...
CCTGAAGGAGGGCTCTTTCTTGCGCCTCCCCACTTCGTCGAATGGGAACAGCTTACGTCGCCGGATCTTCGGCGTCGCCCTGGCGACGCTGGTGCTGAGCGGCGTCGGTGCGGCCGGCCGCCCGGCCGCGCTTCCCGCGCAGGCTCCCAACTCCACGTCTTCAGGGGCGGCGAACGATGCCGCCAAGGGAGGGGCCGGCGCGGATGAGGCTAAGACCGCCGCCCGAGTGCCGGACACGGTCGGTGCGGAGGCCGCACTGGCCACCGCACTGCCGCCGGCCGCAGCGGGCGAGGCCGCGTCTCCGGCCGAGGCCGAGGCGCCCAGGCCGAAGGTGATCACCTACACCGTGGTGGAGGGCGACACGATCGAGGCCATCGCCCAGCGTTACGGCGTGTCGACCGAGACGCTCCTTTACGTGAATGACATGTACGCCGACGACATCCTGCAGATCGGGCAGGAGCTGAAGATCCCGACGATGGATGCGCTGGTCTACGAGGTCGTCCCGGGCGACACGATGTGGGGCATTGCCGACGCGTTCGACGCCGACTTCGAGGAGATCGTGGCGGCCAATCCGGACGTGGACGCAGACGCCCTGAAGCCGGGCGACATCGTCTTCGTGCCCGGCGGCACGCCGCCGTCCCGGCGCACGATGGTGGCCAGCCGCGGCGGTTCCCGCACGCCTTCGGTGCCGGGCCGGTTTGACATCTGGCCGGCCTGGGGGCGGGGGACCACGGACGAGTTCGGCTGGCGGACGCACCCGGTCACCGGGGTCTGGCACCTGCACGACGGGCTGGACATCGACGTGGACTATGGCACGCCGGTGGCCGCCGTCGCGGCCGGCACGGTCACCTATGCCGACTGGCTGGGCGGCTACGGGATCGCGGTGAAGATCGACCACGGCAACGGGATCATGACGATGTACGCGCACCTGAGCCAGGTGGCGGTCAGCCCCGGCGAGTGGGTGAACGAGGGCGACCTCATCGGGTACTCCGGAAGCACAGGGAATTCCACGGGGCCGCACCTCCATTTCACGGTTCTGGTCGACGGTGAACCGGTCGACCCGCGGGGGTGGCTGCCCTGAGCCTAGCAGGGGGCGGTGAGATTGCGCAGCGAGCAGAAGCGGGTGTTCGTCATGCTGGGCGCCATCCTGTTGACGATCGGCCTGGCCGGCACCCGTCTCTACCGCCTCACGGTGGTCGAATCGGCGGCGTGGGTAAGCCGGGCCGTCAGCCATCACTATGTGGAACTGCCCAGTTTCGGCCCCCGTGGGGCCATTTACGACAGGGACGGCCGGCCGCTGGCCACCAGCGAGCCGGTCTATGCCGCCATGCTGTATGACCAGACGCCTGAGCACGTGGCCGAGATCCTGCCCGAACTGAGCCTCCTCCTGGCCGAGGGCGATGCCGCGGCGGCCGAGGAGATCCGCGAGTACGTCATGGAGCAGGTGCGCATCCACGAGCGCCAGGGGCGGCAGGCCGAGGACCTGATCATCAAGACCGGCCTGTCGCAGTCGGTGGTCGCCAAGTTCATCGAGCGGCAGGGCGAGTTCCCCGGGGTGACGATCGTCACCCAGTCAGCGCGAAAGTACCCGAACGGCAAGGTGGCCGCCAACGTGGTGGGCTACGTGCAGCCCATCTCGCAGGAGCAGCTGGAGAGCGAGGAGTTCAAGGGCTACCATCCCGATTCCGTGGTGGGCAAGGACGGCATCGAACTCTTCTACGAGAAGCTGCTCCAGGGTCAGCCCGGCAAGCGCGTCAAGATGGTCGACCCCGCCGGCCGTCCGGTGGGCACGGTGGAGGAGACCGAGCCGGAGCCCGGGTACGACCTGACCCTGACGCTTGACCTGGACCTGCAGCAGGTGGCCGAGCAGGCGCTGGTCTCCACCATTGAGTGGATCAAGGCGCAGAACGACCCGGAGGCGCAGCCTATCCGGGGGGCGTTGGTGGCCCTGGACGTGAAGACCGGCGCGGTCCTCGCCATGGCCCAGACGCCCAGCTACGATCCGAACCTGTTCATCAAGGCGATGACCGTCGGCCTCACGGAAGAGGAGTATAACCAGAACATCAACGTGCCGGGGGCGCCGCTCATCAACTGGTCGATCCAGGGCTTCGCCCCGGGCAGCACCTACAAGATGGGCGTCGGCCTCGCCGGCGTCACCGCCGGTGTGATGGGGCCGTACGAGACCGTGCACTGCAACGTGGTCTACGACCGCGACCCGACCCGCGCCAACTGGTACCCGGTGGACCAGGGGTATCTCGCCCTGGACATGGCGCTGGCGCAGTCGTGTAACCCGTACTTCTACGAGACGGGCTACCGCCTGGGCATCGACAAGCTGGCCGAGTTCCTGCAGCAGTTCGGCTTCGGCCAGCCGACGGGCATCGACCTGCCCTACGAGGACCCGGGCGTGCTGCCCACCATGGCCTCCTACGGCGACCGGTGGCAGCCGGGCCATGTGTTCTCGGTGGCCATCGGCCAGGGCGACGTGCAGGTCTCCCCGCTGCAGCTGGCGGTCTACACCGCCACGATCGCCAACCGGGGCGTGCGGTACCAGCCGTACCTGTTGCAGGAGGCCCGCAACGCAGCCGGCGAGGTGGTGTACAGGCACGAGCCCGTCGTGGCCGGCATCGTGGAGGCCACCGAGGAGGCGTGGAACCAGGTCCAGCTGGGCATGCGCAAGGGCGCCAGCCATGCGCTGGGCACGGCCGCATGGGTCTTCAGCGACTTCCCGATCCCGGTGGCGGCCAAGACCGGTTCCGCCGAGACGGGCAAGGCTTATTCCGATGCGATCACGGTGGCCTACGCGCCGTACGATGACCCGCAGATCGCCGTGGCCGTCTTCGTAGAGGGCGGCGCCCACGGCTCGTGGGTGTCGCCGGCGGCCCGGGCAGTCTTCGCCCACTACTTCGGCATTGAGGACAAGGGTCCCGCCCGCATCAACAAGGCGGACTGAGCGTGAGAAGAAGGCGCCTCCAGGTCCGGAATGGGCCGGGGGCGCCTTTGCGCGTCTCCCCTCTGCCGTGCGAACGCGGAATCGGGCGCGCACCCGAGAGGGAGATACCAACCGGACCGGTTTGACAATGCCCGAAATGCACAATACCATCCCAGATATGAGGGGCCAAGAGCAACGGGGAGAGGTGAGTGGGGTAGATGGTCACCATCGCCAACACCGTGCTGGTCGTCCTGTCCCTGCTCCTGGGCGGGCGGTTGCTGTTTCACTATGCGCGCCGGCCGCGGCCGCATTCGCTCTGGTACGGCGTCGGCCTCATCCTGATTGCCTGCGCGGCGTTTCCCGAGCTTTACTTCGAGCTGACCGGACAGATCCCAACGGCGCTCTGGTGGCTGTACTGGTCCACGGCCAGCGGCTGCGTGGCGTACCTGAGCGTGGGCAGTGCGTACCTGCTGCATCAGCGGTTCGGCCAGGTGAGCCTCGCCGTGATGGTGGCGCTCACGGTTTGGGTGGCGGCGGCCACGCTGCTTACCGGCGGCACGGGTCCGGCCGTTGTGGCCACGGAGGCGTTCCGGTCGGCGCCGACGGCGGCCATCAAGCTCCCGTTCCTGCTGCAGAACATCGGCGGCTCCCTGATCATCCTGGCGGGAGCGCTGATCTCCTTCGTCCGCACCCGGGCCGCGTTCACGCTGCTCATCGCCCTGGGTACCTTCGTCTTCGCCAGCGGCGGCGCGGCGGCCGGCCTGATGGAGTTCTCGCAGATTTTCGCCTTTACCCAGACGGCCGGCATCCTGCTCCTCTACGCCGGGGTGTCGCTGTCGCTGCGGCCCCGCAAGGCGGTCTCGCAGCCGTCGACCGTCCCGTCCCGCTGACGGGACGGCGGTGAACCCTTGCCGCGCACCCGCCCGAGACGTGGTGGAAGGCCCTGCGCCGGCTTCCCGTACGGCGTCGCCGCCGACATATTGCCATGATTAAAACTTACACTTGGCAGCAATTACTGGGTTGCGGTAACGACGGATATCGGGTACCATAGAGACCTGCGGGCGGCGCACCGGCGGCGCACGCGAGGGTAGCTCAGCAGGCCAGAGCACACGGCTGATAACCGTGAGGTCCCGGGTTCGAATCCCGGCTCTCGCACCATCGCGGTGGGTTGGCGAAGGGGTAACGCGGCGGTCTGCAAAACCGTTATTCGTGGGTTCAAATCCCACACCCACCTCCAGAATCGAGTGGCCGGGGGAGCCCCGGCGGCGCGGTGCACGTCACCGCGCCTTTTGCGTTTTGCGCAGACCCGGGCCGCGGATGCCCGGCCAGCGCCGCCCGACGTCCGGAGGACAGCCCACTTAGGGAGGGACCGTCATGAACGAGATCCTGCAGTCCCTTCACAGCCGCAAGTCGGTACGCGTCTACGAGGAAAGGCCCGTGGAGCCGGAGAAGAAGCGGGCGATCCTGGAGGCGGCGCTCCAGGCGCCCACCGCCGGTAACATGACGCTCTACTCGGTCATCGACGTGACGGACCCGCAACTGAAGGAGACGCTGGCCATCACCTGCGACCACCAGCCCTTCATCGCCCAGGCGCCCCTGGTGCTGATCTTCTGTGCCGACTACAGCCGCTGGTTCCAGGTGTTCCAGGCGACGAACCCCGAGACCCGGCGCCCGTCGTACGGCGATTTCCTCCTGGCCTGTTGCGACGCCCTGATCGCCGCGCAGAACGCCGTAGTGGCCGCCGAGGCGCTGGGGCTGGGTTCCTGTTACATCGGCGACATCCTGGAGCGGTATGAGGAACACAAGGCGCTCCTGGGGCTGCCGAAGTACGTGGCGCCGGTGACGATGCTCTGCGTCGGCTATCCCACCGAGCAGCAGCGGCGGCGGGCGAAGCCCCCGCGTTTCCGGGTGGAGGACATCGTGCACGCGAACCGCTACCAGAGCCGCGACATGGCGGCGATGGTGGCCGCACGACAGGGTCTCGAGGGGGCGGAATTAGAGCGCTGGCTGGACGCCTTCCGCCGGCGGAAGTGGGAGGCGGACTTCAGCGTGGAGATGTCCCGCTCGGTGCGCGCCATGCTGGCGGACTGGACGTCTCCGTGACGCCAGGCGGTCGCCTCGCATCGCCGGGCGACCGGCCGAGATCGATTCCAGACTGTGGACCTGCCGCACGGGCTGACCCAGGGCCCGTGCGGCTTTTTGTCTGGTCGGCGCGGGCCTGCTGTCTGGCCCGGCGTCGCGGCCCGAAGAGCGGTGTGCTGCCGCACTTAGGTTCCGCACGGTAGGCGGCTACAGCATGAGCCCGAGGAGGGGAACCCCCGGCTCAGGCGCCCGCAGGATGGCAACCGGCGCGTGAAATGCGAGAATAGGCGTAAATGGCAACGCCCACTGGCCTGGTTGCCCCATCCACGTCGCAGGGGGGAGACGCATGAAACTCGACACGGTCCTCGTCCACGCAGGCGTCAGGCGGGACCCCGTCTACGGCGCCCTCTCGGTGCCGATCTACCAGTCGGCGACCTTTCAGCACCCGGCCCTGGGCGAGTCCACCGGGTATGACTACAGCCGGACGGGCAACCCGACCCGAACGGCCCTCGAGGAGGCCCTCGCCCGGGCGGAGGGAGGCGCCCGGGCCCTTGCTTTCACGTCGGGCATGGCTGCGCTGACCTGTGCGCTGCGGCTGTTCGGGCCCGACGACCACCTGGTGGTCACGGAGGACCTCTACGGAGGGACGTACCGGCTGCTGGATCACGTTCTCGGCCTCCCGCACACGTACGTCGACACCACGGATCTCGCGGCCGTGCGGGCGGCCATCCGGCCCAACACCCGGGCGATCCTGGTCGAGGCGCTCACCAACCCACGCATGAAGCGGGCGGACCTGGCCGCCCTCGCCGGGCTGTGCCGGGAGGTGGGCCTGCGGCTGATCGTGGACAACACCTTCCTCACGCCCTGCCTCTGCCGTCCGCTCGCGCTTGGCGCGGATATCGTGGTCCACAGCGCCACCAAGTACCTGGCCGGCCACAACGACGTGGTGGCGGGTGCGCTGATCGTTCGGGACGCCGCCCTGGGCGAACGGCTCCACTTCATCCAGAACGCGGTGGGGTCGGCGCTGGGGCCGCAGGAGAGCTGGCTGGTGCTGCGCGGGCTGAAGACCCTGGCGCTCCGGATGGAGCGGCACCAGCAGAACGCCGCCCGCATCGCCGCATGGCTGCGGCGCCACCCGCGGGTGGAGGAGGTGCTCTACCCGGGCGTGAGCGGCATGCTCTCGTTCACCGTGAAAGACCCGCGCCTGGTGCCGCAGGTGCTTCGCCGGGTGCGGCTGATCCTCTTCGCCGAGTCGCTCGGGGGCGTGGAGACGCTGATCACCTTCCCCTGGGCGCAGACCCACGCCGACATGCCGGTGGAGGTACGGGAGCGGCTGGGCATCACCGACCGCCTGCTCCGGCTGTCGGTGGGCATCGAGGACGCCGAGGACCTGATCGCCGACCTCGCGCAGGCATTGGAGGGGGAGTGCGATGGAGTTCGGGACGAGGCTTCTGCACACGGGGCATGAGGTGGACCGCACCACCGGCGCGGCGGCCGTGCCCATCTATCAGGTTTCCACATTTGGGCAGCCCGGCCTGAACACCCCGGGGCCGTATGACTACGCCCGCTCCGGCAACCCGACCCGCCAGGCCCTGGAGGCAATCATCGCCGAGGTGGAGGGCGGCGTCAGGGGTTTTGCCTTCGCGTCCGGCCTGGCCGCTCTGACCAGCGCGCTCATGCTCTTCCGCGCGGGTGATCACCTGGTGGTCACCGACGACTGTTACGGCGGCACCTACCGCCTGCTCACCCGGGTGCTGAGCCGCTTCGGCATCACGGCCAGCTTCGTCGACACCAGCGACCCCGTGGCGGTGGAGCGGGCAGTGCGGCCCAACACCCGGGGGCTGCTGGTGGAGACGATCAGCAATCCTTTCCTGAAGCGGACCGACGTGCGGGCGATGGCGGAGATCGCCCGGCAGCACAAGCTGCGCCTGCTGGTGGACAACACGCTTCTCACGCCCTGCTTCTGCCGCCCGCTGGAGGAGGGGGCGGATATCGTGATCCACTCCGCCACCAAGTACCTGGGCGGCCACAGCGACCTGATCGCCGGCGTGGCGGCCGTCCGGGACCCCGCCCTGGCCGACGAACTCTACTTCGTCCAGAACGCCGTGGGGGCGGTGCTCGGCCCGCAGGACTGCTTCCTGGTGATGCGCGGCATCAAGACCCTGCAGGTCCGCGTGGAGAGGCAGGCAGCCACCGCCGCCCGCATCGCCGAGTGGCTGCGGGAGCGGGAGGAGGTGGCCGAGGTCTACTACCCGGGGGTGGGCGCCATGGTCTCGTTTCGCCTGGTGAGCGCGGCGATGACGGAGCCCTTCGTGCAGCGGCTGCACCTGCCGCTGCTGGGCGTCTCCCTCGGGGCGGTGGAGAGCCTGGTCGCCGTCCCCGCACGCCACTCGCACGCGTCGATGCCGCCCGAGGAGCGCCTCCGCCGGGGCATCACGGACGACCTGATCCGCTTCTCCGTGGGCATCGAGGAGCCCGCGGACCTGCTGGCGGACCTGGAGCAGGCGCTGGTGTATGCAGCGGCACAGGTGCGGTCCTGAGCCCCCACAGAGATGGCCCGGATGCTGTAAGGCATCCGGCTTTTTTTTGACTCCTCCGACGGAAAACCAGAACTTTCCCTAATCACCCAGTTGACTGGAAGGCGGAATAATGCTACCCTTCAATGCAACGTATTCCGACCGGAATACATGATATTGCTGGTGAAAGGGGAGTGGTTCTGGTGTCTCTGCACAGGGCGCAACACGCCCGAGTACTGCTAGCGGGGGTTCTGACGTTTGCGGTGGTGACGGCCGGTTGTAGCCTCGCACCTACGACCCCGTCGGGGGCGCAGGGCCCGGCAGGGGCCCAGAACGCGGCGCAGGGAGAGGTCCTCATCGGCGTCATGGGCCCGCTCACGGGGGACAACGCCGAATACGGGAAGATCTGGCGCCGGGGGTTCGACCTGGCGTTGGAGGAGATCAACGCCGCCGGTGGCGTGCAGGGCCGGCCGCTGAACTACGTGTTCGAAGACACGCAGAGCGACCCGAAGCAGACCCCGGCGGTCGCCCAGAAGTTTGTGAGCGACCCGCGCATCGTGGCGGTGATCGGCGACTTCAGCTCGCCCGCCTCCATGGCCGCCTCGCCCATCTTCCAGCGGGCGGGCCTGGTGCAGCTGGGCATTACCAACTCGCATCCGGACTTCACCAAGACCGGCGACTACATCTGGAGCAACTCCGGCAGCCAGGAGGACGACGCCCCCTTCCTGGCCACCCTGGCCGTGGAGGACCTGGGCAAGAAGCGGCTGGCGGTACTGCATATGAACACGGACTGGGGACAGACCTCGGCCGACCTCTTCATCGCCAAGGCCGAGTCCCTGGGAGCCGAGATCGTGCTGCGAGAGGCATACCTGCTCACGGAGAAGGACTTCCGCCCGGTCCTCACCAAGGCCCGTGACGCCAATCCCGACGCGCTGATCCTGATTTCCTACTACAACGACGGGGCGCTCATCGCCCAGCAGATCGACGATGTCGGGCTGGACGTGACCGTGGTGGCCATCGGCTCGACTTACTCGCCCCAGTTCATCGCCCTGGGCGGCGAGGCGGTGGAGGGCGTCTATACCGCCACCCGCTTCCACCCCGCCGACCCCCGGCCCGAGGCGCAGGAGTTCGTGCGCAAGTATCGGGAGAAGTACGGGGTCGAGCCCGACAACTTTGTAGCGGTGGCCTATGACGGCATCAAGATCCTGGCTGCGGTCCTGAACGAGGTGGGCGTGGACCGCAAGGCCCTGCGGGACGGCCTGGAGAAGGCGGAGAACCTCCAGACCGTGATGTACGGCACCACCGCCTTCGGCGAGGACCGGCGCCTCCGGAACCCCCGTTACCTGAGGCTCGTGGTCCGGAACGGGGCCTTCGAGATCTGGGAGCCGTAGGAGGGGGAGCATGCTGGACCAGCTGATCAACGGTCTGGTGGTCGGCAACCTGTACGCCCTGACGGCGGTGGGCATCACCCAGATCTACGGCGTGGCCAACGTGATCAACTTTGCCCACGGCTCGATCTACATGGTCGGCGCCTTCGTGGGCTGGATGGCGGTCACCTGGTTCGGGCTGCCGCTGCTGCCCACGCTGGGCCTTGTCCTCGCTGCCTCCGCGCTGCTGGGGCTGCTGGTGGAGCGGGTGGCGATTCGCCCCTACACCGGGTCCGGCCGGACGGTGCTCCTGCTCACCACCATCGCCGCCGGGCTCATTCTGGAGCAGGCGGCCCAGCTGATCTGGGGACCCGAGACCAAGGCTTTCCATGCCCCGATTGCCGACGTGCGCTTCCGGGTGGGCGGCGGGTTCATCGGCACGCTGGACCTGGTGATCCTGGCGGTGGGGCTGACCACGGCCCTGGTGCTCTGGCTTTTCCTGAAGCGGTCACGTCTGGGCTGGGCGGTGCGGGCCACCGCCCAGGATCGGGAGGCCGCCCTCCAGATGGGCGTGGACGTGCACCAGGTGAGCCGCATCAGCTTCGCCATGGCGGGCGCCCTGGCGGGGGTAAGCGGGCTGTTGGTGGGGCTCTACTACCACAGCGTCTACCACACCATGGGCTTCTCCGCGAGCCTGAAGGGCTTCACGGCCGCCCTGCTGGGCGGCCTGGGCAACATCCCCGGTGCCATCCTGGGCGCATACCTGCTGGGCACGGCGGAGTCGCTGGCGGTGGCCTGGCTGGGTTCCACCTGGCGTGATCTGGTCGGCATCGCCCTGCTGCTGGGTGTGTTGCTCTTCCGGCCGGGCGGTCTCTTCGCCGCTACCCGGGCGCTGCTGCCAGAGCCCACCGTCGGCACCTTTATCCCGATCGGGCGGCCGCTCCGCATTCCCCGCTGGGCGCTGCTCGCGGCGGCCGCGGCGGCCCTGGTCCTGCCCCTGGTCGTCCGCAACGGCTACTGGCTCCAGGTGCTGGCCACCGCCTGGATCTTCGGCCTCCTGGCCATCAGCCTCAACCTCATCACCGGAACGGCCGGGCAGATCTCCCTCGGCCATGCCGGCTTCCTGGCCCTGGGGGCCTACGCCTCGGCCATCCTCACCACCCGGCTGCAGCTGCCCTTTCTGCTGGCCCTCGTGGTCTCGCCCCTGATCGCCGCCGCGATCGGCGTGGTGATCTGCTACCCGGCCCTGCGGCTCCGGGGGCAGTACCTGGCCGTGGCCACCATCGGCCTGGGGCAGGGGATCGCCCTGGTGGCGCTCAACTGGACGTCGCTCACGCGGGGGGCCCTCGGCATCAGCAACATCGCCCCGCCTACCCTCTTCGGCGTGGAGATCGCCTCGGCCGCGGGCTTCTACTGGCTCACCCTGCTGCTGCTCATCGGCGGCGTCTGGGTGGCGGAGCGGCTCTCCGGTTCGTACCTGGGCCGCGCCTTCCGGGCCGTGCGGGAGGACGAGGTGGCCGCCCGGGCCTTCGGCGTGGGGCTGGAGCGGTACAAGTCCATCGCCTTCGGCCTCAGCGCCTTCATCGCCGCCTTCGCGGGCGTGCTCCTGGCCCACTCGTACACCTATATCGCCCCGGACACCTTCACCCATGCCCTGTCGCTGCAGGTGCTGACCATGGTGGTGCTGGGCGGGCTGGACAGCACCATGGGTGCCGTGGTGGGGGCGCTGGCCCTGATTGCCATCCCCGAGTCCGCCCGGTTCCTGGCCGAGTACCGGTTCCTGGTCTACGGCCTGCTGCTCCTGGCGATGCTCCGGTTCCGCCCCCGGGGCCTTCTGAGCGCCGCATCGTGAGGAGGTGAGCCCCGTGAAGGTGCTTTCGGTGCGGAACCTGACGAAGCGGTTCGGCGGCCTGGATGCTGTGAAGTCCGTCAGCCTGGAGGTGGGCCCGGGCGAGACGGTGGCCATCATCGGCCCCAACGGGGCCGGCAAGACGACCCTGTTCCAGCTCATCACCGGCGCCGAGCGCCCCGACGGCGGCGAGGTCTACCTGGACGGGGAGCGCATCGACGGCCTTCCTGCGCACGTGATCGCCGCGAAGGGGGTCGCCCGCACGTTCCAGAACGGGCGGGTCTACGGGAACCTGACAGTGCTGGAAAACGTGCTCCTGGGCGCCCACAGCCGACTGCAGGCGGAGTTCGGCCGGCCGGCCGGACCCGTGAGCGGGGCGCTCGGGGCCATCCGGGAGGTGGTCACGGCGCTCTCCCGGCCGGCCCGACTGCGGCGCCTGGAAGCCGAGCTGGTGGAGGAGGCCATGGAGATCCTCTCGCTCTTCGGCGACAGGCTGCTCCCCCGGCTGCACCAGCCGGCCTACTCGCTCTCCTACGCTAACCGCCGCCGCACCGAACTGGCCCGGGCTCTGGCCCTCCGCCCCAAGATCCTGCTGCTTGACGAGCCCACCGCGGGCATGAACCCCACCGAGACCGAGGAGATGACCGAGCTCATCCGGCGGCTGCAGGCCCGGGGCCACGCCATCCTCCTCATCGAGCACAAGCTGGACCTGGTGAGCGCCGTGGCGCACTGGGTGGTGGCCCTGGAGGCCGGTCAGGTGCTGGTGGAGGGCACGCCCGAGACGGTCTGGGCCGACCGGCGCCTGGTGGAGGCCTACGTGGGCCGCACGGGCGGCGGTGCACCGAAGGGGGGGACCGCGCGTGACGGCGATTCTGGAGCTGCGGGGGGTCGACACCTTCTACGGACCGGTGCAGGTGCATTTTGACGTGAACCTGACCGTGCGGGAGGGCGAGATTACCTGCCTGCTCGGGGGCAACGCCTCGGGCAAGTCCACCGCCATGAAGGTGATCCTGGGCCTGGTCCGGCCCCGCCGGGGCCGGGTGCTGCTGGGCGGGGAGGATGCCACCGCCTGGTCCACGCCCCGCCGCATCCGCTGGGGGTTGGGGTCGGTGCCGGAGGCCCGGAGGCTCTTCCCGTACATGACCGTGCGGGAGAACCTGCTGATGGGCGCCTATGCCCGTACCGACCGCGAGCAGGTGCAGGCCGACTATGAGGCCATGCTGGAACTGTTCCCGCGGGTGAAGGAGCGGCTCTCCCAGGTTGCGGGGACGCTCTCGGGCGGCGAGCAGCAGATGGTGGCCATGGCCCGGGCCCTGATGGGTCGCCCCCGCCTGCTCTGCATGGATGAGCCGACGATGGGCCTGTCGCCGCTCTGGGTGGACCGGGTCTTGGAGCTGATCCGGCAGGTGAACGCCCGCGGGACGACCATCTTCATGGTCGAACAGAACGCCCGGGCCGCCCTGCAGATCGCCCACCGGGGGTACGTGCTTCAGAACGGGGTGGTTCGCCTGGAGGGGAGCGCGGCCGAACTGATCGGCAACCCGCTGGTGGAGCAGGCCTATCTGGGAGGGCGGTCGGCATGACGGAGCAGACCTGGCGGGGAGGAGTACCCGCCGTGACGGCTGCGGAGCAAGACCTGTTCGTGCAGACGGAGCGGCAGCGGCGGTTCGTCGCCCTGGCCGCCGAACTGGCTGACCGGTTCGCCGGTCGGGCCGCCCTGTATGACCGCGAGAATACGTTTCCTTTTGAGAACTTCATCGAGCTGAAGGCGGCCGGTTACACCCGCCTCACCGTGCCCGCGGAGTGGGGCGGCGAGGGGGCGAACCTGACCGAGATGCTGCTGGCGCAGGAGCGACTCGCCCGGGGCGACGGTGCCACCGCCCTCGCCGTTGGTTGGCACCTGGCCGTGGTCGGGAAGCTGGCCGAGACGCGAGCCTGGCCCGCTGACGCGACCGAGCGAATCTTCCGCGCCGTGGCAGAGCGGGGGGCCCTGATCAACTCCGCCGCCAGCGAGGTGGAGACCGGCAGCCCGTCCCGGGGCGGCCGGCCGACCACAACCGCCCGGCGTGCGCCCGGCGGTTGGATTCTGACGGGGCGCAAGTCCTTCACCTCGCTGGCACCGGCCCTCGACTATGCCGTGGTCTCGGCCAGCTTCGAGGGGTCCGACCGGGGCGGATGGTTCCTCGTGCGGATGCAGAGCCCGGGGGTGACCGTCGCGGAGACCTGGGACGCGCTGGGCATGCGGGCCACGGGCAGCCATGACCTGATCCTGCAGGACGTGACGGTGGAGGACGACGACCTGCTGGAGGAGTTCGGCCCCGGCAGCACCTGCCAGGTGGGCATGGGGGCGGGCGCCGGCTGGGCCCTGCACATCCCCGCCGTCTACCTGGGCATCGCCCGGGCCGCCCAGGACTTCGCCCTGGCGTATGCCCGGAACCGCCGGCCCAACTCGCTGCCGGGTCCCATCGCCGACCAGCCCCACATCCAGGCTCTGCTGGGTCAGAACGAGGTCGACCTGCTGGCGGGCCGATCCACCCTCTACACGGTGGCCAACCGGTGGGACGCGGAGCCGGGGCGGCGCGGCGACCTGGTGCCCCTGCTCGGGGCCGCCAAGGTGCTGGCTGTGAACCTCGCCCTGCAGGTCGTCGACCGGGCGATGCGGGTGGTGGGCATCGCCGGGCTCTCCCGTCAACTGCCGCTGGAGCGGCTTTACCGGGATGTGCGGGCCGGCCTGCACAACCCGCCCATGGAGGATGCCGTGCTTCGGAGCTTCGCGCGGGCGGCGCTCGCCCGGCGGGCTTCCGCCGCAGAGATTCTGTAACAAGGGGGTCGTGTTATGGCGATCACGCACATCGACCACGTGTTGATTGCAGTGCGCGATCTGGATGAGGCCGCGGACCTTTACCGCCGGCTCGGGTTCTTCATCACGGCGGGCGGAGAGCATCCCGGGCGCGGCACCGCCAACCGGCTGGCGGTGCTGGACCCGGAGTACCTGGAGCTCATCGCCGTCCGGGACCCTGCGGCAGCCTGGCCGGCACTGGTGGACCACCTGGACCGTTTCGGGCCGGGGCTCTTCACCTTCGCCCTGGCCAGCGACGACCTGGAGGCCGACCTGGCCGCCTTCCGCGGTCGGATGGACGAGGGCATCACGCCGCTGCGACCGGAGGAGCCCTGGGACGGGGAACTGGTCACCCCTGGCGGGCGGCGCCGCACCTGGAGGGCGTTCCGGGTCGCAGGTGGAAGGGCGGTCAATCCCTTCCTGATCCAGCACGACAGCGACGGGGAGGAGAAGCGGCGGAAGCTCGCAGGGGATTCCGACCTGTTGCCGCACCCGTTGCAGTACGGCGCCATCAACCGGCTCGCCTTCGCCTTCCCCACGCTGGAGGAGGGGGTGGCCTACTTCCGGGGCGGCTACGGGCTGGAGCCGGAGGGCGGCCCGTCGGTCTGCCCGAGCCGGCAGGCCGACCGGATCTTCTTCCCGCTGAAGCGGGGGCTGATCGAGGTGATCGCACCCCGCAGCGCCGATAGCCCGGTGGCATCCTTCGTGGCCGAGCGCGGCTACGGCGTGCACAGCATCGCCATCACCGTTCCCGACACCGCCGCCGCAGCCGATCAGCTGGAAGTCGGGGGCGTGGCCGTCAACCGATTGCCTTCCGGCACGGTGCAGGTGGATCCGGCGCACACCCTGGGGGTGCGGCTCTCGCTGGTGAAGGGTTAGGCTACGGGCGGACCAGGTCACGCGCGCGGAACCCGGCGGAACGTTACCGCCGGGTTCCTGCGCGTTCAGCGGGTTTCGCTGCCGGGGCCTTTCTCGCCGGGCTCAGTGCCGGAGCCTCCGTTACCCGGAGTTCCTCCGTGCTGCGGCCCCTGACCGGGGGAGCCGCCCGCCCGGGCCCCTTCAGCGGGCGTGCCCTCGTCGGGAGTCCCCCCGCCCGCCTCTCGACCACTCGGGTGCCCGTTCGCGGGCTGCTCGGGGCCCGGCTCGCCGCTGCCCGGCTCCCCAGTCACGGGTTCCTCCTCCCCCGGCTCGCCCGGTTCCTCACCGCCGGATTCTCCACCGGGCCCCACGTCGCCGGGCTCTTCCTCCCCCGGCTCTTCGGGGCCCTCGTTGCCCGGACCGGGCGGCTCGCCGCCGGGCTCCTCCATCCGCACCTCCACCGGAAGCGGGGCGGAGGGCTGGCCCATCGCACCGGTGGCGGGGTCGACCGCCACGACCCAGTAGACGTAGATGCCGGGCTCGGCCAGCACGTCCAGGAAGGGCGGGCCGGCCACCGTGGCCACCACCTGGGCCTCGGTCGCGGCCGCTGCGGCGCCACTGCTGCGGAGGATCCGGAACTGAGCCCCCGCGGCCGCCGCGTTGCCGCCCTCGGCCCGCCAGGTGAGGTTGACGGAACCGGGCTGCGGCCCGGGGGAGGCCGCAAGGTCCACGATCGCGGGCAGCACCGGCTGCGCCGGCTCCTCCGCCGGCGGCTCGGGCGTTGCGGGTTCCGCAGGTTCCTCCTGCACTGGCGACTCCACGACCTGTGGAGCCCCGCCGTCAGGGCCGGGGAAGGCGAGCACCGGCCGGCCCGCCAGCGCCGTGCCCACGACCTGCCGCCAGATCCAGGTGGGGTAGGTGGATCCGTTCACCTCGGGCGGCAGGTAGTGCGTCGGGTCCACCTGGTCGTAGCCCACCCAGACGCTGGCGACCACGTCCGGCGTGTAGCCCACGAACCAGGCGGCCGAGTTGCCTGAGAGGCCCGCAAACGCGTCGCCCTGCGGCAGCTCCACAGTGCCGGTCTTGCCGGCCATGGGGCGGTCGAGGAGCGCACCGGTGCCCGTGCCCTGCTGGACGACGGTGGTGAGCATGTCGGTCACCGCGTGGGCCGTCTCCGGCCGCATCACCTGCCGGGCCCGGACCTCCCGGCCGCGCAGGACCCGGCCGTCGGCGGTCTCCACCATCGTGATCAGGTGCGGGGTGCGGTAGGTTCCGCCGTTGGCGAAGGCCTGGTAGGCGCCGGCCAGTTCCAGCGGACTCACCCCCTCGGCCATGGCGCCCAGGGCGAGGGTCAGGCCGCGGTCCGCGTCCGTGACGGGGATGCCCAGGCGCTTGGCGAAAGCCCGGGCCCGCTCCACGCCCACCTGGTCCATCAGCCGGATGGCCGGGATGTTCAGGGAAAGGCGGGCCGCCTCCCGCAGGGTCACCTCGCCGCGGAACTGGTGGTCCCAGTTCTGCGGCTCCCAGCCGTTCACGTTCAGGGGTTCGTCCAGCACGGTGCTCTCAGGCGTCATCCCGGCGTACTCGATGGCCGGGGCGTAGACCACCACCGGCTTCAGCACCGACCCCGGCGACACCCGGCCCCGGCTGGCCCGGTTCAGGCCGCCGCCGGGCGGGTACTCCCGCCCGCCCACCAGGGCCAGCACGTCGCCGCTGCGCGGGTCCACCGCGGCGAAGGCCGCCTCCACACCGTCGGGGGTGTTGGCCGGGAAGATGCGCTCGGCCAGCAGTGCCTCCGCCGCTTCCTGCAGCACCGGGTCCATGCCGGTGTGGATGCGCAGGCCCATGAGGGCGACCTGCTCCGCCTTCAGGCCGTAGCGCTCGCGCAGCTCGCTGCGCACCTCGTCCATGTACCAGGGGTGGGAGGCTGCCGGCTCCACCTCGCCCTGCGACACGGCGAGCGGCTGCGCCTTCTCGGCCTCCGCCTCCTCCGGCGTGAGGTAACCGGCGGCCACCATGCGGTCCAGGACGGCGTCGCGCCGCACCCGGGCCGCCTCGGGATCCCGCAGCGGGCTGAACGCTTCGGGCGCAGGGGCGATGCCCGCGAGCGTGGCCGCCTCGCCCAGGGTGAGTTCGGACGCGTCCTTGTTGAAGTAGAGGCGGGCGGCGGCGCCCACACCGTAGGTGCCGTGGCCCATGTAGAGCTGGTTCAGGTAGAGGGCGAGGATCTCATCCTTCTCAAAGCGCGCCTCCAGCAGCAGGGCGAGCACGGCCTCGCGGACCTTGCGGGTCAGCGTCTGGCGCTGGGTGAGGAACGTGTTGCGGGCCACCTGCTGCGTGATGGTGCTGCCGCCCTCGGCGATGGCCCGCTCCCGCAGGTTGGTGATGATCGCCCGGGCGATGCCCCGAGGGTCCACGCCGTGGTGCTGGTAGAAGCGGATGTCTTCCGAGGCCACGAAGGCCTGGGCCACGGCGGGCGGGAGTTCGTCCAGGGTGACCGGAACCTGGTAGGCGTAGGCAGTGAGCGGTCCGATCTCGCTGCCGTCCGCCGCGTAGACCACCGATGGCTGTCCCGCCGCCAGCCCGCCCCAGGGCAGGGCTGCGAAGGCGACGAGTGCGGAGACGATGCAGAACAAAAGCCATGCGGCGGCGGCCAGTGCGCCTGCCAGGACGGCGCGGCGCGCCCACCGCCGCCACGAAATCTTCACCGGTCGGCGGCTGGCCCGCCGCCGGTTGGTTCCGTCTGTCGAGTGCGACACAGGCTCCACCTCCCGAGTTGCTGCAACCGGTGGAAGCGGGCAGCCGGTCGCGTGAGGGTGCACTCCTTCAGGCGCCGGTGGCCTTCTGCGTCCGCCGGGCCACCAGTTCGAATCGGACGGAGGGGAAGCGCTCCGCCAGCCGGCGGCGCATCATCTCGCCCGTCCGGCCGTATCCCGGGGCGCTGTAAAGCAAGTCGATGTAGCCGTAGCGTACCCGGTCCGTGAAGGCCCGGGCGTAGCCCACCAGGCGGTCGTCTACCCACGCGGACTCCACCGCGGAGGAGAAAAGGATCATGCGCTCGGCCTCGGCGTGATCGAGCCCGATCCCCGGCAGCCCGCCCGCGCGGGCGATCCCCAGGAGCCGGTGCTTCTCGCCGCTGTACTCCACCCCGTCGATCAGCAGGTGGCGGTAATCCTGTTCTCCGGCCAGGGTGAACCCCTGCCCGTCATAGACGATTGGGATGACGCCTGTGTTGCGCGCGATCGCGATCGGCGCGCCCACGGCGCGCTGCAGAAAATGGGCGATCAGCCCGCCGTGGGTCACGATGAGCACCCGCTGGCCCGGATGCCGCCGGGCGATCTCGGTGAAGATCGCCTCGCCCCGCTCCGCCAGCTTTTCGTTGGACTCGACGCCGGGAATCTCCCCCAGCGAGAGCCCGGGCCAGAGCACGTCCCGCTCGACCTTGGTCAGACCCTCCGCAGGGCCGATGAACCGCTCCCGGAGCCGCGGGTCGGTGATGAGTTCGTTTCCGGTCCGGCGGCAGAGCGCCAGCGCGGTTTCACGGGCGCGCACCAGGTCGCTGCTGTAGACCGCGTCCCAGTGCTCCGTCGCCAGGCGGGCGCCGGCCGCTTCCGCCTGCCACTTCCCCTCGGCGTTGAGGGGAATGTCGGTATGCCCCTGGGCCCGGCCGTCGTAGTTCCAGTCGGTCACCCCGTGTCGCATCAGGGCGATGTATGTTTTCACGCGTATGCTCCTTCCTTAAAACGTTGCA
>Ga0134102_1001724_pt1 | contig 17358 bp, 11 predicted proteins | sample 13_3_2metaG_FD_94447 | JGI IMG/M metagenome (GOLD analysis project Ga0134102, IMG submission 94447) | Switchgrass degrading microbial communities from high solid loading bioreactors in New Hampshire, USA - 13_49_3.3_201_A3 metaG | ecosystem: Engineered > Bioreactor > Semi-continuous > Anaerobic...
CGAAAAACATCCGAAGCTTTATTTCAAACTCGAAACGAGCTGGATTTTCATTAAAATAGTCGCGTTGCGAGTTCGGTATCAAATCTGGATCAACTGCAAAGACCTCGCCGATGAAATAGCTATTTCCACGGTCTTCTTTAAATAATTTTTGGAGGGCATCCTCGCCCCCGATTTGTATGTTTTCTTTACGGAGCCGTAAACCCCGCATTTTATTATTCTTTGGGATCGCTTTTGTGAACTTACTCAGTCCTACCCACATCCAGGCAATGAGTTTTCCGTCAGCGTTAAAGAAGTCATGGCAATACACGCCGAAGATATCGTCGAGCTTATTGCCGTTGGAGTCTTTTAGGACGGTAGTATATTTCTTGAAGATGGCTTCACCGTTTAAAAAAATATTATATTCATCAATTTTAAAGCCGAGGGCCTTGGCATGATTATAGATTTCACTCCTATAATAAAAGTTACTTTGGTATGGTACCGGTGCGACGAACGAGAGGTAGTCTTTTACCTGTTGAAAATCTAGAAGGTCTGTATTCTCTTTATTTATATTAAGCATCGTCACACGGAACAGATGTGAATCAACCGAAAAACCACATTCCTCGACATTTTTAGTGGTAAAACTATTAATTGCGTGAAGCACTTCATTGGCCGTGTGTTTTATGCCCCTTGCATTTTCATCTATAAGAATCCGCATCTTCGCAGCATCGCACGTCATAATGGATACGACATCCTCACCTGCTGCAGTCGACATAAACTCCAATTGCTCGCAATACGCCAAGCCGCACAGACGGCCAATTCCACGGAAGCCCTTATCTTCACCAATCTTCTTGTCCGAGTCGGCTATGTTTCCAAGGACGCGCTTAAAATCTTCAGCAGGAATTCCAGTCGCGTTGTCCTCTATTATAATATTACGTTTGCCACGATCCAACCATATGTTGATTGTACCCTCACCTGGAGCTAACAGTTTTTCACTAACTGCTTTGTCTATCTGGTCGCAGGCATTTTGTATATACTCGCGGTAGATGACCTTCGAGTCTTGGTACATTCCGGTTGTAAGGTTTTCAAGGATGTTGGCCCCAAACACATAGTCCTGTGTATCCATTACTTTGTCCTCCATCGTTCTTGAAAAAGGCTATTTGAATTGCCTGTAGATAGGCTTCGGGAAAGTTATTTTTAAGAGTGAGCGGAATACGGGGTTTTGCACTAGATATTCGCCTTGTTCAAGGCGGGTCAACATGTTCTTATAGGTAGCAGGTAGGCTGCTGTAATCGCGCGTAGAGGTTTCTATTGAGTTGGTACGACCATATGCGTGTGTCGCACAGTTGCCTGTCACGCGATCGTGGATCGCTGACCGGAACTGCTCGGCGGCAAAAAGAATCACACCGAGGGATCTGCCACGCTCTGTTACGTCTAGTATCTCGCGGAGGATAGGTGATGTCTTCGGCACTTCTTTAGAGGCGTACTTGTTCAACTCATCAATGAATATCACGATTCTTGTTGGTGGCTGCACTCCAATCTCGTCATCGTATTCTCCTAGTTTCAAATTATAAATAGTTCGAACCACGTCACCGAAGACAAATGCTTGCTTGTCCTCCGGGAGCTTGGCTATATCGATGACTCTGACCTCATTTGCACGGATATGTTTAAGTTCATCAGCTAAGCGGCACTCATTATTAGCTGGTTTGACCGCGTTAGCAAACATGTCGTCTTGAAGGGCTTTGCGAACTACGCGCTTGAATTTCCTCCAGCTAAGGATCGAGATGTCACCCTTATCTCCAGCACCACCCTTAGTAGCTTTTTCTGAGACTTTCTCCATAAACTCGTGCCATGTTTCAAGGTTTCCAAAGTCACGGTCGTCCTTATCTATGATCTTGCTGATGATGGACTCCATTGTCTGTGCCGGGTCGTCTACATCGGCAAACATCATTTCAATATTTTCTTTGTCATCAGCATAAACATACTTGAACTTTTTCAGTTGCTTGGCTGCAATATAGTTTTCAACATCATCTTTTGAGAGATATGTGCTCTGCTTGGCAGAGTTGGGAGCGGAATACGGAATATAATAAGTGACATTCTTGAATGGCTCTGTGGTCAGTCCGAGATTTTTGTATTCTTTGTAAGTACGTTCTTTTTCACCTGGGGGGTCAGTTGCAAAGTCATTAGGTCGGTCGATTGCCATTAGATCACGACCTTTAACATTGAATATGACAAATGCAACACTGTCATCTTTTTCAGCAGCAAGATATTGATCCTGTATAGCCTTCATAAGAAACATCGCATAAGAGGTCTTAGCCGCAAGACCAGAAATACCTGAAATGTTGAGATGGGCGCCTTCTGGTCCGAGGATGAATTTTGAGTTTAGATTTACAGGCAGGATTACTTCATCCTCAGTTCCCTCGTACATACGAAGTGAGCCACACACCAGCGGGTTTTCAACGCGGTCAAGCCCCAACGCCATTGTGATCTCATCGGCGGAGGCGAGGTAAACTTTTGCATTATTATGCACCGGAGTATAGAGATTTTTATTATTAAATGATACCTTCGCTTTTGCGTAGTTCATACCGACTCTAAGCGTGGGCTCATCAATATTTACATCTCCGAAATCGCTCGATATGAAGTTAGTAAGAAAGCTTTGCGCATCCGTGATGTGAGAGATGTTTTCGATAACACCAAAAGTGAAGGAACCCTCTATATGCTCGACCTTAACAATATCAAAGGCGTGTAATTTCATATCAGAGTTTGTCCAGAAATTAAATTCGTCCATTGTTGTAGGGGCTTTTTCCGTGGCGAGTACTCTGCCAATCAGTTTACTCATTTCTTGTTATCCTCCTTAGAATAAATTCAGGAAGCTTTCTGCATTCAAATATTTAGACTTAATGAAGGACTCTGTAAGATAGATTGGATAAATATGATTTGCCCATCTGAGGTCGGCGCCATAACATACGGGATTCCGCTCATTGATTATATAGGCACTCAGCAAATCGACCAGCTCGCTGTCAATACCAACTTCGTTTTCTTCTTCCGTTACCAGTATTTTCTCGATTTTTAGTATACCGTCAAAAGGTGTACGCGTACGCGATTTATCTCTAAGGCGGACATACCAAACCGCAAACTTAATATCGCCGAGCATTGGATTTTCATACTCCGCAACCGGTGTTCTGTGGTATAGGGGCAGTTCTGCGATATAACCAGGATTAGGTTTACCGTTGATATCTTCACACACCTCGGGATTAAAATTCTTTGAGACGCCTATAACGTAGTTATAGTTGTTTTTGAATTTTAAGTACTTCGCGCGATCAGCTTTATCTTCTTTGGTCGGTCGATATTCAAGAGAACCATCCTTGACCAGATAATTATTTTGATTTAGCCTCCCCTCGCGCACCAGTTCGGCAACTAGCTCCTTCTCACGTTCAATCATGCGGTCTTGAACACAAGCAGTTGCACGGTCCACAAATTTTTTATCATCAGCTTGTGAAGTTTTGTATGGTAAAATAGTTGTAAACTCAATCCCCAGACGTTTTAGTTCCTCACATTCGTTGAGTTTTTTAGCAGTTGCTGGCCAAAAACCCGGCTTGCCATCGGCATCTGCAACATCCGGCATAGCGAGAACATACTCGCGTTTATATTTGGCTGGTTCAATGCGCTTATTGATACGTCTGCAACATCCAACGCCGATCTGTCCGGCTATCACTGGGTAGATAACACTACGTCCACCGGATTTAGCATACGCAATATCATCCACCTTGAATACCCGACGTGAGCCATCAAGAAAGTAACTTAAAATTTGATCGTCCATTGAAGCGAGGCGCTTAGCTAAAGGACCTAGATTAACGTAATTCCTGTGAACAGTTGTCTCTGCCCTGCGTTTCCATATAATCTCGCTATTACCGTAGTCAACTGACGGACGCTCAGAGTCATCTAGACTGTATTTGTGTGCTTTATAGCTTTTTCCGCCAGTTTCCTTTTCGATAATACGCATCACCTTTATGCGCTCTCTGTCACTCATTTTATATCACCCTTTAAGTATTACGGTTTTCACCCTATCAACATTCGGGATTATCCGGAGTGATGTCGATAATGTCGTCGAAACTGAATTTTAATGCCTCGGCTCCTTGTATCAATAACCGAGGTTCATCAATAACAAGATTTGCGTTTTCGTTGAAGTAGTGGACACCAATGTGTCGCAATAGCTCATACCAACAAGACGTCCAATACCTCTGAATCCATGGTTACCGCGCTTTGCTTCTTTGATTTCTGCCATCCATCAGTGAAGCTCTAGTCACGGCGATGGGAGTACAGTTATCTCGAATAGATGTATGATTATTCAATATTGATAATAATATCAACGCACATGTTTTGATTTTCTCTCAAGCCTTTTTGACAGCGATTTCAGGAGAGACAACGCCGTTTGAATATATTCTCTATAGACAATCTATGAACAATCTATGAACAATTCTGGGATCCTAAATTAGAATACATTCCAGAGGTCTAAGGACTCAAACGTATATTTGCTAACTTGATCTTCATTTGCCATTTTTTAATTATACCGAAATTCTCAAATCATAACAACAAAATAAGCAAAAAATGTAGAATATTAGAGTCTTGTTTACAATTAGAGGTTTCTATGCATTGCGAGGCACCATCATAGGTCATTTGAATTTGCGGGGCCGAGAGAGCGTTATCACTGAACAATGAAGGATTCCACCATACTCCTACTGAAAAAACTTTTTAGTTAGGAGTGTGGTGCTTATGAAATCGAAATCTAAAAGGAAGCCGCATACGAAATCCAATCAGAAGCTTCTGTCTACCAACAGGCCGGAGCTTATGGTTAAAGTATCTCAGCGCGGAACAGGGAATGGTTTATATTTAGAAGGCCATGGAATTGATACCAACACAGGACGTTTAATTCCTGGGACCAGTGTTAAGAGAAAGCTGCAAGCTGCGGAGAGTATGGATTCTGTTGCGGCCGCCGTTGCTTATCGAGTGGAGCAGAAGTATCTGGAATGTCATCGTCAGGAGAAACCCAAGGCAGACACATTTAACGAAGGCTTATTTACAGATGCCTTGAAAAAAGGCATAGCGGAAAATAAAGAATCTCTGAAAAAAGGCGGAAGGAACGGCTGGAATGACGAAACCTTCCAAAAAACGCTTACATACTGTTTTAACAACGTTTTTCCGCGTCTGGACCGCTATGGCGGAGAAATCTGTGAAGAAGACATATACAGCATCCAAGAAGAGCTGATTCAGAAAGCTACAGAAAGTAAGAGAGGCAAGCGCAATAGAGCCGATGCGGAACACAGTGTCGCCGCTCAGCTTTACCGCGCGGATTATATCTATAAGCGGCTGCGTGAGCAGAATCCGGATCTGCCCCGTCTCGACTTAAAATTGGACAAGATCGGTCCGCGGATCCAGGTGGAGCAGTGCAAAGCCCTGCCGGACAAAGTCAGGGTGCAGCTGGCACATATACTGGAGCGTCTGCTTTCTACCCCTTATGGAGGACTTGCACTGGCAGCTGCCTTCATGTTATTTTGCGGACTTCGCACGTCCGAAGCAGCGGGGGTGTTCTTCAGAGACATAGGCTATCACGATACATTTGGTTCGATGTTTGTCCAGCATCAGGAGCAAAACGGTAAGATTACTGATATTTTAAAGACAACGAATGCTTACCGCAGCGTCATTCTGCCGAAAATCCTGCTGGATTTTGTTGATCTGCGAATTGCATTTCTGCAAGATCTCGGATTTTCTCGAGATCGGATCATGGAGCTTCCCATTGCAAGTGCAGCCGGAAATCCCGAAATACTGACCCGCTCGAACATGATTTCAGCACTGGTGCGCGAGCTGCTGCTTCTGTGCGGCATTACTGACGATTTCTTGCAGGTGACGCGAGACTTAACGGATTGGGAACCCGATATAGTCGGCGAGGAAAAGGTAATTGACGTAGCCGCCTACATCCTGCGCAGGGACTTCGGTACTAGAGCCTGTCACATCTGCGGGTTCACAATGGATGAGGTGGATTACCTGCTTGGTCATGCCGCAAAAAGCCGCAGGCTTCATGATTACAAGACACCGGAAAAGAAAAAAGAACTGGCCTGGAAACTGGAACGCTATGTTTTTGACCCGGACCATAGCGCACACCCAGCCGCCTGCACGCAGACCATCGAGCCGGGAACCGAAAAGGAATATGCCGCTTCACAGGCGCTTAAGTTCCGCGCGGAAACGCGGAAAGAATCGGAGTTTAGTGTTTTTTGCCAGGAGCCGGGCGATTTAGTTAAGCTGGTGCTGCCGCCTGGCGTGACGCCAGAATATGAAAAATATGAATGGAAGCTTTGCAGTGACAGTCCAGAAGCGAGACAGTCACGGCCACTGATTGGTGCGCTGACACCTGAGGCTCTTATCCGCGACTGGATCAGCGAAGCGGATGAGATTGATTTAAGCAGATGGGAGGGAGAGTAATGGCTTATATTTCCGCTAAAATTGGATTTGATGACCCCAGGAGCATCTACCAGCATACGACAGACGATAATGACCGTCATTACATTAAAGGCGTTTATGTCTTTAACGAAGTCTTCTTTAATTTTTCTCTTAATTATCAGAATAAAGGAAATCTGATGCGCGGCCGTATTACGGCCAAAACTGCCGACGGCGAGGTGATAAAAAAGAAGGGCAGCGACCTCCAAAAGGAAATGGAAAAGTGGAGAGAGAATCATCCAAACGAAGAGATGTCCGGCAAGGCGCTTGAACGTCGTAACATATATCAGGAGTTTACTATCAATACCTTTGATGACGATGCCATCAAAAAACGCATTGCCGATATTGCGGCAAAGCTTTTCTCAGAATACAATTCGTCCATATCCGCGGATTTGAAAAAATTCGGCATTACAGCGCAGAATACTGCTGTTCAAGCCGCTCTCATACATAAAAAGGCCTTTATGAAGTCCTGTTATTCGAAAGTAACAAATGGCACTAGGCACAAGAAAGAAATGATTATTGATCGCGTAACAGCGGAACTCAACACTGCTCCAATGGGGAAAGTTACGTCGGCAATGCTGAAGCATTATGCAAGGAACCATGAAAAAAGCTGGGAGGAAGACCTGCGCACTGCGGAAAAGTTCTGGGAATACTGCCGCAATCAGGGAGTATATCGCGGCGAGAATCCTATAACAGCCTTTCTTCAGGATGCCGCGGAACGGAAACAGAAAAAATCAAATGCAGAAGCCATCAATAAGGCAAAAGAGTTCACATGCCTGCCCGAAGAGGTGGAGAGAAAACTGAACGACCGCATCCGGGAAAACATCGGCGACAGCGGCTTCGTCGGAATCGCGCTGGTTAAAGAGGGCGGACTTCAAGCCAAGGAAGCCTGCAATATGCGCTGGAAGGATGTCTGGTTTAACGATGACACTGGATCCGTCTCTCTGCACTTTGAAATCGAAGATAACGCCGGCGCCACTCATGTTTACGTATGCCCTCTTTCCCCGTTCGGGGCAGAGGTGCTGAGAGCGCATCGGGATCGTCTCCTGCAGTGCCATTTTAAAGAAGAACTGGATGATCTTCTGGTAATTACCCCTGCGTATCCTGGTAAAAAGCCTGTTTCCAGCAAAGAATTGACTCAGCTTTGCCGGACAGAGCTACTTCGAGCAGGGATGGGAGAGGACAATCTGCTTCCTATAAATGGGAAGCGTACCGGCGTGGGGGTCCACCTGCTTCACCGAAATTTAAAGTATCGGCTGGAGTATCACTGCGGCCTTGTTAACGACCCTGCCGCTGTCAGTTATCTTTTGGGCCATTCCCTTCAGCACGACGTAACGGCGGACCATTACCGCAGCTTCACCAGCCCCGAGGGGCAGCGGTACCTGTATAATGCCATAAAACGTGATAAACGTTTTTTAGACATTGAAAAGACGGGTAAAGATTTCAACTGCACTACGCGCCAGCTGCCTGATGGACGCGTCGAGTGGATCTTTTCGCCCACACGTCCGGATAAAATTCTGTATGGAAGCTTTCGTCTCACGCTTAATACGGGGGAAATCTGCGAAATATCAGCTGAACAAGGCCTGTTATTAAGGGTAAAGACAGAGGGAGAATAAAGGAGGATAGTTGACTTAAAAAACAATTCAGGAAAGCATATTGAATAATGAAAAACGCCGGACACAAGCCGGCGTAAACACAGATCAATTTTTATTTGCGTTGTCTAGTTGGTCGGGAATAAATTCCACAATATCTTCAATACGACAGTTTAATGCTGCGCAAATTTTTCCAAGCGTGTCCATGGAGATAGCTTCATTCTTGCCCATTTTCGCTAGCGTCTGCGAGTAAATGCCGGCAACTTCCAGCAAATCGGTTTTTTTCATATTACGATCGATTAACAGTTTCCATAAAGGAGCATAGGACCACGACATTTTCTATTTCCCCCCCACTCAACATTATTAATTATAACAACAATAAAGTGAAGCGTCAACAAGCATAAATCTATACTGAAAACAAAATATTTGATAAAACACATTTTTTATGTTGACAAGCAAATTTATTTGTGCTATAGTAACCATAGAAAACAAAAAAACACGGCAGCATGAGGGAGTTGCCGCTCCCTTATGCCTGCGCAGGTGATGCAACCACCTACACAACGGACATTCGTCCGCACCGCAGTATAAGTATACCCTTTCTGAGTTTACTTTTCAAGGGTAATTCTCTTATTGCGCGCGGCGATGAGTCTGTGTCCGAATCAGATTTCCGACACCGTGTAGGGCATAAACCTGCACGGTGTTTTTTGTTTTCAATCTTAAGAAAACAGGAGGAAATCGAAATGACGGAAAAAGCTTTTCTCACCATTCGGGATGTTCAGAACTATCTGAACATCAGCCAGTCCGCTGCATATGAGCTTGCGCACCGCAAGGACTTTCCATGCTGTCGGATTGGTGGCACCATCCGCGTGCCCCGGGACGCATTCTTCGCCTGGGTAGAGATGAAAACCAGCATCTCTCCTCAGCTTCGCTCCTTTATGGCCGCCGATATTGCCAGCTAAGGAGGTAAACCCATCATGTCAGGCAAACGCGCCCATGGCGAAGGATATGTGAAGCAGACTAAAAACGGCAAGTGGCGCGGGCAGCTTATGGACGGGTACACCGATGAGGGAAAGCGGAAAATCATATCCTTTACCGCAGACACGAAATCCGAGGTCCTTCAGAAAATACACGAGTACAAGGAATCCAAGAAAAGCGAGGCAAAAGCCCCTCCCGTCACCTTCAGGCAATGGGCAGATCAGTGGTATGCAGATTATAAGCCCCAAGTGGCGCGCTCTACATATTCCGGCTACCGGTTTACTTTGAAACTCTTGAAGGAGGCCTTCGGTGACCGCCCCATTGCGGAGATTCTGCCTATTGAAGTGAGCGCTTTTCTTAACCGACTTTTGGAAGAGGGATGTTCCCAGTCCAAAATCAGCAAATGCCGTGCCATGCTCATACAGATTTTCGATGCAGCCGAGCAGAACAGGCTGATTCCGCGCAATCCAGCCCGGAGCGTGAAGCCTTTTCGCCGTGACTGGATGGAGGAACTGGCCCAAGGGAATAAAAAAGATGCCTTCACGGAAGATGAGGTTGACGTCCTCTTTCAAGATCTGCCTGAAGATCTTCTTGGCAACAGCATCCGCCTGCTTTTGGTGACTGGCATGAGGGTGCAGGAACTTCTGGCTCTGACCGCTAAAGATATTGCCCCGGACGGCTCTACCATTGACATCAACAAGGCGGTAAAAATGGTGGACGGTAAACCTGAGATTGGTCCGCCCAAGAGCAGAAACAGCGTGCGTGTCATCCCTGTTCCCCAGAAATACCGCCACCTGGCGGTTTATCTCAGAGAACGCGGCGGCAGGATTCTGCTCTGGCAGTCGTCCAAAATCGGGGAGCCTTGTACTATCGAGCATTTTCGAAACCTGTTCCGCTCCGCTATCGCAAATCTGCCTGTCCGCAAGCTGACACCCCATTGCTGCCGCCACACCTACATAACTAGGCTGCAGAAGCATGGCGTACCTCTTGAAACAATTGCCCGTTTGGCAGGTCACTCCAACCTCACGACCACCGGGGTGTACCTGCATCAGGATTTGGACACTCTTGCCCGGGCGGTGGAAAAGCTGGGTAAGGCAAGTGAAGCTCCTTGAGTTTGTTATTTCTGAACAGCTGGAAACCGCACCGTAAGCCACAATTTCTAACTTTACCTTTGTGTGATAACTCTACATTTAACATTAGGAGGAGAATAATATGAATAAAGCAGTTCTTAGTTTAAATTTGGCTGTAGATAAGCTCATTAGCGCCCGCAATGATTTTGAAGCCCGTGTCGCCATGGCCCTGCTGACAGACGCCTTGAGCGAGGAAATCACTGATGATGAACGTGTGGATATACATAAGAAATTGGTGAGCAACCTGCGTTCCAAGGCATTTTCAATGGCGCAGAAGCATTACAAAGCTCAGCCTGACAATTACCCCGATTATATTTTCTGCCTGCTCGATGCGGTGCCTGTTCTGCAGCGTCGCTATGCAGCGATGAGCGATTTTCCGGACTCAGATGTATCTCCTCGTGAGTTCCTGCAACACCTGAACCAACTCTCCGGTTGTCGCTCTCCGGAGGAAGTCTCAGCCTTTTTGAATAAGATGATGGAATACCTTGACGCCCACCCTGAATACCAGAAAGACGGATACGGTCACCTCATTTCCGTAGTTAAGTCTGAAATCATCGCTGCTTATATGGAGAAACCCGAGGAGCACGGCTGGCATGAAAGGTATATTCTTACCCTGCTGTGTGCTGTTGAGGACAGTGTACACTATTGCTATACTCTGAATTTCCTCTATTATGAGGACGGCATTTTCGAGATGGTATCACCGGACAACCTTGCTGAAGAGACCGATGTTGGCCGTTTGTCCCGCAAGCTGGAGCTCCTGCAGGAAGCTATGGCATCGGTACATCCCTACTTCCTTGAAGGTTATTTGAACCGGTTGTCTAAAGTAATTTCGAGAACGGTTGTAGAAACGTTGAGTAACGAGGAAAATGGGGAAGAGATGCCTGCGCATCTGATTGCGCTCATGGATTATCTGGAGGATCTGGATTTCGAAGTAGTGAGGAGTGCCGCCGCAAACGAAGAACCCGCGGAGGATAGCCCGATGGAAAACCTCCTGAACGCGCAGGCCATGCTCCACAACCTTTGTATCCATGAAGATACAGAATATCTTGAAAACGACTGGGAGGAATACCTGTCCGCCGTGGCAGGATGCCCCGCCTGTGCGGAGATGCTTAAAGAGCAGGCCTATGCAGCCATCTCCATCCGCGTAATGACTGAACTGATGGCGCAGGCTGCCGGCTCTGTGTCGGAAACCACGCTCTGCCTTATGCGGCTGTTTCTCGCTCTGTTTATTTCACCGGTGACGAATACACTTAGTGATGATGTTCTTAAGTGGGTTATCAGCGGAACTGCAGCGTAAGATTCTATAATAATAGGGACGGAGTTTCCAAGCTCCGTCCCCATTATTATTTTACAGGCTGTCCGGTTACAGCGAAATAACGTTGTTGATGCCGGATTCATCAATTACGAACCACCGAGGAGAAACTACCGGCAACTTTTCATTTATGAAATATTCTGAGCCGGAATGAAGTCGGCTTATCAGATTGTCAGCCGGACAAATGAACTATATTAGGAAAAAGTGCTTTCAAACATAATGTAAGTAAAGGAGATAATTATTAAACAAACTATCAAGGAGGGAAAATCAATGACTGAAAAACCATATGCCGGTCGTCCGCCGGCCGACACGATAGCCTTATCGACAAAAGGTGAAGACACGGCGCATCTCCCGTATGAAAGCAACAGACCGTCTGTTAACACGCTGAAGGGCATACGTCTTGCCACCAGCCAGCCTGAAACGGAGGTTGCAAACCAACTTCTGCCTCAGGGGCAGGGTGAAGGCGAAACCAAGATTATACCGTTTCAGGCCTTACTCGACCGCAGAAACGCGCTGAGTAAAGATATTGATAAGGATGGAAGCTTGCAGTCTGATGTAGCACCGTTTAATACATACTATCTTTCACCCAAAGCGAAATCAGACTTAATAAACACAAGAAGGAATTATATCCCGGAAAACACTGATATTGAACTTTTCCGAGCCGTTGAGAAATTGTATCGCGCCCGCAATGTTTTTGAGGCGCGGGCGGCCTACGAGCATATGATAAAAAAGGCTCTAGACGGGGAGAGCGCCCAAATGGGCCTTCGGGAAACTCTAGACTCTCTGCACGAGATGGTACACGAAATCGTTTTATCTGACGCTTTGGCGGACTACGAAGCCCACCCGGAGCTTTTCTCAGAATGCGCTAACGCTCTGCATAACTATCTTCCAGTGGTTAAAAGCAATTGCGACGGTACTCGGTTAAGCGTGGAGGATGCTAAATGTCTGAAGGACATTTGGAACCGCTTTAGTGAGCTGTATAGCTGTAAGACCAGCGATGAAGTCCACACCCTTATGGATGAAATTGTTGCCCTTTTTGAGCAGCATCCGGAATTTTGGGAGGCCGGTTATCGCCGCTTGCGTTGGGAGATTGAAAATGAAATTATCGGTACCTATATGGAGGCTTTTTACCGCGCAAACCGCTCCTGGCGCGTCCAATGCCACATAATCCTGCTGGCTGCAATTGATAATCTGTATCTCTACAGCTACCTGCTGGATTTTTTCCAAGACGAGCGTATTCAAGCCCTTACACCCCAAGATCTGCGGGAAGATATGGATTTAGCAACCCTGCGTATGAAGCTGAAGAGCCAAGTTCCCGGAATGAGCCAGCAGAATATTTTCGCTATTTCCGGTTTTTCCAGTCTTATGAATTCTCTAACGGACGCGATTGCAAGTGCTGTTCTGGATAAAATACGAAGCTTACCGAGCCGGGTTGTTTCTAAGGCAACCAAGCTTCGTGCGCAGTACTTAAACGACCTGCTCTGCAATGGGTTGTGGGGCTGCACGGGGCCACTTTTGGAGCGAGAAGTACGTAATCTGACAGAAGATTTCGTATTCGCGCAACTGGCGCTCCATAAAATCTGTACGGTTACCAACACCGAAGATTTGGCGATGTACTGGGGCATGTTTCTGGTCCGTGCAGGTTCCCGTCCTGAACTGGATGCTTTGAATACACAAGCTATACTCTCGTTGACTCTTTCATTACTGTCGTCGGTGGAAATTGACGACCTGCCTGAAACGCTTCAATGCTGGATTCGTTTCATATCGACTATTGCAGTCTGGCCTATGGGTGTTACAAATATTGACGAAATCTAGAAGGTAAATCGGTTGCTGCACCAAGTACTCAGGAACATCTGGCTTATCTTATAACTGAAATTGGAAACGATACTTATGACGAGGAGAACGCCATATGCTTAACTAAAGCATAATCCTAGGAAGCCACTAGGAGAGGGGCTGTAGCAGTTCCTCTCCTAGTTCATAAAATTATCTTAATATCTGCGAGAATTGGCTTCAAAAATCAGTTTTGTTTCTCCATGGCCGCCACCGCTCCCAGAAGGTCTTAAACGCCCAGCAGTATATCCGTCGATCATGATGATTGTCTAATCTCAGTTATGCAAATTATCGGCGGAAATCACTATTCCGCCCACAGGCCGTTCCGCAAGCGCGGCTGCCGCCGGGTCTTCCACAGAAAGTTCGGAATCCCCGTCAAATATCGTTTCCAGCTTCACTATCATCAGTTGCGCAGCTTCTCCCGCCGCGTCATCCCGGACAGCAAAGCCTCCGCCCGCGGTTTAACCGAGGTGGGCTTCGATCGAGAACAAGTCCGATTAGACATAATCGAAACTAATACTGCTGCCGGATAGAAGCTGTAAAAGTACATAATCCCGACGTAATTTTCATTTTGGACGAATATAATTATAAGTATATTTATATTAATATTTGACAATAATGAAAATAAGCGATAAAATAGTTGACAAAGTGAGGTGCTTCATTATGGCGGTAATTACTAAAGAAGGAATTTTGAAAGTGTTAACAGCCTATAATCCATGGTGGAAAACCGGACTCATGAATCCAAAAATGTCTAAGACATATAAGAGATTTGCATTTTACGAGGCAATGAAACGGCTGGCACAGAGAGATTTACGGCGCACGGTTGTTCTAACCGGTACTCGTCGAGTTGGAAAAACAACAATTCAGTATCAGATGATTGAAACACTGCTCAAGCAGGGGGTGGCCCCTCAAAAAATAGTCTTTGTCTCAATGGACCATCCGATGCTAAAGCTGGCGTGTTTTAACGAAATCTTAGAATGCTATCATGAAAATATTTATGCCGAGCAAGATTGCTACTACTTCTTCGATGAAGTCCAATATGCACAAGATTGGGATAGGTGGCTTAAAACCATATATGATACTCAGCCTGATACGCAGGTAGTCGCAACCGGTTCGGCCAGTCCTGCCCTTATTAAGGGAAACCAGGAGAGTGGGGCCGGGCGTTGGACTGTCATTCAAGTCCCCACAATGTCATTTTATGAGTACTGTGAACTGCTGAATTTGGATCGCCCTGAGCTACCTCATAATTTAAAGATTTCTTCATTGCTTAATAAAACGCAGCAAGAACGTACACAAATCATGATGCAGCTTTCGAAGGTGCAGAACCACTTCAACCGCTATTTACAGGTGGGTGGATTCCCTGAGCTGGCGTTATCAGATAATGATCTTCTTGCTCAGCAAATCATGCGTGAAGATGTGGTCGATAAGGTACTCAAGCGTGATATACCTGCATTGTATAATATCAGAAACGCTACCGAATTGGAGCGAATATTTCTATATCTGTGCAATGTCTCATCCGAAATTGTCTCAATAGAAGCTGTCGCAAAAGAACTTGGCGGCGTAACAAGGCCTACAGTGGAAAACTATATTCGTTATTTGGAAAGCGCCAATCTGATTTATCAAAGCTGGCCAATAGATATGGCGGGTAAAAAGCCTTTAAAAGCTAGACCGAAGATTTATATTGCCGATGCGGCAATTCGGAATGCTGTTTTGATGGATAGTTCGTTCCTTACTGACCCTGTGGAAATGGGGAAAATTGTTGAAACGGCAGTCTATAAGCATGTCGCTGCTTTTTATTATCAACAGGCTACGTCTGTGGGATATTATCGCGGCGGTAAAAAGGGCAAGGAAATTGATGTTGTAGTTAGCTATCCCAATATTAAAAACATGCTCATAGAAGTGAAATATCGAGAGAATGCGCCCATTTCTGATGAGGATGCTATTTCAGAGTTGTGTGAAGAAGCATCAGCGGCAATCATTGTCACAAAAAACCCCGGCGATTTTGGCGTTCACAATACAAAATCCGGGAAAGATATGCTGAGGATTCCGGCGTTCGCATTCTTGTATTTGCTGGGCCATGCAGAAAAAAACGGCTATAAGGGAATTGAATAAAACAGGTAAGGTATTTATCATACCTCACCTATACATGATCTGCTCCTTGCTCGAATGAAAAGCCGATCTTTGTTATGATCACCTCGTTTCTAGGTAATCTATATCTCTCTGTATTCTTCTTTCTCATGAGCGAGCTTGAATATGCATGGCTACCCCTGAAGAAGCTAATCAGGCCTCCCGGGCTACCGGCGCAGTCACATTTTGAGCTGGACGGTACCACGGATATTTTCAAAGTGTACGAAATCGTCGGCGACTGACATTCCATGCGCGGCGACGTTCCGGCCACAAGGCTTGCTTATGGAACGTCGGATGAGGTGCACGTAATGCGATAAGCTCGTAACGGAGTTGGGAATGAAGGGCGGTTTTATGCTCGGCTTTGGCAGAAACAATTCGGAATCCTGCTTCAATGAGAAAATAATTATGTGAGAGTTCCGGCGTTATTTTGATAAAGTTTATATTTACACTGAATCTGAAACGATTGCGTCAAGAGAAGTTCGCAATTTTAGGACTCCGAATAGAGAACTAAGCTATGTTAAGCAGCAAAGTCTGAATGGAATTGGGGTTTAGGTAGGCTCTGAAAACAGACCAGTCCTCAGCATACTCCATCAGATAGGTCGTTACTAGCCGTAAATAAGTACGAAAACCATCTGGCCGAATGAGTTGCCGGAAGGTTTTATGCCCGATGAAATTCTGGATTTCAATAAAAATCCCGGCCTCGTAATACGAGCATTTCACGAGCAGGGTATCACGGGTACTGGTATTGGCCTTGCAATTATCGACCAAGCGCTTTTGCAGAGGCACGAGCAGTATGAGGACAAGCTGATGCTCTATGAGAGGATTCACTGCATCGATGGAGCAGCACAGATGCACGGAGCTGCAGTTGCAAGCATTGCCGTTGGCAAGGATATATAGGGGTTGCGCCGGGAGCTAAACTCTACTATATCGCAACCACCCATGGGCATTCTGTAGATGGCAAAACTGAGTTTGACGCCTCAATTATTGCCGATTGTATATCACGAATGTTGGTATACAACAGAATGCTGCCGAAAGATGAGAAGATACGAGTGATTTCTATTTCCAAAGGTTACGGAAAAGAGAATATCGGATATGAGGAACTGCGAAAGCGATAAAGCAAGCGGACAAGGAGGGGATCTTTGTCATAACCACTACGACGGATGAGTATTACGACTCTAAATTAATGGGCCTGGACCGCGACTATTGGCCGGATCTGGAAAATATCGAATCTTTTTCCGCGGCTAACTGGGTCGCAGACCTTTTCTTTGTAAATCCTGAACGCTTCAGTGAATACCTTTTTATACCCACCGGCGCGAGAACCATTGCGTCGTATACCGGCATCAAGGATTATGAGATTTCCCGGAACGGAGGCTGAGCTGGGCTGTACCGTGGCTTGCAGGACTGTACGTTTTGTGCTGTCAGGTGAAGCCTGATATAACGCCGGTCTGAGTTCATCTCGCTTATGAAAAGTACTACCGTGACGGCCAATATTGAGTACGACGGTAAGACGTTTGAATTAAAGAGTATTGTTAATCCTACAGGTATTATTGAAACTTTAAAAAAGTAGGTAGTATTAACCTATGAGAAAGGGGCCCACGTAACGCACATTTCGGGAGCGCGAGTTATGCGCTCATTTCGACTGTTGGCGCTATCCCAAATTCTGTGTAAACTACGAAACTGGCGCAAATATTGTGCTCGGTACTCAGTCAGATTTATTCTTTATAACTGTTGTCAGATTGCTCTGGATTAAATCTACTCACAACATATAGACTAGTTAGTTAAAAAGCCGGGAATCAAATCCTGAAGTGACCCCAAAAAGTTAGACATTTTTAAATTACGCAACCGAGAGGGCTTGTTGCCTGTGAAGAGCAGGCGGCAGGCCCTTTAGCTTTGCCTTGCTGCGGCGGTTGTTGTAGTAATCAAG
>Ga0134102_1001746_pt1 | contig 17166 bp, 14 predicted proteins | sample 13_3_2metaG_FD_94447 | JGI IMG/M metagenome (GOLD analysis project Ga0134102, IMG submission 94447) | Switchgrass degrading microbial communities from high solid loading bioreactors in New Hampshire, USA - 13_49_3.3_201_A3 metaG | ecosystem: Engineered > Bioreactor > Semi-continuous > Anaerobic...
TAAGTTAGAGTTTTCAGTAGGGGCAATAATCAATATTTTTTGCTGTTTTTTAGTGCGTTTAATAATGCTCAGAATTAAAATCTTTGTAATTAAAATGAACACACATTGTGTTATAAAACCGATCATGAAAATGCTCCTGGGGAAGCTGAAACCTCTGCTGAAAAACATTATGGCAAGGGTAAGGGTATCTATCAAAAATAATGAAGCCATGATTATAATTACGTTCTCATACAATGATTTTTTAGCAGTTGATGTAATGTTAAAAATGTAAAATATGACTGCCGACGTCAGCACTATATAGGGAATGTTTTGGTAAAAGGGGATTAAGTTAATTAAAGGCGGATGGCTTCCGAACCTGATAAAATAAGATAAATATAATCCTCCTACCACTATGACAACGTAGAGGATGAATTCAAATATCTTGAGAAAACTTCCATCCCTTCTTGGCCTCGAAATATTCATTTAACATCCCCCTGTATAAATAAGAGACCATTTTTTTAACCGCACAGCACGCAAAAAATGAACATAATTTACAATTCCAATCGCAGTATCCAACTATGTAATTGAAATTATATACCACGCAGAAGGTCTTGTTTCAACTCTTACTTGACTCGTTTAACTTGTCTCTGCAAACAATTGCTCATAAATCTCGTAACAATTCTACTCACTGCCCACAGTGATGCTGCCTTGCTTTTCAGTTGTCTTTTTGGCACAAGCCCTTTTCTTACATACATATTATCTGATGCTGTCATGAACCAGCTCATCACACATCCTCTTTGATAACATTAAAGATCTGAGACAATTCGTTAAGGCTTGTCTTTCTTAGAAACTTGCCGACGCGGGTCACTCGTGGGTCGTCTCGCAATTTTTGGTCCCTGTCCCATTTTTCCTTAAGTTCAGGATGCTTGGCCAGGTATTTTTTAAGGACGGTATCAGCGTTTACGACCATGACCATGGACTTTCATTGAACTCCCGATAATGTTGAAGAAAGGTCTCGCGTGTTAATGACAACTTTTCTCAAATAAATATTCCCCAAAAAAGTTTAAAATATTTAAAACTTCTCAAAAACATTTGCTCTCATCTAGCAATCTGAAGTAAACTATGCTTGGCAGTATAAAATGTATCAATAAACAAAAGCAGGCGCAAAGCTTGAAGTGGGGTATACAAAACCATAATTTTTTTTATTAAACTAATATGTTGTTGTGACCGTCAATATGTATTAATATGTATTATTATTTGAAAATGATCAGACTGCGAGGTAGGTAGTTTGAATCGTCTCATCAATTTTGGATGCAGTTCTAGATATGTCTTAATAACAATAGCAATAATCTGTTGGTGGCTTTTTAATTCTTCCTATGCGCAGGCGGCCTCTTCATCTAATTCTGGCCTTACAGGGCTGTGGGAATACCCAACGGCAGAAATCCTTGGCGATGGGATTGGATGGTTTGGATACAATGAAACATACCCATATAACCAAGTTTATATAACCTTGGGTTACCTGCCCAACCTCGAGATCAACTTGCGCGCTACAAACTTTCTAAATAGCCCTCAGATTTCACCTGGATTCGGGCACTATAAGGATAAGGGCTTTGACGTAAAGTATAGGATAAAAGAACAGGAAGGCATATATCCTTCGATTGCTGCTGGGATTCTGGACATTTCAGGAACGGAATTATTAAGGGCATATTTCATAGTAGGAACATATCGCTTTGACAATATAGCGATGTCATTGGGTTGGGGATCCGATAGGCTTGGAGGGGTGTACGCCGGCATAGAATGGCAGCCATATGATTGGCTGACCTTAAAGGCCGAGCGCAGCTCAATGGATTACACTTACGATTACGCTGGACATCCAGACTATGAAAAGATTGAAAAAGATGAAGATTACAACCTTGGCGCGATCATATCGACACCTTGGAATTTGGATTTCAACGTTAGCTATCAGAGGGGAGAGGAAGTCTGTATTGGTGTGCGCTATAATTTTGACTTGACAAAGCCCATATTTGACGGACATAAGGACCGCCTGAAAGGACTTCCCATTAATGATCTCCCATCGTGGGACGAAATAGATGCAAAGTCTATGGCCACCGAAATAGCAAACAAGCTTGCCACAGAGCTTCCCATCAAGGACATCCAAGTATTTGTCGATGAAAGAAAGCTGCTTATAACCTACGAAAATGTAGGTTATAGTTCTGAAGCCGAAGCAATGGGAAGAGTGCTTTATCTAGTCTCTCATATCGTTCCATGGGACCTTGAAAGCATCTCTTTAGTTCCAAAGGTAAGGGGTACTGCGATATCACGCGTGGACATACCGGGAGAACATTGCGCGTTGCTGCGTCTCAATGAATTGAGAAAAGAATATGTAGCAGATTCACAGGCCTACTTTGTAAATCCCAAGGAGCAATCCGGCATTTCCGGAGATGAGAAATGGGCCTTTTCCGTTACACCCACAGAAGATATAAAAGATGAGAGCAAATTTAAAGTCATGCCCGTGTACGAACTTAGAGCTCTCCGTGGCCAAGAAGATTATTACATGGACAGAACAAGCCTTGACTTCATATACGAGTGGAACCCCGACTACGAAAAAGATCGAAGCAAAAAGGGGACTGCCGCCATTGTAGATATAAGGATGCCCTTATATAATGACATTGAGTTAGATTATCAACCTTACATGAACGATGACACAAGAATTTGGCGGGCAGTTTACAGCATAATGCGCAGGGTCGATACAAATACCTTTGAGCTCGGCGAGGTTGGGTGGTTAGATCAAACGTGGTTTGGGGTAAACTACAGTCGCAGGACCTATTTTCAGAATGGGCGTTGGTGGATGGGGTTCAAGGCAGGGATAGTGCACGAAAGAGATCCTTACAGTTTTGCCTCCTTGTCAGACTATAGGGTTTCTTATGGCGACCTTGACCAATATATAGAATATGGCGCCAACGAAGGATGGTGGACCGTTGGTTTGCTTCAGGCAGGATATAGATATCCCGAGCTTGATTTTGAAGTTAGCGTAGATGCAGGAGTATATGCAGATGGTAATCCAGGTGGTACAGTCACCTTTATCAGGCGATGGGATGACCTTGGCATAGGGCTATGGGCTACGAGGACGAACCATGTTCCGGAGGGCGAAGATTTCACAAACTCAGGTGTATACCTCGAGATACCTTTCGATACCTGGCGAGGCACCAGAAGCAAGCATATATGGAGACAAAAGGCACGTATCCAGGGTTGGTTCGACCCTTACTCAGGGCGCGAAGCAGATTGGTGGCAAGGCCCCGATCAACTGTGGGGACAACTTAATCCGGATAGATTGCTCAATAACTTATATAAAGAACTGGAGCAAGGTCAAAATATGGCCAAGGAGATGAAATACTCGATGCAAGAGGGAGGAAATACGTATGTACCGTAGGATGTGGAAGTTTGCTTTTATTTGGTCCTTCGTTTTTATCATGTTTATGTGCGCCTCGCTAATAGCCTTCGAAGCGCAGGCCCAAGAAGGTTCCGTAAGCGCACCGGGGGGAACTGTCCAGGCACCTGGCAGTGCACCTGTGCAAGGATCTCCCGGATTGCCATCTAACCTTCAAAACATTCAAAACATACTGCAGAACGCCGCACCCGCGCAGGAAGCTCCAGCGGTACAGCCTGGTGAAACCACGGCTCCCCAGGAAGAAACTCCGGCTGAAGCTCCCACGCAGGCTCCCGTTGAAGTAGGAGAACAGATGACGCCTGAGGCCTTCAGCGCGCTTTCAGACGCTCAGTTAGACCAGCTTTTCTTAAACACGCCCGCCTCTCAGGTGATGCGAATGCTGCCCCGCTTTGGCACCGACTTTTTCAGGCAAGCCCCATCTACGTTTGCGCCCGTTACGGCGGTGCCCGTGGGGCCGGATTACGTAATTGGTCCGGGTGACGAAATCCGCATCTCCATATGGGGCATGATAGAAGGGCAATGGAGCGTTACCGTTGATCGTGACGGCAACCTAAACCTTCCTCAAGCCGGTGTCATTGGAGCGGCGGGTTTGACCTTCGCTCAACTGCAGGAGGCCATAGAAAAGGAATACTCCCGCTACTATACGAACTTCGATCTAAATGTCACCATGGGTCGGCTTCGCACGATATTAGTGTATGTAGTGGGCAATGCCAGAAGGCCAGGAGCCTACACGGTATCCTCCCTTGCCACGCTGGTCAATGCGTTGCTCGTATCGGGTGGGCCTAGCAATACCGGCTCCATGCGCAACATAGAGGTCAGAAGAAACGGCAAGGTTATAACTACGTTTGATATGTACGATATGCTCCTTAAAGGAGATACCACAAACGATATAAGACTCATGCCCGGAGACGTCATATTCATAGGCGAGGTTGGCCCCCTGGTTGGCGTGGTGGGCAACGTAAAAAGGCCGGGGCTTTACGAAATCAAAGAAAGGGTCAAGCTAGGTGACCTCATCAATATGGCTGGCGGCCTTACGGGACAGTCCTTCAAGGGACGCGTGCAAATCATGCGAGTCGAAGATCGCCGCTACCTTACTCTCGTCGAAGGCGATTTGGACACCTTAGGCGCAGATTTTATGCAGAAATTTGCCGTACAGGACGGCGATATCGTGAGGCTTTTCCCAGTGGCTCGAAGCACAAGTACAATTCGCATAACGGGACCGGTAGCCACCCCCGGACAATATGCGATAGAACCGGGTATAACAAGGCTTTCTGAAGTTATAAGCAGAGCAGGCGGGCTTAGCTACATGGCCTCAAATCAGGCCGAAATAACCAGGGTGACCGTGACACAACAAGGCCCCGTGACCCAACACCTGCTGGTTGACCTGGAAAAAGCGATGAAAGGTGACCCTAAAAACGACATTCCTCTTGAGATGAACGACTACATATTCGTCAGGGCCGTACCGGAATGGGATTTGTACGCAACCGTTACGATTTCAGGCGAGGTTAAGTACCCAGGGACATACACCATAAAGAAAGGTGAGACTTTGTCCGATCTTATAGAACGCGCAGGTGGTTACACGGATCGCGCTTTCTTGCCTGGGGCCATATTTACCAGAGAATCCGTTCGCATCTCGCAGCAGCAAAGCATAAACGAAATGGTACAACGTTTGGAAAGGGAACTCTATACCGCAAGCGCCGCAGGAACCGCTTCTTCTTTGACTTCCGAGGATGCCAAGCTTGTAGAAATGGAAACCCAGCAAAAGCGAAGAATGCTCGACGTATTAAGGCAGACTAGGGCAACCGGCCGCGTGGTAATTAGGCTCGAAGACCCGCCAACTTTACTTAAAAAGACCCCTTACGACCTCGTGCTTGAGGAAGGCGACCGCCTACATATACCTCGCGAGGCTCAGACGGTTAACGTAGCCGGCAACGTGCTAAATCCTTCATCCTTTGTGTATGAGCCCTACACAACTTATGAGTACTACATCCAAAAAGCCGGCGGTTACGGGACCAATGCCGACAGAGGCAAGGTGTATATACTTAAGGCCGACGGCAGCGCCGTGCGTGTCGGTCACTTAAAAAAACCGTCGTACCTTGAACGAGGCGATACCATAATAGTGCCTGAAAAAATCCAGGTAGTATCCGACCTCCGAAGAACAAGTGATTTAATTGACATTGTATATAAGACTGCTATAAGTGCCGCTGTAATCGTAGATGCTTTAGACAGCAACGACTAAAATCAAGTTGTGCGACGAAGATTTTATCGCTTCGGTTAAAGGAGTGAGTTTTTTGGAAAATGAACAGAAACAGGACGGCCAAAAGTCGATTCCTAGAGGGCAAGCATCTGCACCTGAAGCTCAATACGAAGCTTCATATGAGGAAGACGAAATAGACCTGCTCGACCTGGCATTGGTCTTGGCCAAGCATAAAAGGTTGATAATCGCTACAACCTTTCTGGCGGGCTTGGTTGCCTTGATACTGGGGTTTATAATGACGCCTATTTATAGGGCAGAAACTCACCTTGTGCCGCCACAATCGCTTGCCGGGCAACTTCCTGCTAGCATATTGTCGATGATCCCCCCGGAGTTTCGAACATTGGCCATTCAGTCCGGCGCCATAAAGACAACGGCTGACTTAGTTGTGGGCATTACAAAAAGTCGCACCGTAGTTGACAGTATAATTGATAAATTTAACCTAATGGATTACTATCATGCCGAAAAAAGAGATGCTGCACGTTCTGCCTTCTCCAAAGCAATAAGCGCTAAAGTCGATGAGAAGACAAGTCTAATAACGATTGCTATCGAGGATAAAGATCCAGTCATGGCTGCAGATATGACTAACGCTATTGTCGATGTGCTTCAAGACTTGCTTCAAGACCTGGCGTTAACTCAAGTATCTCAACAACGCCTTTTCCTGGAAAATCAACTCAAGCGCACACACCACAACTTAATACAGGCAGAAGAAGATTTTCAAAAGTATCAGATGGAGTCGGGCCTCCTTAACGTAGATGTTCAAACGCAGGCGTTGATGGATTCCATCGCAAGGATACAGGCTCAGATAGCCGTCAAGGAGGTAGAATTAAAGGCGGCTAAAACATACGCAACTGTTCAAAATCCACAGGTTCAACGATTGCAGGCAGAGCTGACGGGGCTTAAAAGCGAGCTTAAAAAGCTTGAGGCCAAGGCGGGGGGCGGTCCAAATCCCATCCCTGCCTTTAAAGAGATCCCCAAAGCAGGCATAGAGTATGCACGTAAGCTTCGTGATCTGAAGTTTCAGGAGACCTTATACGAAACGTTGCTGCAGCAATACCAAGCCGCCATCATGGCCGAAGCAAGCGAAGGTTTGGTTTTGCAAGTTGTCGATCCCGCCGTTCCCCCGGAGCTTAAGGTGAAGCCCAAACGCAAGCTAATGATCATCGTTGCCGGCTTTCTTGGGCTTTTCGTCGGGATATTTGCCGCCTTCGTCAAGGAATTTATAGACAACTCTTCAAAAAATCAAGAAAGCGCCGAGAAAATGGCGCTGCTTAAGTCTTACCTTCGAAGGATTTAATTTTAAACATAATTAAATACACCTCCACCTCATCACAAGGCTGGAGGTGTATTTTTAGATATTCTTTATAGTGATCCTGCCTACCGAAGCAAGTTTTCTTTATCAACCCTAAAAGTGCATTGTGGCAAGATCTTTATGTATAGATCTTTGCGTATAGATAATCGTACATAACCCTTGAAGGTCAGTCTCATCGACTGTACCGTATTTTCCTCCTAATGTGCAGCAGCTCCTCGTTGACCAAAGAGGGCTCTAAGACCACTCTCCTGCCATATTTTTATTCATCTCCTGCGCTACGAGGTAAATAACTTTGCTACAAACTTATATTCTAATTGTAACGATTATAAATGAGGCAGCTTGACGACGTCGTATTCTTTTTTAAAGACCTTAGCAACTTCGCGGCCTAAGAGGCCGTTGGGGCCGATGATGGCGATAGGCAATTTCAAAAGTTCACTCTCCATTATGTATTATCGCATCATATAATTTTATATATCTTTGTGCTATAGCTTCGTTAGAAAAATTATCTATAGCAAACTTTCTACACCTTTTGCTTATGATGTCTTTTGATTTTATTAATTCATCGAATTTATATTTAGGTAATACATAATCATTACCAATCACTATTCCCAATTTATTTTTCTCAATTATGGACGCTGCTCCTCTAACATTTTGGTTTACGATAACAGGAAGGCCTGCGGCCAAATATTCAACTACTTTTATACCGATTCTACTATCTTGGTGGGCCATTAATTGTAAACCTATATCAGCTACCGATAAATATTCAGGAACATCTTCACTTTTTACGGATTCTAGTGTATATTTTCCAGTCAACACATGGGATGTTTTTAAAATATCTTTAACTACTTCCTTATTTTGTGTTATAATATAAAAATGTATGTTATCTAACAAATATAAATTACTTTCAAAAAATTTTATGTATGTTTCTATTTTATTCCATGCATAATTAAAACTACCTAAATAACAAAACACAATTTTATTTAGAATATTTTTTTGCTTTCTATATGTGTATTTAAAATTATTATATGCACTATTAGAAGCAATAAATACATTATTGGGAATGATTTCTACTTTATCATTAAACATAGATAATTTTTCGTCTTTATATACGTCAGACACAACAACTATTTTTTTTGATATATTATATAACTTGTTCTCCTGCTTTTTCCAATATTTAATTGTTAATAAATCATTCTTCCATGCTGCTAACATATTTTCACTAACAAAATCTGAGCGAGTATCTAATATTATTTTTGCTCCATAAAACCTAGCCATAATATGTAGTGGTATTGCGCCGGGAAAAGATCTTACATGCAAAATTGCAAAATTATATTTCTTGTTTAATTTAATTATAGGAAATATAATTTGGTAAATTAATGGAACATGATACCATTTTGCACAAAACCAATGCTCGCGATAAAATATTGGAATCACATGCAAATTTACTTTATCTTTTGCAAGATTACTTCTTAAATCAGTAATATCATGTTTTTTAGTTACATATATTTTAATAGGGCAAAACCACAACAAATAAATGTTGTATTTACTGCCATTCGTGATTAATTTTAACAAGTTAATAACTTGATTATATAATATTGGAGAAAAAATGCTCTCGGCAAAAACAATATAAGCAATATTCATTATTAATTAATATTACACCTCAATTCTTAAAGTTCTTCTTTTTATACTCATTATACTTAAGAATAGAACAGTGTATCATCCAACACACCTAAAATCGCCTGACTGTAAAATACCTTCTTTGCAGAGTTTGGGTTACTCGAATCAAGATATCGCGCATATACATAGCACTTCACTTGGGTTTTTGTAGTAATGATCTGGTTTTACCAGTGATTTTATTTTTTCATTGCAGGGTGAAATAGCCGTGCTCATTATTGGACACCTCTAAACGAATTAAGGCTTCTTTTAATAAGCAGCCATACTCCGTAGTGCAGGAATTTGTCCAAAATATAAGTGAAACCGACATAGACAAGAAAGCCTAACAAGACAAGCGAAACAAAAACCAACAACCCTACGGTATCAACCACACCCTTTAAAACAAATATTACAGCCACCATGAATAGTCCAGCTATCGAGGGACAAGCCACTACTTTATTGTAGCTTCTGATATCACAGCCAGTGACTTTTATAACCATTACGCTACAACCTAAAAATGTTACGAAAATACTTGCAAGCACGGCAATTGAGGCACCTAACATTCCCCACAATAAAGTTAAAGGATAAATGGTAGTAGCCAAGACTATCAACCTAACAACCTGCCATTTGGTATCAATATTCGGTCTGCCTACAGCTTGAAATACTGGCCCCGTTGTTGCTTGAATTGATCTTATTAATCCAGCTAAAGCCAGCACCTGCATCGCCTGAACCATTGGCATCCATTTATCACCTAAGAAGATACGCGTAAATTCAGGGGCTAATATAAATATCCCTCCAGCCAAAGGGATGGAAATAAAGACGATAAGCTGAAGTGTTTTAAGATAAGCTTGCTTTAAACCTTCTGGATTATCTTGAAGTTTTGAGTATGCCGGAAACGTCACTTGAGAAATTACATGAGTAATTTCAGTTGCCGGCGCATTTGAGAACCTATATGCCATTTGATAAAAACCAAGAAGGGTGGCACCAAGGAGTTTTCCTACAAAAATGTCATCGCCTTGCGTGACTAAAAACACAAGAATGCTTGATGCCAAAATCCACTTCCCGAATCCAAAAAGCTCATGTGCTTTATCGAAATCAAAATTTAAGCGTGGTCTGTAGGGGTGAATCCTATAACCAATAAAAAACCTGACAATGTTTCCTGCCAAAAGACCAAATACCAAGGCCCAGACGCTTTTTAACACGATTGCTGCCGTGACAGAAACGACAAAATCGGCTAAAGTGCCGGTTAGATGATAAATGAACTGTTTGTTAAATTCCAGCTCCTTTTGAAAGTAAAGCACTCCTATATTGGCAAAACCGCCAATTCCTCCGGGTCCCCCAAAAAGAAGCGAAACGCCAATTATGCGCATGATCGGCGTAACTTTTGGTGCATCAAAAAACTCGGCGATATAGGGAGCACCAATAAAAAGTATGGCAAAAATTACGAGATTTCGTATGAGCATGAAGGTCCAGGCTACATCGAGGTATTTTTCCGTTCCACCCTTTTTTTGGATTAGGGCCTGCTGAAAACCCGTTTGAGAAAAGGTCTCCAAACAAGCTAATGCAAGTAATGCTATTCCCATCAATCCAAAATCATTAGGGGCCAGAATGCGGGCAAGGATAACCAATTTAACTATGCCTAAAGCTCGCTCTAAAATTCTAAGGCTAAATACCCATACTCCACTGCGGACCGTGCGCTGATACAGCCCTTCGCCAGGGTTTTTAAGGAAATCTAAAAAGACTTTTTTAATAAAGCTTGGCTTAAATATACTGCTTATGTTCATTAATTCGCCTCGTCCTTAATAACAAATAGCCCTCAGGGTCAAATCTTTAATCTTGAATTTCCACCCTGACCTCACTCACCCTTACTGCTCCACAGCTCTATGGCCTCATCCAGTTTAAGGGTGGCTTTAAACTTTTCAAGCTCGCCTTCACTCAAAGTCAGGTAGCGTACTTTTCGGTGAAGCATGGGTTCTACTTTGTCTATTAAATTTTGCAGGTAAGCTTTGTCCGCCTCTCTTACAAGGAGGAGGTCAATTATACCCGAATCCACTCCCCTTGCGTAGTCGCCCACGATGTAGGCCGAATATCAAAATTTTACTATCACAACCCCATTTCAAGCCTTACCTTTGTCCCTTCCCGGCAGTGCCGCAGCGATGCCACATAAAGCCCAGAAAAGAAATCCCATCTTTTGTCTTGCGGCAAAAATGCTTCCTGCCATGCTATACACCATAAGAGCCAAGATTGTGGCAAGGACTGCAGCGTAAAGATACTTATTTTCGCCTTTGCAGCTTTTAAATTTTCTCAAGGCAAGCCATACACCGCGCAGCATCAACCCCACGACGATGATAAGAAGCGGAAAACCGCCGTAGGTCAGCAGCTGGAGGTACATGTTATGGGGTTCGACGGGAATGACCGATCCCGATATCGGTTTTAATTTATTCAAAGGCACCACCCGGAGGAGCTTTCAGTATTTAATTTATATTAATACGCGCCCTTGCCAAACAGCGCCACCGGAACGGTACGGGCAAGGATGTAAAGATCAAGCCATACGGACCAGTTGCGGACGTAGTATGCGTCCAACGCAACGCGCTCTTCATAAGAGACATCGTTGCGTCCCGACACTTGCCATAATCCCGTTATTCCAGGCTTAACTTTAGTATAAAGGGAATAGTATTTTCCGTATTTTTCTATCTCATTTTGAACGATTGGCCTTGGGCCCACAACGCTCATCTCTCCTTTGATGACGTTAAAGACCTGAGGCAATTCGTCAAGACTTGTCTTTCTTAGAAACTTGCCGACGCGGGTCACTCGTGGGTCGTCTCGCAATTTTTGGTCCCTGTCCCATTCTTCCTTAAGCTCCGGATGCATTGCTAAATATTCTTTTAAAACGACATCGGCATTTTCGACCATGGTCCTGAACTTCCATGCTTTGAAGGGCTTGCCGCCCTTGCCGTACCTGGTCTGTTTGTAAAATACAGGTCCCTTTGAATCAAGCTTTATAAGCAGGGCTATAAAAGGTATAAGAAGTGCCGAAACTACAAGGGCAACTGCCGCTACCATCGCATCCATAATGGCCTTGGCAATTTTGGGGCCTGAGCGCAAAAGCTGCTGGCGCACCTCTAAGCCCAATATGCCACCAAAGTCCCTCGGCAAGACGCCAAGGCTTGCAAAGCCAAAAAGGTCGGGGATGTAGATGACATGGTGAAAATACGAGGCGTTTTCTTCCCAAACTTGAAGTAACCTTTCCCTGTCTAAACCCGGCATGGCCATTATCGCCCATCTAATATTGCACTTTTTGGCAAGATGGGGAGCAAGCTCCAAGCTTCCTATTACTGACACGCCTTTAATAGATTTGCCATGTTTTTCAAGATCGTCATCCAGGATCGCTACGGGCTTTATGCCCAGTGCTTTCGTATTTTTTAATATCTTCACGATTTCAGCTCCGGTCTTGGCGGCACCCATAACGACAGCAGAAACTCCCCACCAGCTTTTACTGCCAAAAAAGTATCGAATAGCCGCCCGGGCTAAGGGCACAAATAAAATGGCAAAAAACCAAGCGATGAAAAATATGGCACGGGAATAGATGAAACCTACCCTGGAAAGAAATATCCAAACGGAAAGTATGGTAAAAACCAAAGATGTTGCGATAAATGTCCGACGCAGCTCCTCGACGGCCGTAATGCCAACGCCGGGATAAAGCCCTGAGACTAGATATGCCAGTGCAAACAAAAAAATTGCCGGCCACAGCTCGATGTAAGCTCTAGCCATAAGCACGCTTGGCGGAAGTATGAATTCTGGTGCCCATTTTCTCAAAAAATAGGCAAGCAAAACGGCAAAAAATATCGCCGCAAGGTCGCTTAAGCAGTAAAGCCCGGACATGATCCAGGATTCAGCCAAAGACGTTGTGTCGCCTATTTTATAAATATCTATCTCTCTGATATTTGCATTTGACAACTCTCTAGCCACCTTTATCGGGACTTAAACGTCTCCCAAGCTTCACCAACAAAGCTTATAAACTCCCTTTTAAAGCGATCCCTTGAAAAACGCAAGAGTTTTTCTCGTATCTTTGCAGGAACAAAGTGGTCCTTCATAGTCAGGATAACAATTTATAATCTCTTACAACACGCGCTCAGCACCTGCATACGTGACAAGCCAATCAAGAACGATGGAAACTTTGCTCAATGTACACGTTCCCTCCAAACTGACCATCAAAAGTTAGCAGCTTCCCCGAGCACACCCTATGTAACTTCTGCAGTCCTATTCCAACTAAATAGCTTAGCACGATCAAGCCTAATTTATGAGTAAAACCTATCTGGCATCTTTTGCAAATTAATGAAGCCCCACTAAGCTGCATTTTTTAGATTTATCTTTTTCCCACTGATTCTACCTTACACAAATTTTTGCCTTCAAGGTCTTAAAAACTTTTCATTGGAAGATTCACCGACAGTTGCCCTTGTAGCTCACCCAAGCTTTTTAGCATATCTCGCTCCTTCAGGATAAATTATATAGCCTTAACTTCGTGTCCTGCAAATCGGAGGAGGTCGATCTAACCTCAGCCCGTAGAAAGGCTAATCAGTATACATTTAGGAGCTTACTTTTTTAAAATATTTCATATTTATTGCGAGTTATTTTCTGCTTCCTTCGAGACGAAGGCTTCAAGCCTTTTGTTATCTCCGATGCAACCCGGTCATGCAAATAATATGCCCGATACAGGGAAAGGTGTCTTGCTTTTCATCAAGACGCGTTTATGTTAAAATTTCCCTGTTTAAAGATTATATGTTACATGCCTGTCTCACGCAATTTTCAAGCATAACTCATGAAGATATATTATGTAGCAATTTTAGTAGCAGTTAGTGATATCATATTAAAATTACAAAATTTGCTCTACAATAAATAGGTATTAGTTAAAATCCTGAGGTTGGTGAAATAAACTTGAATGAAGTAAATGGATCCATAGTGTTATACCATGATCAAGAAGACAAGCTCTTAAGAGCCATTAACAGTTTTCTAAATACCAACTTGCAAGTGAAGTTATATTTGGTCGATAATTCATCAAATGATAATTTAAGAAAATTTTCTACCTTAGACGATAGAATTGAATATATATTTAACGATTCAAAGTTAGGCTACGGAAGAGCCCATAATATAGCTATCAGAGAAAGCATTAAAGCAGGTGTTCCATATCATGTAGTGCTAAATTCTGATGTCCATTTTAGTAATGAAGTTATAAAGGTTTTGTATGATTTTATGAATGCAAATCCAGATGTCGGGCTCATTATGCCTAAGATATTATATCCTAATGGTGAATTACAATACCATTGCAAATTGTTACCGACTCCATTCGATTCTTTTGGCAGGAGATTTTTAAATTGGGGTCCCTTTAAAAAATATGTTGAAAAGAGAAACTATATATACGAATTACGCTTTACTGATTATGATAAAGTAATGAATGTTCCATATTTATGTGGTTGTTTTATGTTTTTAAGAGTGAGTGCTTTAAAAGGGATTGGCCTTTTCGATGAGCGCTTTTTTATGTATCCAGAGGATATAGATTTAACACGGAGGATCCATAAAAAATATAAAACTCTTTATTACCCTCACGTCTCCGTTGTTCATGAACATCAGAAAGCTTCTTATAAGAACATGAAAATGCTCTTTATCCATGCTCAAAATATGGCCAAATATTTTAACAAATGGGGTTGGTTTTTTGATAAAGAACGTGATATAATAAATAGAAATACTTTACATGATCTTAAATTACTATAATAAATAAATTCATAATCTGTATATTGTATATTTTAGAATGATTCAATGTGAGACCATGAAGTATTACTAATTCTTCTAATTGTTACTTTAACGAATCTTCGGATAAATTTTATTAATGAAAACGAAAATCCGATTGTAAATTCTATTAAATTAATTAATTTCATATCATATAATCTTGTAAATCCTACTAATTCACCTTTTTCCATAGCAAAAATGTTTCTAGTAAGCCCAGCATCACCATATGGAGCTTTAAATAGATATGTTAGAGGCAAATCTATGTATGCTGCTTTATTATTATCAGATATAATTTCAAGCCATAAAAACCTATCTTCAGCGTATCGCAAGTCACAAGGAAAACGGTGAACAACACTTCTCTTGACCATTACAGTGGGGGTAATAAAATATTTTGAAATCAAAATAAACCTCCACTTAGATATACACTTTATTTTCCATTTTTGTGGTAGTACATCATCTACAAAGCTATCATCTCTTCTTCTAACAATCCAATCATGTCCTGTCATAACAACATCAGGAAAATTACACATATAACCATATTGAATCTCCAGTTTCTGCGGATGCCATGCGTCATCGGCATCTAAAAAAGCAATATATGGCTGTGTAGCAGTTCCCCATCCTGCATTACGGGCAACCGACGGACCACTGTTATTTTTTAAAGCTATAATTTCAATATGTGTCTTATCTCGGAAACGTTCCTGTAACTCTTGCAATTTACTTAGCGTGCGACCATGATCCGGACTGGCATCATCGACCAATATGACCTCACCCGGCAATGCAGTTTGACTCATAACGGAAACCACAGCTCGCTCGATTGTGTCTTCGCAACAATAACAAGGAACAACGACAGAAACAGGCACGTACATTTATTCATCCCACCTGCTTATTCCATTTTCCGCTTTTACCTAAAAAATAATCCTTGATGGCGCATAACCCTGCATGTATAAGGTCAAAACGGCCCTGTAAAAAGAATTGGCTATAACGTATCAACCTAGTTGATGCGAACCATAAGTAGAAAAGCATTCGCAAATGCCAGGGCAAATGCTTCTTTTTTAGCAACAATCGATTACGTGTACTATAATAATATGGAAGTGCATGCATTAGCCCTAATGATTTGGATATCTTATGATATATCACCGATGATGGTACGATGATCATTTGATAACCATTTTTACGAATACGTACCGACAGGTCCCAATCCTCACTCCACAAGAAAAAATCTTCGTCATAACCTCCTACAGCTTCAAAAACCCTTCTAGATATCAATGTTGAACAGCCCAAAACACAATCAGTAGGATAAGCACCTATATTTGCTATATCTGTTATCAAGGTATCGTCGTCGTAGCAACCTTTATATTCTAAAAAACAATTAAACTTACCACCAGCCCAGGACACTTTTTCACGATCGTTATAAAAACATATTGCACTACCAAGAAGCCCGACATTCGGAAGAGATTGCGCAGCTTCTATCAGTGGCTCGAGAAAATTAGGTTCAACTATTGTATCATTATTCAATATGAGAAAATATTCTGCACCAGCACGATGCGCAAACTCCATACCCACGTTATTTCCGGCACAAAAGCCAAGGTTTTCCGCAGAAGATATTAACTCTACCCTTCGCAAACCGGTCTTTTTAGGCTCTTCTGTGTTAACAGGGACAGGCTGTCCTTTCCGCGATTCAAGTTTGTACTCTGCAAGTGGTATCCCTCTTTCCTTAATCCATGCTCGTATTCTTGCCACAGAATCATTTGCAGAGGCATTATCTATAATCACAACGTTAAAATTTGGGTATGTTGCTTTTTCTAGAGACTCCAGGCACTCAATTGTGTCCTGCCAACCATTCCAGTTTAATAAAATAATATAAACAATAGGCCATTGCGAAATAGTTTCACCCATTTTTCTATGAATTATCTCCTTCTATTTATAAACGTCATTTCCAGTTTATAATTAAGACTTTTCTCCACCACTACCTCGATACACATAACACATATAAGATAACTATATTATGCTTAAATTAGCATAATATTTTATCTTATCGTAGAGATCAAGCCGTGCAAACCAATCTACTCCATCCCAAACTCACTATCCTCTTTCTCCTCATGCCTTATTTCATCCACCTCTTCGCTCCTGCCCCAGCCCATGAAGAGTTTGTCGGGGTAGTTTAAGACCATGCCTCTGGTGGTCTTTGAGACGTTTTTGTAGCCGTGAACGACTCCGGGAGGAACGACCACGGTCAGGGGGTTGTCTTCTCCTGCGAAAAACTTCATGCAGTTACCGTAAGTCTTGCTGTCGCGCCTGTTGTCCCAAAGCTTTACCATGAAGTTGCCGGGGCCTATGAATGAAAATATGTCAGTTTGAGCCTTGTGTTCGTGTGGCCCGCGGGTTACGTCCGGTTCCGTGTAAGATACGTAGCTCATGAGGGGTCGCAACCCTTCAGGAAGTTCATCTATCCTAAAGGTCTCGACCAAAAACCCGCGTTCGTCCACGTGCTTTACGAGCTTTTTTATCACTACGCCTTCTATCTGTCCCTTTGTCCATTCCATGAATCTCGCATCCTTTTATAGTAATTATAGTAAAGTCAGCAGGTAATCTTTGTAAGCGCCCTTCGGTAAGCTTTCGGCTAACTTCATTAAGTCGTCTTTGGTTATAAAGCCCATGTTGTAGGCCACCTCTTCTATGCAGGCTATTTTTAAGCCCTGCCTTTTTTCTATGGTGGCTATGAAGTTTGACGCCTCA
>Ga0134102_1001783_pt1 | contig 16761 bp, 13 predicted proteins | sample 13_3_2metaG_FD_94447 | JGI IMG/M metagenome (GOLD analysis project Ga0134102, IMG submission 94447) | Switchgrass degrading microbial communities from high solid loading bioreactors in New Hampshire, USA - 13_49_3.3_201_A3 metaG | ecosystem: Engineered > Bioreactor > Semi-continuous > Anaerobic...
CAAGGGCACAAAGGCTGTGGAGGTTAACGCGTATGCCCTGAGCCGCGATTTTAAATGGGAGAGCATAGGCGGAACGACCGTCTCCGCCAATGACGAGGTCCCCGTTGAGCAGCAGGGCGGCCTTTTATCAATGGTCCTCGGGGAAAATCACGCCATTGATTTTTGCCTGTCGTTCGGAAACTGTACTTTTTATTTCAAAAGCGATGCGATAGAGGACTACGAAGGACATATGGCGTCATATAAAGCCTATCTGCCGGAATCTCAGGAAATTGAATTAAACATGGAAATCCCGGTCGCGATTCTGGTTTACGACAGCGGCACAACTATGCGAAGCTACGCGCCGGAGCAGTATTTCACACCTGAGGATTTCGAGGGGATGGACCTCGTCCAGGCGGTGACGCTGAGATTTTCGGATAAGGAGTTCACCCCGCCCGCACAGTAAGGCCCACCGTATCGCTTTGCCGAAGGGCAGCGCGGTACCCTGTAAGCGTTTGTCCTTTAAGCGCGCCATGCAATTTGATAACAGACATGAAAGAAGCGCCCCGGCACGACTTCCGGCCGGGGCGTTAAGCTGTCGATTTTGCAAAGGGAGCCGCGAAAGCAGGCGGCGCGGATAAAAGCTGCGGAATCAAAATCGGGTTTTATCTCCTTTCAGTATTTTCATAACCTTAACTTCGCTTTACCAAACTGGCAATGACCATTGCAAATAACAGGAAAACGGATCCTATCGTCAAGACAATGGCTTTTAAGAATTTGATATTAATTACCCCCTTTCGCAAGGTTGCTGTGCCGAGGTAGCCGCCCCGCTCCGCGGCTTATTTGTGCCTTAAGTAAAAGCCTTCAGATTCTCTTTTACCTCCTGCGGAAGCTCGGTCTTTTTAATGCCGCGTATCGCGCCTTCGAGCGAACAGAGTCGGTTGAAGCAGGCCGAGTCGTCGATTGCCCGTATCCTAAGCCATGCCTCCTTGCTCCCCGCGGCGGCAAGCTCCTGCGCCGTGCTTATCCCGACCATGCCGAGCTGCTCCTCGATTTTGGGCCCGATGTTCGGGAGTTTTGCTAGCTGACCCATTTTGACAGCCTCCCTGGTTTTATATTACAAACCCGCCGTTCGGGCTTATCACCTGTCCGGTTATGAAGTCCGCCTTGTCTGAGGCGAGGAAGGCGACGAGGGCGGCGACGTCGGAGGGCGTGCCGAGCCTCCCGAGCGGGGTCTCGTCTTTGAGAAGCTCAAGCGTTTCGTTCGAAAGACTGCCGAGCATGTCCGTCATTATCACGCCGGGCGCCACGCAGTTGACCGTTATGTTCGAGGGGCCGAGCTCCTTGGCAAGGGCCTTGGTCAGGCCGATGACGGCGGATTTCGCGGCCGAGTAGGCCGCTTCGCAGGAGGCCCCGCACAGTCCCCAGATTGAGGAGACGTTGATGATTTTCCCGCGCTTGCTTCGCACCATATAGGGTATGGCGAGGCGGCAGCAGTGGTAGACGGCGTCGACGTTCACGGCAAAGAGCCTTCGCCACTCCGAAGGGCTTATGTCAGTAAAAAGACCGTAGGAGGCGGTGCCGGCGTTGTTTACAAGCAGGTCGACCCCGCCGTGGCGGGCCCTGATTTCCCTGAACATTTCCTCAATCTCTTCCGGCTTTTCAAAGTCCGCGCGGAAGGTCTCTGCGCCGCCGAGCTCCTCGGAGAGGGCGCTGATTTTGTCCTTCGAGCGGTTGTAATGCAGGAGCGTGGTAAAACCGTCGCGGTGCAGGCTCCGGGCAATCTCCGCGCCGATGCCGCCCGAGGCGCCGGTAATGAGAGCGATTTTTTCCATATGAATCCCCGTTTTATAGACGAATTATGTCGACCAAAAAGCCTTGACATATGCTTTATTATATGTTACTATACTAGGGCGCTTAAGTCCACAGTTTAATTAAATATCGCGGAGTGGAGCAGTCCGGTAGCTCGTCGGGCTCATAACCCGAAGGTCGTAGGTTCAAATCCTACCTCCGCAACCAGAAGACACCCTGTAATCTTAATGGTTACAGGGTTTCTTTTTTCTAGCAAAATTCCTTTTTGAGCTTTTTACACCAACGATACACCAACGGTACAAGCACTAAAAAAAAGTGAAAGCCCCATTACCCGTTGCCTGCCGGGAAAGGAGATGGCGGCCTGCTAATCATTACTAAGAATTTGACATTTTTCTTTGCCTTTTATTTGACATATAACAAGCATTAACAGGCCCGCGAAACACATAATTGCACCGCTAAACATCGGCAGCGCTAAATTGACATCAGCCAATTTGCCAAATATCAAATTAGTTGCAATGCCAACTGAGCTCATAATCACCGAATTAATACTAAGTTCGCTCGCCCGGTTTTCTGAAATTACATGCTGGTTTTGCAATTCCAATTGCAACGGCTGAAATAAGCTGAAACTGACCCGAAGAATTACAATGGACGCAGCAGACAGGCAGGCGTTGGCTGTTACGCCGAGAATTGTGCAGGCAGTAACAGCCATGACAAATAGAATAAACGTAAGCTTCATTGCGCCGAGCATCCGGGTCAGTTTTTCAGAAAGAGCGCCTGAAAGTCCGGCCACCGTGACCCCTATATAGAGATATCCTATTGCAGAATCGGTTAATCCGCATTTTACATATTGAAGCTGGTTGAAAAAAACAGTTATGGTCTGGTGAGTTTCATTCAGCAAAGCGACGCCTAGCAAAAAGAGAATATAATATTTCCTCTTTATGATTTGCTTAAGAAGTCTGATAAAATCGCTTAATTTTTCATTTTGCTTATCGAGGGGATTCCTTTTCGCTTCAATTAAGAATAATGCAAGTATTGCGGCAATCCCGTAGCTATAGACGGTCAGTTTTCCCGCAAGCCTATAATTATCTTTGATTAGCAGAGAATAGACTGCGGAGGCAAAAAGCAAGCCTGAAGCCTGCAAGCCGTTATATATTCCAAACACTTTCTGCGACTTTTCTTCGTCACAGGATAAGTACAAAATGCTGCTGTCAACGCCCGACAGCCCTGAGACCACTACACTCAGAAGGATTCTTTCCGCTAAGAATGCATTGAAATCCTGCGCTTTCCAGAATACGACCTTTGAAATAAAATACAGGCTGCAGCAAAAAAGCATAGTCTTTCTATAGCCTATTCTGTCGGCAATAAAGCCCCAGGGGAGTTCAAGCAAAATACATAAGGCAAGCGAGATGCTCTCAATTATGGTAATCTGGAAGGCTGTTATTCCGGCTGACAGCCTGTATAAAGTGGCAATCGGCCCATAGAATACCATGCCCTGTAAAAAAGCAATGGCATACATGAGCCGAATATTTCTTTTCGGCTTCATAATGCAAAGTCCTTTCTGATTTGAATTTAGGCATAACAAAGCGTGGCCGCCGGGATACGCGGCCATTTACTATTTGCTTTATTGCGCCTAAATCGGACGATGCATTAAGAATGCCTCCGTCTATATTTGTTTTTTGTTATATTATATTACTTCACTATTAAAATCAAGTGCTTTGAGACTGCCGCCAAGGCGCCGGCTTGCAATTTAAGCGGCGGGCAAAAATCCCAATGCTTGCTGCTATTCTGAAGGTTAAAGCAATCTTTTGGAAGAAGTGCTATAATAAGCGCAGTATATCAGTTGTTATTACCATTTGCCGATGAGGCTGTGAAACGAGGGCTGCAGATGGACCTGTCGAGCTTAAAAGACTGTACACTTTGCCCGCGGGAATGTCATGTCGACAGGACTGCCGGCAAAAAAGGATACTGTAAAGCTACCGATGAGCTTATAGTGGCGAGAGCGGCGCTCCATATGTGGGAGGAGCCCTGCATATCGGGCGAAGAAGGCTCCGGCACTGTATTTTTCTCAGGCTGTTCGCTGGGCTGTGTATATTGCCAGAATCATAATATATCGAAAGGACTGGCGGGAAAGAAAATTACAATACAAAGGCTTTCGGAAATCTTCCTGGAGCTTCAGGGCAGAGGTGCCAATAACATAAATCTCGTCACTCCGAGCCACTATGTCCCGCAAATTATCGAGGCTTTGAATATTTCGCGCAGAAAAGGGCTTGCCGTTCCTGTCGTATATAATAGCAGCGGATATGAAAAAGCGGAGACCTTAAAGCTTCTTGAGGGTTATGTCGATGTATATCTGCCGGACTTTAAGTACATGTCGGACACTCTTGCGGAGAAGTACTCGAATTGCAGGAATTACTTCGCGGTCGCGTCAAAGGCTCTGGAGGAAATGGTGAGGCAGGCAGGGGAAGCGAGCTTTGACGGACGTGGAATAATGCAAAGGGGCGTGATAGTAAGGCACCTGGCCCTGCCGGGAAATCTTGAGGACTCGAAGAGAGTCATAAAATACTTATACGATACCTATGGAAACAGAATTTATTACAGCATCATGAATCAATACACCCCGATAGCAAAGCACGCGGCATATCCGGAGCTTAACAGAAAGCTTGGCGAAGAAGAATATCGGGAGCTTGTCGATTATGCGGTGGAATTGGGAATTGAGAACGGATTTGTTCAGGAAGGGGAGACCGCCCTGGAGAGCTTTATACCGGAGTTTGACGGAGAAGGGGTATAGGCAGGCGGGGGAGCACCTAAGATTATTATTCGCTGCTTATTGTGAGAGAATATCTCATTTAATAGAGAAAATCGAAGGCTATGGGGCTGCCGTTATCGGGCGGGACCTCATAGCCTTTTTGCATTCCAATTTACATCCTGCTTTGCTCGAGAAGACTCTGCCCGCTCAACAAGCGTGCGCACTGCCGCTCAAGCATACTGGGCATAGGGAGGGGCGCGCGTTTTCTATTCAAAGGACCAGCTTAAGCCTCCGTTATGAGAATACATATATATTGTCTCCTGGTCATAATTATCATCGCCGCGCCATTTGTAAACGAGAATGGGATAAACGCCTTCCAATCCGTTAAACTGCGGGGACAGCGGCGTGAAGCGGTAACCGTCGGCCTGGTATTCATCCGGCACCGTGACATCCATGAGTTCCCATGTTTTCCCGCCGTCGAGAGTCCGGCTTATCTCGGGACCATCGTCAATATAATAGCGGTAGCTGATAAAGCCGACTTCCGGGGACGCAAAACCGGCGCCCGTCACCGTCCCTGAATGCATCGCGTTCCTATCGCCGAGCCGCCAGGTCTTTCCCCCGTCTGCGGAGGTGCAGACGTTTGCGTTTCCCGCGCCCATAGAGGGGCCGGTGCAGACTACCGCCCAGGCGAAGCTGTCAAAAGCGCCGCAGTAGATATCGACGTTCTTCATCCAGCCGGGTTCCCGGTCCGGGCTGGTGCGGTCGCTTGCGGGAAAGCCGTCAAATAAAGACCATGGGAGGCTCATGATATAGGTTCCCCCGGCTTCAGTGTAAACGTCAAAGGTATCGGCGTCGCCGTCATCGTAGCCTGCAAAAGGACCGGTTTTATCAAGCTGCTTTGCATACGGGTATTCATGCAATGAGCCGCTGCCGCTTTCAGGATTTGCCGGCAAACACAAAAAAACGGCTGCGCAGACTATGACTGCGCCTATAACAACCCAAAAGGGAGGTTTTTTGTAATCCAGCAGAATTTTGATTCTGCCCCTGATATTCGGTCCTTCCACGGAGATTCCTCCTTATGCACATCAATCGGCCTTTTAATCCCGGCCTGACCGACGTCGGGCTTTCTGCCGCCGATAAATGCTGTCGGAAATTAAGTGAGTTTTCCGCAAAGATATTCTCTAAAACGCCTGCCCTGTCAAATCCTTTTTTATCGGCGGCGTGACGAACGAGCGGCGCCTTTATTGTTAGCTAGCAAACCATGTCTTAATAAATAAAAGCCGCACGCTGTATGGCTTAAATACAATATACACCGCAATACCAATGATTCGCAAGCCGGCGCATTGCTCGCCGTTTTCTCATTATACCAGACATTTCTCTATTTTTCAACAAAACAGCTCTCCGATAAAATGCCGGGGGCCGGGTTCGCTCATAGGTTCTGGCAGATTCAAATACTCCCTCCGCCGCCGGAGATAAGCCTTCAGACTATTGTCCGAAGGTTAAATTTTTGTAAATACTGCCACATGTCATAAACAATTCACTTGCTTTATCATCTTATGATATAATGCTAGCGCTTTGTATGCTGGTGATTTGAATTAAAGGCTTTTATTGCTTTTTTATCAAGTCTTCATCGAGGGAGAAAAGTATGTTTTTATTGCAGACTTTTGAAATTATCGGTACCATTGCCTTTGCTATTTCAGGGGCTTTGATTGGTATTCGGAAAAAGCTGGATTTGTTCGGAGTAATATTCTTAGCTGCCACTACGGCGGTAGGGGGCGGAGTATTTCGGGATATATTAATAGGAATTACTCCTCCGACTGCATTTATCAACCCGACCGCATGTATTATCAGCATAATTACCGCATTGGCTGTATTTTTCTTTTATGATGAAAAGTTTAACAAACTGGAAAAGGTCGTTACCATTTCCGATGCTCTTGGCCTCGGAGTTTTTACAGCCGTCGGGTGCAGAACCGCCATGCTGCATAATGTGGACGGGATTTTTGCGGTAATCATTATGGGGATGTGCACCGGAGTCGGCGGGGGAATCGTTAGAGATGTCCTGGCGAGGGATATCCCCTTTGTTCTAAAGAAAGAAATCTATGCCGTTGCGTCTATTATAGGAGCTTTGTTTTATTATCTGATTCGTCAGTTCTTTTCTGACACCATCTCTTTGTATACCTGCTGCCTGCTCATTTTTGCAATACGATTGCTTGCGATTAAGTTTAACATTAATCTTCCGGTGAGAAAGAAATAAGATACATAGTTGAAAATGAGGATATCCGTTGCAGGTCAGACAGGTCTTCCCGGCAGATTATAAACTTTTAAATCAAAGCGCTATCCGCAAATCTGCGGATAGCGCTTTTGGTTTTTTGCGATTACTTAATTTGCGGCACAACTGAAGATTATAAGATTATTACAATATTTTACATACAAAAAATAGAAAAAATAAACAAAGACGGGATAATTATCAAGCGGCAGATATAGCAGGTATTGACAATAAATTCATAAGTAGTATACTAGTAAGTGGTAACGGCCGAATCCGGAAAAAGGAGATGGTGCGATGTGGTTTAATTTACAGATTAAGCAAAATTTACTATTTCGTCCTCAATAATACCTAACTAGAAGAAGGAGGTAAAAGCATGCTGAACCTTAAGATGTTCATCAACAACGAATGGGTGGATGCAAAGTCCGGGGAAACATTTGACGATTTTGAGCCGTATTCCGGGGAGCTGTACGCGAAGGTTCCGAAGGCGGGAGCCGAGGATGTTGAAGCGGTTATGAAGGCCGCCTACGACGCCCGCGCCGGCTGGGCAAGCACACCGCCCGCAGCAAGAGGGCAGCTTCTTATGAAGGTAGCCCGCATTATTGAAGAAAAGCGCCTTGAGTTCGCCGATGTTCTGCAGAGAGAGAGCGGAAGCACCTTCGGAAAGGCCATGTTTGAAATCGACGCGACCATCGACCTTCTCTACACGGCGGCGGGCGATGCGAAGCTGGTCATGGGCGAAACCTATCATACGAACCTGAACCGCTTCAATATGAGCGTCAGAAGGCCCAGAGGAACGATTGTGACAATAACGCCGTGGAACTTCCCGATGATATTGTCCATGTACAAAATCGCCTACGGACTTGCAACGGGAAATACGGTGGTACATAAGCCCTCGTCGGATACGCCGCATATCGCGCTGAAGGTTGCGGAGGCTTTCCAGGAGGCGGGGCTTCCCGCGGGCGCGCTTAACGTAATCACCGGGCCCGGAGGCGGACTTGGCGACCTTCTGATTGCAGACAAGCGCTGCTCTTACGTCGCGGTTACCGGTTCTACGAAAACGGGACGCCATGTAGCCGTAGAGGCCGCAAAGCACTTCAAGCAGTACTATCTGGAGCTCGGTGGAAAGAACCCGCTCATCATTCTGAAGGACGCCGATATGGAGTACGCCGTAAAGACGACGATTATGAGCGGCTTCCTGCATCAGGGCGAAATCTGCATGTCCGCCGACAGAATTATAGTGGAGGAGCCCTTTGCCGAAGAGTTTACCAAGCAGCTGGTCGGAGCGGTATCCCACCTGCCCTGCGGAGACCCGAAGGATCCCAAGACCTTTATCGGACCTGTCATCAACGACAGGCAGGTTCAGGACATCGACGCCCTTGTTAAGGACGCGGTCGCAAAGGGCGCGAAGCTCCTGACCGGCGGCACATACGAGGGAAGAGTATACGCCCCGACGGTTCTGAAGGACATCACGCCGGACATGAGGATTTACCACGAGGAGACCTTCGGACCGGTTGTTACGATAATTCCGGTAAAGGACGTCGAGGAGGCTCTAAAGGTCGCCAACGATACGACATACGGCCTGTCCTCCGGCGTAATCACGAGCAATTACGAGAACGCAATGTATCTGGCCAACGGTCTTGAAGCGGGCATGATACATATAAACGGCGGAACCGTAGACGCAGACTCCGTCGCTCCCTTCGGCGGCGTAAAGGAATCCGGCATGGGCCGTGAGGGCGGCCGCTATTCCTGGGAGGAATTCACCGAGGTACACTGGCTCACAATGGACATCCGCAAGCAGCAGTATCCGTTTTGATTAAGGAAAGCAGGACATAGTACCGATTAAAATTATTTAAAGGGAGGGTTAAAAATGGAACGTTCAAAAACCAAAATAAAGCTAGCAATCTACAGCTTTTCCATACTAATGATGGGCGTCATTGCTATCGCCGGAGGTATGGGTGTTTTGGGCGCAAGGTTCGGTCCTCTGGGATATGACGTTTCCCAGCTTATGGCAATACCCTCCATCCCGATTATAATCGTTACGATAGTCGCGGGCAAACTACAGGAGTACATCCCGATAAAAGTCCTGGTAATAATAGGCATACTGTGTTTCCTTATCGGCGGCATTGTACCTGCCTTTTTGACTTCTTTCCCGGCAATACTGGTGCTCCGCGCCGTTTTCGGCGTCGGAGTGGGACTGGCGCAGACGCTCTCTTCCGCGCTCGTCGGAATGCATTTTGAGGGCGCCGAGAGGCAGAAGGTCATGGGTATTCAGACCTCGGCCCAGATGATTGGCGCAGCCGTAATGATGTTTGCCAGCGGCTACCTTGCGAAAATCAGCTGGGAGGCAACCTTCTGGGTACACATTCTGGCTGTCCTTTCGCTCATCGTCGTCCTGGTATGCCTTCCGATGGATAAGCCGATGCGCAAATCCGGCGGCCAGGCTTCGACCGAAAAGGTTAAGCTGACGGGCGGAGCATACGGCTGGGCGATTACGCTAACGATTTTCTTCCTGGCCGGAATGATACTCGCTCAGTTTGTTGCGATTTTCATGCAGGAGCACGGAATAGGAGGCGCCGCGGAGTCCGGAAACGCGACGCTGCTCTTTGCTCTGGGCGGCTTCCTGACCGGGCTTATTTACGGCAAGCTCAACAGCGCTCTTAAGAATTTCACGCTGACCTTCGGCTGCGTGCTCGGAATAATCGCCTTCCTCTTCATTGCATTTGCAAAGAGCGTCGCCCTGGCTTATCTGGGCTCCTTCATCTATGGAGGCTGCATATCCGTCGTAATGGCCTTTGTCATGACCGCGACGGCTATGTCCGTAAAGCCGAATGCCATACCGCTGGCCATCGCGCTTACAACCTGCGGGCAGAATCTTGGCTCCTACTTCTGCCCGATTATCGCAAGATGGGGCGCCGGCCTCTTCGGAAGCGATATAACAAAGAACGTATTTCTTTTCGGCTGCCTGATTTTCGCCATTATCGGAATCGTCTATATCTTCTGGGGCATAGCTGAGACGAAAAGGCAAAAGGGCCAGGAAAGGGTTAGCGTGACTTGAGAACCCCTTAATTTTCGTTCAAAGGAGGAATAATCATGGAAATGAGAGCCGCGATAACAAAAGAAAAGGGCAGCCTCGCTATAGAAAAGGTGGAGCTGGCTGAGCCCAAGGCTACGGAGGTCCTGGTAAAAATCGTTGCGTCCGGCATTTGCCATACGGATGCCGCCGGCATAGAGGGATTAATTCCGTGGATTAAGTATCCAATGGTCTTCGGTCATGAGGGAGTGGGAATTGTCGAGGCGGTAGGCTCCGCCGTCGAGTCCCTCAAGCCCGGAGACAGGGTCGCCCTGACCTTCCCTTCCTGCGGAACCTGCAGCTACTGCATAAGCGGCGCGCCCTATGCCTGCGACCGCATAAACGACCTGTTCTTCTCCGGCGCCTACAAGGACGGTACATACCGCATCAGCCAGAACGGAAAAGACGTCGGCTCCTTCTTCGGCCAGGGCGCTTTTGCTGAGTACGCCATCGTTGATGCGAGAAACGCGGTCAAGATAGTCGGTGTCCCGGACGAGAAGATTAAGTACCTCTGCTCGCTGGGCTGCGGTGTCCAGACCGGCGCCGGTGCGGTTTTGAACCGCTGCAAGCCCGAGCCTGCCAGCACCCTTGTTGTCTTCGGCGTCGGCGGCGTCGGAATGGCCGCCGTGATGGCCGCGAAAATCGCCGGCTGCGTGAAAATCATAGCCGTAGATATTGTACCGGAGAGGCTTGAGCTGGCCAAGGAATTCGGCGCGACCGATACAATCAACGCCAAGGAGGTCCCCGACGTCGTCGCCAAGATTAAGGATTTGACGGACGGCGGCGCGCATTACAGCATCGAGGTCTCCGGCGTTCCGAGCCTGTCGCTGCAGGCAATCCAGTGCCTAAGACGCCTCGGAACGGCGGTTGTCAGCAGCGTCACGGGTCCCGCGGAGATAAGCATAACCATTGAGCCGATGATTATGAACCCGAGCGTGACCTATGCCGGCCTGACCGAGGGCGGCTCCAATCCGCAGGAATTCATACCGAAGCTGGTCGAGTACTTCAAAGCGGGACAGCTCCCGATTGACAGGCTGGTTGAATTCTACCCCTTTGATGAAATTCACAGGGGCTTCGAGGACTCCCATTCCGGAAAGACAATTAAACCGATACTGCTTTTTGATTAATATAAGTTCCGTACGGGGCGCTTTTGCCGCCCTCTGTGCGAGCAAGGCAAAAAGGTCCGGCTGTGCCGGACCTTTTTGCCATATATTAATAAAAAGTGTTTGCATAATAATCCGCAAAGTTGTATCGTTACTGTATGTATTGGAATACGGCAGGGGAGAGGCTATGGAAATTAAAAAGGACAACTATTTTGAAAATGCAAAAAGCTTTTTTCTCGGGGCTAATCAGGAGGAGCTGATAAAAAAGCTCGGCTTGAAGTCCGACGGGGACTATATCTATCTGCGCGTTATGGATATGCAGTACCGGATTTCACGAAAAAGCGGGGACCTTCAAAGGTCGCGGGACGGGGTTGATTTCACCGAGGAAAAGAGCCATGACGCGGCCCTGTCCATTTTCGATTATCTCACCTGGTCGAAAAAAGACAGGAAGCTTTCCGGCGAATTTGTCTCGCTCAAGGGCCTGGGGTTTAACTCCCACGCCTACCTTTTTGAGGGAAGCGGCGGCATTTACGAGCGCGGCGGCGCGATATTCTCCGGCAAGTCCGAGAAGCTTATAAGGGTTTTGGAGCGTTTGGGCGCCAAAAAAATGAACAGCGCCGATGTGAGCGGAGTATTTGAGGTTTTCGACGGCTTCCCGATATACTTTCAGTTCTGGGAGGGCGACGATGAGTATAAACCAAGGGTATTCTTTTTGTGGGATTTAAACACTGCGCAGTTTATACACCTTGAAACGACCTTTTATCTGCTAAATATGGTGCTCCACAGGATGAAGGAGCTTTTTGAAAGCGAGAGCATATAGCGAATACCCCGACCCGGCGGAAGCGTTTTGTTTACTCTATACAATGCAGAAAATACCGGAGTATAGCCGGTGATTAAATCTAAGAACTGCCTCTTTGATTCCGTTCCAGCCAAATCTCAGACTGCTTCCTGACATAGATTAACCTCCGATACGGCGCTCATTTCCGCGCCATACCGGAGGTTTTATTGTTTTTTGGGCGCCAGAGGACCAAGCGCAGGCCGTCCGGGCCGTTTTTCGGTAGACCTGAGCTGCGGTTGTATCAAATATACAAACCGATCGCATGCTGGGATAAAAATAATTATATATGGCGCACATTTACATATATTTCTGATGTTGATAGTATTTGTTTGTGGATTTTAAACAGAATTGGGGAGTGCAAACAGATGCGAAGGGTTCAGCCGGCAGCTCGGAGTAAAGGCAAATCAGCGCAAAAAATAAATAAAAGGAGGAAGAAAGAATGCCAGTAGGTACTCTGCTATGGGTTGTTCTTGCCGCTATAGCGGTATCAATAGCGGTCAGCTTTAAGCTGAAGATCAACCTGGGTATTCCCGCGCTTATTTTCGCGTATATCATTGGCTGCTTCATACTGAAGATGAGGGTCAAGGAAATTGTAGCCTTGTGGCCGACAAGTACGATATTCCAGCTTATGACTATAACGATGTTCTTCTCCTTTGCGGTGTTCAACGGCACTCTGCCGAAGGTGGCCAACAAGATACTTTACGCAAGCAGAAATAATGTCTGGGCGCTTCCAATTATTCTCCTCATCGTCGGAGTTATACTCGGTGCCCTGGGCGCTCCTCCCCCAGCCGTAAACGCGATTCTCGCGGTCATCTGCTTCACAATAGCCGTCCCGGCGGGCATGAATCCGTTTTTGATGGCTATCGTCGTAGTCTACGGCGGAGCCGCGGGCACCTTCTTCCCCTGGGCGGTGCAGGGCTCCATAGCGAAGGGCGTAATGAGCAATTACGTCGGAGACCTCGCAGATAGCTACACATGGAAGATTTTCCTCGGATGGCTCATTTTCACCGTTATCTATTTTGTGATTGTGTATATTCTCACGAAGGGCCATAAGCTTAAGAAGCCCGAGATAGAAAAGCCCGAGCCTTTCAATGAGGTTCAAAAGAAGAATCTGATTGTAATTATCATTCTGGCCGTACTGATAATCATCCCGCCGCTTCTCAAGATTTTTGTGCCGAAGTCCAAGACGATTTCCTTCCTGGCAAGCGCCCTGGATATCCAGATGCTTGCGATTGTGGGTGTCTTCGTATGTACGGTAATGAAGCTCGGCGATGAAAAGCAGGCCATTGTAAAGGGCGTGCCCTGGAGCACAATAGTGATGCTCGGCGGTATCTGCACGCTTATGGGCGTCGCAAGCTCCGCCGGAGTGACAGATTACATAGCGCAGTGGATAGGAAGCAGCATGCCTGTCATCGCGATTGCTCCGATATTCACCATTCTCGGCGCGTTCCTGAGCCTGTTCTCCGGGGCTATCAATGTGGTATTCCCCATGCTCAGCGCAATGGCTGTGCCTATAGCCGAGGTGGCCGGCATATCTCCTGTGCCGCTTTTCGTAGGCATACTGGTCGGCGCGTCGGCGACCGCGATTTCTCCGTTCTCGACCGGCGGCGCAACCATGATAGCCAACTGCCCGGATCAGAGCCTGCATGAGAAGCTGTTTAACGTCTGCCTTGCCGCCGCCGGAATCGGCGCCGTGATAACGGTTGCGATGGCCTTTGTAGGGCTGTTCGCCTTATAAAAAGAGCAGTCAACGCCGTTTAGCCGTCTCCGCTGAAGCCGGGCTGTCGTCCGGTGGTATGCTCAAGCCTTCGCAGGAGTCGCTTGGCACATAGTCGTCGAAGCGTGGAGAGCGCTGCTGCTTCTTTTCAATGTAGCGCATTATCATGCATGACAGCGCAAGCGACACGCGCAGCTCCCAGTTGTCGAGAGACAGCCCGGTCAGCTCTTTTATACGTCTTGCCCTGTATATGACGGTGTTGCGGTGTAAATAGAGCTTCTTCGCCGTGGCGGCGATGTGGCAGTCGCTCATTATGTAGACAAACAGAAAGTCTCTGAGCGTGGTTTTCTTAGTGCGGTCATACCGCGTAAGTATGACTATGGCCGGATGGACGAGGTACATCAAATCGTCGTGGCCGTAGAGCCCGCCGATTATGTCGGCCAAAAGGTCAATCTGGTAATAGAGCTCGTACTCCTCAAATTCAAAGAAGCGCCGGCTTCGGTTATCATTAAGCGAGGGAATCAGGTCCAGCATCCGCTTGCACTGAATGTAGTGGGTGTGCAGGCCCAGTACGCGGCTTCCGGAATGGCTGATTACCGCAATCGCGGAGTATTCCTCCAGTATGCGCTCGACGGCGCCGCGGTTGCATTTCGGAGCAAACAGGTGATAGGTGTCGGAAACCAGTATGACTATCTGGTCCCTGTAGCTTGCAATGCTGCAATTCGGAAACTCGGGCTCCAGCCTTGCGATGACCTCGTCGATGGGCTTGTTGTGCGTCAAAAACCGGACGATTATCAGGCGCATGTACTTTTTGGGGGGATTCGGGAGCCGTTCAAGCCTGGCAGCGATTATGTCGAGCCCCCTGAGCTCGGAGTTCATAAGGTCCTCGAATATGTGCTTAAACTCATTGTTCCGGAGGGTGTAGGTATCGTAGCCCGCGACAAGGTATGTCTTTACCCGCTGCACCAGAAGGCCCAGTACCCACTCCAGCTCATAGTCGCTGCGGAAATTCACCGCAAGCAGATAGCCCAACGGATTTCCGTTCTGAAGGATGGGCATGAGCAGATAGCTTGTCCCGTCCACCTCGAGGGTCCTGCTTGCCGGACTCTTGAGCGAGGCTGGAAAATCCCTGTCTACTGTTGACGGGACCAGATAGCCGCTCGCGAGAATCCTGGCCGGCAGCCCCTTGGCGGCCTCCTTCCCGAGCGAGTAGAGCATGAGATAAAAGCTCGGATTGAAAATCATGAACCCGACGCCGGTTTTTTCCCTGATCTGGTCTATGAGAGCGCGCAAGGAGCCGTCCGAGTTAGAGGAGGAGCTTATGAGATCGCTCCACTCGATGATTTTGGAGTAGTTAATGGTGACGTAATTGTGCAGCTCAATCAGGCCTGCGCTGGTCACGACGAGATTGACGGATTCGCAATTGGTTTCGGCGAGCTCCGCGCAGTCCCCGGCCGAAAAGAAGGTCACGGGCGCGGTGCAGCGGGATATGGCGGCGGCGCAGTCCCCGGGAGTGCCCACATAAATGTACTCGGGGGACAGTTCCATCCCCGGGCTTAAAATCAAAACCGCGCGTTTCCTGCTGATTTCCCTCTCTTTGAGCGAAACTCTGATAATGCAATCGTCATGACCGCTGAGAAGCATATCGGCCCTTATCATTCAATTTCACCCCCATAGCTGATGCGCGTTAGCCGTCATGTAAATACTAGCATTATTTACGGCATATATCAACTCAGTTAAAACATGGAAATACATTTTGGAAGGGAGATGTAATATGAGCGAAAAAATCTTTCTTGCGACTGGAGATCTGGGGCCCAACAGGCCGAACCCGTCCGAAATTTTTGACGGAGTAAGAGAAGTGTTAAAGCAGGGAGACCTGATTTTTGGCCAGCTTGAGCCCTGCATGGCGCTCAAGGGCTCACCCGCGGCGCAGTGCCGCCTCCCCATGCGCTGCAATCCCGCAAGCGAAAAGGCCATCCGTGAGGCGGGCTTCGACGTCATTTCCTTTGCCACCAACCACTGTATGGACTGGGGGCGCGAGGCCTTCTTTGAGACTATAGAGCATATAGAGAATAACGGGATGAAGGTGATAGGCGCAGGCGCGAACCTTGAGGAGGCGCGCAGGCCCGCAATCTTTGACCTTGACGGCACAAAGATAGGCTTTCTGGCCTACAACAGCATACTGCCCCAGGATTACTGGGCGACGGAGGAGAGGCCCGGCTGCGCTCCGCTGAGGGGCATCACCGCCGCGGTGCCGAGGGAGCATGACCAGCCCGAAACGCCGGTGCGCCTTTTCAGCTGGCCGCATCCCGACGATCTTGAAAACATGCTCGAAGATATCAGAAAGCTCCGCCCGCAGGTCGACATACTGATGGTTTCCTTCCACTGGGGCATCCATTTCGTTCCGAAGGTCCTGGCGCAGTATCAGAGGTATGCCGCCCGCTTTGCCATCGACGAGGGCGCCGACATAATCCTCGGTCACCATACCCATATCCTGAAGCCCATCGAGGTTTATAAAGGGAAGGCGATTATCTACAGCATGGCGAACTTTGCCCTGGAGGGGCCCGACCGCTTCTTTGAGGGGAAGGGCAAGCTCACGGAGAGCAAGCAGCACCAGGATATCGCCGCGTTAAACCCCGAAACGCAGAAGAATCCCAAGAAGACTATGCCGACCGATTCCTACAAATCCCTCATACTGAAGTGCGTTATCGACGAGAAGAGGATTAAGTCAGTCTCGTTTATCCCGGTGCAGCTCGACTTTGAAACCAACAATCCCCTGGCGCTTACCTCCGCCGACCCGCGCTTCCATGAAATCGCCGCCTATATGGAGGAGATTACCTGGGATCAGAATATTAATACTCAATTCGTCATTGAAGGCGACGAAGTGAAAATAGTCATCTGAATATGGACGACGAACTGAGGGCGATATATTAATGCTTATTCACCAACCTGATTGCTACCGTTGTCAGGCTGGTTAGTAACTATCCTCTCAAAGCCCCCCGCCATTCCGGTTGTTAGCCGGGTGGCGGGGGATTCCTGTATAGGGCTAACAAAGCAAAAAGGCTCCTAAAATGAAGTGACCCCAAAAAGTTAGACATTTTTTAAATTACGCAACCGAGAGGGCTTGTTGCCTGTGAAGAGCAGGCGGCAGGCCCTTCAGCTTTGCCTTGCTGCGGCGGTTGTTGTAGTAATCAAGATATTCAATAAGTTCGGCCTTAAAATGCTCAAAAGAA
>Ga0134102_1001791_pt1 | contig 16674 bp, 11 predicted proteins | sample 13_3_2metaG_FD_94447 | JGI IMG/M metagenome (GOLD analysis project Ga0134102, IMG submission 94447) | Switchgrass degrading microbial communities from high solid loading bioreactors in New Hampshire, USA - 13_49_3.3_201_A3 metaG | ecosystem: Engineered > Bioreactor > Semi-continuous > Anaerobic...
CTGGGCTGGAGACAGCCCGGAGCGTCAGACAGGCCCCGTGTGAGACCTTGGGCATCGTACCTAGGTACGATGCCCAAGGTCTCACACGGGGCCTGTCTGACGCTCCGGGCTGTCTCCAGCCCAGTGGCGCCTGGACGCGGTCACGCCCGCACGCCGCGGGCCTCCTCCCGGGCCCGCTCCTGCAGGGCCTCCACCGCGGTCGGGACGTCGCCCCGCCAGGTGGTGGGATGCTGCACCTCCAGGTCGGTCTCGTGCCCCTTGCCCGTGATCAGCACGATGTCGCCGGGCCGGGCCATGCGGATGGCACGGTGGATCGCCTCCACCCGGTCCTCGATCAGCAGGATCTCGACCTCGTCGCGGGTCACGCCGGAGGCAATCTCCCGGGCAATTTCCAGGGCATCCTCCGTGCGCGGGTCCTCCTCGGTCAGCACCAGCACGTCGCAGTACTCGCCGGCGATCCGCCCCATCTCCGGCCGCTTGGTGCGGTCCCGGTGGCCCGCCGAGCCGAAGACCATGATCACACGGGACCCGGGCTCCTTGATCCGGGCCACGTCCGCGAGCAACTTCTCGAACCCGTCGGGGGTGTGGGCGTAGTCGACCACCACCGTGAAGTCCTGCCCCTCGTCGATCCGCTCGAACCGGCCGGGGGCTCCCTTGGCGGTCCGCAGGGCCCGCACGGCGTGCTCCACGCCGAAGCCGAGCGCCAGCCCGGCGCCGACGGCGGCCAGGGCATTCGACACGTTGTACAGGCCGAACAGGTACGGAGCCTCGATGTCCGCCGCACCCATCGGGGTGATCAGGCGGTAGCGGGCGCCGCCGATGGTGAGCTGGACATTCTCCGCCCGGATGTCGGCCTCGGCGGCCGTTCCGTATGTGTACAGCCGTACCCCGCGGGGCAGCTCGCCGGCCAGGCGGCGGCCGTAGGGGTCGTCGACGTTGATCACCGCCGTCGCCCCGGGCCGGAGGGTGTGGAAGAGCCTGGCCTTGGCCGCGTAGTATGACTCCATGTCGCCGTGATAGTCGAGGTGCTCGTGGGTGAGGTTGGTAAAGACCGCCACATCAAACCGGCAGTGATCGGTACGCCGCTGCTCCAGCGCATGGCTGGAGACCTCCATCACCGCGCCCCAGGCGCCCCGCCGCAGCATGGTGGCGAGCAGCCGGTGGATGGTCTGCGGCTCCGGCGTGGTGTAGCCGGCCTTGCCCTCGATCTCCTCGGGGCCCAGCATCATGCCGGCGGTGCCGATCACGCCCATGGTGCGCCCCGCCGCCCGGGCGATCGCCTCCACCAGGAAGGCCGTGGTGGTCTTGCCGTTGGTGCCGGTGACGCCCACCATCTTCAGCGTGCAGGAGGGGTAGTCGTAGAAGCGGTCCGCCAGTGCGCTCAGCGCGTACCGGGCGTCAGGCACAACGATCGCGCCGATGCCGGGCGGCACCTCGAAGGGCCGCTGGCTGACCACGGCGACCGCCCCCCGCCGGATGGCCTCCGGGATGAACCGGTGCGCATCCACGTGGGCGCCGGGGATCGAGACGAACAGGTCGCCGGGCTTCACCTGCCGGGAGTCGGCGGCAATCCCGGTTACGGTCACGTCTGGCACGGCCAGCACCTGGGCCGAATCCAGGGCCGGCAACAGATCAGCAAGCTTCAACGGTGGTCCCTCCTGCAAATATAAGCCGTAACTGTCTAAGCCTCTTTCGACACGCACGCCAGCCATCCTGTCGGCGGAGGCAGGCAAATCGGGGACGTACGGGAAGTGTATCCAGCGGCAACATAAAACATACCGCCGGGATGCGCCGACCGGCAGATGATCCGGTCAGGCACCGCGGCGGTCTGCGAGTTGCAGGAAACCTCACGCGAACATGCTGGATCGGCGGAACGTGGTCCGAGTGAGCGGCGACGGTCTCTGCCCTGTGCCCGTGTGCATGCGGAGGGGCTACGCCAGGCCCATCTGCGCCAGTGCGTCGGCCATCACCCGGTCGCGCAGGGCCACGGCCCCGGCCTCGTCGGGCCCGACGACGGAGACGTAAATCTTCAGCTTCGGCTCCGTGCCCGAGGGGCGGACCATCACGAAGCCGCCGTCGGCGAAGCGGTAGTGCAGCACATCGGCGCGGGCCAGCGTGAGCGGATAGGTGCGGCCCGTGGCCAGCTCCACCCCCGTGCCGGCGGCGTAGTCGTCCCGGAACGCCACGGGAACCCCGGCGAACGCCGAAGGCGGGTCGGCCCGCAGCCCGGCCATCAGCGCGGCGATGCGCGCCTGGCCGTCCTTGCCGGGCAGGGTCACGTTGTGCAGCCCCTCCTGGAAGTAGCCGCAGCGGCGCCAGAGCGCCTCCAGGGCGTCCACCAGGGTGCGGCCCTCGGTCTTGTGGTGGGCGGCGGCGTCGGCCACCAGAAGGGCGGCCATCACGGCGTCCTTGTCCCGGACGAACGTCGCACCCAGGTAGCCGTAGCTTTCCTCGAAGCCGAACAGGAACTGGTGCTCGCCGGTCTGCTCGAACTCCTTGATCTTGTCGCCGATGAACTTGAACCCCGTGTGGGTCTCCAACAGGTCGACGCCATACTCCCGGCAGAGGGGGGCGACCATGTTGGAGGTGGCGATGGTCTTGATCACACAGCCGTTGGCCGGCAGCGTGCATGCCGCGGCGCGGGCGCGCAGGATCTGGTCCGTGAGCAGCGCACCGACCTGGTTGCCGGTGAGCAGCCGGTACCCGCCGCTGCGGTCCCGGGCCAGCACGCCGAGCCGGTCGGCATCCGGGTCGGTGGCCAGGATCAGGTCGAAGGGCTCAAGGCCCGCCCGCTCCGTGGCGTAGCGCAGCGCGATCTCGTAGACCTCGGGCTCCTCCGGGTTCGGCTTCGCGACCGTCGGGAAGTCGGGGTCCGGCTCGGCCTGCTCGGCCACCACGGTGACGGAGAAGCCCGCACGCTCGAGGGCCGTTACCACCGGGCGGTAGCCCGAGCCGTGCAGCGGCGTGTAGAGGATGCGCAGTCCCGCCCGCTGCGCCAGAGCACACGTGACCAGCTCCAGCAGCCGCCGGATGTAGGCTTCGTCCACGGCAGGCGGCACGGGACGGAGCAGCCCGCGGGCCCGGGCCTCCGCCTCCGCCATCGGCCGGATCGTCCGGATGTCGCCGATGGCCCGCATCGCCGCCTGGATCACGCCGGCCCGGTCGGGCGGCACCTGCCCGCCGTCTTCCCAGTAGACCTTGTACCCGTTGTACTCGGGCGGATTGTGGCTGGCGGTGATGACCACCCCTGCGGTGGTGCCCAGCTCCCGGACGGCGAAGGAGAGCATGGGCGTGGGCCGGAGGCTGTCCCAGAGATAGGTCACCACCCCGTTCGCCGCCAGGGTGAGCGCCGCCTCCAGCGCGAACTCCCGGGAGCAGCGCCGGGAGTCGTGGGCGATCACCACGCCCCGGGCCATCGCCGCCTCCCCCAGAGGCCGGATCGAGTCGGCCAGGGCCTGGCTGGCCAGCCGCACCATGTAGCGGTTCATGCGGTTGGTGCCGGCGCCGAGGACTCCCCGCAGCCCGCCGGTGCCGAAGGCGAGCATCTGGTAGAAGCGCTCCTCGATAGCGGCGGGGTCGCCGGACAGCGCCAGCAGTTCACTCCGGGTCTCCTCGTCGAAGTAGGGATCCTGGCTCCACAAGCGGTACAACTCAGCGGCAGTCGTCACAGCTATCGCACCCCTTTTGGAGGGTCGTGATCACGCGTACGCACAGGGCCCGCCGTCCTCCCGCACAGGGTATGCTCCCACGGGCCGGGGAAGAAGGCGGGGACGTAACAATCTCAAATGGGAAATCCCACGCAGCAACGGAACGCCGCACCCGGACGCCCCCGGCGTGGACGGTGTTCCCACAGAGCAGGCTCGGGCAGACGGACCGAGCCTGGCCGGATGTGCAGACTCGGAGTGCACGGGCTATTCCGGGCCGCTCAGACAGCCTCGGCAAACACGTCCACCCGAGCCGGGTGAAGACGGCTGTGCAGACGGGCAGCCGTTCACACCCAGGTGGCTCCCCGGGGAGGCAGCAGGCTTGAGGGGAGAGGCGCCGCGCCTCTCCCCTTTGTTTACTCCGATGAGCGGGCTACTTGACCTGCACCTTCAGCGGCCCCATCGTCCGGGCCTCGACGACCGTGGGCTGGGTCTTGCCGGCCTCCTGCACCACGGTGATGGCCTCCAGCCGGACGGAGACGTTGTACGTGCCCGGCGGGACCCGGTTGCCCTCGTTATCGCGATACGTCCAGGCGACCACGTACTCCTTGGAGACGCCTGCGGACAGGTTCAGGATCTCGGGCGTCTCCTTGTCGCGCTTGTCGAAGCTGCGCGTGTAGATCTCCTGGTCGCCCTGGGTGACCACCATCGTGTAGCGGTAGGGCTCGGTATACTGGATGACCTGTACTTTATCGGTGGGATTGGTCAGCACCAGGCGGGCCGACCACTGGGTGTCGGTCTGGTTGATCTCCTCCAGCGTCAGCCGGAGGTTCCCCCACTGCGGGTTCTGCCGCCCGCTACAGGCCGTGAGGAGCAGGACGAGGGTGAGAACCAGGTAGACCGGTAACCGGAAACGCCGCATTTCTGCACCTCTTCTGCTATGGTTTGTCGTTATCTTGCCCCACCCACCAACGATACGACACCTTCCCGCTTCCTCCTTCCTGGCGCGGGAGAGAACCGGAATTTGGCTTGAAACACAGCGGGGCCTAACTCCGTCCAATTTGACGTAATCCCTGTATCTTCATCTGTCCAACCGGAGGAATGTCCACCATGCGCACCAGAAACTGGCTCGCCGCCGCAGCAGCCCTTGCCCTCCTCGCCGCGATGCTGCCCGCCCCTCCCGGTCTGGCAGCCACACCGGTGCAGGTCGTCCTGGACGGCCAACCGCTTCCCCTTTCCCCCGGCGCCTTCATCCAGAACAACCGCACCCTGGCCCCCGTGCGCGGCATCGTGGAGGCCCTGGGCGTGGAACCGATCTGGAATCAGGCCGACCGCACCGTCGTCGTGACGCAGGGGGACCGCTATCTCAGGCTGCAGATCGACAACCGCCTCGCCTGCATCAACCCCGAGTGCACGGAGACTACGCTGCTGGACGTGCCCGCCACCATCGTAGAGAACCGCACCTTCATCCCCGTCCGCGCCCTGGCCGAAGCCATGGGACTGGGCATCGAGTGGGACCAGGCCGGCCGGACGGTCCGCCTCACCACCCGGCAGACGTCGCCCGGCACCGGCGGTGAGACACCGGCCGGCCCCGTCACGCTGCAGGGCGTGACCCAGGGCCAGGTGATCACCGGGCCCACCAGCCTGCGTGCCGTGGGACTGGAAGGCGACTACGTCTACTTCTACCTGGTCGACCCGGCCACCCGGAAAGGGCGGATGATCGCCGCCGGCCCCGATGTGAACGCGACCTATACCTACACCCCTGACCCGACCCTGGCCGGACCGCGGGAGATCATGGCGGGCGTCCGCACCGCCGACGGGCGGATCGTTTACTCCGCTCCGGTGGCCGTCACCGTCCGGCCCGACACGAAGATCAAGGTGACCGGAGTTACCCCGGGCGACGTGATCACCAAGCCGATCACCATCGGGCACGAGATCAACTTCGTGGCCACCCACGTGGTGTACCAGATGACGGCCGTTGACGGGACCTGGACCCTCGCGACCCTCGGCCCCGGCGAAAGCGTCACCTGGTACCCGCAGCTCTGGGCCAACGGCTCACAGGTGCTCCAGGTGATCGCCTATGACCTGGACGGCAACGAGTACCGCTCCGACCCCGTGCCGCTCACCGTCAACGCCGAGCGACGCACCGTCTTCACCTCGGTGCAGCCCGGGGAAGTGGTGACCGGGCGGGCCCGGACCCTCTCGGTGACCACCAACTACGCTTACCCGTCGCTCCGCTTCATTCTGGACGGGAAGGTCCTGGCCACGGAAAACAACTACTGGTGGACCTACGGGCCGGATGACAACGGCCCCCACACCCTGACGGTCGAGGTGACCGACTGGGAGGGCACGGTGCACCGGGTGGGGCCGATCCACTTCACTATCGACACGCAGCCCGGCCTCTGGATCTACGGGGTCGGCCCGGGCCAGGTGATCACCGGCGAGATTGAACTGATGGCGATGCCCAACGTGCCGGCCGACGAGATCCGCTTCTACGTGGTGGAGAACGGCGTGCGGAGCCTCATCACCACCGCCAGGCCCGGCCAGTGGGTGAAGTGGACCCCCGCCCGCACCGCCAGCCTGATGGTCTACGCCGACGCCTTCAATCGCGGACAGCTGACCGTCTCCACCGAGCCAATTTACGTGCGGGCCTACATGGAGCCCACCTACGGTCCTCGCCCCATCATCGAGAAGTCCAAGTTCAAGGACTTCGCCGCCGGCATGGCCGTGAAGTCGTACCAGCAGACCGGCATGTCCGCGGCCCTGCAGGTGGCCCAGGCGATCCTGGAGACCGGCTGGGGCCAGTACGTCCCGGTGGACAAGTACACCGGCCAGTTCTCCAACAACCTGTTCGGCATCAAGGGCGAGGGCAGTGCCGGGTCGATCGTCTCCACCACCTGGGAGGTTTACAACGGCAAGAGCTACACCGTGGACGCGTACTTCCGGGCCTACAACGACCCCGCCGAAAGCTGGGCGGACCACAAGGAGCTGCTCCTCACCAAGCCCTGGTACGCCGAGTTCCGGGCGGTGATGAGCGACCCGGTCCTGGGCGCCTGGGGCCTGCGTAAGGGCGGCTACGCCACCGACCCCGAGTACCCGACGAAACTGATCCGGATTATGAAGGAGAACAACCTGTTCCAGCTGGACGAAATCCAGTTCTAGACGCTCTGAGGGGCGGCCCCGGAATGCGGGGCCGCCCGTGCGCGCCAAGGGGGCTCGGTCTCGGATCACGCCGCACCCTGCCGCCTGAAGCCCGGACGCCAGGCGCTGACGGCCAGCCCGAGCAGAAGAGGCAGCCATTGGGGGACTGGGAGCCGGCCATGTCGGCCACGACCGAGACCACAAAGGCGACGAACAACAGCATCGCGTAGGGGCGGCGCCAGAAGGCACCGCCCTTCGCGTCCCGGTTAGGGGGCACTTGACCGCCTCAGGATGGGACTTCAGCGTACTCAGCGCAGCCCGAGCTCCTTCAGCACCTTCACCGCCCGGTCGGGGTAGTCGGTGATGATGCCGTGGGCGCCCATGGCGTAGAGACGGCGCATCTCCTCCTCGTCGTTGACCGTCCAGTAGTGCACGGCCACGTTCACCCGCTCGGCCATGGCCAGGAAGCGAGGTGTGTCGACCCGCACGGTGATGGGGCCGGCCTTCCCCGAGACCGGCAGCTGGAAGGCGTCGTACGCCGGGGCGTAGAGCCGCTCGAGGTGGGACAGGTAGAGCGCCGCCACCAGGTACATGTGGGTGACCGGCGCCGAGGTGGCCACGCGGGTGCCCGCCACCTCCCGCCAGCGCCGGGCGACCGCACCGTCAAAGGAGGCGACCAGCACCCGGTCCTCTGCCCCGTACCGCTGGATCAGCTCCCAGACCTGCCGCTCCATGGGCGGATCGGCCTGCTTGATCTCGATGTTCACGGGCACGTCGGGGAAGGCCCGGAAGACCTCCTCCAGCGTCGGGATGGTGACGCCCTTGCCCCGGTAGGGGTACGTCTGGCCGCCGTCGGGCGTGAAGTTGTAGCCGAAGTCATACTGGCGCAGCTCGGCCAGGGTCATCTCCTTGATCCGCCCCGAGCCGTTGCTCATGCGGTCGATGGTCTCGTCGTGGCTGACCACCACCACGCCGTCGCGGGTCATGTGCACGTCCAGCTCCAGGATGTCGGCGCCCTGCTCCAGCGCCAGCCGGAACGCTTCCATGGTGTTGGAGGGCGCGTGCCCCGAGGCGCCCTGGTGCGCGAGGACCACCGGCCGGCGTGCGGTGTAGGGCCGGTCGGGCAGCGGCCGGATGGTGACGGCGCGGACGACGGCCAGGGCCACGAGCACCGCCAGGACCCCCAGCACCACCCGCGGCCAGAGCGGCCGCCGGCCCCGCCCAGGCCGGCTGATGAGAACGGTCGACACGCGGATCGCCTCCTCTGCCTTGCACAGCGCTCTCGCCGCAACGGCTCCCGGGAAGGGCCCGGCTCAGACCCGCCCGGGGGCAGCCGCGTCGGCCTAGCCCTCGACGCGAATCACGTTGTCGACGCTGATCACCGTCTCCGGCATCTCCCGGAGGTCGCGGACCACCGCCTGCAGGTTGGCGTCCCGGACCGTGTGGGTGACCAGCACCAGTTCGGCCGCGCCACGGCCGTCGGGGGCGTCGGGGCCGCCCGAGCCCTGCACCACCTGGGCCAGTGAGACCTGGTGCGCCCCGAACCGCTCGGCGATGCGGGCCAGGCTGCCCGGCTGATCGGCCGCGTGCAGGCGGATGTAGTAGCGGCTCTTGGTCTCGGCAATGGGAAGGACGGGCTTCTCGAAGTAGACCGTGCTGGCGTCGCCCGCCCGCCGCCCGGGGGTTCGCTTCGAGAGGGCGGCAGCGATCAGGTCGGAGACCACCGCCGAAGCCGTCGGCCCGGCCCCGGCGCCCCGGCCGAAGAACATGGACTCGCCCACCGGGTAGCCCACGGTGTAGACGGCGTTCAGCGAACCCGACACGTTGGCCATGGGGTGGTCGTGCGGGATGAAGGCGGGGTGGACGCGCGCCTCGATCTGCCCGTCCACTTCCTTGCCGATGGCCAGGAGCTTCAGCACCCAGCCGAAGCGGCGGCCGTACTCGATGTCCCGCGGCGTGATGCGGGTGATGCCCTCGGTGTAGACCATGCCCGGCTTCACCCGGGAGAGGAAGCAGATGGTGCAGAGGATCGCCAGTTTGCGGGCGGCGTCGTACCCCTGCACGTCATTCGTGGGGTCGGGCTCCGCATAGCCCAGCTCCTGGGCCTCGCGCAGGGCCTCCTCGTAGCTCTTCCCGTACTGGCTCATCTGGGTCAGGATGTAGTTGGTGGTGCCGTTGACGATGCCCATCACCAGTTCCATCCGGTTGGCCGCCAGCGACTCCTTCAGCGGCCGGATGATGGGGATGCCGCCGCCCACCGACGCCTCGAAGTAGATTTCGGCGTCCCCGATCTCGCCGGCGTCGTACAGGTCCTTGTCGTAGTCCGCCATCACGTCCTTGTTGGCGGTGACGATGGTCTTCCCGCGCTTCAGGGCCTCGACCAGGTAGGTTCGGGCCGGCTCGATGCCGCCCATCAGCTCCACCACGATCCGGATGGAGGGGTCGTCCAGGATCTCGTTCACGTCGTCGGTGAGCGGAAGGTCCTCGAACCCAGGGCGCGGCTTGGAAAGGTCGCGCACCAGAACCTTGGCCAGCTCGAGGTTGAGGCCCGTCTTCAGGTGCAGCATCTCCCGGCTCTCCCTGAGCAGCCGCACCACCCCGCTCCCCACGGTGCCCAGCCCCAGGATTGCGATCCGCATCGTCTGTTTGTCCATTCGCTGCTCCCCCTTTGGCGGTTGCAATTTCCTCTGGATTCGGGCTTTGCCTGCAAGTTCCTGCACACGGGGCGAGACGGGTTGAAAACCGCCCCCGGGTCAGCCCCGGGGGCGTCGCACGTTCAGTCCCAGCGGCGCCTGTCCTGGAAACGCGGGCCCTCCGCGGGCAGGGATCCGGCGGGCACGGCCACCACCTCCGGGTTCAGCCGGACCGCCGCCTGCACGGCGTCCCGCACGGCCTGCGGGTCCGACGGACCGGCGAACTCGATGCGGAGCACGTCCCGGTGGTCCGCATCCCGCTCCACCACCGCACGCCAGCGCTCCACGCCGGCCAGCCCCGCCATCGCCGCCTCCAGCTGCCGGGGGTAGAGGAAGATTCCCCGCACCTTGGTGACCTCGCCGGCCCGCCCCAGCCAGCCCTTCAGCCGCGGCGACGGGCGGCCGCACGGGCAGGGCTCCGCCAGCAGGGCGCTCAGGTCCCCTGTACCGAACCGCAGGAGCGGATAGGTCTCCTCGAGGAGGGTCACAACCACCTCCCCCACCTCGCCCACGGGCACCGGCCGGCCGTCGGGGTCGCAGATCTCCACGATGACGCCGTCGTCCAGGTGCATCCCGGCGCCGTGCCCGCACTCGTAGCCGATCAGGCCGACATCGGCCGTGCCGTATGCCTGGTAGACGTCCACGCCGTGGCCGGCGATCCGCTCCCGCAGGGTCGGGGGCAGGGGCTCGCCGGTCACCACCGCCCTGCGGATGGGCAGGGGCGTCTCCGCGGACGCGGCCCGCTCCAGCAGGGCCAGCAGGTACGACGGCAGGCCGGCGTAGCCGACGGCCCCCACCGCCCTCGCCACGCGGATCTGCAGTTCCTGCTGCCCCACGCCGGCGGGCACCACCACGCACCCCAGGGCCCGGGCGGCCGCGTCGAACATGAACCCCGCGGGGGTCAGGTGGTAGCTGAAGCAGTTGAGCACCCGGTCACCCTGCCGGAATCCGGCGGCCGCGAGCGCCCGGCTGAACCGCCAGTAGTCCGGCCCCGCGCCCTGCGGGTCGTACACGTCGCCGGGGCTCACGAAGATGCGGGCGAGCTGCTCCACCGGAACGCCCAGGAGCCCGCCGAAGGGCGGGACTTCCGCCTGCACGTCGCCCAGCGAGTCCTTCCGGAGCACGGGCAGGGCCTGCCACGGGTCGCCCTCGATCAACCCGGCGCCGACGTCCCCGTCCGCCCCGAGGCCCGCGGCGTTCAGCCGCTCCCGCCAGAACGTGCTCGCCGCGCGGGCCGCCGCCAGCACCCTCCGCAGCCGCTCTTCTCCGCCGGGCGGCACCCAGCGGCTCAGCCCGCCCGCGCCGCCCCCCGTTGCCATACCGTTCATGCCAACCACCGTTTCCTGCGTTTGTAGGCCTTCGCCTCCCGGTAGCTCTTCCGTCCCACGTCGCTGAGGCCCAGGTAGAACTCCTTCACGTCCTCGTTGCCCAGCAGCGTCTCCACCGGCCCCTCCAGCACGATCCGGCCGTTCTCCATCACGTAGCCGTAGTGGGCGATGGAGAGGGCCACCATGGCGTTCTGCTCCACGACCAGGAACGTGGTCTTCATCTCCTCGTTCAGCCGCTTGATGATGTCAAAGATCTCCCGCACCAGGCGGGGGGCGAGCCCCAGCGACGGCTCGTCCAGCAGCACCACTTTCGGCCTGGCCATCAGGGCCCGCCCGATGGCCACCATCTGCTGCTCGCCGCCCGAGAGGTAGCCGGCCTTCTGCCGCCGCCGGCTCACCAGCTTGGGGAAGTAGTGGTAGACCATCTCCAGGTCGCTGCGCACGTTCCGCCGGTCGGTGCGGGTGTAGCTCCCGGCGAGCAGGTTCTCCTCCACCGTGAGGTGCTCGAAGACGTGCCGGCCCTCCATCACCTGGAAGATGCCCTTCCGCACGATCTCCGCCGCCTCCAGGTTGGTGATCCGCTCGCCCATGAACTCGATGGTGCCGTCGGTGACCTCGCCGTTCTCCGACTTCAGCAGGCCGGAGATGGCCTTCAGGGTGGTCGTCTTGCCGGCGCCGTTGGCCCCCAGGAGCGCCACCACCTTCCCCTCCGGCACCTGCAGCGACATGCCCTTGAGCACCAGGATCACGCGCTCGTACATCACCTCGACGTTATTCAGAACGAGCACCGGACCACCCCACACTACTTCTCCTTGGGCTCCACGAAGTCCGTGATCGCCACGAAGCGGCCGTTCTGCACCTGGTAGATGCGGGCCTTACCAGTGCCCCGGTGGTCGGTGGGCGTAAACGTCAGCGGCGCCCCGATGCCGCCCAGGTCGACCTCGTTGAAGGTCTCAAAGGCCGCCTTCAGGGTTTCGCCGGTGACGTTGTCGCCCGCCCGGCGGATCGCCTCGGTCAGGATGCGGCCGAAGACCCAGCCCTGCAGCCACTTCTGCGTCAGGTCCTCCCGCTTCAGGCCGATCTTCTCGGCGTAGGCCACGGCCTCGTCGATGCCGGGGCCCTCGTCGTACGGGAAGACGAAGGCGGGGGTACCGACGAAGCCCTCCGCCGCGTCACCGGCTGCGGTGAGCAGCGTCTCGTCCACCGAGTAGGTCATGCCCACCACCTGGATCTTGTCGCTCAGGCCCTGCTGCTGGACGGCCTTCAGCACCTGCGTGGTGCCCTTCACCACGTTCTGGATCATGATGAACTCCACGCCCTTGTTGTGGAGGTCCAGCACCTGGGTCACGGCATCCGCCGCACCGCCGGGCAGGGCCAGCTCGCCCACCCAGGTCAGGCCGATCTGCTGGGCGTAGGCCCTGGCGTCCGCCACGGGCGCCTGGCCGAAGGGCGAGTCGTGGTAGATGATGCCGACCTTCGCGTCAGGCTTCCGCTCCTTGATCCAGTCCAGCAGCACCCGGGCCTGCTGGGAGTAGGTGGAAGAGACGATGAAGTTGTACGGGGTGACCGACGGGTCCGTCAGGCTCTCGGCGAACGAACCCGAAAGGTACGGGATCTTGTCCTGCGCGATGAGCTCCTTCATCGCCTCGGTGTCGCCGGTGCCCCAGCCGAGAATGGCGACCACCTTGTCCTCGTTCACGTACTTCTTGTACAGTTCCACGGCCTTGGGCACCTGGTAGGCGTAGTCGCCCCAGATCAACTCCACCTTCCGGCCGTTCACGCCGCCGAGTTCGTTGTTGAGGTAGTCAAACCACGCCCGTGCGCCTTCGGCGTGGGGTGCGCCGACGTCGCCGGTCGCACCGGTGATGTCGAAGATGCCGCCGACCTTGATCGGCGGCAGGGCCGCCTGCCCGCCGGAGCCGCCCCCGCCGCCGGCCGGGCCGCCACCACCGCCGTCGCCGGAGCCCCGGCTGCCACAGCCGGCCAGCAGCGCCAGAATCAGAAGCGCCCCCACGAAGGCCAGAATCCGCTTGTTCCTCCGCATCCTTCCCCTGCCTCCTTTGCTCTAGTCCGGCGCGATCCGCCGGCGGTCTCCCACCACGGCCCCGCGCCCCCCACGGCGCGGGGCCGAGTCTGAACTCCGCTCCCCGTCACCCGGGGTCTGCTTCCCACCGCTCACCGCTGATACCCGAAGGGCCAGAGCCGGAAGTAGTCCTTGATGTTCCGCCAGAGCTTCGCCAGCCCCTCGGGCTCGAACACCAGGAAGAGCACGATCGCCGCGCCGAAGGCCGCGTCGCGGATGAGGAGCAGCTTCGTGCCGATGGACGGGAACACCGGCTCCAGCATCATCGCCAGCTCCCGCACCACGATCGGCATCACCGTCATGAAGGCGGCGCCGTAGACCGAGCCCATCACCGAGCCCATGCCGCCGATGATGATCATGGCCAGCAGCTCGATGGAGAGGTGAAACTCGAACTGCTCCGGCGAGATAATCATCACGTAAGGCGCCCAGATCGCCCCCGCGATGCCGGCGTAGAAGGCCGACAACGCAAAGGCCGTCACCTTCGTCCGGAACAGGTCGATCCCCATCACCTCGGCCGCCAGGTCCCGGTCCCGCACGGCCATGAACGCCCGGCCCATGCGGGTGCGCAGCAGGTTCTGGGCAAAGAGCCCCAGGATGAGCGCGACCGTGAGCGCCAGGTAGAAGTAGCTGAGCTCGCCGGAGAGGGTGTAGCCGAAGAAGCTGGGCCTCCTGACCGACATGGAATGGATGCCGCCGGTGAACCAGTCAGCCCGGGTGAAGAAGAACGTGAGGATCACCTGCGCCGCCAGGGAGGCGATGGCGAGGTACAGCCCCTTCAGCCGGGCGGATGGCAACCCGAAGAAGGCGCCGACCGCGGCGGCCGCGAGGCCGGCCAGCGGCATCGCCACCCAGAACGGGAGCCCCTGCTTCATCAGGTAGCCCACCGTGAAGGCGCCCATCCCGGTGAAGGCGCCGTGGCCCACCGAGATCTGGCCCGTCACGCCGGTGAGCAGGTTGAGCCCCAAGGCGGCGATGGTGTAGATCGCCACCATGTTGAGGATGGAGAGGTGGTAGTTGGACAGCAGCAGCGGGATGACGTAGAGCAGGGCGACAATCAGCCAGCCGCGGGCCACGGCGAGCGGCGTCTGGTGCAGGGCGTGATCCTGCTCGTAGGTGGTGACGTACACCCCGCACTCCAGGGCGAAGGGGTAGCGCAACAGCTTCAGCACGGGACTACACCCTTTCGATAATCTCCTTGCCGAACAGGCCGTAAGGCTTGATCAGCAGGATCAGGATCATGACCACGAACGGCACCACTTCCTTGATGCCCGTCAGGTACTGGTCCAGGTAGCCGCCCGTCAGGGCCTCCAGGATGCCGATGATGAACCCGCCGAGGATCGCGCCGGGGATGGAGTCCAGCCCCCCGAGGATCGCCACCGGCAGCACCTTGAGCCCGTACGAGGTGAGCAGGGGGTTGACGCCGGCGATGTTGCCCAGGAAGATGCCGCCCACCGCGGCCACCATCGCCGCCACCGCCCACGTGGCGGCCAGCACCCGCTTCACCGAGATCCCCATGGAGAGCGCCGCCTGCTCGTCATCCGCCGTCGCCCGCATGGCGATGCCCAGCATGCTGTACTTGAAGAAGGCGTTGAGCAGGATGAGCAGGATCAGGGCCGCCACCAGGCCCCAGAGGAAGACCTCCGAGATGGCCACCGGCCCGATGACGATGGGCTGGCTGCGGAACAGCCCCTGGAAGGAGCGCATGTCGGTGCCCCAGATCGCGTGGATCACAGCCTTGATGAGAAACGAGAGCCCCATCGTAACCATGATGATCGAGATCGGCGGCTCGCCGATGAAGGGCCTAAGCACCGCCCGCTCGATGGCCACCCCCACCAGCGCGCTGACCACGATCGTGAGCAGGAGTGCCAGCGCAAACGGGATCTGGAGCTCGGTGGTGAACGTGAGCCCGATGTAGGCCCCGAGCAGCACCAGCTCGCCCTGGGCCAGGTTGAGCACCCCGCTGGCCTTGTAGATGAGCACGAAGCCCAGCGCCACCAGGGCGTAGAGCGCCCCGACGACGATGCCGTTTACCAACAGGTTCAGGAAGAAACCGAATCCGCCGCTCATCCCATGGCACCTCCTCCGGCCGCCCGCGACTCGGGCTGCTGGCTGCCCCGGGGCTGGTCCGGCACGGGCAGGAGCCGGCGCACCGCGAGCACCGTCTCGATGACCGTCTCCCGGCCGTCCCGGTAGCGCACCCGGCTCTGCACCGGGATCTCCTCCGCCCCCGCGTAGAGCCCCTCGATCACCGGGGCGTACTTCTGGTAGACGTACCCCCGCCGCAGCTTCCGGGTGCGGGTCAGTTCCTCGTCGTCAGCGTCCAGCTCTTTGTGCAGGATCACGAACGACCGGATGCGGGCCGCCTCGGGCAACTCGGCGTTCACCCGCTCGATCTCGCCGGCGATCAGGTCCAGCACCGGGCCCTTCTGGGACAGGTCCTGGTAGGTGGTGTAGGCGATTCCCCGCCCCTCGGCCCAGTGACCCACCGACTGCAGGTCGATGTTGACCATCGCCACCACGTGGGTGCGGCCGTCGCCCACCGCGACCGCTTCCTTGATGTAGGGGGAGAACTTCAGCTTGTTCTCGATGAAGTTGGGCGAGAAGATCTCGCCGGTGCTGAGCCGCATCACGTCCTTGAGCCGGTCGATCACCACCAGGTGGCCCGACTCCTCCTCGATGTACCCGGCATCGCCGGTGTGCAGCCACCCGCCGGCCAGGGCCCGCGCGCTCTCCTCCGGCATCTTGTAGTAGCCCTGGAAGACCGCCCGGCTCTTGAGCAGGATCTCCCCCTCCGGCGAGATGGCCATCTCGCCGCCGGGCAGCGGCGTGCCCACCGTGTGGAAGCGGATGTCGTCGTCCCGGTGCAGCACGGCGATGCCCACGATCTCCGTCTGGCCGTAGATCTGCTTCAGGTTCACGCCCAGGGCGTGGTAGAACCGGAAGACGTCGGGGCCCAGGGCGGCGCCGCCGGTGTAGGCCCGCTTCAGCCGGGCGAGACCCAGGTGGTCCTTGACGGCGCTGAAGACCAGCAGCTCGCCCAGGGCGTAGAGGAGGCGGTCCTTCAGCGGGACCGGCCGGTGGGCGAAGCGGGCGTCGGCTACCCGGAGCCCCACCGGGAGGAAGAACTCCCACAGCTTCCGCTTCAGCCGGCCGGCGTCCTGGATGCGCACCTGCACCCGGGTGACCATGTCCTCCCAGATGCGGGGCGGGGAGAACATCACGTGCGGGCCGATCTCCCGCATGTTCTCCTGCACCGTGTCCGGCTCCTCGGGGAAGTTCACCGTGAAGCCGACGGAGAGGTGCATGGCCAGGGCGGTCATCTGCTCGCCGATCCAGGCCAGGGGCAGGAACGAGAGGAAGTCGTCATCCGGGGTCAGCGGGTCCACCGTCTGGATCGTGTCGCCCATCGCCAGCAGGTTCCGGTGGCTGAGCATCGCCCCCTTGGGGTGGCCCGTGGTGCCCGAGGTGTAGCAGATGATCGCGGTGTCCTCTCCGTTCCCCGCGGCAACCATCTCCTCGAACAGGCCCGGGTGCTGTCGGCCGTACTCCCGGCCGAGCTCCATCACTTTCGGGAAGTAGAGCAGCCACGGGTCGGTGTACGTCCGGAGCCCCTTGGGGTCGTAGTAGACCAGGTGGCGCACCTTGGGGATCAGGTCCCGCACCTCCAGGACCTTGTCCACCTGCTCCTGGTCCTCCACGACGACGATCACCGCGTCCGAGTGGTCGATGACGTACGCCATCTCCCGGGCCAGCGAGTCCTGGTAGATGCCCACCGACGTGCCGCC
>Ga0134102_1001796_pt1 | contig 16625 bp, 14 predicted proteins | sample 13_3_2metaG_FD_94447 | JGI IMG/M metagenome (GOLD analysis project Ga0134102, IMG submission 94447) | Switchgrass degrading microbial communities from high solid loading bioreactors in New Hampshire, USA - 13_49_3.3_201_A3 metaG | ecosystem: Engineered > Bioreactor > Semi-continuous > Anaerobic...
TCCACAACTTTCTGTTTAAATTCTGCCGTGTATCGTTTGTTCGGCACTCCTTTTGGCATAAAAACACCCCAATCGTTATTCAGTATACCATACTGTCTAACAATTGGGGTGCAGTTCAAAGCCCGAAAGCGGCTTTGAATACTGTAAACCTTCCAAACCGGCCTGTAAAGTAAAACACTTGCCCCCCGGGCGGTATTCGCCCAGGGGGCAGAATTATATGACTAAATCAGGAAGTAAAGTGATTACTCCTATTACTGAGCTGTTGCCTCTTTGAAGAGCTTCTTTGCGAGCTCGGCAGCGGAAGCAGCGTCCTCGGAATAGCCGTCGGCGCCGATTTCGTCCGCGAAGGCCTGGGTTACGGGAGCGCCGCCAACCATAATCTTGACAGTGTTGCGCAGGCCGGCTTCCTCGATGGCCTTAATGGTGGTGGCAAGAGCGGGCATGGTGGAGGTGAGGAGAGCGGAGAGAGCGACTATCTTGCAGTCGGGGTTCTCTTTCATAGCCTCGATGAACTTCTCGGGCGGTACGTCGACGCCGAGGTCGATTACCTTGAAGCCGGCGCCCTCGATCATCATGCCGACGAGGTTCTTGCCGATGTCGTGGAGGTCGCCGCTGACTGTGCCGAGAATGACCTTGCCGATGGGCTCAACGCCCTGCTTTGCAAGGTAAGGCTGCAGAACTTCGACACCCTTCTTCATTGCGCGAGCTGCGATGAGCATCTCGGGAACGAAAATCTCGTTGTTCTTAAACTTCTCGCCGACGACACCCATTGCGGATATCATGCCCTCATTGAGTATAACGCTGGGCTCTATGCCTTCCTTGAGCGCCTGCTCAACAAGACCGCCAACAACCTTGGATTTGCCGGCTTCTACTGCGGATGCGATTTCTTTCAAGATAGTAGACATGGATAAATCCTCCTTTAAAATTATGTAGATGACTCTGCTCACAAGTCAGGAAACGACTTAAGTTGTCTGCAAGCTTGCCGTAAAATCGCGGGACTGGAAATAGTTCCAGCCGCAGATTCCGGCAAGCCTGGGCTTGCCAGGCTTGACCATCGAAAGGCCGACGGTCGGAATGTATAAGCATTCGACGCCGAACATATCAATTCCGCCGTGCTCTTCCGATGCAAGCGGCCCCGCGTCCGGTACGTCCGCGGGCCACTTGTCGGGCAGAATACGGGGAATGACAGTGAGGATGTCGTCGTCTGCGGGCATCCGGAAGGGAGCCTTACACTCCAGCATCAGCTTGAATTAATAAGCGGGCTGGATGGAGTGTTGTATGCAGCCGCTTTATATTTTCCCTCTCGGGAGAATCTTATGCGCTGCCCAAGCACCCGGATTTCCTTCCGGCAGTCCTAGCAACGTACAAAATATACCTTTGTGCTACGTGATAATTGGGATATATACATACCATATAAATTAATTAAATTATATATTCATACGTAGCACAAGTCAAGGTTATTCGACCTTATTTCTTATCTTTGACAGGTCCTATGCGGCCTTCTCTGAAAGCTCTGATATACTCGATGCAGAACTCGTCGAGGCCGAGCATGGCTTCGGTGGCGTAGATTGTGCCGAGCATGCCCCTGTCCAGCGGGTCGAGGATGGCGCTGTCCATGCCGTAGTTCATCGCGAGGGTCATGAAGACCTGATTGAGAATCTTGCGGGCGGGCAGGTTGAAGGAAATGTTGCTGGCTGCGCCCGTGATGTGGATGTTCGGATAGCGCTTCTTGACCTCGGTCATGACCTCAACGACCGTGGCGATGCCGTTCTCGGAAGCGCAGAGCATTTCGACCAGCGGGTCGATGTGGATGCGCTCGGGGGCAATGCCGTACTTTTCAGCCTGGGCCATAATCTTGTCGAAAACTCTCAGACGGTCGGCAGCGTTCTTGGGAATGCCGGTGTCGTCGGAGAGCAGCGCGATGACCTGCCAATCGGTGTTGGCGATGACCGGGAAGACGATGTCCATCTTGTTTCCTTCGCCGGAAACGGAGTTGATTATGCCGGGCTTCTTGCAGAAGGGGATGCAGTCGACGCAGATCTGGGGGTTGGGGCTGTCGATTGCAATCGGGGTGTCAACCGCGTCCTGAACGAGGTCGATGAGCCATTTCATGGTCTCCAGCTCGTTCTTTTCGACGGAAGCGCAGACGTCGATATAGTCTGCCCCGGCCTCAGCCTGACGGACGGCCAGATCGCGGATAAACGCTTCGTCTCTTTCGGCAATGGCGCGCCCGACGGATGGGATTGAACCATTAATCTTTTCGCCGATAATTATCATAGCAACACATCTCCTGTCTTATAATTATTATATACTACAGCTTTGAATAATACTCTCTGCTTATCGGGTAAAGATAATCCAAAAGCTTCCTTACGGCGGGATACTTCCTGAGAGCAGAAGAGGCGAAGCACAGAACTCTCGGCTTGGGAACCACGAGCGTGGATTCAACGTACTTTCTGCAAGCCTCTTTTACGGCCTCGTCGTCGAGGTCCTCTTTCAGCTCGGGGGGCTGTACGCCCAGAACGAGCTTGTCGTTGAAGTTCTTCAGGAGGTAGTCGAAATCGTTCATGGGCTGCGGTATCCACATGTCCACTCCGGCCTCGACCATTGCCGGTACTATCATCTCGTTCTTTCCGCAGCAGTGGAGATGCAGGAAGAAGCCGTTCTTATGGCAGGAGTCGGCAACGCGCTTAAGATAAGGCACAATCATTTCGCGGCAGGTCGCCAGCGAGAAGAAGGGAGCGCGCTGAGAGCCCCAGTCGTCGTGGAAGCAGATAATGTCGACGAAGGGGAAGTACTTCTTTACGTAACCTATATACTTGTCGTAGAAGTCGCAGAGCTTGTCAAAGAGCCTGTGAACGGCGTCCTGCTGCTCCTCGTCGAGGAGGGCGAGAGCCGCGGCCTCAAAGTCAAGGAAGGAAATCAGACGCTCGAAAAGTCCGCTGAAGATGGTGAACTCAACGGGGCGTCCGCCGTCAACGTATGGGGCGTTAACCTCAGCCGCATGGGCCCAGTCCCAGCTGTCGAGGTCGGGGAAGGTAATATATTTTTCCCACTCGCAGATGTCGGGGCACTTGGGATTGCCGGGCTTGACCATCGAACCGCCGACCAGTTCCTCGTATATCCACTCCACGCCGAACATGTCAGGGCCGCCTTTTCTGAGCCCTTCCATCGGCTCGGCGTCCACCACCATGGCTCGGGCGACGTTGTCGGGAATTACGCGTGGGCAGAAGGACTGAACGTCATAAAAAAAGTTCGGTATCCACTGCGGAGACTCCCCCTTAAGCATGGCAAGGAAGTTCTCGCGGGGAGTTACCGGCCGATCATACCTGGGTAAGTATCCGTCCGGAGCCATCGGGGATGGGAATGTACGGAACTTACCGATTTCTTTTAGTTCTTTTTCGGGGTTAAAGGGTTGTCTGCGCATAATAAGTTCCTTTCTATCTGATAAAAATGCTGGTGTATAACGCAAATTTATAATACCATAATTTGAACAATAAGATTTATAAAAATATAATTTTTTTTGTAAAAAATTTTTCGATTCGATTAAAACCGTTCAGTTTCCCGCATTTGAGCATAAATTAGTATAATATAATTGTGCAAACGCGGCAAGTGGTATATAATATAGCGTCGGAAAACAACGGGGGCCTCGGGCTGACCGACGCGAATTCCGGGCGCTTTTAGGAAGAAAGGGCGCGTTTCTCTCCGACGAGTATCAAGGGAGGTTCCGCATTGTATATAACGGTAGACGGGATTAAAACCCATTACGAGGACCGCGGCAGCGGCGAGAACCTGGTTCTGCTGCACGGCTGGGGCACGGACCTCTCGCTCTACGAGGGGCTCATCGCCCATTTGTCGAAATACATGCGCGTGGTAGCCCCGGAGCTTCCGGGCTTCGGCAAGACGCCCGAGCCGCCGCAGCCCTGGTGCGCGGCGGACTATTCGGACTTCGTGCTCAAATTCCTCAAGGCGCTGGAAATAAGGAAGGCCGTGCTGCTCGGCCACTCAAACGGCGGCAGGATAATCATAAAAACCGTGGGAGAAGGACTGACTCAGCTCGAGGTGCCGAAGATTATCCTTATCGGCAGCGCCGGACTTGTGCGCGAGAAAACGCCCGCGGAAAAACGCCGCCTGAAGCGCTACAGGCTCGGCAAGAAGATACTCTCATCCAGGCCGGTTCAATTATTGTTTCCGGACGCGCTTGAAAAATTCAAGAAAAAGAGCGGTTCCGAAGATTACCGCAGCGCAACGCCGGTTATGCGTGACACGCTTGTCAGGCTCGTCAACGAGGACCTCAGGCACCTTCTGCCGAACATAAAGCAGCCGACGCTCCTAATCTGGGGCGAAAACGACGAGGCGACCCCGCTCAGCGACGGCAAAACCATGGAGAAGCTGCTGCCCGACGGAGGGCTTGTCGTCGTCAGGGGCGCGGGACATTACTGCTATCTTGAGCAGCCCCTGTTCGTTTACAGGGTGCTGGATTCCTTCCTGGGGGTGCGCTGATGGCGGACACTGTAGGCTTTGTAATATATACGCTGTGCTTTCTCTTTGCCGCCGCGATGCTCACAAAGCGGCAGATGCACATGTTCCAGCTGAACATGTACAATATGGCTTCTCATATAGGCTGGATAAGGAGGGACAGGAAGGGGCTATTACACAGCCTTCCGGCCCTGCTCGCGGCTGTCCTCGCCCTTGTTCCGGGAGCCGGCTATTTTTCCGCGGCGCTGCTTGCCGTGACGGCTCTCCTCAGCATCGAAGGGCGCGCGAAAAAGCCGCTTGTGGTCACAAAGCGCGTTCTGCGCATGTTCGTGACCCTCGCAATCCTGTACGCGCTTTTCGTTGCCCTTGCAGCCGCTCTTGAGGGGGCAAGACGGTATTTCTGCGCCGCCTTCGCGCTCGTCGTATTTTTAAACCCGCTGACGGTGCTTTTGGCCAACATCCTCATGAAGCCGGTCGAGAGCAGCATAAACAGGGGCTTTATACGCGACGCAGAGCGCATAATAAGCGGGATGCCGCGCCTTACCGTGATAGGCGTGACCGGCAGCTACGGCAAGACCAGCGTCAAGTTCTATATAGGAAAGCTGCTCTCGGCTAAGTACAACGTGCTTGTCACGCCCGAGAGCTACAACACGACCCTCGGCGTCGTGCGCACGATTCGCGAGCACCTTCGCCCGACGCATGAGGTTTTCGTCTGCGAGATGGGAGCAAAGGGCGTCGGCGAGATAAAGGAGATTTGCGACATCGTAAAGCCGAAGATGGGAATAATCACCTCCATCGGCCCTCAGCACCTCGAGACATTCGGGAGCATTGAAAACATCATTAACACCAAGTTCGAGCTCGAAGAGTCCCTGCCGGAGGATGGAATTATATTCCTCAACACCGACAACGAGTACATAGCCGGCCGCCAGGTAAAAGCAAGGCGCGTGAGCTATGGATGTGAAAGCGAGGCGGACTACAGGGCCAGGGACATAAAGGTCTCGGAGCACGGCTCGGAATTTAAGCTGACCGGCAAGGACGGCGTCGAGTACACATTCGTGACAAAGCTCATAGGCCGCCACAACGTGCAGAATATAGCAGGCGCGATAGCGGTCGCCGACACGCTCGGGGTTCCCATGGAGGACATCGTCACGCAGGTGCGCAGGCTCGAGAGCGTGCCGCATAGGCTGCAGCTTATAAACAAGGGAAGAGACGTTATCATCGACGACGCCTTCAACTCGAACCCCTCGGGCGCGAAGGCCGCGCTCTCGGTCCTCGGCGAGTTTTCGGGCTTCAAGGTGCTCGTCACCCCCGGCATGATTGAACTCGGAGAAAAGCAGTACGAGCTGAACTACGAGTTCGGCAGGCAGGCGTCCATGGTCTGCGACTTCGTCGCGCTCGTCGGGGAGAGGCAGACAAAGCCGATTTACGAGGGGCTCATCTCCGCGGGCTACGATAAGAGCAAGATATTTGTCGGAGCGACGATACAGGCGGCCCTCGCCGCGGTCGAGGCCCTGCAGACGAACGAGCGCAAAGTGATTTTGCTTGAAAACGATTTGCCGGATAATTACTAGGTGGATTTGGAGGTTTTGGCACATGAAGATTAAGGTGGGAGTGCTGTTCGGCGGAAAGAGCGTTGAGCACGAGGTTTCGGTCATAACGGCGATACAGGCGATAAACGCCTTCGATAAGGAAAAGTACGAGGTCGTGCCTATCTATATGACGAGGGAGGGGGATTTCTACTGCGGCCCCGACATCGGCAAGATAGAGTCCTACCGCGAAATAAAGGCCCTCATCTCCCGCAGCGTGCGCGTTCTGCCCGTTGGCGAAAAGGGCAGGATGAAGCTCCTGCGCCAGCCGCCGAAGATGTTCGGGAACAATGTCTATGATATAATAGACGTCGCCTTTCCCGCCGTACACGGCACAAACGTCGAGGACGGCGCCCTTCAGGGCTATCTGCAGACCCTGGGCGTGCCCTACGTCGGCTGCGACGTGCTGTCCTCGGCCCTGGGCATGGATAAGTACGCGATGAAGGCTGTGCTCAAGGACAACGGCATTCCCGTTTTGCCCTGCGTCCGCTTCGACGTAAAGCGCTGGAGCCGCAAGCGCGACGAGGTTGTCGAGGAACTCGAGGGCAAGCTGCGCTATCCTGTCATCGTAAAGCCTGTAAACCTCGGCTCGAGCATAGGAATTAAAATCGCGCGCGACCGCGAGGGGCTGATCGAGGCCGTGGACTACGCCTTCAACTACGCCAGCTTTGCGATTGCCGAAAACGCGATTGTGAAACTGCGCGAGATTAACTGCTCTGTGCTCGGCGACTACGAGACCGCAGAGGCCTCCGAGTGCGAGGAACCCATCAACACCGACGAGATACTCAGCTACGAGGACAAGTACGGCGGCGGAGACGGGAAATCGGGCGGCGGCAAGGGCATGAGCGGGCTAAAGAGGCTGCTCCCCGCGCCCATAAGCCCCGAGCTGCGCGAGGAGGTGCGGACCCTCGCAATCAAGACCTTCAAGGCGCTCGGCGCAAGCGGCGTTGCGAGAATAGATTTTCTGCTCGACACGGACGAGATGAAGCTCTATGTAAACGAAATCAACACAATCCCCGGCTCGCTGGCCTTCTACCTCTGGGAGCCCGTCGGCGTAAAGTACCCCGAGCTGCTCGACAGGCTGGTCTCGCTCGCCTTGAAGCGCGAGCGCGAGAACTCCGCCATAAGCTACAGCTTTGAGACCAACATACTGGCTAATTTCAGAGGCGGCCTCAAGGGCGGCAAGCGATAAAAAACTGTCATAAATCCCCCTGCCGCGCATAAAATGAATGTATAACCCATTTGACAAATCAGGCAAGGGGAGGTACATATGGGACGCTTACTGTGTTTTATCGACGGTACCGAACATCAGGAGGACATCGATGATCTGATTTACGGCGAAGAAGGAGATGCTGGTCCTAGCACCAGATAGTAATGACAGTATAAGACTGTCCAGTCAATGGAACTTGATTATATATTCTTACCCTAATACAAAAATCTGACGAAAGAGATGAAGTATGCTGGAGTTTGAAGAGTACAAACAGAAGATAAGCGCTATGAGGCCGACGCTCAATACGCTTGAGGCGGCCCTCAAGACGGAGGAGGCCTTGAAGGAGATAGAGGAGCTTGAGGCCGAGACCGCGAAGGACGGTTTCTGGAACGATATGGAGCGTTCCCAGAAGGTCTTAAAGCAGATTAAGCAGCTAAAGTCCAAATGCGACAGTTTTAAAAAGCTCAAATCGCGCTACGAGGACCTCCTGACTCTCTGCCAGATGGCGATTGAGGAGGGCGACGAGAGCCTGCTGCCCGAGCTTGCCGAGGAGTACGAGAGGCTTGAGAAGGATTTGGAGACGGCCCGCCTCTCCACACTGCTCTCGGGCGAGTACGACAGCTTGAACGCCATAGTTTCCTTCCACGCGGGTGCCGGCGGAACCGAGGCCCAGGACTGGGCGCAGATGCTCTACCGCATGTACACCCGCTGGGCGGAGCGCCACGGCTTTAAGTACAAGGTGCTCGACTACCTCGACGGGGAGGAGGCCGGAATCAAGAGCGCCGTCATATCCATAGAAGGGGAAAACGCCTACGGTTTCCTCAAGAGCGAGTCGGGCGTCCACAGGCTCGTCAGAGTCTCGCCCTTCGACGCCTCAGGGCGCAGGCACACTTCCTTTGCGGCAGTCGAGGTGACGCCGGAGATAGTCGACGACGCCGAGATTGAAATACGTCCCGAGGATTTGAAGATTGACACCTACCGCAGCAGCGGCGCGGGAGGCCAGCATGTCAACAAGACCGAGTCGGCAGTGCGCATAACGCACATCCCGACGGGCATCGTCGTCTCCTGCCAGGTCGAGCGCAGCCAGCACCAGAACCGCGAGACCGCGATGAAGATGCTGCGCTCCAAGCTCGCCGAAATCAAGGAGCGCGAGCACCTTGAGAAAATCGAGGACATAAAGGGCGTGCAGCAGAAGATAGAGTGGGGCAGCCAGATACGCTCCTACGTCTTCATGCCCTACACGCTCGTCAAGGACCACAGGACTAATTACGAAACGGGCAACATAAACGCCGTGATGGACGGAGACATAGACGATTTTATCAACGCTTATCTGAGCATGAACGCCGGAAAATAAGAATATCAGGGGCGTCTCGCAATTGAGACGCCCCTGATGCTGTATGCTCATAAACGGCTGCGGCAGGGTTTGCGCCATATCTTTTTATACGCCGAGGCTTAAGGGTCTTTCGCCCAAAGCCGCGGGCGCAGTTCCGGTTTAGAAACCGCCTGTAAAATTACTCCTCGAGAATTTCGCCGCTTGTGGAAATCGTCACGACCTGCCAGGGGATGAACTTCCCGCTCGCCTGGAGGGCTCTTGTGGCAGCGTACTCTATGCCGCCGCAGCAGGGAACCTCCATGCGCACGATTGTAAGGCTCTTTATGTCGTTGTTCCTGAGAATCTCGGTCAGCTTCTCGGTGTAGTCGACGTTGTCGAGCTTCGGGCAGCCTATGAGGGTTATGCGGTTTTTGATAAACCTGTTGTGGAAATCGCCGTAGGCGAAGGCGGTGCAGTCCGCCGCGACGAGCAGGTGCGCTCCGTTAAAGTAGGGTGCGTTCACCGGCACGAGCTTAATCTGTACAGGCCACTGGTTCAGCCTGCTCGGGACAGCGGCGCTCTCGCCCGCCTGCGGAGGCTCGGCTCTCTCGAGCGTCCTGCTCTGAGTGCCCGGGCAGCCGCAGGGGAGATTGCCGGCCTGCTTTCTGGCCTGGTTTGCCTTTACGGCCTCCTCGTTGTAGGGCAGGGCCTCGCGCTCTACGAAGGTGATTGCCCCGGTGGGGCAGACCGGCAGGCAGTCGCCGAGCCCGTCGCAGTAGTCGTCGCGAAGCAGCTTCGCCTTTCCGTTTACCATTCCTATAGCGCCCTCGTGGCAGGCCTTTGCGCAAAGCCCGCAGCCGTTGCACTTGTTTTCATCTATCTGAATTATTCTTCTCTTTGCCATTGTTCTTACCTCCATATTTGCAATCTTTACTTTCTTTGTGCTTTCATTATAATAGACTTTGAAATTCGTGTATGTTGTTTTTGCAACGCAGGAGGCAATTATGACGGAAAAAGACATAGAAGTTTTAGAGCAATCGGCCCTTTTTTCGGGTATAGAGGCCGAAAATATCTCCACCATGCTGGGCTGCCTTGCGGCGAGGAGCCGCGAATACGACAAGGACGTTTATATTTGCTCGCCGGGGGACAGGGTTAAAAACGTGGGGATTGTCCTTTCGGGAAGCGTTTACGTCGTAAACGAGGACTACTGGGGAAACCGCTCCATAGTCTCGAAGCTCGGCCCTGCCGATATGTTCGGCGAGTCCTTCTCCTGCGCGGAGGAGGAGAGGATACCGATAGGCGTCGTAACCTCTGAAAAATCCCGCATACTGTTTATCGACTACAGGAAGATTATCACGACCTGCAGTTCCGCCTGTGTTTTCCATTCAGGCCTTATTAGGAACATGGTGCACATACTCGCCAAGAAAAACGTGCTGCTTATGCAGAAGATGGAGCACATAACGAAGCGCACGACGAGGGAGAAGGTCCTGTCCTTTCTCTCGGAGCAGGCGACGAAGGCGGGCAGCGGCAGCTTCGACATACCCTTTAACAGGCAGGAGCTTGCAGACTACCTCTCGGTCGACCGCAGCGCGCTCTCAAGCGAGCTCGGCAGGATGCGCGACGAGGGGATTCTGCACTTTCACAAGAACCATTTCGAGCTCTTAAAGCAATAGTCAGGACGGGACTCTGAAGGTTCGGCAGGCTCGGCGGACTTGGGGGACGCCCCGAAATCTGATATAAATCAGGCCGGGGGAAGCGGCTGATTATCCATAATCTGGTATAAGATTCTTCATTGCGTCAAGAATATATGTGAAATTCAAGCATTTAGGGGAGACGCAATGAAGGATAAGTTGAAAAACATAGCTTTAATCTTCACCCTTGTTTTACTGCTGGTAACTTCGCTCACCGTCATGGAGCTTGTAAGGCGCCGCGCCTACTATGTAAGGGAGACGCCGCCCAAGGTAAGCGTGCCGGTCCCAGAGCTTACATTCATGCCAGAAATCACGGAGCTCCCCGCCCCGGCTGAGAGCCCGGAGGCGACTATTAAGCCCGAGGCCACCGAAGCTCCCGTCGCGAGGGAGGATGCGGCCCTGAACCTTCTGATTGTCGGCAGCGACGGCATGAAGGGGGCGGAGGGCGCTCTCGATACGCTCGCGGCGGCGCGCTACGATAAGGAGGGCGGCAGACTTAAGCTTATCCTGCTAAGCCCCAGGCTTTACGTCGACATTCCGGGGCACGGCTGGGGCACCCTCCTTAGAGCCTACGAGCTCGGCGGGATGAAGCTTCTCGGCAGGACTCTCGGCGAGAACTTCGGCATAGAGCTCGACGGCTGCCTTGTCGCGGACTATCGCGGGCTCGGCGCGGTGGTGGACGCCCTCGGAGGCATAGATGTCGAGCTAACGGTCGACGAGGCCGCAAGGCTCGGCCTCAGCGAGGGTATAAACCGCTTAAACGGGGAGCAGGCGCTTGCCTATATGGCGTTTGATGAGGACGGCGAGGGCGGGAAAAGGCGGCTTTCTCTTATCCTGAGCGTCGCGGAGGCCGCGGGGAGCTTAGACGGCCTTGGTCTGCTGAAGCTCGCCTATGCCGCGCTTCCATTCGTCAGCACCGATATGAGCAGGACGGAGATTTTAGCCTGCGCCCTCGGGGTTTACAGAGGCGGCATCAGGAGCCTGGAGCAGTACAGCCTTCCCTTTGAGGATAAAATCGAAGGGGAAGAGGTTGACGGCATCCCCGTAATCAGAATCGACATCGAGGAGAACAGAAGGCTGCTCGGCGAGTGGCTGTACGGGGGATAACAGATCCCTGTAAAGCAGAAGACTTTACAGGAATAAAATGGAAGCGTCGCGCCGCTTTGTTCGCCTGTTTGTCAAGGTTAGCTCGCTTCCGCTTTCGCCTCTGCCCGGCGGGGACGGCGGACCCTCGCATTAGTTTTTTGAGATAACCACATACCATGAAACAATAAGCCCGCCGGAGTTTGCCGGCGGGTCGGAATAAGCAAAGCCGCTTTTGGGGCCGGGTCCCCAAAAGCGGCTTTAAGCTTTGCTTTGCAATTATCTTTTGTAGTTATATATCAAAGAGTATGAGCGGTTCTTGCAATAATCTCGTCTTGAACGGGCTTTGTCAGAAGAGTGAAGTATGTGCTGTAGCCTGCGACGCGTACGATGAGGTCGCTGTACTCCTCGGGCTTCTCCTGCGCCTTCTTGAGGACCTCGTTGTCGATGACGTTAAACTGGATGTGCTTTCCGCCGTTCAGGAGATAGGTTTTGACGAGGGCGGCGAGCTTCATCAGGTCTTCGTCGGTCTTAAGGGCGCTCGGATGTATTTTCATGTTGAGAAGCATGGCGTTGAAGGGGTCCTGATTTACCTTAAGGGCGCTGGACAGCATAGCGGTCGGGCCGTTCTTATCCGTACCCTGCGCGGGCGAGAGGGCGCCGTCCGGGAGAGTGTCGCCGGCCCTTCTGCCGTCCGGGGTTGCGCAGGTGTAGGAGCCGCCGGGGGCGTGAGCGGTAATCGAGATTCCGGTGGGTCTCGGGGGCACGCCGTAGACTGAGGTGAAGCTGTTGCAGCTGTCCACCCAGAACTTGTACAGGTCGGCCAGGATGTTGTCGACCATGTCTATGTTATTGCCGTACTTCGGCGCCTCGAGGCAGAGCTTGCGGATGTGCTCGTAGCCCTCCCAGTTGGCCTCGATGGCCTTGTAGAGCTCCTCCATAGTGAAGAGCTTCTTGTCGAACACAAGGTCCTTGATTGCCGCCATGGAGTTGGCCACGCAGACCATGCCGACCGGGTTGAGCATCGAGGCGTTCTCGTAGAACATCTTGCGCTCCGATATGTCTTTGCCGCTCTTAATTCCGTCATGGGCAAAGGCGGAGTGCACAACGTCGGGGTTGACAATGCGGGTGACGCGGATAAGGATATTGTGCTCCTCATTGTACATGCTCATGAAGTGGTAGAGCTGCTTCTTGAAGGCCTCGTAGAAGTCCTCGAAGGTCTTGAAGTCCTTCATCTCGCCGGTCTCTGGACCGATGCGCTCGCCGGTTTCCCTCAGTATGCCGTTGTGCATGGTTATATCGAGCACCTTCGGCACTATGAACATGCCGAGCGCGTTGATGCGGGATTTTCCGGGGAGGTTTAAGTCCAGGCAGCCTGCAAGGGCGTAGTCGCGGGCCTCTTCAATCGGAACGCCCTGGTCGACGAGGCCCTGGATGTAGCTCTTGTCGGAGACGAAGGCGGGCATTCCTATGCCCGTTCTGACAAGCTCCATGGCTTTCTTCATGAGCTCGTCGGGAGTGTTTTCGTTGACGCGGACGGTTATGGTGTAGTGCGGAGTGCGCACCTCGTACGCGGCCTGAAGGACGAGATAGGACAGCTCGTTTGTCGCGTCGTTGCCGTCCCTGTCGACGCCGCCGATGACGAAGTTGTGCCATCTTGCCATTCCGGCCCACTTGTCGCGCTGCTGGGCCGCGCCGCTGACGAAGTTAAACTGCATAATCTTTATGCGCAGGCACTCGATGAGCTCGAGAGCCTCTTCCTTCGTGAGAGCGCCGCTTTCTATGTCCTTCTTGTAGTAGGGGTACATGTACTGGTCGAAGCGTCCGCCGGGCACCGTGCCGTGGGTTATCATCATCCAGTAGAACCAGAAGTTCTGAATCGCGTCGCGGAAGTCGCGGGAGGGATTCTCCGCTATCCAGTGGCAGGTGTCGGCCATGCGCAGGAGCTCCTTCTTGCGCTGGGGATCCGTGCACTTTTCGGCAGCCTCCAGGCATACGTCGCCGTAGCGGTGGTACATGCGCACCATAGCCTCGAGCGCAATAATTACAGCCTGCAGGTACATCGCCTTATCGAAGGAGTCGTTGTCCACATAGCGGACATTTCTGAGCTCCTCCTTTGCCTCCTGGAGGGTCTTGTTTATGCCCTCTCTGATAATCTTGCCGTAGTCGGGCACAAAGAAGGACAGTCCGATGCCGAGGCCCCAGCCGAAGCCGGCGCCGCCCGAGCCGCGGCCCTTCGTCTTGTCTTTCCAGGGCGGACAGAGGACGCCCGAGCGGATGAATGGCCACATACGCTCGTCGTCGTAGAAGCGGCCCTGCCACTCGTACATCTGGCGGCCCTGGCCTTCCCAGAAGGAGTCAAGCTCGCGAAGGGTTTTTCTGTCCTCGTCGGAGATGGTGTACTTGCCCTGAAGTATCATATCGAGGTCGTCGTCATCCCAGAAGGGGCCCCAGCAGGAGGCCTCCATGCCCATGGGCTTTGCGGCCACGTTGCCGACTATGAGCTCGTCGTCTTCGACGAACAGGGTCCTGTTGTCAAGATAGTGAGCGGTCGCATAGGCGCGGGCGAGAATGGGCGTAAGACCCTCATGCTGCTTCCAGGACTCGATTACGAGCCTAGCCTTTTCGGCGCAGAAGGGGTACTTGTCGACCTTCAGCCTTTCCATCATGCGTTTGATTCTTTCTGTCATCTAGCTTCCTCCGTTTTGGTCTCGATGCCCGCCGCCCGCCCGGGGTTTCCTGGCGGCGGGCTGTCGAGCCGTAGCATTTTTCAATACTAGCATAACACTTTATATTTTTTTTTCAACGCGAAAGCCGCCCAAGTGAAAAAGTGTGTGCGCTCCTGCCTAAGTGAAAAATTGGATTGTGCAGTAATGCACAGCACAAAATGAGATAGATGACTTGTCGGCAAGTTTTTGATATAATGGATGTGCAAATAAGAAAGGCGATGAGATAAATGGCTAGGCTATCGTTCTGGGTGGGCGCTCTGCGTCCCTATGCAAAGGAATCAGTGGTTTCGGAGCCGCGGCTGCAGGAGATATCGGCTATAGACTTTGCCCGCAATATGGACGAGCCCTCCGCGGACACCCTCTATGTGGGCGGTCCGGAGGATATTGCGGGCGCGATTGAGCGCGCCCGGGAGTGCAGAGGCGCAACCTTCTTCTCATCCGGCGAAAGCGAGAAGCTTAAAAGGCTTGCAAAGGACAAGGGCGCAAACCTTGTCGTGTCGGAGCTCGATATTCTGGACATACACGGCAGGCTTTCCGCGCTTATGAGGCGCTACCGCCAATGGTCGCAGGCAATGCTTGAGGCCGCCTTCACGGGGAGCATACAGGCCGTCGTCGACAAAGTCACCGAGATTTCCGGAATGCCGCTTTTCCTGCTCAACTCGCGCTTCAGAGTCGTGTACTGCAGCGAAAAGCAGCCCCTTGCCGAGCCCTTGGCCGGGGAGCTGAAAAACTCCGGGCACCTGTCGGAAGCCTCGGTGCGGCTCCTGCTCGGCGAGGATGGCGGGAAGGCTGCCGGCGACGAGCCGAGCACCGTATTCCGCGAGCTTGATAGCGGGAACATCTGCTGGCTGCAGAAGGTTGTAAAGGACAGCAAAATCATCTCCACGATGCTCCTGTTCGCGCCAGCCTCGCGCGCGGATTTCGACGCCGAGACCATATTCGAGCTCACCAGGTCGGCCATATCGAGGATAGTGAGGATGCCCGGGGGCGCCGGCTACTGGACGGAGCTGGACTTCAAGACGCTTTTGGACGATATAGTCATGCAGCGCGTGACGGACGAAAAGGAGATTAACAACCGCTTTTCGCTCATCTCCCGGACGCCCCAGAGGTTCTGCACATTTATAATAATCGAGTTCGGGACCCCGGGCGGGATTCCCCACCCCACTACGCATCTTTTCACGCAGCTTGAGGAGATATTCCCCGATTCGAACGCGGCGGTTTACGACAACGCGGTTGTGCTGCTGCTGAGCCGCCCGGACAGGGTTTTCCAGCCGACGCCGATTTTCGATTACGAGCGTTTCTCGGCGCTGCTTACCCGCTACAACGCCTACGCTGCAATAAGCAACGCCACGAGCCGCCGCTGCATGCTGCGAACAAACTACTTAATTTGCAAGAGCATTCTGCAGCTCGGCAAGGCCCTGTCGCTGAACGCCAAGCAGAGATTTTATTTCTTCGAGGACTATGCCGAGTACTTCATGATAGACCTCTGCATAAACAGCTTCAGTTCTCTGCTCGGCCACGACGACATTATCTATCTCACACACCCCGACGCGATAGCCGTCGCTCGCTACGACAAGGACAACAATACGAATCTGCTCGACGTGCTCTACCACTACTGCCTGAACAACTGCAACATCGTGCAGACTGCAAAGTCGGCCTATATGCACCGGAACACCGTGGCCAGCAAGATTGCAAAAATACACGAGATTATCCGCTCGGACCTGAGCAACGTGCAGACCCGGCAGAGAATCATCTTCTCCTATAAGATACTCCGCTACTACGACAAGTACGCGAAGGTAAACCTCAAGGAGCGGCTTGCGGTGAACCCTCTGCCGGAGGAGAGCAAGTAATCATTGCGGCTTTAATCCCGCAGCCCGCCCGGGCGGGGGAAGCGCCCCCGCTTTACAGCGCAGAGAGCACCTTGTTATCGACAGTATCCCCGACATTCCGCGCCCGCAGGCTGCAAAGTTCGAGCATCAGGCCGTAAAGGAAACAGGCTTGCTGAGGATATCCGGCAGCTTTCAGACGAAAAAACCGCAGGGAAAAGTGAATTGACCCCAAAAAGTTAGACAAAATGTAAATAGAAAAAGTCAAGCGACCGAGAGGGCTTGTTGTCTGTGAAGAGCAGGCGGCAAGCCCTTTAGTTTTGCCTTGCTGCGACGGTTGTTGTAATAGTCAAGGTACTCTATGAGTTCAGCCTTGAAATGCTCAAAAGAATCAAATGCTTGCAAGTAAAGAAGTTCGCTCTTGAGCAGACCGAAAAAGTTTTCCATCACAGCATTGTCCAGACAGTTACCCTTGCGGCTCATGCTCTGACGGATACCCTTAGCTTTCAGGATCCGCTGGTACTGCTTATGCTGATACTGCCAGCCCTGGTCAGAGTGCAGAATGAGATTTGTCCCGTCCGGTACCCTCTCAAAAGCCTTGTCCAGCATTTCGATCACCATAGAAAGGGCTGGCCTGTCCGAAATTGCGTAGCTCACAATATCCCGGCTGTGCAGGTCGAGAATCGGTGACAGGTAGAGCTTCTGCCCGAAA
>Ga0134102_1001811_pt1 | contig 16440 bp, 9 predicted proteins | sample 13_3_2metaG_FD_94447 | JGI IMG/M metagenome (GOLD analysis project Ga0134102, IMG submission 94447) | Switchgrass degrading microbial communities from high solid loading bioreactors in New Hampshire, USA - 13_49_3.3_201_A3 metaG | ecosystem: Engineered > Bioreactor > Semi-continuous > Anaerobic >...
TAATTGAGCATAACCAATAGGCCAAAAGCAATCCCATCATAATTTTTTGTGTTTTCCAAATAGGCTGCAATTGAATCTATCTTTTCTAAATATTTAACAACTATCGTTTCCACTTCAACTACTATAAAAGGTTTATCACCTTTGCATAATAGAATATCTGCATTCTTTTGCCCTTTTCTTCCCTTTCCTACAAAAGGGGATGGGGCTCCATCCAACACAGAATGGTCAGATGACTTTTTAATCCATTCGCTTGACAAAAATCCTATAACGGAACTGTGAGAACTTCCGTACATTTTGGTAATAATATACCAATTAAACATCCTGATAATATTTTCTATAGAAGCAGAAATCATACTGTTATCTCACTCATCTTCTAAACAATAGTTCTTATTATTAGCCATTGCATTACTGAGTTTATCCACACATTCAATTACTGATGTAAAACCTATCTTACATCAAACCCCTGCTTTCTTAATCTTCTTACCATTTCTTCTTTTGCAGCACAGCGAAGCATTTCTTCCCAAGTCTTAAGTTTTGTTTTCTCACAAACCACTTTATCAAGTTCTTCTCGAGAAAGATTTTTATAATCCTCTTGAGTGTTTGCTTCAAATCCTCCGAAATTGAAGAATTCCTCAATGCTACCGAAATCCGTATAATTTCTCATAAAATCCTTATTGAATAGTTCATTAAAACTTGCATATCCATCTGCTTTTTTTAGTTTCTTCTCTAGTTCTTTTAATTGCTTCTTAATACTGTCCATTAGTACCCAGTGTCCCTACCCATTTAATAATATATTCTTAACATCTTAATTTGATTTTCTTTGACAAATTCCTTCGTTTTCTCAATGTCGTAAATATAATCAAATAATTGTTTTCTTCTTAATCCCTGCGGTAAATATCTTTGAAATTTTGATGTGACAATATCAGGTACTCTTTCAATTAACTTTTTTATTTTTTCTTTATCAAAGTAATTTGGATTAGTCCTAATCTTATTCATTTCTTCCAATATACTATCTAAATTGATTTTAAACTCTTTATCCCTGCATCTAAGTTTAAATCCCTTCCAATTTACTCCTACAATATCATAAAACCCATTAATTAAAGATAATGCAGTTGCCAACGTATAATTTACTCTATTTCCGGCATATGTATAAAAAATATAATCATCTTTATTTTCTTCAATAATTATTTTATCTTTTTCTAATCCGAAACTTCTTTCTTCATAACGAATTTCATTTAACAAATCAAGTTCCGTCTTATTTAGGAAATGGAATTCCTCATTACTTGTTAATACATTTAAATACTCTTGAGCCAATTCAAATGATATAAATCCACCTTCAGACATCCATTTAGGTGGTCGCGCATATTCGGCTTCAGTAACATGTATAATATATCTATTATAGTCAATTTTATCTGTTTGCCAACATCTACCCGCAAGTACAAACTGAAAATTATCTCCTAGGGCATTTACAAACCATCTTTCTAAACTTCCTATGGGTCGATTCTTATATTTAACTGTAAACTCTTTATTGGTATCAAAAGAAGAGTACAGGGTTATAAAATTCCTTCCACCAAATCTCTTTTCAGTTTCAGCATCAATATATATCTTTCCTCTTTCAAACATCAAATACTTGTTCTCCAGCATATACTTAACTAAAGACATAAAATCTTCTTGAGTTATTTCAGAAAATGAATAAACATTCTTGAATAATTTATAAATGGATTCTAAGTCAGTTCCTAAAGTTGATAAAGTAATTGCTAATATTTGTTGAAACAATATATCATAAGCCTTTTTTACAAGAAAAACATCTTCTACCCATCCTCTAATTGCTAAGTTCAATATTGCAATAGATAAAACAAGTTTTTCCTTATTGGTAGGGAAAAAAACAAAATGAGCAATACTGTTTTCTCTTCGTCCCGTTCTACCAAGTCTCTGCAAGAAAGAAGATACGGAATTTGGTGAATCTAATTGCAAAACTATATCAAGGTCTCCAATATCTATACCAAGTTCCAGTGTGCTTGTTGCTATTATAGCAGTATTATTGCCTAACTTAAATTTTTCTTCTGCAATTTCTCTAAAATATTTATTAATAGATGAATGATGCACGTGACAATCTATACCACTTCTTTCAATAAGCAGTTTTAATTCTTCTGCTGCTGTTCTGCTGTTTGAAAAGAACAGTGCTTTTTTCCCAAAAATCCTTTTCGCAATCTCTTTCTGAAAATCATTTTTTGTCTCATCCACATACTTAATTTCAATTTTTTTAGGTTTCTTTTCTCTTGGAGGATTAATTACTATTCCTTCCCGACTACTGCTTCCCTGCATCCACTTTAAAATTTCATGCGGATTTCCTACTGTTGCAGAAAGACCTATTCGTTGTATATCAAATTTTGAAAATGATTGTATTCTTTCAACAACAGCCATAAGATGAATACCTCTTTCGCTATCCGCAAATGCATGTATCTCATCTATTACTATAAATCTTATATTTTTAAATAGTTCATTTTTATCAACTTTTTGGCTCATCAAAATCACTTCAAGGGACTCAGGAGTAATCATTAAAATTTGAGGAGGATTTTTATAAAACTTTTTCTTTTCACTACTTTCTACATCCCCATGCCACTTAAAAACACCCGAATATATAAAAGAAGAAAGTTTTTTCAGCCTTTCTTCCTGATTATTTAATAGCGCTTTTATGGGCGATACATAAATTACGGATATAGGTTCTAAATTCTCTGAATATAATACGTTCAGTACTGGTAAAAAAGCGGCTTCTGTTTTGCCACCGGCAGTAGGTGCAAGAATAATAGCATTTTTACCACTTACAATTTCAGGAATGCTCAACTCTTGCACCGGCGTTAGATTTCTCCACCCCAATTTGTTTATAATTCCATTTTTAATTGGCTCACATAACAGATTAAAGTTACTCATATTTCTACCACCTAAAAGTTAACAATGTGTGCAGTTTCTTTTTCAACTTCAACCGCTTTATTTATTAATTCATCATTAAACTTAAACTGCTCTTCAGGTATATAGTCATCATACATCTGTGCTTTATCTAATATATCAACATATACCCTTAAATATCCTCTTGGACCTACCCTGATTTCTCCTCCAAAACCTGAAGTCACTTCCTTGACAAGTTTCTCAATAAAATGTTCCGTAATTTTTAAGTCTGGGCTCCAATTATAAACTTGTCCATGTATCTGCTTTACTTTTTTAGATACCTGAATTAATTTATCGTTATTAAATTTCTCAAGATAAATTAATGGTTGTCTTAAATTCCTATGTTTATCATCTTTTTCCACTTTTACTCTTTGATAAATAGGTTCATAACTCTTAAAACCTTTCTCACTTTCCATCAACTCGTCAGTACCAGTATATAGAAAATAACAATTTGGAAATCCATTTCTATCTGTTTCATCAATGAAAAGCCTTAAATTTTCATATGCCTGATCTCTCATATCTTTTCGTGGAAGTTTTTGCACTGTTTCAACTTCATCCAATATTATCACAAGACCTTCATAACCTGTGCTTTTTATCATATGAAGCAATGCTCTAAAAAACTCAAATGAGTTTTCCCTTTTTACAGAACCAGTTACACCAAGTTTTCTCTTTATTTCTATACCTATATTCTCACCTTTTAACCACCCTACTGCAGCCTGTGCTAATATAGTGTCGCCTTTATATTTAGCATCATAAAATGCCCGTATGGCATTAGCAAATGAAGATGCTATTGAACCTACAACGAGCAACTCCTCATTTATCTTTTTATCCATAGCCTTTTTAAACTCTTCCTCATTATCCTCAGGTGATATTCCTTCAATTGCTGAAACTTTATCCTCCAAGTCTAAAAGCCATTCTTCAAGGATTACAGAAAAAGCAGGTATTTTCTTATTATCTGCTACTCTTAATCCACCCATTATTTTTCTATATAATTCCTCAAAGTTATGTAATGGGGCTTCAGATGATATAACAACAGAAGATACAACAAAATTCTTGCTAAATGCCATTTCTCTTACTGCTGTACTAAAAAATGTTTTACCTGAACCGTAATCACCTATAATAAATTTAAATGCACTCTTATCTTTTCTTACATACTCCAACTGACTTTCAATCTCTTTTAATTCTTCATCGATACCAACGGCAATATATTCTGTTCCTTCCGCTGGAACCGTACCATTTCGAAGTGCATTTATTATATCTTTAAGAACTTCACTCATTCCATCCACCTCCAAATAGATTTTCAGTATTAATTTTATAAACAATAAACTCTCCTGCCGACGTTGTATCTATTATATTAATTCCTGCCCCCTGCAATTTCCTAATAAATCTTCTCAACATACCATCAATCAATCCTGCATTCCCAAATTGATTCTTAAATATTTTTTCAATATCCTTTGTATTAAGAGTATTAAATCTGTATAAATTAGTTAAAAATACATGCTCTTTATCACTAATTTTGAATGGCAATTTCAGTTTCTTGCCATCATAAAAGATTATTGTTTCTCCGGTGCTATCTATTGTTTTAGTTACTGTATACGAAGTAAACTTACTACTTGATAACGGTCTAGCGTATATAAATGGAACAATTACTTCTTCAATACTGCACCCACCATGACTGTAAAAATCCCTTTCTCCTCCACCAAGGTAATATCCTCTGTTAGTATAAGATAATATATAGTTATCAAGTACTATACCATCTTCAAGTTCTACATAGTTTTCTGATTCTAAAAATCTTGGTTTCACAGTTGTTAAGCCAACAACATCTTTAAGATTTATATATTCATCTACACGCATCATGCCGTGGTCTGATGTTATTACTATACTTGCATTATCAGGTATCTTGTTAATAAGTGTCTTTATGCTATTTTCAAAAACTTTTTCCTGCTTAGCATAAAACATATACAAATCCTCTGTAGCCCTATGCCCGTCTTTATCAAACATATTATATATAAATATATTAATCTTTTTATCTAGGAGCAAGTTACCTTCAATATCATCCTGCTTCAAATAGGATTCAGATTTAGTCACAAACGTTACATTTTCTTTATTATTGTCTAAAATACTCTTGTATATGGCTTCCCTAGATATCGCTGTAATAGACGGCAAAAGTGAGAAAGAAGATTTAATACTTGTTTCACGGTTTAACAAAATATCTTTAAAATACTTATAAACTACATTAACCCATGCGTCATATCTCATTCCATCAAAAATAATGATAAATATCTTATCGTCATTCAAATCTATTATCTTTTCAATATCGTTACTTAATATCGGTCTCGATGGACCATAATCAGATGATGTCCACGACTTATAATTTTTGATATAAAATTCCGCAAAAGTTTTTCTAAACTTGTTTAAAATATTGCTAATTCTTCTATCTAAAGCAGCATATCTACCCTTCTCTATTATATTCCATTCATCAGAAAATCTAATTTTACTTAATAGATACTGTAAATTTGATAATTTATCTCTATATAAGTCCACCCAATCCGTATATAGATTTAAACCAGTTATTTTTACAGAATCTTTTTCAATTAATTCTACAAGGTACATAAGTTCAAAAAAATCATTAAAAAAACTCTTTACCTTATTTGTATTTTCAGTAGCATAAGGTATATCTTTTAGTGTTTCTTTTACTTCCTGAAGATTCTCCAAACTGTATTTATAGACTTTTTTTAATCCTTCAATATTAAAGTCCTTTAGTACATTTCTAATCCCGTCTAAAACGCAAATATAAGAAGTAATATTTTCTTTAATAAATTGTATATGGTTCTGTTCTACAGAATACAAGTTTATTCCTGAATCCAATATCCATTTTTCTGCTTTATCTTTCATAGAGACAAATAATTTCTTGTCTTTCTTTTCAATAATCTTAACCTGCGTAACCAAGTACTTATAATACCTTTCAAATGCTTCCACTTTGAGAAATTCTATTCCTATAGCCTTTTTTACATTGTCACTATTTAATTTGTTGAAAAAATCTAATATGTAGCAAGTCCACATCAGTTTCTCAAACTCGTTAAATATCCCTTGTTTTATCACGCTGTGCATGAGTTCCCCGCCATTGTCATAAAAGACTTTACAAAGCAGTTCATTTATATCTGTTACACAATTTTTTTGATTAATTTTACCGTGCAATTCTAATACGTTTTTATAAAATATGTAACAGTCAGCATCTCCATCAATCAATGTAGCATCCATGTCAAATAAGGCAGATAGAACTATCCTATCCACCTCCTCCATGTTAATTATTTTTTTCTTAAATTTCTTTCTATAGTGGATAAGTTCATTAAAGATATTTCTCACATCAGAAACATTGTAGTTATTAATTCTTTCATGCCATAATAAGTCTTCTTCTACATTATCTAAAACATCTTTTATATCTATATTATTTACTCTTCCACCATCTGCTCTCTTAATAAAGTCTTGGAGTTTCTCAAGTAATCCTTCATTTTTTAGAGCAAATATATATCTATCCTCACATTTATGTTTTATATGTTCGTAATAGGCTCTAAAAATTACATTTTCTTCAACAGAGACTAATTTATATGGATAGATATAAACATTAATCTCATCACAGCCATCCAAAACACCATTTTTATCAAGAAACATCATAAAGGGCTTTGAAAATGTAGTCTTTTTTTCTATAAACTTACTAAGATAATACTTATAACTATCCTCCATAATAGCCCTCCTTTATACATATGCCTATTTCAAATCAGTTAACTTAATGTAATGAGTATCACTAATTTGGTCACTACCATTAATGTATTTAATAAATTTATCTATTAACTCACTTTTTGGCATAGGCTTGTCCTTGAATATTTCAATAAATTTATTAATATCCCTTATAACAATATCAACATTAACAGTTAATGCTTCATTTATAAAACCAATTATATCAGGGTTGGCTCTGATAAAGGCTTTATAATTTGCAACCTTATCTTCGTCAAGAGGTATCATATACATTTTTTCTACTTTCTCTACCATATCCAGTTTCTTACCTATTTGTTTCAAATAATTTATATGCTTATAAATCTTCTGTTTGTTAAATTCATTATTTAAGGAATCAATATATCCATTAATGGCATCAGATATTCCCTTAATAAATTTTGATTTATTTTCAACATATTTCTTTGAGCCTAATTTAAATCTGCACTCACAGGCTCCTTCGCCTTTTTCTAATATGGCTAAAGGTGACCTATGACACACTTTCTCTAATTCTCTATTTATATCGTCTGTTATATTTACAAAATCATAATCCATATTTATGTTATTAATTTGGCTTATCATGCCAAGGAATTTATAATTATCATCCTCAAATATAGATTCCAATTCTTTAAATTCAGGCTTTTCATTTTGCTCAAGATGCTCAATAACATATCGTTTGTTATATTCTTTTCTAAAATCCTCATAGGACTTGATAACAACTTCACTCGCGTCCGCAAAAATGAAGTCGTCACCATTCTTTAATTTTTTTACAATGGCATTATAACTATCCTTTAAAGTTTTATAAGAATCCTCCTCTGGAATAAACAAGTTTTCATTTTTTAACTCTATATTAATCTTACGAAGTTTTAATGGATAACTGTTAAATTCACCCGGGTTTACCCAGTTTAAGATTCTTTGATAATCATTATACAAAATCTCAACAACATCTTTTCCATCCTTCTTTTCAAGTAAGTGTTTATTGAACTCGCAAAAGTACTCTAGTCCATCCTTTGAATTATTCTCTTCTGAAAGCGAATCCAACATAATAGTAAATTGATTTATTACCTCATAAGTTTTTTCAAAGTCATTTTCTTCAATTTGCATATTCTTAATAAATTCATGTAACTCTAATTTTATTTTCTCAATATTCTCAAGGGTCTTTTTCTTAAAATTAATCATATCTTCCCATAATTCTTCCTGGGCTGCTAAATCTTCTTTTTCAAAGTTTCTATTTAAGAATATTTTTGAAAACTTCATTAATCCTTCATAATACTTGCTATCCACAAACTGTCCTAATCTAAATTTTTGTACAGAACTATTAAAAGGTAATTTGATTTGGCTTACGTTTAACCTTTCATCACCTTTTATAGGAATCAAATAACCTTTTTTAATCATTAACGCAAAAATTATCTCTACTGTATTTTTATCCGGACCAAAAGTTGATTTTCTAACTTTTTCATACAATTCTTTATAAGATATTTCGCCTTTTCTGTTTACTTCATCAATAATGAATTTTATCAATTTATTGCTTTTGCTATCTAAAGAATATTTAATATCATTACCAACATAACTAACATCGCCGAATTTTTTGATTATATTATTAATTATTTTGGAATCTGTAGGGGTTAAGGATAACCTATCTTTATTACCAAATAAGAATTCTTTTATAAATTTATTACTGCTGACATCAGACAAATTTATATCCTCATCCGGCTTAATAAATTGATTATCCTTATAAACATCTTTTAACACTTTACTAACGGCAGCCTGAATGATTCTTGAAAAAGATTCCTTGCTATACGCAGCAATGTTTACATCTATTTTCCCATCTACATTATAGAATGAACCATTTAAATATAAGTTCTTAAGAATCTCTCTAACTTCATCTTCTTCCTTATAAATCATTTCTTCAACTTTTTCTTTTAATTGTAATGCATCAGGAGATGCAGATATTTCATACTCTCGCTTATAATCCTTTAATACTTCAAGATGGGCATAGTATTCCTTTAAAATTTTTAATTGTTCTTTACCTTCTTCACTTTCAAGAATATCCGAAGGTAGCCAATAAAGAATACATTTAGTTATACGTTTTTCCAATTCTTTTGTATAACTATCTTTATGGTTTGCAAAAAGTGCAAACGTAATCTGGCCATCTTCACCTAAACCTTGCAATTCTTTATCAATCGTCCTTTTTTGTTCATCAATTTCAAAAAATGTTCCTATATTTATATAGTAATCTATTTCAGATTGCTTAAGATTATTAAGGGCACTCCTTACATTGTCTTTTGTTTCACTCCTTGTAAGGTTATATACCTTAACAATTCCTTTTCTGCTGCTTTCATTCCATTTTATGTTTAGTTCTGCAGGCTCTCTAAAAGAATTCAATAAAACAGGCTCTACATTAAGTACATTTATTAAATCATCAACAATAGAATATACATTATTGCCTTCAAGTTTATCCAATACTTTCTTTGTATCCTGTCGAATTTTTGAGCCTATTCCAAGGTCTTTATTAATGAAATAGATGTTTTCACTTTCACCTTTATCACTTTCTTGCTTTTCAATATATTTACCTTGTTCATAAATCTTTGAAAGGATTGCATCTACTTTTAATTCTGCAAATTCTCCCTTCATTTTGGGATATTGAATCATATTGGTAAGGTCTCTTACTGTATAATTCTGCTCTTTATCATTAATTTTCAATATGGTCATTACATTAATTAATTTCACCGCAATTTCTTTATCTTCCGGGTTATTATTAAAAATAACATCCAGTTGACCCTTTCCTCTTCCTTCTCCTCCCATAAAATAATTATAGATATCGTCGAAATAAATTCTTTTATCTGATAATTCTTTTATTCTATCTTTAAAGTGCTGCAAAATTCTGTCTGGGGTTACTAAGGTAAAACAATCTTCATCCATAATACCCTTTATATTTCCACCTTCCTCGATGTTACCCCTAACTTGACTTAAAACAAAGTCAACAATAGACCTCTGCCTTGACAAAAAGCGTAGTGATTTTGATAATACCTCCAATGTTTCAGGATGTAGTGGATATATTTTCATAAACTTATTTTTATCAGCCTTATTAAACGCACTGTATTTATCTTCAAGAGAATAAAATATTTCTTCTATCTTCTTCGGATTCTTTTTAATAATAAGCCTTTGGTCAATAATATCCTCAATGTCTTCCACTGTTAACTTGAACCTGTTCTCAGAAGGAAATCTATCCTTCATTAGGTCATAAACTCCTGGAACCCTTACTTCATTAACATCCTCCAAAAATGCTCCTACTATCCATGCGGGTATTATTTTATCTGTTTCTCTCTTTTCTGCATTTTCTAAAAATACTTTTAAGAAAAGTGCGTCATTTCTTGCATTTATACCCCTATCATGCAAATATTCAGATAACTCATCAATTAGAATAAGTACACCGTCATACCCCTCTTCATATAACCATTTAAAGAGGTAATCCTGTTTGTCCTTTCTTCCCCTATCTGGATTGAAGAATCTTATGTCATATTTTGATATAAATCTTTTAATAATTTTAGTTAACGCTCTTCCCCCAAGATTAGCCTTCAAATCAGCCCAACTTGCAAACTTGCCTTTAGAGTCAATCCTTGCAAATTCATCTACTTTCTCTTTATATCTTGTATTTGATACAACTGCCTCTTCAAATTGTTCTATGTAGTAACTTTCATCAGTAAATGGAAACCCTGAAATATTTTCAGCGGTCCTATAAAACATATCTTCAAGAGAAGTATTGGGTCCCCCTTCTTCTGCAATAATTGGAACTACAAATATCTTTTTGTTCTTGAAATATTCCTTTGCATCGTCTATGGCCTTACTTTTCCCTTTCATCAAATCAAAAAACTCATTATTACTCATTAGTAAGCCAAGGACAGACATGAAATGAGATTTACCGCATCCAGGCAGACCTGAAATCAAAAATCCATGTCCCCTGTCCTTGAAATGAGTAATTTTATAAAAAAATCTGCTGATATTTTCTTCTACATTGTTTGTAATAACGTAACCTCTTAATAGAGATTCAATTTTATTTCTATCTGCATCTTTAGAAATATTTTCTGTCAATTTTACAATAGTATCTATCCTAGGAACTTCAACAATATCCCTAATTTTCATTATCCCCCATCCTCCTTCAAACAACCTCTACATAATCATAGGCCTTTACGGGCAGCATATGTCTATATTCATTAGGAACCACAACGATAACTGTATACTTTTTTAATGTTACCCTATCAAGAACCTTTATCCAGTCCGTATTTTTCTCAGACAACAAAAATTCCAAATGGTCAAGTACATATAAATTATTAGAACTGTCTATAAACTTCTCATTTATAAGTTCTTCAAAAAAAACTTGTACATCCTCCGAAAACTCTTCTGGATATATTTCATATGTAGATATGGGACCTTCCAGTATCTTCTGTTGTAAATATAACCCAACATCAATGTAGTGCTTACTATATTCATCTCCATATTTTCTTTTAAGAAAATCTATTACCTCTCGTGTTTTCCCACTCATATGTTCACCAAATAAGAACAATAACTTTCTTTTATCCATATTTCTTATTTTCTTTTCAATCTCTTCTTGAATCATTTAACCACCTTCTCAACTAACTGTTCAAGGCTGTCATATTTAAATTGATATTGGGAATTATCCCCCATCACATAGTTTTCAATATACCCTTCATCCATCATCCACTTTAAATATTTATTAATCAAAGGTTCACTCATTAAAAAATACTTAAATACATCTGCATTTAAAAGTACATCTGCTCTCGGCATCTTATTATCTCTAATTTTTCTAAACTCATAGTATAAACAAAAAACAAGCGCCTCGTTAGTAGGTCTAATGTTCCAATTCAATCTATACCTTTTTGCACTTGAAACTTTATCGCTAACTGCATATAAAATTCCAAAATCCTTTAGTATGTTAACAACAACATTAAAAGTTTTTTCAACTGAACTATCCTTTGCATCAGGCATTCTTATTCTGAAGTACTCAAGTAAATCCTTGCTTGAAATCTCACCCGGCAAGTCCCCTTTAGCAAATGATTTTACACATTCGCCGACACAAATATGCTTTGTACAAGTAATATAATAAAGGACTTCTTTTTTGGACTGATAATTGTTTATTTCATTTATATACTTCAGTAAAGGAGTATAAATTATATCATTTCCTTCAGTTTCAATAAAACGCTCAAAAAATCTTCTTCTGTACTTCAGTGATGCCTTTTCTCCAAAGGGCATCACTGATTCAACATACTGCCTTACTGACTCTTTATTTCTATCCTGCTCTATAAACCTTATACAATCTAGTGTCTCTTCTATTGGCACCTTTTCTGATAAAGGTAAAAACTTCTGTGAATGATTCATCTTTATCACCTTCAATTCCTTGTAAGTAAACTACTTTCTAAAAGCCTTCTTAATCTGACTATTAAAAATCTCTATATAATCTTCTTTATCTTTAATATTAAGTCCTTCAAATAATTTCAATATATCTCTTGCTTTTTTCTCGTTTGGATTAATTTCTGTATATTTCTTAATAGCATCAATAAAATATTCTTTATGAATTTCATCATCCCATTCAGATAAACCATAGTAATTACTGTCATAGTATTTCACAAGTTCCTTTGGTTCTTTTCCTGCATTTGTTTTTTTAATATAACTATTCCAAGTATCGGCAAATTGGTTTAATGCTTCTTTTACTATGTCTTTTGATTTTTTAGTAGGATTATCTTTTCTCATAATGTTCATGAGTTCTTTAAAATTATCCAATTTCTCTTCTAGTAAATTTCTTATTTCATCAAGGTTAATATATTTATTCTTTTGTGTTAAAATTTTAATCACTTCAGTTTTTAAACATTCATTAATAGCCATATATAAATCTGAAAGACTATAAAATTTCCAAGGTTCGTCTCCACTAAAATTTTTCGCATATTTTTTACGCAACAGGGACACAGTAACGCTATCATACCCATATTCTTCTGATATTTGTTTGATAGATTTATTATTATTTATGTGTTCGTCAAGAAACTTTTCAGGTGACAGACGTTCACTTAATAAATTTACAAAGTAATCTCTGTCTAAAAAATCATGTGCTACTTCTTTATCAATAATCTCATCTAAAGTTATACGAGCATATAATTCGCATAAATATTCAAATTCAGTTAACCCATATTTAGATATTCTAAAACTATCTTCAATTTGCTTATATTCTTTAACATTAAAATCATAAATCTTACTTATCAAAAAGTTAAGATTATTTTGAATTAACTCGATTTCCCTTTCCATTTGAGTATTAAGTTCTATTATATTTACATATTTTTGCAGCAAATCATCGCTAACATTTATTGATTTTACGAAATTGTTTTTATTGTTAACTATTTTTCTTTTTAACTGCAGAATTCTTTTTGCACCATTAGCAAGATAGTTGATAGATAACTCACTAGATAGTTTTATAGGCAACTCCTTAATATCATTTGGATTCACATGCAGATTGTCACCTAAAAAAATCTTAAAATAATAATTAGTAGCGTTAGCATTTAAATATGCTAACAATGCATATAAATCTATATCTTCATATTTTTTATCCCGAAATTTTTTTCTATTTAATACATTGTTTCTTACTTTTTTTAAATTATTACCCAATATGCAACAATTCAAAGTACAGTCTACATAATGTGAACTTTCATCTAAAGTAGCAATTATACCATTTTCCCCTGTAACATTACGTATAATAATTTTATTATTTTCAAATAGTTCAGGAAACTTAGGCCTTCTCATTAATTTCGGTTGATAGTTTAAAAATTTTTTAACTTCTTTAATATAATATTTTTCTATATCTAATCCTTCTAAAAAAGGTTTATATAATTCACTTTTTTTAATTTTACTTATACGTTCATTTTTTCTTGATTTAATCATATCAGTCTCTTTACTATGAACTTCAGCCCCCATACTTACATAGCAGAAATCGTCAACTTTTTTATTATTATTCATCTTATTAATAATATCAACATTAATGGAACTTAATTCAATTCTGAACATAAAACTCGGCGTTTTATAAAAAAGAATTTGCTTAATAAAATATCTTTCATTATCTTTAACTTTAATTATCTCTATTTCGTTTTCACTGCTCTCATGTTCTTTTTTTAGTTTTAATATATATATACATCCTGTAACAGTAGCATCAAATACCGAAATACCAGTATAATCAACAATTTTTTCTATATATGTATTATCTAATAGATATTTTCTTAACTTCTCTGCGTATTTTTGGTTATTCATCGAATAAGGATTAATATATCCAAGTTTTCCATAATGTTTTAAACAACTAATTCCTCTTTCATAAAATAAAACGTACAAATCAAATTTCATATGCAAAAAAGAATAATTTTGATTGTTATATATCTCTCTTTGTTGAGGAGTTAAATTATATGAATTAACATAAGGCGGATTTCCAACTACATAATCGTATTTTTTAGACCAAAATTCACAAAGTCTTACTAATTCTTCTGCCTTATCCCAACTCAATGTATCTTGCCTTTGTATGCCAACAACATCTTTATAATTTATTGTATAATAGAGTCTACTATGGTCCTCTAACTGATGCTTTAAATCATGCCAATCATAATCTTCTTCCCATTTAATCAAACTGTCGCATTCCATAATATTTAGTTCATCTGTAATGTGTTCAAGGTCTTTTAACAGTAGATTAATTGTGGTTAACTGTACTGCAAAACTATCGATGTCCGCACCAAAAATACAATGTTTTAAGATGTGATAATGAATTCTATCTTTTACCCAGTATTCTTTACCTTTCATTTTTTCATTCTTATAGACATATTCTACATCAGCATATTTTTCTCTTAATTTATCAATGTTCTCCTCAAACTTCTTCCTCAATATGTCATACGCCATAATTAGAAAATGTCCGCTGCCACATGCAGGGTCTAACACAGAAACAAAAGGATTCTCTACCACATCTGCTTCTGCAACCGTGTTGTTCAAAATATATTCAATAACAAAATCGGGAGTATAAAACTGTCCAATTGCCTTACGTGTTTCCCTGTCCATAAATTTTTCATAAACATCACCTAGTATGTTCCCTTCCGCAGGAACATTAAAGTCAAATTTCGATGTATCGAGTTTTTCTATAATTTTTGCAACATTTTCCTCATAACTATAAATCGGTGTTTTTTTATACTCCTTGCTATCTAGCATAAATTTTAGTTCAAGTTCCTGTTTAGTAGGATTTAATTTCTCATATTTGTCCTCTTTAAAGAGGGCAATATTTTTGAAAGATTCTTTCATATCAGCAAAAGCAAACTTTAACAACTCTCCAAAAGTATAGTTGGAAATTAGGCTTATCCACCTATCTCTTCCCCTTGCAGATAATTTCTTACCTATATTAGGGTCTTTTGGCTCTCCCATAATAAAATCTTCTTCGGGATTAAACATAAATCTTTTGTCTTCACATATCCTTATAAATAGCACTTTGTTTATAAGCGTATAAGAAGTCCTATGACAAAAATTCTCATTCCACTTTTCTTTGTCATCATTCTCTATACCATTTTCTCTATACTCTTTTTCAATAAAATTTCTAAAATCTTCGTTATTTTCATATTTATATGTAAAAAGTTCCTTGTATACAGAAACCATATCTCTGTGAATCTGTTTTAACTCATCTATTAAAGCATCCTTATTAAATCTAACTGTTTCACCCATTTGAGTTCTACCTCCTTACCGTATTCCAAGGTTGTTTAACAAAAAGTCAATTGCAGGTGAAGGCAATAAATATTTCTGGAGATTCTCCCTTTCTTCAGAAGGATAGATAGTTTCAACAACAGTTATAGCCGTATTGGGGTCCAGAGTTTTAAAATCATAATCCTTTAATAATTCCAAATAGTTATTCTCTCTATTATGAGAAGGATTGAAAACGCTTTTTAATCTTGAGTAATAATCATCATATGCTGTTTCTGCAAATGCCTCTCCTATCCCCTTTTCCCGTCTTAAATCATCACATGCAAATTGAAATAATTTTACATAATCGTTTCTGAAGTTTTTGCTCATCTCTCTCCACTTTGATATACCTTCAGCATTAAGTTTAGAATTTATTTTTGGGTTTGTGTCTTCAATTAAACGAATCAAAATATACTTTAAAACAATATGTACAGCAATCTTTAATTCTATAAAACCTTTTATCTTATCTTTACTAACTCTTCCACGATATTCATTAAGAAATAAAGTCTCTTCTGCGCTACCTGTTATTGCACCCCTGATAGATTTTAAAATATCTCCTTTAAAATTAATTAAAATTTCTATAAATTTATCTTTATTAGCACTAATATCCATAAAAACACCCCTGCTCATAAATCAATTATATTAAAATTGAGTTACAATCTTGCTTATATATTTCTTATCAACTCTTATAATTATTTCTTTTAATAATATTCGACAATTGTAATTAAAATCCTTTTAATTTGATATAAAATGTAAAAAAGTGCAAACTATAAAAAGCATGTACTTTAATCGTATATATTCTCTAATCACGGCCCCGTACCAACACCGTCAATCCTCCGTTAGTGTAAAATAATTGTAGGAAAAAATACAAAAAAGAATAGCCCCATATGTTATGATAGAAGTGTCAAAAACAAAAATCATAATAAAGGAGGCTATTCTTATGAATACAATTATACACGA
>Ga0134102_1001819_pt1 | contig 16391 bp, 6 predicted proteins | sample 13_3_2metaG_FD_94447 | JGI IMG/M metagenome (GOLD analysis project Ga0134102, IMG submission 94447) | Switchgrass degrading microbial communities from high solid loading bioreactors in New Hampshire, USA - 13_49_3.3_201_A3 metaG | ecosystem: Engineered > Bioreactor > Semi-continuous > Anaerobic >...
ATTTGTTTACCTATAGAGGCATTAAATGTACTGCTGACCAGATTATTTTCGGCGCAGGAAACACTTATCTGTTAAGTGAATTAATAAAGGTTTTTGATGATAATACGTCGTTTACCTTAGAAAATCCTTGCGACCCATGGATCTATACCACTTTTGTACATTCCAACAAAAAACTAAAGCTTGTCAGTCCCATGCGAACTGGCTTGACACCGGAAGAAATTAAAAAGATTGATACCGATGTCCTTTATCTAATGCCTAATCATCACACTCCTATTGCCCATCAAATGACAATTGCACAAAAACAAGCTGCAATTGACTGGGTCAATACAAAAGACTCTAGGTATATTATTGAAGACGATTACGGTAGTTATACCTGTTATCCTACGCCCGGTAAATCCCTGTATCAAATGAATAACGGACAAAATATTATTTTGTTTGACTCTTTTGCCCATTCCATAGCACCTTCGGTTAAGCTTTCATATATGGTGCTGCCGGAAGAATTAGTGGAAAAGTGGAAACAAAAGCTTTTATTTTATTCGGTTTTAACGTCACGAATAGAACAAGCCGTTATGGCTGAATTTATTAATCAAGGCTATTTTGTGAAGCTGTTGAAAAAGAATCAAAAATTATATCAAGAGAGAAGACAGGCACTTGTTCAAAAACTTCTTTCCCTACCATTTGGAGACAAACTGAATATCAGCGGGACGGAATCCGGTTTGCACATTTTGGTTACCGTAAATCTTGACCAACCGGAACATGTTTTATATCATTCCGCATTAAATGCAGGGGTAAAAATTATGCCAATTTCTATATTTTCCCATTCTCCTGAAAACAATATCCCTGAGAAAACCTTTATTTTCGGAATTGCTACTTTATCAGTATCGGATATGGATGATGTAGTAAGCCGGCTGTACCGTGCCTGGCATGCATAAAACAGCTTCACACAATAAATTACAGCCCTAAACCATAATATTATGAATATGTTTAGGGCTGTTTTTTATTCTTAACTTTCGGATTCAATCCATCCTTTTTATTACGTCTTACTGTAAAGACAATATTCTGGCAGGACCCATAGGAATAAACTGATCAATATTCTTCCATAGCATAATCATCAGTTTTCTATCTCCGCCGTCAGAAGTATTTACAGTATAATGAGCGCTTTTATTGGACTCTGATATATTGAAAATTTTACAATCCCTCAACTTAGAATCTTCATACAAGGCAAAAATCAGAACCGGATTCGGATGTTCTACAAGCACTTCGTTTTTTACAATAGCTGTATAAGTTCCGTTTGCCAATACATCATAATTATACTCTGTATCTCCTAATTTAAGTGTAACATAGTTGCTGCTTGATTCTCTCTGCAGGATAACTCCTGTTACAGATTTCACGTTACAAATACGGGACCCTGTATTGGCAGTATCAACAAAGAGGAAATATAAAGTATGCTTTCCGCTTGTGGGAGCATTTTCATTTAGAGGAATTTCAACTGTTTGAAAATTATTCTGGCCACCGGTGTCAGGCAGCACCAATCTACCTATTTCCGTTCCGTTCCTGCCCCCGATTCTTACATACAGCATTCCTCCACCGGCCTCTGAAATTTTAGTATAAACTCCAATTTCAATTAATAACTGCTTAAGATTATCAAAGTCGCAATTACTCATTGCAAAACCAATCTCTGTACCATCGTTTTCAAAATATCCGATATGGGTTCCAGCGGCAGATTTGGGTGTTTGACCGCTGGAATTTGCCAAATAAGAGCTGACATCGTCCACCATTTTTGTCCAATTGCTTTTAATCTCTCTGCCTGACGGTAAATAGATATTATAGCGTTCTCCTTCTTCTGCATTAAAAACAATAACCGTACCTTTTGCTTCGGTTGTATAGTCCTTCAAATCGCCTTTACTGTCCACAACAAGAACCGATGAGTCGAAATATTTGTTTCTAATCTTAACTTGGCATCTGTTATGCGCTTTGACGGTAACGACAGTAGGTTTGCCGTTTTTCCACTTGGTACTTACTTCTATATTTCCACGGGCTTTCAAATTATTAAACTCTCCGTCCGGCCACTGTTCAGGAAGTGCCGGAAGAATATTAATGGTATCCGCATAACTCTGAATCAGCGCTTCCTGGATACCGGCAGCACCACCGAAATTACCGTCAATCTGGAACGGAGGATGTTTGGCATACCCATTCGGATAAGTGCCGGTTGAGATTAAGTTGCTCAAGCTGGTATAAAACTGGCTAACATCATTCATTCTGGCACCAAAACATACACGCCATGCCTTCCCCCAGCCGGTACCGCCGTCACCTCCGCCGCTTAAGGAACTGGACTTCTTAAACGCATTGAATAGCTTTAAGTCGTCCCCGGTATACTCAGCAAACGGATTCACCTGGCGTCCGGGATACAAATCCCATAAATGCGATTTATGCTTGTGGGTATGGGAAGTATAGCTAATGCTTGGAAGAACATTCGGGTTAGAGAAGTTGTAGTTGGAGTTAGTCACTGACACTTCACTGCCGCTGCCACCCCAAGCCGTACGTTTATCAGCACGTATCCACTCTTTAATATATCCATCGGAACCAACCTGATTCGGACAAATCTTGTTCATTGTCTCCTTCCATTTTTGAACCAGTTCATCGTCCTCATTGCCAATTTTCCCTGCCGCCTTCAAAGCCGCATTGGCCTGTATAGTAATTCTATAAAGATTGCGAATAAGTTGATGGTCATAAGTAGGACCGGGTTGAATTCCCCCCTGTTCCGGTGAGACAGATGCCGGGCTTATGAGATAACCGGTTACCGGGTCTTTTGTAAGCAAGCCGTCATAGAAAACAAGTCCCTTTTTCATAAGCGGGTAAAACTTAAGCAGATAGTCTTCATCCAAGTTAAATTGATAATATTCCCATGCATGATCTAAAAGCCATGCCGAACCTACTGGTGATAACGTAGCAGAATCAGAACTGTCAACAGGAGCTGCTCCACGCCAAATATCAAAATTATGGTGAACAACGTATCCGCCGTCTATGCCATAATATTCCTTAGCCACCGCCGTACCGTTCTTTTCCGTTTCAAGAATTGCTTCCAGCAGTGGCTTCTCAAATTCGGCAAGATTTGCTGTTTGTGCCATCCAATAATTCATTTCCGTATTAATGTTTATGGTATATTTGCTATCCCATGCAGGCATATTGGAAGCGTTCCAAATACCTTGCAAGTTCAAAGGCTGGCTGCCTTCACGAGAACCGGAAATCATTAAATATTTGGCAAAGTTGTAATAAAGATTTACGGTACTTGGATCATTGTAATGTGTACTGCTGGATTTTGCAAAATTGGTAAATCGTGTTCCCGTAGGCGTCGTCGCCGCTGATTCCGATGCACCTTCAAGCTTTATGCTGGAACGGTTGTAATACTTCTGATAGTCTGCAATGTGAGCCGCCTTGATTGCCTCATAATCACGATAATCAGGCTCATCTTGCAACAAAGCTTCCACATACGCATCACAACGTTTTTTTGCAGTTTCTTCATTGCCTATTGTTTCAAAATTAATATAACTTGTAGCACCAACCACATAACAGGTTGCATAATTTGCATTGCTGATTTTTATGGCATTTGGCACACCTTCCTGAGGATAGGTATAAGTGGTTACATTATTAGAAGTTGTTGAAGACATGGGTGAATCCGTTACGTTGATTACCTCAAGATCACCGTCGGTATCAACAACAAGCCGTGCCTCAAACCGTAATTCACTGCGACGTCCTTTTCCTCGAATTGCAATTTGGTTGTCTGCCATTTTTTCAAAAATAACGTCGGTATGCTGCCAAGTATGAAGCTCAGCCTCTACATTCAGGTTGCGGAATCCCGACGCGGTAAGATGGGTCACAATAGCCTGCTTATCAGCCGATACAAAGTTTTCACGTTTATATTGGATGCCATTGTATTTATATTCAACCGTGGCAATTGCTCTTGACAAATCAAGGCTGCGGGTATAGTCGGAAATACCACTTGTATCATGCCCAAAGTTCAGATATAGTTCAACAAATGACTGATACGCCGCCTGCTTGTAAGGGTCACCGGTAAAATATTGAAATACATATTCCTCTATTGCATCTCTGAACATTTGGTTGTTAAGGGTATGTTTATTGTCCAAATTGATAATACGGGACTTAATATTATTCCATGCTTCTACAAGAGACTTGGGTTCGGGTGATGGAAGCATTGCTTTAACGGTATCATTTGCCGCTTCATACCTTTGTTTGTAAGTATCCACTTTTCCTTTCGCCGCCCAATACGAATTATCCGACGGATTGGTGGGGTCAAGAATATACCGATTCGATGACGGCTGAAGGGTATAAAACGTATCCTCGTTAATTTGTACAATTTCCTTGTCAATGGAACCATAAACCTGTGCACCAAGTCGTCCGTTGCCAATAGGCAAGGAAAGATAAGTAGCCAAACGGGATACAATTCTGGAACGGACCGCCTCTCCTTCTCCGCTATCGGTCTTGTTGCCGTAATCCGCATTGTCACTATTGTTATTGGGATCAATAATGTAGATCGGTGCAGGTTTAGACGTACCATAATATGCCTTACCCTTGCTTTCTAAGTAACTTTTAATACTGCTGTCATTTTCAGGTACGGTATTAAACCATATAACCTGATAAGGATCAAAACTTTTTGCCGCAATCGCCTTTTCAACCCTATTGGTACTGCCAAGACTGCTCATGAATAACGCCCCCCCAACAGCCATACTGATGATTTTTTTTGTTACTTTCATCCAACAACCTCCTTATGTTAAATAACGTTTTGTAAACTTAAATCTTCCACAATGAAATTGCTGTGCCGGTTAAGCTGTCCACAAACGGGCGGGCATGAAAACCCGCTCTTTTGCTTGACAGCCCCATTTAACAAAGGGAAACCGTCCCCTTGTGCCCCTTATTCTTGCGGATCGAGATTAATGATTCTCATTGAGGTGATTCGAGTCTTAAATTCATCTTTCTCGTGCATCTGTTTGAAAGCTATAATCTTCTTGGTATTATCATAGTACTCATTGCTGAAAACACCGTTTCCGCATGAATTACCATTAATTGATAATGTCCATTCTATTCCGCTTTCCACTGGTTTGAGCGTAATTTTTACTTTATTAGTAAAGTCTTCATAATAAATAGGTATTGTCGTTCCCACATTCAGAGCACTACGCAAAGCAGATGAATTATAGCCTGTGTTTTTATTTTCACCATAAACTGTCATACCACTATTTCTGCTTGCATTATGGTAATCTCTCGGATTACCTGAATCATTAGCTCCAATTGCCATGCCAAAACTATCATAATCTATCGTATGATCTGATTTATATCTGAAACCTAAATATGCTTTTTGGTTGCCCTCATATTCTATAATCCAAGTAACATAATTATTAGCAGCAGTGATATTGCATGTCCAATCAAACTCAAACTCTGCACTTGTCAGGTTTGCACCGGTTTCAAGTGTAGTTCCGCTTTGCCACTTAATAGCATTCGGAGCAGGTGCTACACCATTTCGCTGCGTAGAATCAAATGGCGGATTCACATTAGTAAGAATCATTCCATATGCAGTCGTAACAGCAATTGTTACATCCTTTACTGGCATAATAAAGGACCATACATCGCCTTCTTTCTTCAAGACAACCTCTGACGATATATCGTTAGACTCTGCGTCAAGTACTTTAACTGAATCCAAATATCTATACCTGTTTGTAACATCTACCTTGAATTGAACTTCACTGAAGCCTACAGCGGTTGCAGGTCTTGCTCCGCCGCTGACATCCGTAACAACAGCATCATCAGAAGTACTTTCGCCGTCTATGCTGTAGGAAATATTATATGCTGTACTTGGAATTTCATCAGTCTCTACCTTAATGATGATGTCATAAGCCGGCATGGTAAACTTGTATGTTCCCGGTGAGCCTTCAACTTCCTGAATTTCAACTTCTTGACCCTCATTGTTAACGTAGCTTACCTTTGTTACCATATATCCGCTGTCCGGCGAAGCTGTTAAGGTAATTTCCTTGCCTTCCATATATTTTCCGTCTATAGCAGCAGGAGACGTAATGCTTGCACTTCCGTTAGCAACGGTATCAATGGTTATGGTTGATAACTTCCGGAATACTGCATTAACCGATACGTCTTTTGCAGGCATAATAAACGTTTTTGTATCCGCATTAAAGTTAATTCCATTAGGTGCACTTACAGTATCAAGTGCATAACCGTCATTCGGGGTTGCAGCAATAGTAACGGTTTGCCCGGCTCTTGCCGGATTCGGCGAGAACGTAAGGCTTCCGTTTGTAACGGTTCCTTCTGTAACATTATAAGTTTCAGCAGGCTCAGTATATTTTGCGTTAATATCCGCAAAGTAATAAATGGCATCTCTGCTTGAATCTGCTACTGAATGGAATTTTAAGTAAAGCTTGCCGTTGTTTAACGTTGGCGTATTGTTAATTAAGCTGCTTGTAAATTCACCTTGGCCCATATCCACTGCAAAAATCTTTTTGGTGCCAAGGTCAACCTTTATCTTTACGTCTACCCAATTATCCAAATGGGTATTAACGAAGTCCGACGGAGTAACTGTAATGGTAGTTGGTGCACCACTGGTCGAACCTGCATTACCGCCGATAATCCTGTAATAGTTATTATTTCCCCAAGCATTGATACGTCCGAAGGCATTATCGTTTTTGCTGCCGCCGCCCCATCCTGCCGGAGCATTGGTTCCATCGGTTGTAAGGTCAATAAACACGTCGCTGGAAGCCCTGTTTGCAGATGGCGAATAAAACTTAAACGAAACCTCTAACATTCCGTTTGCACTGGAATAATCCGACGGAAAGTTCTCGCAAGTGCTTGCAAGGTCATATACAAATCCCCCTACCGGCGAACTTGTACTGCCTCCCTTGCCTGCAGACGTTTTTAATTTGTAAACCTCATGTTTTCCGCCGATATTGTTTACAATCTCCACACTCATTCCCTCGGAAGAGGAAATCAAACTCCAATCACTGGCAAGTGCTTGTCTTGAACCTTCTGTTACTTCTTTGGACTCAGAAAGAGGTTCTAGTGCGTCCAGTGAATTCCATAAAAACACACGAGTACCTATCGGAGCACGTAAAACAACCGGAACATCCTTTTGAACATTAACACGCGTTTGAGAAACATTGGTAATCATCCCTTCATCATAGGTTGCTTGTAACAACACAGCGTTATCCATGTCTTTAGATGGGATAAGTTCTACAAGGCCAGTGTTGTATGCAAACACGGCAGAACCGCCGAACATGGAAAATATCAGTACCGTACACAATACCAATGCCAAAACTTTTTTCATACATTCTTTCCTCCTTGTATATTTTTTTAAAAATGGGTATAAGATAACGCATAAAAAGCTTGCTAGCTCAATGCAGCTGACTATACACCTGCCTTTCCTGTTATAATTTTTCCATAAGAATTGTCTGAGAAAAATTGATTGAACATCAATGGCCTAGCTATAACGAACAGTAGAATTTTTTTAGCGTTTCAACGAGGCGGGAGATATGCTCATCGCCTATTAATAAAATTCTGTACTCGCTACTTATAGAAGTGGGAAACATTTTTAATGCCTCGTTATAAATATTCTAGTTTACATGTAAATATATATAGCATAAGCAAAGACAAATCAACAAACAGTTTTCCATGAACATACAAATAGTCTGAACCACTGATATTGATACCTATTGAGGAACTGCTAACCGGCTAGCCTGAAAAATCCAATACCGGCTTATTACTGGAATTGTGTACATAAAATTTGTATAATCTTTTACCAACATACAATTTTCTATATCCATACAAAAAGTACTGTGTTTTTATTCTATTAAAGGAAATTATATCTTCAGATTGAATTTCAATGTATATCATCGGTGCAAAAAAAATAAAACCCACTGTAAAAAACAGCGGATTTTATCCAATCTCTATGTTATGATGCATGTTAATTCTGAGTTGCACTTCCATCATCATCTTGGTAAGTCAGCTCAATGTTATCAAAGTAATACTCCATCTTATTGGTGGTATTTACTTTATAATCCATACAACTGGTATCATCCGCCTTATTCTGACCTGCATTGGCTGCAACCGTTTTACCGCTTTCTTTGCTGAATTTGTATACAACATTACCTACGTTGCCAAGATTTGCTGTTTCTGTACCCGTTACAGTATATTTGTCAATGGAAAATCCTGAAGCACTTGCAATAGGTACAAATGAACCATTTTCCTTTAACATACAATTAGTACGCACACCATAAAGCGCATTACCTGTTCTGCCATTTGAGTTAAACCGCTTTCAAAAACTTATATTGCACATTATATAAGTTGTAATATACCCCCTTCTTGGCAAGCAATTCGTCATGGGTTCCCATTTCAACGATTCGTCCCTGTTGAACTACCATAATTTTATCCGCATTTCGAATGGTTGAGAGCCTATGTGCGATTACAAAAGAAGTTCTTCCCTCCAGAATCTTATCAATAGCCTTTTGCAGCAGCACCTCGGTGTGCGTATCTACACTGGCGGTAGCCTCATCAAGAATCAGAATTTCCGGGTCAGCCAACAATACCCGGGCAAAAGCAATTAACTGTTTTTGCCCTATGGAAAGCCCTGCTCCGCGTTCATTCACCTGAGATTCATACCCGTCTTTCATTTTACTGATAAACTCATGGGCTCCCACTGCCTTGGATACGGCAATGACTTCTTCATCCGATGCATCTTCTTTGGCATATTTGATGTTTTCGGCAATGGTTCCCGAAAAAATAAACGGTTCCTGCAGCATGACCCCTACTTTTTTACGTAAAGAAGCCTGTTTGATTTGTTTGATATTCAAGCCGTCAATCTTGACCTCTCCATCTGTAACATCGTAGAATCTTGCAATCAAGTTGATAATGGTGGTCTTACCTGATCCGGTAGGTCCGACGATGGCAATAGTTTCTCCGGGAGAAACCTTAAAGTTTACATCTTTTAATATCATCTTATCTTTTTCATACTCAAAATACACATGTTCAAACGAAATTTCTCCGCGAACAACATCTAATTCCCGTGACTGTGGTGAATCGGTAATCCATGGTTTTTCATCAAGCAATTCAAAAATACGCTCCGAAGAAGTGGCTGCAACAACAAGTTGGTTGTAAAAGTTGCTTAAAGTGCCCATAGGCTGCCAGAAACGACTAAGGTATCCCGTAAATGCAATCAACACCCCCACCGTCACATCCCCTTTATTCAACAAATATGCCCCATACCAGTAAATAAGGATGGTTCCCATAATAGAAACCATATTCACCACAGGCCCTACGGTTCCATTAAGATAAGTTGCCCGAATCCAGCTATTAAATACGTCATCCAACACATCATGGAAAATTTTACGGTTTTCCTGTTGACGCACATACGCTTGTATGACACGCATTCCTGAAATGCATTCATGAAGATAAGCGTTTAGATTGGATATTTTTATTCTCACCAATCTCCATCTTTTCTTGTTCAGATTACGTATCGTAAACACAAATACCATAAAAAAAGGTATTGTGACAAATGTTAATAACGCCAGCCGAGGATGGATAACAAACATAAGAATCACAGCCACCATCAGCATGGAAAAATCAGTAATTACATTAATAATGCCATTGGTAAACAAATTGTTTAATGTATTGACATCATTAACAATTCTCACAATAATTTTCCCTGTAGAATGAGTATCAAAAAAACCAAAGGATAATGACTGCACATGCTGAAACAAATCCCTACGAATATCAAACAGTACTTGTTGTCCAGTGCGATTGGCAAAAGAGATTTTATAACGGTTGCAAATATAATTCAAACACGTCATCACCATAAAAAGAATACTTATCCACACAACTCCTGCCACATTCTTTTGCGGAATATATACATCAATGGCCAACTGCAAAAAATACGGTCCTATCAATCCGGTAACGGTAGCTACAAACATTAAAACAACCGTTATTGCAATCTGCTTTTTATATGGCCTCAGATATTGGGCCAATCTGCGAATATGATTGATATTTAACGCTCCACAATCTTCCTGATACTTTTCCGCCGGATTAGGCATATTTTTCCACACCTTTCTCCCATTCCTTTTCTTTATACTGACCGTATTGTTCCATAAACGTACGATAATACTGACCTTTTAATTGCAATAATTCTTCATGGGTTCCTCTCTCAATAATTTTACCTTCCTCTAAAACAATAATTTGATCTGCCTCTTTTACCGAAGAAATTCGATGAGCAATGATAATGGTGGTTCGTCCCTTCATAACTTTCTTCAATGCCTCCTGAATCTCATGTTCCGTTTCCATATCAACGCTTGATGTAGCATCATCCAAAATCAAAATGCGCGGATTACTGAGAATCGCTCGAGCAATGGCAATACGTTGTTTTTGTCCTCCTGAAAGACCTACCCCCCTTTCTCCAATCACCGTATCATATCCATTGGGCATTTTTATGATAAAATCATGGGCATCAGCAATACGTGCGGCTTCTTCAATCTCCTCTCTCGTCGCATCCGGTTTTGCAAATGCAATATTCGCTGCAATAGTATCAGAAAAAAGGAATGTTTCTTGTAAAATAATTCCGATATTCTTTCGAAGTGTATGAAGATCCAAATCCTTGATATCATACCCATCAATAAGAATTTTTCCTTCGGTACAGTCATAAAACCGCCCTATCAAATTAATCAAAGTAGATTTACCTGAACCGGTGGCTCCCATAATTGCAGTAATACTTCCCGTTTTCATATGTAAATTAATATTTTCAAGCACCATCCGGTCACTATACTTAAATCCTACTTTACGAAACACAATATCGCCATTTATTTTTTTCGGAATCAATGCATTTTTCTTATTTTTTATCTCCGGTTCCTCATCCAAAAGCTCATAAATCTTTTCAAGAGATGAAGTAGCATTTTGCCACTGATTAATTACATTACTAAAAGTCGCCATAGGAAAGTTCAACTGGACAATATATGAATTAAATGCTACCACCGTTCCAATACTGGTTTTTCCTTTAATCACAAGGTATCCTCCTACAAGAAGGATAATAACCGTCCCTACACCATTAATAAAAGGCGCAAAAGGTGTATATTTTGCCTGAACTTCGGCAGCTTTAATATTTGCATCCGTAAAGTCCTTGGCAATCTTTAAAAACTTGTTCATTTCCCTCTGCTCTTTTCCTAAGGATTTCACCACCCGAATACCGGTAATACTTTCCTGTACTCCTGACGTTAGCTTTTCAAAAGCTTTCCGTACGGCTACATAACTCGGTTTTAATGCCCGAGACATATTGCGTGTATTAAAATACATAAAGGGTGTAATGCTTAATACCGCTAAGGATAACTCCAAATTCATGGTAAACATAAAATAAAATGCGAGAATAATGGCTATTACGGCTTCCAAAAGCAGTATATAAGACTGATGGATAAAAGTACGAATTGACTCTAAATCTCCCACCATCCGATTCATCAATACTCCTGTTCGTACCTTATCATAAAATGCAAAAGATTGTGCCTGAAGCTTGTCATACAAATCACTGCGCAACTGATAAAGTACTTTTTGCGAAATAAAATGAAACATACATTCCCTTAGATAATGAAAACCGGTCCGAAACAATACCGAGATAAAAAACATCATCAGCCACCATACCAATTGGCTGCCGTTATTTTTTAATAATCCGTCATCTACAACACGTTTAGTGATATATGGATTTAACGTATTTGCTCCAATATTTATAATGGCAAATATCGTCCCTAAAACTACATACCAGATATAAGGGCGAATATATCCAAATAATCTTTTGCAATAATACATACGTATCCTCCTTGCTTCATTGCCTGCCCGTCAAAAAATAATAATGGGATCGTTGGATATTCACTCTCCCATTATTATTTTTACTTTATTGTATTCAATTTCTCCGCTATTCGGGGGTTAGTTTCGTCTTATTTAAAAACACCTGTAAAGGGCTTTAATTGGTTCAAACTATCCCATAAAAAGATTTTTACATTATTACCTGCCACTTTTCCTAAAACAAAATCCTGCATACGACCTTTTTCCACTGTTAACGATGAACGTAAAACTTTTATATCCGCAAGGCTTCCATTTTCTGTATAAGATGCTGCAACCAAAGCTATTTCAGTAGTATCATCTCCTTTATATACGGTAACAACACCGGTCTGTTCATCATAGTAAACAATTTTTGAATTGGTAGATGCCGTAATCGGTGAATATTCTTCCACCTTTATTCCGTATAAATTAATACCTCCGGTTGTACCGTATATATATATGGTTTTTGGTGTTAACCCCGTATAAATATAAGTAACACTCATTTTACCGGTTAATTGGGTAGTATGTGCTACACCGTCATTAATGGTTACACATCTTACTCCGGTACTTCCTGCAGGCTCTCCGTAAACGGTAATCACTGCATATCCTGAAACATTGAATTTGACATAACTGGAAGAGATACTTCCTGTACCAATTTTTAATCTCGAAGTAAAGCTCTCCCCATCAATTGAAACACTGCTTACAGCTTGAATTTCTTTTACATCGGAAACAATTAATCCGTCATAAGAGGTATTTTGGGTCGTACTAGTTATTCCCTTAAATGCACCTTGATCGAACTTCCATATGGTTGATGATGTAAGCACCCATTCGCCATAGGCCTGAAGTTGTGCTAATGCATTTTGAATGGATTTTATTGAACGACTTATCTCTTCGGCCGTTGGAGTTTCCTGTGACAAAACGGTATTTGCATGGTCAATCGCCTTTCTCAACACAATAAAAGATTCCGGTGTATATTGGGTTTCATCATACTCAGATGCTTGATTGACAATTTGTAAAAGCATATCTTTGTCAAGTCTTTCATAAACATATACATCGTCGATATAATATGTACCCTTAAATCCCGCTATAGGTTCAAAATATACTCCCTGTTGGATAGGTTGTTCTGTCTTTACGTGGGTAACTACCCTAAAACTACTAGATGGTACTGCCTTGACTGTTGCAAGCAGTGTATAATTGCTATTATAACTTTCTGCTTCATATATGGCTATATCCGCTTTTGAAGGATCAATCTGCATATTGGTCAAAATGGTTGCCTTATACCACTTATATGGAGAATATGTAATTTCTTTCCCAGAATCATCCGTCAAAACCTCATTATTAACACTAATCACACCATTTGCAAAAGTGACCTTAAAAGCCTTAGCCCCCCCTTGTGTTTGTAAATATGCATTAAGTCCAGGATTTTCACCGGTCAAAAGAATCTTAAATCCGCCTTCTAAAATAATATTATCCGGCATAACATATTCTCTCATTACATATCGTTCTGAAACATAATTCTCATCATTGCTCAAAACCATTTTACCTGTAGAATTGCCTACAAGTTCATCCGTGGTCCAACTGGGAGTCAATACATTAGGTTCCTGCACCTGCCATGACCAATCCAAACCGTAATTCAGATTATATCCTAAAGAGTTTCCTCCACCTGCAGGAATATTTTCAATGGAAACCCATCCGGCATCAGCAGGATTAGAGACTCCTCCCGTTGCTGCATACCCCATATAGTAACGGTCGCCAAGAACCGTATCAACACTGGCAAGTAAAGTCTTGGTCTTATAAACGGTTTGACCGTACTCGGTCTGATAAATATTTAATTTCTTTCCTACCTTTTCAACAACAAAATAATAGGTAGCACTTGTAAGATGATCAATGGTTGCTTTTACGGAGTATTTTCCGCCTTTTGTCTCTCGAGCCTTTAACCTGTAAACCAGTTTTCCGTTTACATATTCTCCGCCAAAGAAATAAGAAATGCCGTCCGCATCCAAATTATCTTTCAGCATCACACCGAAACTCGTACTTCCTTGCATTCTACTTCTATAGTAAAGCCTTGTATCATCTTTAAACTGTTGATACATATATCCATAAGTATCACTTGTTCCTCCGATTTGTCCTTCCGGCGCATAAAGCTTGTAAGTGTAATCATTGGTACAATAGACATATGCACTTAATGTATCACTATCACCGCCGACATTTTCAACAATCCATGGAGTGATATCTGCAGAAATTGAAACGGTAACGCTATCTTCAGCAACTCCAAGGTTTTCATCATAGCAAACAACTTTCAGTATACCATATGCCACCTTATCGAAACTTACTGGAATAGAAATTGTTGCGGTGTTTGAAATACCGTTTTGACTTTTGTAAGTAGTCAATAAAGTACCATTAAGATAAACCTCTATTTCGGAAACTTTTGCTTTATTATCCGGCACTACTTGTACTTCAAGACTTTCCTTAAATCCAAGCCTTTGCTGATCAGTTACATTTACAATACTTACTGACGGACTGGTTTTATCCGATGAAGTAATTAATTTTAGCTTATTAAATCTGGCAACATTCTTCAAATTGGTACTCCCGCTCATGGCACCTACTATAATGGAATCAGGCCAAGAGCTTATGTCCACCGTCTTCACCAAATTCCAGGAAGACAAACCAGATGCCGTATAGAACGTAAGTGTACCTCCTGTTCTAGATATCTTTAAAAGATTATCTTTTTCAAAATCACTGCCTGCCACGGTGGTAAAGGTAGCACCTTTATCGGTTGATATTTGAATTGTCTTACGGTAATTGTCATAATGTTTGGATATCAAAACGCTTTCATCCGTGTCTCTACTGCCGGCAGCCGCAAATATACCGGACGGAACATTATTATTAATATTTGGAATATCATCAATTTCTGCGATAAAATCAAAATCTCCAGAAATTATTTGAGTCATTTTTCCTATATTGGATTCCATGCTAGACCCAAGGTAATATTTTCCGTTTTCATAAACAGCACCTATTCCAGTCCATGGCGATACATCGCCGTTGCCTGAAACATATACTATATTTGCTTTGCTTATGGTATACTCTCCGCTGCTGTTATATGCTTTTGCTGTAATATATTGAACTCCCTTCTCCAAGTTTGATGCAGTAGCCGTATAGATTCCGTCAACCCCGTTTTCAGCAGTGGCTATAAGTTTATCATTACTATAAAAATCCACTTTTGTAATATTGGAACCGGTAACACCGGCTGAAAGTAACACTGAACCATCAACCACTTGGTCATTTGCAGGTGAAATTAACTCCACCTTAGGTAGCGTTTCACTATTTGCGCTGGGTTTGGTAATAGCTTCTTCAACATAAATCTCAAGCCAGGTATATCCGTCAGGTCCGATGTTCACAGAATCATTAGGATTCAGCTTATTAAGCCCCATTCTATCTTCCCAAATGTCAGGTATACCGTCTCTGTCAGTATCTGTAGGAATACTGGAAGGATCATAGCTGTATTCCGGATAACCGTATTCATTATATATCCCCTCCGGTGCTCCTTTGCTTCCATCTGTCGGATCATCCACAAGGCCTACGCTTCCGTTTGAACCCATAGGAGCAGTTCTGTTTATAACATTGTTTATAATTCTTTGATCCACCACATCAAGCTTAGGAAGCCTTGCTCCTGCCCCGTTTAATACTGCCTGGTACGCTTCCTGTGCTGTTTGGGTCACAATTGGGTAGTCTTTCAAATATGTGGTATTAGGCGCATCAAGCTTGACATAGCTTGGATTGCTTGCATCCAAATAAACACCGGTTCTACGTTCAACTTGCCAATTATTTTTGTTGACTAAATCGGCATTCGTCTTATCACTATCATTAGAATCAACATCAATATAGTTTCCACTTGCATAAATTTTACCGGACCAATTAGGCTGATACTTATTTCCGGGACTTAACTCAAAAATTCTGGATCTTTTTCCTGCAGGAGTGGCTGGCCCCGGCTTATAATAGTTGTTTACAATATTTACTTCTGCACCGTTTTCAGCACCGTATCCTGCCTTGTCACCCCAGTTATAAATAACATTGTTTCTTATATCCACAACAGTTTCATCATCTCTATACCCGGCTGTCATTGCTACGGTTTCTGATGTTCCTATTTTGGGGTTGCGGCTTTTATGAGTGGCAATCAAATTGTGATGCACTGTCAAATTGACACCACCCCATATACCTGCATAACCATGCTCACCTTTGGCATGGATGGACTGATTAAGAGCTTCTGCTATAATACTCCATTGAATGGTTACATCTTTCACCGCATAGGCTGATAGATTTTCATCCGTTCCCCAACTGATACTACAATGGTCTATAATAACATTTCTTGTATTATCGGTTATTTCTAAACCATCCTGTGCCCGTGTATAACTTCCATCTTTCAATTTAGAACCAACCCGGAAACGCAAATATCGAAGAATTATATTTTCACCCGAAACCTTAATATTGTTTCCGCTGAAACAAACACCGTCACCAGGTGCAGTTTG
>Ga0134102_1001829_pt1 | contig 16316 bp, 16 predicted proteins | sample 13_3_2metaG_FD_94447 | JGI IMG/M metagenome (GOLD analysis project Ga0134102, IMG submission 94447) | Switchgrass degrading microbial communities from high solid loading bioreactors in New Hampshire, USA - 13_49_3.3_201_A3 metaG | ecosystem: Engineered > Bioreactor > Semi-continuous > Anaerobic...
GAGAGCGCCCTGGGCGAGGCCGTCCGCCTCTCCTGGCTGCCCAAGGTGACCGAGGGCTTCTTCCTGCGGGCGGAGACGTTCTACCACTTCGCCTCCTACCTGGACGAGCTCGCCCGGGAACCTTTCGGCGGCGGCCGGTGGGTCTACGAGGCCTACGGCGGCCGCTCCCTGCACGAGCGCTCCCACGGCGAGGCGTTCCTGGCGCTCTTCACCCACCGCTTCGGCCGCAGGGGGCTCTACCTGCTGGACGAGCCCGAGGCGGCCCTGTCCCCGGCGCGGCAGCTGGCGTTCCTGCGGGTGATCCACGACCTCGGCCCCACCGCGCAGTGGATTATCGCTACCCACTCGCCGATCATCCTGGGCTACCCGGGGGCGCAGATCTTCTCCTTCGACGAATCCCCGCCCGCCGAGGTCCGGTACGAGGACACACCGCACTACCAGATCACCCGCCAGTTCCTGCAGCACCGCGAGCGGGTGCTGGCGGAGCTGTTCCAGCCGGATGAGGCGTTGTAAGCGGTCGGTAACGGGATGAGCCACGCCGCTCCAGGGCGTGGCTCATTTTGGTCATCCGGCCTGCAGCGCCCGCTCGATCCGCGGCAGGGCCTGCATGGCCGCCTGGAAACCGAGGCGCCGGATTTCGTCTCCCCTCGTGAACTCGAACCACCGCACGTTCTGCACGGGAGGGCGGATCAGCACAAGCTTGCCGCGGGTCTGTTCCTGCAGCGTGTCGGTGGCTCTTCCCACGAAGCGGGCGGCCCGGAGGACGCTCCAGGCGATCGCCGGCATGTGGTCTGGCTTCGCAGGCAGGACGTCTCTCCCGCCTTCGGGGAGCAGCCAGGGCAGGTGCCCGACCGTGCGCAGTGCGGCGGCAAACGGACCTGCGTCGACGGACGAGGTGACGTCCACCGCAACGATCACCCAGGATTTGGGGTCCCCGACCGCCCAGACCGGCAGTCCCGACGAAAGGGAGCCATCGACCAGTTCCCGACCTTCCCATCGGACCGGCGCGAAGATGCCCGGGATGGCCGTGCTGGCGCGGATGGCCCGGGCGACGTCCCCCCGGTTCAGCACGACCGGACAGCCGGTGTCCAGATCCGTGGCGATGAGAACGGCAGGTGTCTTGAGCCCGGCGAAGTCGGCATGGGCGACCAGATCGGCAAAGAACGCCTCCAGTCTGTCCCCGGCAACCAGCCCGTCCCGCGGGCGGGTGGGGTCGGTGAGTGCCAGCACGGTCCTGAAGTCGATTCGCCGTACGAGGGCCGCCATCTCGGCCGGCGCCCGTCCCGCCGCGTAGGCGGCACCGACGAGCCCGCCGAAACTGGCGCCCACGATCAGGCTGGGCCGGATGCCGGCCGCATCGAGCACCTCCAGCACGCCCACGTGGGCAAAGCCCCGGGCTGCACCACTGCTGAGTACGAGGGCAACGCGCGGAGTTGCCTGCATCCCTTCCACCCCGTTTGCTGTGCGCACCTCCCCGCGATGAGGCCAAGGGACAGCCCCTGGGCTGCCGGAGCCCAGGGGCTGCTGCGGTGTGGCCGATCAGGCCTTCTGATGGGCGAACGGCCACTTGCTGTTCTTCTTGGCGTACCAGAGGTACCCGCCAATGGCGACAAGGACAACGATGATGACCACGATCCACGCGGCGGGCGACATCGCGGTCACCTCCTTTCCGAACCCATTCCTGACGCGATGGGGGTAGTCAAAAAGACCCAAGAAGGTCCCGACAAACCCCCAAAAGACCCAAGATCCACTTCTGAGCATACCTCGTGCTGGCGCTGTTCGCAATAGGTTTTCACCCAATAGACCCAAAAAATATCGCGGGTGTCGACGCATCGCGTAACACCAAATTGGGCTGGGCAGGGACGCCGAAGTTGAAATAGTAGAGACCTCCCCTGAGTGACCCGACACTCAGAATCCCAAAGGATTCCATGGGGGAGGTCCTATGATCAAAGTAACGGATTCGGTGACGTCCTTCAAGGATCTTGTTCAGTGGCTGTCCGTGAAGCTGGCAGAAGACTTCTGCCGGCAGGTGGAGTCGGTTCTGGAGGAGATTGAGAGCCAGCACAAGCGCCGCGTCCTTGACTCCCCGTTGATGCGCGTATATGTTACTTAAGGATGGATCTTTGGCTTTTTGGGGAGGTGGTCAGAGTTAACCTCACAGAGCGGCGCAAGCAGTTCCTGCAGGGGCTGATGGATCTGTACCACCGCACCCAGCTTCCGGTTCACTATGAAGCGCTGGCCAAGCTCATCGGGGTAAGCAAGTGGACGGCCTACGACATGCTGAAGCAACTGGAGAAGCAGGGGCTCATCACCCGCAACTACGCCGTGCGGCCCGGCGAGATGGGGCGGTCGCAAATCGTCTTCGTGCCGACGAAGCAGGCCGAGGCGCTACTCCGGCGCCCGCACGGCGCGCGCGGGGAAGAGGAGCTGGCGGCCATCAAGGAACGGGCGCGGCAGCTCCTGCATGAGCTCAGGGGTCTCAGCCCGGCCAGGGCGATTGAGCGGACCACGGGCGAAATCGGCGGGATGGAGGCCGGCGCGATGTTCTGCGCCTGTCTCATCGGTCTGCTCCTGGTCTGCCTGCGGGCGCTGAGCGCCGACACGATCGGTGCCGTCACGTCGCTGCTGCAGCAGGCGCCGGGCCGGGAAATGCGCCTCACGATGTTCGTGGGGCTCGTCATGGGCGTCGTCATCCAGTCGATCGGGCAGGGCTTCAGCACCGAACTGGCCGACCTGGCAGGCCGCTACTGGAACACGATCGACCACCTGACCGAGAAGGAGCGGGAGATGCTGGCGGACTTCCTCGACGAGGGGCTCGCCGCAAGCCTTGCAGGGGAATGAGGCGCGGACCGGGGCGTGAAGCCCGTGTGCATGGAGATGAACATGGCCCCTCCCGGGGCAGGGGGCTGGTCCCCCGTCCGGGGAGGGGCTCATTCTTGTCCCCGAGGACGCGTCTACCGCCGGGGACGGGCTGCATAGAGAGGGGTAGAGTCGGACTACCCGGGAGGTCGACGCCCGTGCGCACGCCGAGCCTGCCCCTCAGGGCCGCCTGGACCGTGCTGCTCACCCTGGCCCTGGGCCTGATGCTCATGCTCCTCTTCGCGACCCTGGAGCCGCGCCCCCTGAACGTGGAAGCGCTCCACTACTTCCCCGCCGAGATGCTGGAGCGCGGTCGCCGCTTCACCCGGGAGGCCCGCATTGCGGGCAGCCTGAAGTCGATTGCCTCGCTGGCGGCGCTCGCCCTGCTCTGCTTCCACCCCGCCGGGGCGCGGCTGCTCCGCTGGCTGGAGGCGCGGGGGAGGGGGCGCTGGTGGCTGGAGGTGGCCTGCGTGGCCGCCGGCGTGGGCCTTCTCACTGCCCTGGTGGAGCTGCCCTTTGCCTATTACCTGGAGTACGCCCACGAGCGGGCCTACGGCCTTACCCGGGAGACCCCCTGGGCGTGGTTCGGCGACCACCTGCTCAGCCTGCTGGTGGGGCTGGGCACCTCGCTTCTGCTCTGGCTTGCCCTCTACGCTCTCATTCGCCGCAGCCCTGCCCGCTGGTGGGCGGGCGCCGCACTGGTGACGGCGGCCTTCAGCCTGCTGATGGCCGCGCTTTACCCGGTGCTGCTTCTGCCCCTCTTCCACGAGGTGCGGCCGGTCTCCGACCCGCAGGTCACCGCGCTGATCCAGAGCCTGGCCGACCGGGCGGGGGTGAAGGTGGAGCGCATCGCCGAGCTGCGGATGGAGGCGGAGTCCAGCCGGCTCAACGCCATGGTGGCCGGGCTCGGGCCGACGAAGCAGGTCTTCGTCTACGACACCCTGCTGCACGAGCTGACGCTGGCCGAAGTGGAGGCAGTGCTGGCGCACGAGCTGTCCCACGCCGTGAACGGCGACCTGATGAAGGCCTGGCTGCTGAGCGCCGCCCTGAACGCCGCCAGCCTGGGCCTCGCCGCGTGGATGCTGAGGGAGATGCGTGACGTGACGCCCCTGGGGCTGCCGGCGCCCCATGCGGCCCGGGGCCTGGCGCTGCTCCTCCTTTTCCTCAGCCTGTTCGACGTGGTGGGGGCCCCGGCCCAGGCTGCACTCTCCCGCCACATGGAGGTGTGCGCAGACCGGTACGCCCTGAAGCTCACGCAGAACCCCAGGGCGCTGGTGCAGAGCTTTCAGAAGCTGGCCCGGGCCAACCCCGGCGACGTGGCGCCGCCCCCGCTGGTGGAGTTCCTGAGCCACTCGCACCCCTCGATCATGCGGCGCATCCGGGCGGCCCTGGAGCCGCAGCCCTAGGCGAAGCGGCGGAACGCCAGGGAGATGTTGGTGCCCCCGAAGCCGAAGTTGTTGCTGAGGGCGGCGGTGAGGCCGCTCACCTCCCGCGCCTCGTTGGGCACGTAATCCAGCCGGCACTGCGGGTCGGGCTGGCGCAGGTTGATGGTGGGCGGGAGCACCTGGTGGTACAGGGCGAGGACGGTGAGGATGGCCTCGATGGCGCCGGCCGCCCCGAGGAGATGACCGTGCATTGACTTGGTGCCTGACACGGCCAGGCGGCGAGCGTGGTCGCCGAACACCGCCTCGATGGCCAGGCTCTCCTGCACGTCGCCCAGGTCGGTGGAGGTGGCGTGGGCGTTGATGTAGCCCACGTCCTCGGGGTTGAGCCCGGCGCTGCGCAGGGCGCCCTTCATCGCCAGGGCGGCCCCCTTCCCCTCGGGGTGCGGAGCGGTGATGTGGTAGGCGTCGGCCGACATGCCGGCCCCGGCCAGTTCGGCATAGATGCGGGCGCCGCGGCGCCGCGCGTGCTCCAGCTCCTCCAGCACCAGGGCGCCGGCTCCCTCGCCCATGACGAAGCCGTCGCGGTCCACGTCGAAGGGACGGGAGGCGCCCTGCGGGTCGTCGTTGCGGGTGGAAAGCGCCTTGGCCGAGTTGAACCCGGCGAAGGCCAGCTCCGTGATGGTGGACTCGCTGCCGCCGGTGATCATCACGTCCGCGTCGCCCCGGCGGATGATGTGCATGGCGTCGGCGATGGCGTGGCCGGCGGAGGCGCAGGCGGAGACGGTGGCGTAGTTGGGGCCGTACAGGCCGAAGTGCATCGAGATCAGACCGGCGGCGCTGTTGATGATGCAGCGGGGCACGAAGAAGGGGGAGATGCGCCGGGGCCCCCGCTCCTGCAGGATCAGGGCGTTTTCCACGATGCTCTCCAGGCCGCCCATGCCGCTGCCGAACACCACGCCGGTGCGTTCGGCCAGCTCGCCCTCGAACGACAGGCCGGCATCCCTCACGGCCTCGACGGCGGCCGCCAGTCCGTACTGGATGAAGGTGTCGTAACGGCGGGCCTCCTTGGGGTCCATGACGGTCGCAGGGTCGAAGCCGCGCACTTCGCCGGCGAAGCGCGTGGCCAGGCGGGAGGCGTCGAACCGGGTGATCGGCCCGATGCCGGACCGGCCGGCCACGGCGTTCTCCCAGTTGGTCCTGACGTCATTCCCCAGCGGCGAAATCAGCCCCAGTCCGGTCACCACTACCCGTCGTTCCATGTGGGGGAGTCACTCCTTCTCTGCGGTTTCGGGAAGCAGGTACGCCTGCAGCATCGCCACCAGGCTCCGCCGCATGGCGCTCAGTTCCACCTCGGGAGTCCCGGTCACCCAATAGACCGCCACGCCGTCGGCCAGCGAGAGCAGCAACGCCGCGACGGAGCGCGGCTCGACGTCGGCCCGGAAGCGTCCCCGGGCCACGCCCTCAGCCAGGATGTCCGCCACGTAGTCCACCAGCCCGGCGAACCGTTCGTGCAGTCCCCGGCGCACGTCTCCGTGCTGCACGGCCTCTGCCAGGGTGACCAGCAGCAGCCGGCCGGTGCCGGGGTGGCGCACCCGCAGGGCGGTGGTAAACAGGTCGACGCAGCGGACCAGGCGCTCCCAGGGGTCGTCCGTCCTCCGGGTCATGCGGGCGAAGAGCTCCGGCGCACGCCCCAGCCGCTCGTGCACCAGCGCCAGCATCAGGTCGGCCTTGGTGGGGAAGTAGCGGTAGATGGCCCCGACGCTGAGCCCGGCCTGCTGTGCGATGTCGTTGATGGTCGCCAGTTGGTAGCCCTTCGTGAGGAAGACCTCCATGGCGGCGTTGAGAATGGCCTCGCGCCGCTGTTTCAGGTGTGCTTCGCTGACCTTGGGCATGGGGACCAGCTCCTTTGGGGGAAGACGGGTGTGCGGTGGTGGGAGGTGGTGTGTGGGAGGACGGCATGACCGGGTGCCGGGGCGGCTGTGCCGGCCCGAGCCGTGGGAGACCCTACCAATTGGCAGGAGGTGGAGGTGAGGAGGGGGCGGGAGCCCCCATCTCGCGGAAAACCGCGTGGTGAAGACCTGACATCACGGCGAGGGGCGGCTGTGCCGGCCCGAGCCGTGGGAGAGCCTACCAATTGGCAGGAGGTGGAGGTGAGGAGGGGGCGGGAGCCCCCATCTTGCGGAAAACCGCGTGGTGAAGACCTGACATCACGGCGAGGGGCGGCTGTGCCGGCCCGAGCCGTGGGAGAGCCTGCCAACTGGCAGGGGGTGGAGGTGAGGAGGGGGCGGGAGCCCCCTCCTCACTTATAAAACGAGCGCTCATTCACTTATAACACGACCCGTCAACCGCGCGCAAGCGCGCAGAAGCACCGGTTGCCACGGCAACCGGTGCCTCGCGCGGATCCCGTTACTGGCCGGATTTCTGCGCTGCCCGCTGCATGGATTCAGCATTCCGCTGGGCGCCATGCTGGGCACCGCTGACCCCGGTGATGTTGTTCCCGGACAGCTTTACGCCGGCGGTCGAGCCGTTGGTGCCAGACGTCGAGCCGAAGGAACCGAACTCGAACTTATACTGGCCCGCCTTGCTGGCCGCACGCTGCATGGCGCCAGCGTTCTGCTGAGCGCCGTGCTGGGCGCCGCTCACACCCTTGATGTTGTTGCCCGACAGCTGCACATCCTTAGCCATTTTGAAACTCCCCCTAGTGCGTTGTTAGGAGTCTCAACCGGGACCGATCCTATTGTGAGCGGCTCCGCCCGCCCCTACGCGGACGGTTTGCTGGCAGCGCAGGGGGATTGCGCCATTCGGCTGCGCCGCCCTGCGGGCAAGACTAAGGTCAGCGACTGCGCGGGAGGGGTGCGAATCGTGCCGGATCTGTCAGAGACCACGTCGTATCGCATCGTGGTGTTGGGCGCGGGGTACGCCGGGCTCACCTGTTTCTTGGAACTGCAGGATCACCTGCCCCGCGGTCACGACCTCGTGCTGGTGAGTCGCGACCGCTACCACTGGTTCACCACCGAACTGCACATGTACGCCGCCGGCGAGGATGCCGATGCGGTGCGCATTCCGCTCAAGCGCCTGGTGGCGTCGCCCGGCCGCTTCATCCAGGACTACGTGACCGCCATCCACCCGGCCGACCAGCAGGTGGAGCTGAAGGTTCACGGCCGGCTGGGGTATGACCTGCTCGTCTTTGCGCTGGGCAGCGAGCCGGAGTACTTCGGCATTCCCGGCGTGGGCGAGCACGCCCTGACGGTGGGCACCCCGCAGGCGGCCCGGGAAGTGCGGGAGCGGGTGGCCGACCTGGCGGCCCGCGGCGACCGCACGGCGAGCGCCATTCCGCCCGGCGGGGTTCACCCGGCGCACGTGATGGTGGTGGGCGGCGGCCTCACCGGCGTCGAGCTGGTGGCGGAGCTGGCCGACGAGTACCCCGGGCGCCTGCGGCTCACGCTGCTCGAGGCGATGCCGGAGATCATGGCCGGCTTCCCCGACGAACTCGTCGGGCTGTCGCGGCAGGTGCTGGAGCAGAAGGGGATCCGCATCATCACCGGCAACCCGATCATCGCCGTGGACGAGGCCACCGTACACCTGGAGAAGGGTGACCAGATCGCCTACGACCTCCTGATCTGGGCCGGCGGGGTGCGGGGGCACTCCGTGCTGACCCCCTCCGGCCTGGCCCTGGGGACGCGCGGGCGCGGCAAGGTCGACGCCTACCTCCGGTCGGTCAGCGACGACCGCGTCTACATCATCGGGGACTCGGCCGCCTTTACCGACCCGGCCACGGGGCGGGAGATTCCGCCCACCGGGCAGGCCGCGGTCCAGATGGGACGCGCCGCCGCGGCCAACATCCTGCGCCGCGTCAGGGGACAGGAGGAGCAGCCGTTCCGGTTCCGCATGCGCGGCCAGTTCGCCTCGCTGGGCCGCTACCAGGGAGTGGGCATGATGGGAGACGAAAGCCTGGCCGGGCTTCCCGCAATGTTCATCAAGCACCTCGTGGAGGGCTACCACGCCTGGGAGATGGGGAGCGGCGTGATGCCGCTGCTCCAGAAGCTGGTGGCGGCCCCGGTGAAGTACCTGCGTGGCCGCCAGCTGACGGCGCGCACCCGTACCGCCGTCCGGCTCAGAGAGCAGCGGCCTTGAGGAGCATGGTCGCGTAGGCGCCCCGTGGCAGCATGAAGCGGAGGAGCAGCCGCAGGTGGCCGGGGTAGCGGTCGTCTGGCAACGGCCCTTCGGTGTGCAGCGCCCGGGGCGTTACCCACGCCTCCCGGGGCGACCCTTTCATCATGTAACCCGGCAGCAGCTCCGACTGCAGCTGCGCCGGCCGCAGGCGCCGCTCCCGCAGCACCTCCTCCAGCACCAGCCCCGCCTCGGGCGCCGGGAACCGCATCCCCTTCCCGGGCAGCGGGATCACCATCTCCCGCAGGGAGGGCGAGGGGGGCCCGAAGCGGTAGACGTTGGCGGTGCCGGCCACCAGGGCGGTTTCCGCCTGCCCGGCCGCGCTCCGGGCGACCAGCCGCGCCAGCACCTCGTTCCAGAGGAAGGACTGGTAGGCCGAGAGCCACATCTCGACCTCCTCGCGCCGGGCGGTGGCCAGCGCCTCCCGGAAGCGGTCGGGGTGCCGGGAGAGCAGGTCGAAGCAGCGCTGCTCGAAGGCGGTCCTGGCCAAGGCGCGGCACGCCGGCCAGTCGCCCCACGCCTCCCTGAGCTGCCGCTTGCGCGCCTTTGCCGCCTTTTTCTCGCCGGGGTAGACGTGTGTCAGGGCGATGGCCAGGGCCGCCTCCCACCGGCCCTGCAGCATGTGTTCCACGATGAAGCCCCGTTCGGGGTCGTAGCTGCCGAAGCGCTGGTCGTCGAAGTAGTTGGGGAACCCCTCGGCCGCCACCCGCGCGGCCCCCGTAACGAGGCGCTCGGCCGCCTCGGGGTTCAGCTCCCGCACGGTCACCTCGAAGTGGTTGGCGAGAATCCGGGCCGGCCCCATGGGCTCGGTGGCGTAGCCGACGGCCTTCAGGCGATACGCCGGGGTGGCCAGGGAGTGGTCGGCCGGGTGCTCGATGGTGATGTACTGGAAGGTATGGCCGTGCCGGTCCTTCTTCCCCCCGTAGCGGATGAGGGACTGGGGGATGCCCCGGGCGCGGGCGATCGCGGAGACCACGTCGGCGGTATTCCAGCCCTTCTTCTCGAGCAGGTAGACCCGGTACCGGGCCGGCTTCTGCCGGATGCGCAGGTCGACGGCTTCTCGCACCACGAAGTCTTCGGGGGTCGCTTTCAGGCGCATGGCGGGGTAATCATCCTTTCCTGGGACGGCCGGCTCGGCGGCCGGTGCTGCGCGGCATCCGTTCCAACGATAGCATTGTGCATCGGCCGCCGCCCGTTCAAGGGGAAAACAAAACCCCCGGCCGAGCCGGGGGCGTTCTCACGGTCACTTCTTCGTCTGCTCCGAGCTGTGCCCGGGGAAGGCAGCCGACCCCGGGTGGACGTAGGCCTTGGCGTTGTTCACCGCCGTGGCCACCTCGCCGAAGCCGGTCGCGATCAGGCGGATCTTGCCCGGATACCAGGCGATGTCACCGGCGGCGTAGACGCCCGGGATATTGGTCTCGCCCTTGGAGTTGATCACGATCTGCTTCTTGTTCTCAATCTCCAGGCCCCACTCCAGCATGTTGCCCAGCGAGGCCTTGAAGCCGGTGCCGAGGATGACGTAGTCCACGTCCAGCGTGGTCTCCTCGCCCGTCCGGTTGTCGAAGATGGTGGCCCGCTTCACCCAGTTGCCGTCACCCTCCACCCGGCGCAGCTCGTAGAAGACCTTCACGTGCACCCGGGACTCGGCCAGCTTCTTCAGCGACTCCTCGTGGGCCCGGAAGCCGTCGCGCCGGTGGATCAGCGTGACATCCTGCGCGATCGGCTCGGTCATCAGCGCGTAGTCCACCGCGGAGTCGCCGCCCCCGATCACCAGTACCCGCTTGCCCTCAAACTGGGGCAGGTTGCTGACGCTGTAGAAGACGCCCTTGCCCTCATACTGGCGCGCCGACTCGTTGGGGATGCGGTTGGGTTCGAAGGCCCCGATGCCGGCCGTGATGAGCACGGCCTTGGAGTAGTGCCGCTCTCCGGTGTGGGTGACCAGCTCGAAGGTGCCGTCCTCCAGCCTGTTCAGGTGCTCGACCCGCTGGTTGAACACGTAGGTGGCGCCTGGGTTCGCCCGGTCCGCCTGCTCCTTGCACTGCTCCACCAGCTGCTTCGCGCTGATACGCGGGAAGCCCGCCACGTCGAAGATGTCCTTCTCCGGATACAGGGCGGTGAGCTGTCCCCCCACCTCGGGCAGGGCCTCGATGACCTTCGTCTTCATGCCGCGCATGCCCGCGTAGAACACGCCGAAGAGTCCGACCGGGCCTGCTCCAATCAGGGTGATGTCGTACAACTCCTTCGTATCCGCCATGACCGCTCCCATCCCCCTATCTGCCTATCTAGGGAACCACTTAGATCCTTCCATACCGATATCCTTTGTGTCTACTCCCAAATGAGTATAACATAGGTGTACGAACTATGGGCAGATGCAGAGATTGCATCTGCCCACAATTCGTCCTAGTCAGGCTTTCTCAGGGCCGAACCCAGCCAGTCCGCCAGGCGGCGCAGGAGCGGGTGGTCCGGGCGCATTTCCTCGTCGGGCAGGTTGTGCTTGTCCACGATGAGGTAGACGGCGCCCTCGGGGGTCTCCACCACGATGAGCTGGAACTCGCTGCCGCCGATTTCGTCGAGCACCGGGGCGATCGCCGGGAAGCGGGGGTGGCTGAAGTCGAGGCTCACCTGAAGCAAGACGTAGCGGTAACCCTTGATCTCGGTCAGGTCGGACAGCCGGGTGACGGCGTCGAAGGGCGTTCCCTCGAGGGCGGCGAGGTACTCGACCACCGCCTCGGCGCGCTGGTGGTCGACCACGGCCGCCGTGGCCCCCCACTTGGAGGGGCGCTGGTCAGGGCGGAAGCGCACGTGTTCACACTCCTCTCTGCCTTCCGGTTCGTCCCTGGCCGGGCCGGTTCCTGCAGGGGTTGCCCCGCACCGCGTGGAAACCCTATGCGGTACACCGGCAGTCCAGATCATGGCAGGAAGGAAGGCGACCGACATGGAGCCGAGCGGCATGGAAGCCCTGGCGCGGACGGGCCTGGTGCCCGACGCCCCGTGTGAGCTGGCCGGGCAGGCGGCCCTGGTCACCGGCGCCTCGCGGGGGATCGGCAGGGCCATCGCCCTCGCCCTGGCGGCAGGCGGTGCGCGGGTGATGGTGGGCTACCTGCGGCAGCGGGAGAAGGCGGAGGCCGTGGTGGAGCAGATCTGCCGGGCGGGCGGCGAGGCGGAGGCGATCCAGGTCGACGTGCGGGACGCCGCCGCCTGCGAGGCGGCCGTCGCGGCCACCGTGCGGCGGTTCGGGCAGATCGACGTATTGGTGAACAACGCCGGCACGGCGCTGGAGAAGTTGCTGGTGGACACCTCCCTGGACGAGTGGGATGATCTGGTGGCCGTGCACCTGACGGGCATGTACGCGTGCACCCGCGCCGCGCTGCCCCACATGATGGCCCGCCGCTACGGCCGGGTGATCACGATCTCGTCGATCTGGGGCATCACCGGGGCGGCGGGTGAGGTGGCCTACTCGGCGGTGAAGGCCGGACAGAACGGCTTTACCCGGGCCCTGGCGCAGGAGGTGGGACCGTTCGGCATCACCGTCAACGCCGTGGCCCCCGGGGCGATCGACACCGAGATGAACCAGTTCCTGCAGGGCGACGACCTGGCCGACTGGCTGGCGCGGGTGCCGGTGCGGAGACTGGGCACGCCGGAGGAGGTGGCGAGCCTGGTCCGCTACCTGGCCGGCCCGCAGGCGGGCTTCATCACGGGACAAGTGATCTCGCCCAACGGTGGGGTTGTCGTCTGATGCCGGGCACCGCCCGGCCCTCTGCCATATTCTGTTAATTGAGCGATTGCGCAAACACAAGCCGCAGACCTCCCGTCTCTGTACGGGGAGGTCTGTACGATGATGAAGCGTTTCTACCGAGTGACGACGGCGCTGTCCCTCCTCGCCCTGCTGGAGGTGGCCGCGCCGCCTTTTGCGCAGGCCGCGCCGTTCTGGGACCTGGAGGGGCACTGGGCCCAAGCCGAGATTGCCGCCGGGGCGGCGGAGGGGTACGTGCACGGTCTGCCCGACGGAAGCTTCCGCCCGGACCTGCCGATCAGCCGGGCCGAGTTCTTCACCCTGCTCACGGGCGCGCTGGGGCTGCGGCCCCGGCCGGACCTGGTCGCGGCCTACGCACCCCGCAACTGGTGGGTGGAGCAGGGCTACGCCCAGGCGGCGGTGGCCGGCGGGCTGCTTGTGCCTGCCGAATACCAGGGCTGGATCGACTCCGGCGGCAGCATCCGGCGCCGTGAGATCGTGCTGGCCGCCGTGCGGGCCCTGGGGCGCGAGAGCCTGGTCGGGCAGAACCGCATTACGGCGACCGACGCCGACAGCTACCCCGCGTGGCTCCTGGACTGGGCCGCGGAGGCCGCAGCCGGCGGCGTGCTGAAGGGCTACGATGATGGCTCGCTGGGCCTGGAGCGCACCGCCACGCGGGCCGAGGCGCTGGTGATGGTGCAGCGCATCCGGGAGCAGCTGCTGATGAACCTCGCCCCGTCGGCCGTGCCCGCCGCGCCGGAGGCGCGGCGCCACCCCGCACCTGGCGAACCCACCTGGACCACCGTCCGCACCGCGCCCTCGAAGCCCTCCTTCTGGGATGGGTCGCACACCTACGTGCTGCACGATGAGGTGACGGCCTACGTGCTGGTTCCCGCTCCCGGCCGCGCGGCGTGGCTGAACGTGGTCGACACGCAGGGCGCCTGCCGGCTCTACCGTCTCTCCGGTGGCCGGGTGCACGAGGTGGCGGCGGGTGCGACGCCCATCGTCACCCTGGCCCTGCAGGACGACGGGCGGCTCTGGTTCAGCCAGGGAAATCAGCTCGCCCTGGCGGGGGCCGGCGGGACGCAGCGCTTCGCCCTGGCCGAGCAGGTCACCTCCGCCGGCCTGGATGAGAGCGGGGTTCTCTGGGCCGCCGGCCCGTCGCGCCTCTACCGGGTCGACCAGGGCCGCGTGGCCAGCTTCTTCCTGGCGCCGGGCGTCCTCACCCGGGTCCGGCACGTGGCCCCCGCCCCCGACGGCTCGGTGTGGCTGCTCCTGCGGGCGGCGCAGGCCGGCGGGGGGGTCGAGGCGGTGCGCGTCCGCTCCGGCAGCATCGTGCAGCGGGCGACGGTGGTCGCCGGAGAGGGCTTGCAGGCGGCCCTGCTGAGCGACCGGGGTGCCAGCCGGCTCATCTACGTGGCCGCGCCGGAACCGGCCCTGATCCGGTTTGACCTCGAGACGGGTGCGGCGGCGCGGCTCGTGGCGCCGGCGGCGGTGGGGGCGGCGGCCCGGGTGCTGCCCGCGCCGGACGGCGGTGCGCTGCTGCTGGACCGGGCGGGCCAGTTCTGGCGGGTGTCGGAGTGAGTGACGGGGCGGCCGAAGAGGGCCCGGCGGGCCCCAGGTGCCGGTCCAGAAGGCCGACGGCCGGCCTGGGGCGGGAACCGATGAGCGACAGCGCACGGCGGGTGCCAGTCACCTGGGCAGAGAGCACCGGGCAGCCGGTGACATAAGATGTTGACGGACCGATTTTCCCAGTTTCGCGGAGGTGTCGCCCGGCGTGATGATGCCCATGCCCATGGGAAGCCCGATGCGGCTTTCCGCCCAGGTGGCCGGTTCCATGTCCCGCATGCAAGGTCTGCTCCAGGCGGCCCAGCCCGAGATCCAGTCGGCCTACGCCACCCACTGGCTCGCCGCCCGTCAGGCGGCGTCGGCGCCCGGACTTCAGGAGCTGAGCCAGAACATGCTCGCGGGTCTCTACGGCACCACGGCGCTCGGCGGCCTGCTGCGTTACGCCCTCTCCGGCCGCGCCACGCCGGAGGTGGTCGGGGGGATCATCGACCAGGTTCGCCTGATCCAGCAGAGCTACGAGGGCGCACAGCAGGCGCTCCAGCGCTTCCTCGCGAATGAGGAGGTCCGGCAGATGGAGGGTGTGCAGCTGATGAGCCGCACCCTGCCCCAGCTGGACCGCTTCTACCAGCAGATGGAGCAGCCGGCTCAGGCAGTACTCAACGGCGTGGAATGGCAGCCCTCCGGCACCGTCGAGGGGTGGCCCATCGAGCGGGCGGTGATCGGCGGCAGGCCCGAGCAGCCCCCGCAGCGGTGGGAACGGCCCGGCCAGATGGACCGGACCAGCGATGCCGGCGAGCTGCCGCCGGGTGGGGAGGCGGAGCAGGTCGGATGAAAGGAGAAAGGCCCGGGACGATTTCCCGGGCTCTTCTCATGTGGGTTATTGCATAAACATGCGTTTAGCCCTTATAATTATGCGACAGCGGGGCCGCTTGATCCCCATGGGGCGGGAGAGTACAATGCCGAAGTGAGCAAAAGGTCTCCCAACCGGGGATTAAGCGGGTGCCGTGACGCCCGCATCTCGAGGAGGGTGCCGTTATATGAAAGGCTTTCTGGTGTTGGAGGACGGGACGCTCTTCGCGGGCGAAGGCTTCGGCGCGCCGGCCGTGCGGGCCGGTGAGGTGGTGTTCAACACGGGCATGACCGGGTACCAGGAGGTCGTGACCGATCCGTCTTATTACGGCCAGATTGTCGTGATGACCTACCCCCTGATCGGCAACTACGGCGTCACTGCCGGAGACGGCGAGTCCCGGCGGCCGTGGATCAGGGGTCTTGTTGTGAAGGAGCTCTGCGACCGGCCGAGCCACTGGCAGGCCGTCGGGAGCCTTTCTGACTATCTGGCGGGCCATCGCGTGCCGGTGCTGGCGGGCCTAGACACCCGGGCGCTCACGCGCCACCTGCGCAGCCACGGCACCATGCGCGGGGTCATCGCCACGCTGAAGGAGGGCGAGGTGGCCGGCCCGGAGCAGGTGGCCGCCTGGCTGGAGATGGCCCGGTCGTTCCGCCTGGACGGCGCCGTGCGCCGGGTCTCCACGGCCTCGGCCTACCGCGTCCCCGGCCACGGCCCGCGGGTGGTCGCCGTGGACTTCGGCGCCAAGGAGAACATCCTGCGCGAGCTGACGGCCCGCGGCTGCGACGTGACGGTGGTGCCCGCCTGGGCCACCGCCGAGGAGATCCTGGCCCTGCGGCCCGACGGGGTGGTGCTCACCAACGGCCCCGGCGCCCCCACCGACGTGCCGGAGGCGGTGGAGATGGTGTGCGGCCTGCTCGCACACGGCCGCCTGCCCCTCTTCGGCATCTGCCTCGGGCACCAGATCGCCGCCCTGGCCCTGGGGGCCAGCATCTACAAGCTTCCCTACGGCCACCGGGGTGCCAACCACCCCGTGAAGGAACTGGACACGGGGCGGATCCACATCACCAGCCAGAATCACGGCTATGCCGTGGCGGCGGAGAGCCTGCCGCCCGAGGTGGCCGTGACCCACGTCTCGCTCCACGACGGCACCGTCGAGGGGCTGGCGCACCGGCGCCTGCCGCTCTTCACCGTGCAGTTCCACCCCGAGGCCTGTCCCGGGCCGCAGGAGAACCGCTACCTGTTTGACCGCTTCCTGGCCCTGATGGCCCGGGCGGCGGTCTCCACCCGCTCTGCGTAAGGAGATGAAGGGGTCCGGCGAGGCCCCATCTCGAGGAGGATTTGGCTATGCCCAGGCGCCAGGACGTACAAAAGGTTCTCGTCATCGGATCGGGGCCGATCGTGATCGGGCAGGCCGCGGAGTTCGACTACGCCGGTACCCAGGCCTGCCAGGCCCTCCGGGAGGAGGGGCTCACGGTCGTGCTCATCAACTCCAACCCGGCCACCATCATGACCGACCGGCACGTGGCCGACCGGGTCTACATCGAGCCCATCACCCCGGAATTCGTCGAGCGGGTGATCGCACGTGAGCGGCCCCAGGGGCTGCTGGCCACCCTCGGCGGCCAGGTGGGCCTCAACATGGCCACCCAGCTGGCGGAGGCGGGGGTCCTCGAGCGGTACGGGGTGAAGCTGCTGGGCACCTCGCTGGCGGCGATCCGCCGGGCGGAGGACCGGGCGGAGTTCCGGGCCCTGA
>Ga0134102_1001847_pt1 | contig 16200 bp, 11 predicted proteins | sample 13_3_2metaG_FD_94447 | JGI IMG/M metagenome (GOLD analysis project Ga0134102, IMG submission 94447) | Switchgrass degrading microbial communities from high solid loading bioreactors in New Hampshire, USA - 13_49_3.3_201_A3 metaG | ecosystem: Engineered > Bioreactor > Semi-continuous > Anaerobic...
AACCAGCGGAACCGTCCCCCTGGTCGGAACCGTACCTCTTGATATTACTCAAATTACCATGTATTCTTATTCTAAATATGAATTATCAGGGAGGATGAGAAATATGCCTCATGTTGTGGTAAAGATGTACCCCGGCCGGACACAGGAGCAGAAGGAAAAAATGGCGGAAAAGATAACAGAGGCCCTTTTGGAAACGATCGGGTGCGAGGAGAAATCCATTTCCATAGCCGTGGAGGAAGTGACGCCCGAGGAGTGGAACCAGCGCGTCTACCAGCCGGAAATAATGGGAAAGGCCTACACTCTTCTGAAAAAGCCCGGATACGTGCCGAAAAACACGTAAAACAGTGGCCTGCAGATTTGTGCAATGCATATAAAACCGCGGCCTTAAGGGGCATAAAGTTTTAGCCTTTTTTTGTAGACAACCGTTGATTTCTGTGGTATCATACTTCCAGCATTGAACGGAGGAGAAAAAGATATGGCATTTGGAGGTTTGAGGAAGTTGATTGAACCAAATGCGTCCTGCCATGGAGGGGGACAGAGTTCTTTTTCTCTTTCGGGATTGGTATCCCAAAAAACAGCGTATTATAACCTTGATAAATAGTAAGACAAAGGTCTTACTATTTTTTTATAGCCGCGCCGGAAAACGCAAAAGAAAGGAAGGGCAAAAGTGCCATGAAGCTGCGCTCAAAGGATATCCTGGGCCTCGACCACCTGGAACCCGATGAAATCACCCTCATTCTGGACATGGCCCGGGACATGAAGAAAATAGTCCAAAGCAACATGAAGCGTGTCAACTACCTTCAGGGCCGGAGCGTGGTAACCCTCTTTTATGAGAACAGCACCAGGACACGGGTTTCCTTTGAGCTGGCCGCAAAGTACATGGGAGCCCACGCGGTGAATGTTTCGGTTTCCACCAGCAGCGTGGCCAAGGGAGAAAGCCTCATCGATACAGGAAAGACACTGGATGTGATGGGTACCGATATCGTCATAATGAGGCATTCCCAGCCCGGGGCGCCGCATCTTCTGGCCAGGAATATCAATGCCTCGGTGATCAACGGCGGAGACGGGATGCATGAGCACCCCACCCAGGCGCTTCTTGACATGTTCACCATGAGGGAGGCAAAAGGCGGGTTTGAAGGTCTGAAGGTGGCCATAATCGGCGACATAATGCACAGCCGGGTTGCCAGGAGCAACATGATCGGCCTTGGCAAGATGGGTGCAAAGGTATGCATCTTCGCGCCGACCACATTGATCCCGCCAGGTATTGAAAAGATGGGATGCACGATCTGCCAAAGCCTTGAAGAAGCCATTGACGGCGCGGACGTGGTGATGGGGCTTCACATACAGAAGGAGAGGCTTAAAAAGGCCCTGATACCTTCCACCGAAGAGTATGCCCGGTTCTTCGGGGTCGATGTGCGCCACCTGGCAGGGGCGAAGAAGGATGTCCTTGTGATGCATCCGGGGCCAGTCAACAGGGGAGTGGAGATGACATCCCTCCTTATCGACTCGGACCAGTCGAAGATCACCGAACAGGTGACAAACGGCGTAGCGGTGCGTATGGCGCTCCTGTATCTTTTAGCCGGGAGGGAAGAAAATTGAAGCTGCTTATAAAAAACGGAACCATAATTACAGGCGACAGGACAGAGGCAAATAAGGACATCCTTATAGAAGACGGAAAGATAAGCCGCATCGGCGAGGGCATTACGGATACGGCGGACCAGGTGATCGACGCCAATGGCCTTGCCGTGATTCCCGGGCTTGTGGACGCCCACTGCCACCTGAGGGACCCGGGCTATGAATACAAGGAGGATATCCGGACCGGGACCATGAGCGCCGCAAAGGGAGGATTCACCTCGGTCGCCTGCATGCCCAACACCAACCCGGTCATAGATAACGAGAGCATAGTCAGAACCGTTATAGCGAAGGCCCGCCGCGAGGCCGTAATAAACGTGTATCCCATCGGCGCCATAACCAAGGGACAGCAGGGAGCAGAGCTCGCCGAGATGGGAAGCATGAAGGTTGCAGGAATCGTGGCCGTATCCGATGACGGAAAGCCTGTTATGCAGGCATCGGTCATGAAAAAGGCCCTGATATATGCAGCGGGGTTCGGCCTTACCGTCATCTCCCACTGCGAGGACCTGGACCTTGCCGAGGGGGGGAGCATGAACGAGGGCGAAACATGCACCAGGCTTGGCCTTCACGGTATACCTTCCGCTGCCGAGGACGTGATGGTGGCAAGGGAGATAATCCTGTCGGAGTATACGGGCATGCCTGTCCATATAGCCCATGTTTCCACAAAAGGCGCAGTGGAACTGATCAGGCAGGCCAAGAAGAGGGGCGTTCCGGTTACCGCCGAAACCTGCCCGCACTATTTCACGTTGACAGAAAAGGCCTGCGAGGGCTATGATACAAACACCAAGATGAACCCTCCGCTCAGAACGCAGGAGGACGTGGACGCTGTGATCCAGGGGCTTTCTGACGGCGCCATAGATATTATCGCCACCGACCACGCGCCCCACCACTTCGATGAGAAGAACGTGGAGTTCGAACTTGCGGCAAACGGCATAGTAGGTTTTGAAACCGCGCTGCCCCTTGCCCTGACATACCTGGTGAAGCCGGGCATCCTGACCCTTAACCAGGTAGTATCCAAAATGTCCGCCATGCCCGCAAGAATTCTTAAGATAGACAAGGGCGATATACGTGTCGGGGCCGACGCCGACCTGGCCATTGTAAACCTGGAAGAGGAATATGTAATCAACCCGGACGAATTCCTGTCAAAGAGCAAGAATTCACCTTTCAAGGGCTTTAAGGTGTCGGGAAGGGTGAAGTACACGATATGCGGCGGGAAAATCGTGTACCAGGACAAATAAAACCAATAAGATGCTCAGGCTTTCCAATGGCAGTGAAAGAGGAGATAATAAGCAGCAAGGTGAAATAAACGGGAGGAGATCCATGAACTTTTCGGACAGGCTGGGTAAGGCCGTAAAGGAGAAGAGCAACCCATCGGTGCTGGGTCTTGACCCAAAGCTGGAATATATCCCGGAATCCATAAAGGAAAAATGCAGGCAGCAGGTCGACAATGCCTTCCAGGCCGCGGCAAGAAGCATCCTGGAATTCAACAAAAGGCTGATTGACGCCACCTGCGATATAATCCCGGCCATCAAGCCCCAGGTTGCCTATTACGAGATGTACGGCATAGAAGGCTTGTGGGCGCTGGAGGAAACCATAGCCTACGGCCGTGAAAAAGGGCTTATAGTCATCGCCGACGGCAAGCGCAACGATATCGGACCTACGGCTGAGGCCTATTCCACGGCCTTCCTGGGCAAGACCGACATCTTCGGCAAGGCCTGCCGGGCTTTCAACGCCGATGCCCTCACTGTCAACGCGTACCTGGGCGTGGACGGCATAAAGCCCTTTATCGGGGATTGCATGAATGAGAATAAGGGCATATTCGTGCTGGTGAAGACCTCCAACCCGTCATCTGGCCAGCTCCAGGACATGAGGCTGGAGGACGGGAGAAGGGTTTATGAGATGATGGCCGACCTGGTGCGGGAGTGGGGCGAATCCTTAGTCGGCGAAAACGGGTATTCCCCGGTGGGGGCAGTGGTTGGAGCCACCTACCCGGAGCAGTTGAAGGCCTTAAGGAAAAGGATGCCCAATGCCTGGATACTGGTGCCCGGTTACGGGGCCCAGGGCGGCACGGCAAAGGACGTGGCGCACGCCTTCGACAAAAACGGCCTCGGCGCCATCGTCAACGCATCCCGCAGCCTCATGTGCGCATACAGGCTTGACCGGTGGAAGGACAGGTTCAGCCACGAGGAATTCGCGGAAGCGGCAAGGGAGGAAGCCATCCGGATGCGGGACGACATACTGTCGACGCTGCAATAAACCCCCGGAAAGATCCCCTTAAAGGAACCCGCAAAAAGGGAAGTTACGGCAGCCCGTGCGATATGGGCATGGATGAGTGTGTGCGTATAGCCGGGCAGCCTGCAAATAAACAAAATCAAAGGGAAAGAGGTCAGTATGAAAGCGATATTGCTGCTTGAAAACGGTACTATATTCGAGGGCGAGGCCATCGGAGCTTCAGGCACCTCGGTGGGCGAGGTTGTTTTCAACACTTCAATGACCGGATACCAGGAAGTACTAACCGACCCGTCCTACGCGGGGCAGATAGTTGTGATGACCTACCCCCTCATCGGGAACTACGGAGTAAATGACGATGATAGTGAGTCAGGCAGACCCTGGGTCAAGGGCTTTATCGTCCGGGAACTCTGCGACGAACCCAGCAACTGGCGTTCAAAACAGACCCTCAATGACTATCTTGTAAGCCACAACATAATTGGGCTCCAGGGAATCGATACCAGGGCCCTTACCAGGATACTGCGCGAGAAGGGAACCATGAACGGTGTAATATCCACGGATCCAAATTTCAAGCCGGATGACTGGATAAACACCGTGCATCAATATACCATTGTAAAGCCTGTTGACGAGGTGACGACCAAAGAAAAGATCCATATCGATGGAACCGGCATGAGAGTGGCGTTGATGAATTACGGTGCCAAGGCGAATATAATCCGTTCCTTAATGGAGAGGAACTGCGATGTTACGATCTTCCCGGCATCAGCAACGGCGGAAGAGGTCCTGGCCATCGATCCCGATGGCATCGTGCTGTCCAATGGTCCGGGAGATCCCGTGGACTGCGACTTCCAGATCCAGGTGCTCAGGGAGCTCCTGGGAAAGAGGCCCATGTTCGGCGTCTGCCTTGGTCATCAGCTGATCGCCCTGGCCTATGGCGGGAAGACTGCCAAGCTCAGGTACGGGCACAGGGGCGGCAACCATCCGGTGAAGGATCTGCAGAAGGACAGGACATATATCACATCCCAGAACCACGGCTATGTGGTCCTGGCCGAAAGCCTCGATCCCTCGAAGGCTGTGGTCAGCCATATCAACATGAATGACGGAACGGTTGAGGGCATCCGTTACCTGGATACGCCCACATTCACGGTCCAGTTCCATCCGGAGGCTTCGCCGGGTCCGGCGGACACCCACTACCTGTTCGACAATTTTGTGAAATCCATGGAAGAGCGCAAGGGAGGATCATAAATGCCCAGAAGACAAGATGTAAAACGTGTTCTCGTTATCGGGTCGGGTCCCATTATCATAGGCCAGGCGGCGGAGTTCGACTATGCCGGCACCCAGGCATGCCGGGCCCTTCGTGAGGAAGGCGTGGAGAGCATCCTGGTCAACAGCAATCCGGCCACCATCATGACCGATACTGAAATAGCCGACACGGTATATATTGAACCACTTACGGTGGATGTTTTAAAGAACATCATCCGAAAAGAAAAGCCCGACAGCCTGCTTCCCACACTTGGCGGTCAGACAGGCCTTAACCTGGCCATGGAACTGGCGGAATCGGGTTTCCTGGAAGAGCATGGAGTGAAGCTCCTCGGCACCGCCGTCAATGCCATCAAGATGGCGGAGGACAGGGAGGAGTTCAAGAATACCATGCTCCGCATCGGCGAGCCATGCATACCCAGCAAGATTGTCTATAACCTGCAGGATGCCCTGGAGTTTGCCGAGAGCATCGGATACCCGGTCGTAGTGCGCCCGGCCTATACCCTGGGCGGGACCGGCGGCGGCATTGCCTATAACCCGGATGAATTAAGGGAGATCGGCGCCAATGGACTTCGTCTTTCCAGGGTGCACCAGGTACTTATAGAAAAATGCGTTGCGGGCTGGAAGGAGATCGAGTATGAAGTGATCCGGGATGGCAAGGGCAATGTCATCACGGTCTGCAACATGGAAAACATAGACCCGGTGGGAGTCCATACGGGTGACAGCATCGTGGTCGCACCTTCCCAGACGCTGTCCAACAAGGAATACCAGATGCTCCGGTCCGCGTCTTTGAAGATCATATCGGCGCTGGGTATCGAGGGCGGCTGCAATATCCAGTTTGCCCTGCATACCGACAGCTTTGAGTATGCCGTTATAGAGGTCAATCCCCGTGTAAGCCGTTCGTCCGCCCTGGCTTCCAAGGCAACAGGCTACCCGATAGCCAAGGTGGCAACCAAGATCGCCATCGGATACAGCCTTGACGAGATCATGAACGCCGTTACCGGAAAGACCTATGCCTGCTTTGAGCCGACGCTGGACTACGTTGTTGTGAAGATCCCCAAATGGCCTTTCGACAAATTCGTAAAAGCGAACAGGACCCTTGGAACCCAGATGAAGGCTACCGGCGAGGTCATGGCCATAGGCAATACCTTTGAGTCGGCGCTTATGAAAGCCCTGCGCTCCCTGGAACTGGGGATCAGAACGCTGGAAACGCCGCTTTGCAAGGACATGGACGATGAAACCCTGCGGGCAAGGCTTAAAAACGTGGACGACAACCGCCTGCTGGTGGTAGCCGAATGCTTAAGAAGAGGGTTCAGCCTGGATGAGATTTATGAAACCACCATGATCGATCGCTGGTTCCTGAGCAAGTTCAAAAACATAGTGGCCATGGAGGAAAAGCTGAAGACCCTTACCCTGGATACACTGACCGATGAGATGCTGCTGAAGGCCAAGAAGATGGGCTTCCCCGATGACGTAATCGCCAAATATGTCAAGGCAAGCAACGGTGATATAAAGAGTAGACGGAAAAAAGCCGGCATAAGGCCAGCATACAAGATGGTTGACACCTGTGCCGCGGAGTTCGAAGCCCAGACCCCTTACTATTACTCCACCTATGACCAGGTAACCGAATCCATACCCACAAAGAACAAGAAGGTCATCGTGCTTGGTTCGGGCCCGATCAGGATAGGGCAGGGTATCGAGTTCGACTACTGTTCTGTCCACTCGGTATGGGGCCTTAAGGAAGAGGGTTATGAAACCATCATCATAAATAATAACCCTGAAACCGTAAGCACCGACTTCGACACCTCGGACCGGCTCTATTTCGAGCCCCTTACCACCGAGGACGTGCTGGAGATCATTGAGCATGAGAACCCGGAAGGAGTCATCGCCCAGTTCGGCGGGCAGACGGCTATAAAGCTCACAAATCCCCTTGCAGACGCCGGGGTATATATCTTCGGTACCAAGGCCGAGGACGTGGATGCCGCCGAGGACAGGGAACGCTTTGACGAACTGCTCGAAAAGCTTGGCATCCCAAGGCCGAAAGGCACTACCGTATTCACCCTTAAAGAGGCGCTGGAGGCTGCCAACACTCTGGGCTATCCCGTGCTGGTCCGTCCTTCCTACGTCCTTGGCGGAAAGGGCATGGAGATCGCATACAACGATGATGACATAACCGAGTTCATGGAGATTATCTGCCGCGAGGAGCAGGAGCATCCCATCCTTGTCGACAAGTACATGATGGGCAAGGAGATCGAGGTTGACGCCATCTGCGACGGAAAGGACATACTTATCCCGGGCATCATGGAACACCTTGAGAGGGCAGGGGTCCACTCGGGCGACTCCATATCCATGTATCCGCCCCAGAGCCTGTCCTTCAAGATCAAGAACATGATCGTGGACTACACCGAAAAGCTTGCCCGGGCCCTGAACGTTGTCGGCATGGTCAATATACAGTTCGTGGTCTTCAACGACCAGGTATATGTTATAGAGGTTAACCCCAGGTCCAGCCGCACCGTGCCCTACATCAGTAAGGTGACCGGTATCCCCATGGTCAGGATGGCAACCCGGATCATGATGGGCAAAAAACTCTCCGACTTCCCGTTCGGTACCGGCCTTTACAAGGCCTCGGAGTACGTATCGGTGAAAGTTCCCGTGTTCTCCTTTGAGAAGCTCCATGACGTGGACACAAGCCTTGGCCCCGAGATGAAATCCACGGGTGAAGTCTTGGGCATTGCCAAGAATGTTCACGAGGCAACCCTTAAAGGCCTTATAGCAGCGGGCATGAAATTCCCGGAACCGGGGAGCGGGATACTGTTTACTGTGCGTGATACCGACAAGCCTGAGCTGGTGGACCTGGCCGATGGTTTTGAGCGGCTGGGGTACAAGCTGTACGCCACGGGTAAAACCGCCAATTACCTGAACAGGCATGCCATAGCAACCAACGCGGTGAGGAAGATCCATGAGGGCTCACCCAACCTTATTGACATGATGGAATCCGGCGAGATAAAGATGGTTGTAAACACTCCCACCAGGGGCAGAAACTCCGAGCGCGACGGCTTCCAGATAAGAAGAAAAGCCGTTGAACGCTCCATCCCATGCCTTACAAGCCTCGACACAGCCTTCGCGGTACTGCGTTGCCTCCAAATGGGCAAAAAGCCCGAAGAGCTTGAGATCGTGAGCTTGGATGTGTTCAAGAACCAATAAGCCCGTAAAGCATGTAAATGCACAATACCGTAATACGCTAACAGCAGGGAGGTTTCCCTGCTGTTTTTGCTTTACTAACTGTTATTGCGAACCTTTCCCCCATGTCATTGCGAGCGAGTGAAAACGAGCGCGGCAATCTCCTTCCGTTTATGTCATTGCGAGAAGTGAAGTGATGAAGCAATCTCTTTATTATAATTATCATTAGAAGGAAAGCAGAGCTTGGCAATACTTTATCATTGTGCATAACTCCTTCCCTGCCCTTATAAGTTTTCTCCAATAAATTACTTTTAGTACATACTTGTTGGTATATAGTAATTGTAAAATTTATTACAATAATATGATATAATGTCTACAAAAGTAGAATTATCTTATAGTTAAAAGCTGGTGTACGCTTTATGAGTTACAAAGCACACTTCAGAGAATCAGATAAGGCTATTCATGAGTTAAGTGATCATTTATTGGCAGTAGCTTTGCGGTGTGAGGAATATGGGTCACCTACTGGTATTGGTAAGATTGCGAAGTTAGCCGGTCTTCTTCACGATATGGGTAAGTTTAGTAATGAATTTCAAGATTATCTTAATTCAAAAATGGCAAATTCAGAACAGGACGATGATAATGAACCTTACAGTGGTAAAGTAGATCATGGGAAAATTGGTGCCCTCTACATTTATAACAAATACCATAATTCGGACAGAGTATCAGAAAGAGTATTATCAGAGATACTTGCTATGGTTATCAGCTATCATCATGGCGGTCTTAACGATTTTATAACGATGGACTGTCAAGTTCCGCTTTATAGTCGTTTAAATCCAGATTATCCAGACGAACAATACTATATGTGTGTAAATCGTTTTTTGAAAAACGTTTGCAGTGAGAAAGAAATTGAGATTCTATTTGTAGAAGCATGTAATGAGCTAAATGAAATAATGAGAAAAATAAAGAATGAGAAATTACCTGTTTCATTTAATCTTCATTTATTAATTAAACATATTTACAGCATTGTAATAGATTGTGACAGACTTGATACTTATTTATTTATGGAAGGCAAAGATGAGCCTCCTTCTCCAGATGTCAAACCTCTATGGAATAACTATATAATACAGCTTGAGAATAAAATAAGTGAGCTTTCATCAAAACAGACCAAAACAGTTCTGGAAGAAAAAATAAAGAAATTAAGGCTTTATGTATCTGAAGAATGCTATCGTTTTGCAGATCGAGAAATAGGAATCTATTTGCTAACTGTTCCAACTGGAGGCGGGAAGACTTTTTCAAGCCTTAGGTTTGCATTGAAACATGCTAAGAAGCATGATATGAAAAAGATAATATACGTACTTCCCTATACAACAATAATTGAACAAAATGCAGAGGAAGTTCGAAAAGCACTTGATTGCGGAGATGATTTACTAGAGCATCATAGTAATGTCATTCAAACAGAACATGAAAAATATAAATTATTAGTCCAGCGATGGGATTGTCCGATTATCTTTACAACCATGGTACAGTTTCTGAATACTTTCTTTGAAACCGGAACTACTTCAATTCGAAGGTTGCACCAACTAAAGAAGTCCATACTAATCTTTGACGAAATACAAACATTGCCAATTAAATGCATTTCATTGTTTAATTATACTATTAACTACCTCAATAAGATTTGCAATTGTACTGTTATTCTCTCATCTGCTACACAACCCAATTTATCAGAGGTTGACAGGCCTATCAGAATTTCTGATGTTCCAGATATGGTAAGAAATCCAGCAGAGTTGTTTAAGGAGTTTAAGAGAATGAATGTTGTTCCTCGTCTAATTGACGGAGGATATACCATGGATTTGATAGTAGACTTTGTGTATAATCTAAAGGCACAATATAAAAGTATTTTGGTAATTCTAAATACAAAGAAAACCGCAGAGAAGTTATATAAAGATATTTCAGAACGTAATATTGAAGGTGTAAATCTCTACTATCTTAGCACTAATCTATGCCCCGCACATAGAAAGAATATCATAGAAAAAATCAAAAAAAAGCTTGAGTGCAAGGAACATATAATATGCATTAGTACGCAATTGATTGAAGCAGGTGTTGATATAAGTTTTGAAGTTGTCATAAGAAGTCTGGCTGGTCTTGATTCTATTGCTCAGGCATCAGGCAGAGGCAACAGACACGGCGAAGGAAAGATTAAAGAAACTTACGTAATTAATGTTCGTGATGAAGTGCTAAAGAATCTAAAGGAAATTGAATTAGGACAGAAGCATACCCGCCTGCTTCTCTATGACTTTATGAATTCCTCAGAGAAGTATAATAATGATTTGTTATCACCTGCTGCGATTCTTCAGTACTATAAATACTACTATTCAGATTCAGAGATCAGCGAGCAAATGGATTATTACTCCGAGAGGATAGACGAAAATCTGTATCACATTTTAGCAGGTAAAGAGCAAAAGCGTTTAGCTTATGAGGATATGACAGGTAAGCAGTATCCATTTCAGCTTCTTCATATGTTCAGGACTGCCGCAGATAACTTTAAAGTTATCGAAGATAAAACGAAGACGGTGTTAGTGCCTTACGGTGAAGGCGAACAAATAATAGCTGATTTGTTGGGAGGTAAGACACTCTCAGAGAAGTATAGATGCCTTAATAAATTGCAGCAGTATGCTGTAAACATCTTTGAGTATCAATACAGGGCATTGGATGAAAAAGGAGCTTTTGTAAAATCACCTATAGATGGGATATTGATACTGAAAGATGGTTTTTATCATGAAAACTTGGGCATTGTTGAAGAAAACATAATGGACTTACTTATAAAATGAATAGCCGCCTGTCTTTCCATAAGGCCATACAAGCGGCAATTCAGAATATCCATGTTAAAATTTCAATCCACATCCTGAGATGACATTTTAATTATAACATAATAGACATAGCTTTATCCACTTGACAATAATAACCATATAGGTTATTATTAGAGCGGAATATTCATATTAAAGAAAGGAGAGAAATATGAGGAATGAAATAACATACAAGGTTTATGGACGATACGCATTGTTCACAGATCCGGTGACTAAAATCGGAGCAGAAAAGATGAGTCTAACTTTGCCTACCTATCAGGCTCTTAAGGGAATAACAGAATCTATTTATTTCAAGCCTACAATATCCTGGGTAATTGACAGCGTTCGCATTATGAAACCGATAAAAACTGAATCAAAAGCAGTACGTACCTTAAATTTAGGGGGAGGCAACGATTTATCCTATTATACTTACTTAAGCGATGTTGAGTATCATGTAAAGGCACATTTTGAATTCAACCTGAATAGACCTGACCTTGCTGATGATCGAAATGAACATAAGCATTACTGCATAGCAAAAAGAAGTATTGAACGAGGGGGAAGACGTGATATTTTCTTAGGGTCGAGAGAATGCCAGGCTTATGTTGAACCATGTGAGTTCGATGCAGAAGAAGGCTATTACGACAGCATGGGTGAAATGGAATTTGGTCTTCAGTATCATTCTATTGTTTATCCCGATGAACAGAATAGTAGTGAGATGACGGTTAAATTCTGGTATCCCAAAATGGTCAATGGTGTTATAAACTTCTGCAGACCGGAAGAATGCCCAAAAGAAAGGGTTATCTCGAAAATGATACCTAAGAAATTTACGAAAGGGATTAACTTTGCTTTAGTTGATGACTCGGACCTGCTTGAGGAGATTCCTGTGAAAAGGGGGAATAATACTTGAGTTGGCTTGTCATGTTGAATGATACATATAATAATACATTTGGTAGAGGTGCGAACGGTCCTTTACCCATTGCACATACAACGCAGAATGCTGATATTGAGGTCATTGTGGACATTAATGGGGATTATGTCAGCAGTCGAGTGATAGAAGGAGATAAGGAAACACGTATTCCTTGTTCTGAGTCATCTGCCAGCCGTTCAGGGAAAAATCCAGTTTCTCACCCGCTGCATGACAAGCTCCAGTATGTTGCAGGTGATTATTCTTTATTTGGTGGCAGTAAGGGTTCTGAATTTCATAAGCAGTATATGATTAGTCTGGGTGAATGGTGCAATTCCAATTATTCTAACAAAAAGGTTTGTGCCGTCTATAACTATTTAAAGAAAGGCTGCCTTATTCAAGATTTGGTAAATGAAGGTATTCTCATATGTGACGAAAACAACAAGTTGATAGAAAAGTGGACCGGCAGTAAAGATGATAAACCTCAAATATTTAAAACTTTGGCAGGAGCGCAAAACCAAAGCGATGCTTTTGTCAGGTTCGGAGTCATGGGATTTGATAACATCATCAATCTATGGGATGATCCAAAAGTGTGTCAAGACTATATAGATTTTTATCTAAGCAAACAAAAGGAAAAACAATTATGTTACGTAACGGGGGAAATAGTGCCATGCTCCAATAATCACCCTAAAAGAATAAGGCATGCAGCAGACCAGGCAAAGCTTATATCAGCCAACGATGAATCTGGATATAAATACAGAGGGCGTTTCAAGACATCAGAAGAAGCTGTGCAAATAAGTTATGAAATATCGCAAAAGGCACACAATGCTCTAAAATGGTTGATTACAAAGCAAGGAAAGAATTTTGGCGATAAAGTATTCTTGTTATGGGGAACAAAAGATCAAAAAATGCCCATCATAACAGGTGATACTTTTGATGAGGCTATTCTATACGAAGATGAAGATGATATATATGAGGAGCCTGTTTATACAAAGGAAGAAATAGCGCGTAGGTTTAATATGGCTATATCTGGGTACAAGGCAAGCATTGACAGTCATACCGATTTAGCACTTATTGGGCTGGATTCTGCTACTCCAGGAAGGTTATCCATAACATTTTATCGCGAGTTTCATGGAACACAAGGGAATGAGTTATTTGACAATATCAAAGCGTGGCATGAAGAATGCTCCTGGATTCACACATACAAGAAACATGATAATAAGCAAATAGAATTCATAGGCGCCCCCGCTCTTGAGGAGATCGCAAAGTCTGCATATGGAACTGAACAGAATAAAGTAATAAAGGCCGATAGCAAGCTAGTTGGTGCTACTGTGGAGAGACTTTTGCCGTGTATTGTTGATAAGGCACGTATCCCCAACGACATTGTGCATGCATTGGTAAGAAAAGCAATCTGCCCGCAGAATTATAAAGAATCTTATAACTGGCATAAAGTTGTGAGCATAACATGCTCAATATATAAAAGGCACAGACTTGAAAGATCTAATTATAAGGAGGTATGGGATGTGAATGTTGACAATGATAGCGTAGATATTGTTTACAACTGTGGACGACTATTGGCTGTTGCTGATGAAATTGAACGGTATGCATTATGGCTGCAGGATGAGAAGAGGGAAACAAATGCAATCAGGTTCTTTACGAAATTTGCAGTTGAACCATGCAAGACTTGGAGAATAATCAATGACAAGCTTATTCCTTACATAAGGCGTTTAGGCGACAAAGCATCATTATACTATAAGATTAAAGAAGAAATTTCTTCAAAAATTCCACCAGATAAATTTGCTGAGCTAAAAAATCTGGATGGGAGAATGGTCTTAGGGTTTGATGCCCAGAAAAACGAATTTAAAAAATTAAGATCAGGAGGAGTTAAAAAATGAGTATATTGCAGAATAAGATTGATTTTGTTGCTATTGTATCAGTTAAAAACGCAAACCCAAATGGTGATCCTCTGAACGGTAACGTACCCAGGACAACCTATACTGGTATGGGTGAAATATCTGATGTATGCATCAAGAGAAAGATAAGAAACCGCCTGCTTGATATGGGGGAGCAAATATTTGTCCAATCCGATGATAAGAATGTCGATGGCCATCAGTCATTACGTGAACGTGCTATGGCAAATGAACTGCTTGCAAAAGCTGAAAAAGAGAAAAACAAGGATGAGTATAAGAGAATAGCTTGCGAAAGCTGGATAGATGTTCGAAGTTTTGGACAAGTATTTGCATTTAAAGGTAAAAAGGATGAAAGTGGAGATGGTGTATCTGTCGGCATCAGAGGTCCTGTTTCGATTCATCCTGCTTTTAGCATTGATCCTATTGATATTACCAGCATTCAGATTACAAAAAGCGTTAATAATGAACCTAACGAAAGCTCAAAAAAATCCTCAGATACGATGGGGATGAAACATCGGGTCGACTTTGGTTTATATGTTATAAAGGGTAGCATAAATGTACAGCTTGCAGAACTTACAGGTTTTACAGAGGATGATGCGGAGAAGATCAAAGAAGCAATACGTACGTTATTTGTAAATGATTCTAGTTCAGCACGTCCCGAAGGTAGTATGGAGGTAGTAAAGCTATATTGGTTTAAACATAATAATAAACTCGGTCAATACTCTTCGGCCAAAGTTCATAGTTCTGTTGTAATAACAAAAAAACAAGACGTGGAAACACCTTCATCTATTGATGATTATGTAATAACACTTAATCATTTAGATGACCTTTATGTCGAAGAATATGAAGGCCTTTAATGAAGACGAATACTTAAACTTAGCAGGAATACAGCATTATGCTTTTTGTCCAAGACAGTGGGCGTTAATACATATTGAAAAGCAATGGCAGGATAATCTAAGGACTGTTGAAGGCGAGTTGCTTCACAAAACTGCTCACGATGGACAAGCCTTTGAAAAAAGAGGGGACATATTAATTTCACGGGGTATGCCTGTATTTTCCACATCCTTGGGTATAAACGGTGTCTGCGATGTGGTGGAGTTTCATAAAGACATTACCGGAGTTGAGCTATTTGGGAGAGAAGGAAGATACTTGCCATACCCCGTTGAATACAAGCGAGGAAAGCCAAAAGATTCTGATATTGATATACTTCAATTGACTGCTCAGGCAATGTGTATTGAGGAAATGTTATGTTTCAATGTGAAAACGGGCTACCTTTATTACGGCGAAATCAGGCACAGACAAGAAGTATCCATTACTTCAGAATACAGAAATAAAGTAAGAGCAGTAGTTGAAGAAATGCATATGTATTATAACCGGCAGTACACACCAAAAGTCAAGCTGACAAAGAAATGCAACCTCTGCTCATTGAAAGATCTGTGTATTCCCTCACTCGGTCGGGTGCGCTCCGTTGATAACTATATTAAAAATATGATAGAAGAGGACTGTCATTGAAGAAACTATTAAACACACTCTATGTTACTTCGCCATATAAATATCTTTCCCTGGATGGAGAAAATATTGTTGTGATTGAAGGAGAAACGGAAATTGGGAGAATACCATTGCATAACATTCAGGGGATAGTCACTTTTGGTTTCATGGGAGCTAGTCCAGCTCTTATGGGTGCCTGTGCTAAAAGGAATATCTCTTTATGTTTTTTATCTTCAAATGGCCGATTTTTAGCTCGTATTGTGGGACCTGAAATAGGAAATGTTATATTGAGAAGAGCACAGTACAGAATTGCCGATGACGAAAACAAGTGTACTGATATCGCCAAAAACATGATTACAGGTAAGATTTTTAACTCGAGATGGATCATTGAAAGGGCAATTCGGGATCACTCACTACGACTGGATGTTGATAAACTTAAGAGAAAGTCCGCATTTCTTTATGATGCTTTATCGAGAGTTAAACAGTGTACAGATACTCAACAGCTCAGGGGAATCGAGGGAGAAGCATCAAGTGTTTATTTTTCTGTTTTTGATGATTTAATACTTCAGCAAAAAGAGGACTTTTACTTTAAAACCAGGAATAAACGCCCCCCTTTAGACAACCTGAATGCCTTACTTTCTTTTACATATACATTACTGGCGAATGAATGTGCATCAGCATTACAAGCCGTCGGGCTGGATCCGTATGTAGGTTTTCTACATAAGGACAGACCAGGGAGAATATCCTTGGCTTTGGA
>Ga0134102_1001850_pt1 | contig 16186 bp, 12 predicted proteins | sample 13_3_2metaG_FD_94447 | JGI IMG/M metagenome (GOLD analysis project Ga0134102, IMG submission 94447) | Switchgrass degrading microbial communities from high solid loading bioreactors in New Hampshire, USA - 13_49_3.3_201_A3 metaG | ecosystem: Engineered > Bioreactor > Semi-continuous > Anaerobic...
CGGGGTCTGCGTCATCGGGGCCTGCATCGCCGGGCTCCCCGTGCCCGGAGCCTGCGTCGTCGGGTTCTGCGTTGTCGGCCTCGTCAGCGTGGGCGGCTGGGGGTTGGCCCCGGCGCCCGCCGACGTGGCCCGCTGTGCGATGCCCACCAGGTCGGTCATGAACTCCGTGACCGGGCGCCCGGACCGCACGGCCGCGGTGATCTCGGCGAGCCGCCGCCTGTCGGCCTCGGTGTTCACCACCCGGATCTCGGCCACCCGGGGGCAGGCGGTGCGGATGCGCTGCACGACGGCAGCCGTGGTGGTCCCCCTGCCCGCCGCGGTCTGCCGGCGGATGGCCCGCGCGATGCCGTTGCCCGTCGCCCGCCCGGCCCCGTCAACCGTACCGGCACGGGTGGTCGCCTGGCCCGCACCTGTGGTCGTGCCCCCACCAGGGCGTGCAGCCGTGCCCGGGCGGACGCCGGTGGCGGTGCCACCCGCGGTCCCTGTGCCGGCGGCGTTGCCAGTCTGGGCGAGGGTTCCCTCCGCGCCGGCGATGTGGCCGTCTCCGTCGGTGTCAACGCCCGGCCGGCCGGTGAGGCCCGTGTCACCCACCGTGGTGCCGGCCTTGCTGGGAACGGTGTCCATCGTTCCGGCGGTTCCCGTGCCGGTGGCGTCCGGGGCGGCGGTGTTCCCCGCCGCGATGGCGTTCGACCGGACCCGTTCGGTCACGCCCGCCTGGTTGGCAGCAGGGGGGGTGACCGCGGCGCCCGCCGCCTGATCCGGCAGGGCCACCAGCGCCACGTTGCCGATGATGAGGCCGTTGGCGGCGCTGGCGTTGCGGCCGGCGGCGCCGATGCCCCAGAAGCCGCCCATGTTCACCGGGTTGCCCAGGGCCGCGGCGCACTGGTCATCGTCACCTGTGGTGGTGAAGACGTTGCTCTGGTTCACGCGGTTTCCGTTCTGCGGCTGGGCGGTGCACCCGGCGACCAGCAATGCGGCCGCCGTCGCCAGACCGACCCACTGTAGCGGTATGCGCTTCACGGCCGATCTCCCTTTCCTACAGGACTTGCGCGGCGGCGTGCGCGGGCACGCCCGCCGGCTTGACCTGCGGATAGGTTGACCGGAATCGGCGAATGCTATGCCTCCTCGATGTGCGCGTGGGCGCGCGGCATCCGGCCGAAGAGCACGAGACGCCGGATGGCGACCAGCACCTCGCCCGCGCTGGCGAGCAGCAGCACCACCAGCCACTGCCAGAGCGTGAGCGGCGCCGTACCGAAGACCGCGGCCAGCGGCGGCCAGTAGACCGCCAGCAGCAGGGCGGTGAGCGAGGAGGCGACCGCCGCGACCAGCCAGGGATTGTGCGAAAGCGGGGTCTCCCAGATGGCCCGGTGCTCGGACCGGCAGTCGAACACATGGATCAGCTGGGCGCAGACCAGCGTGGCCAGCGCCATTGTGCGGGCGGGGCCGAGGACGGCCGGATCGTCGTACGGGGCGACCCCGGGCGTGCCGGGGATGGTGAAGAAGGCGATCAGGAAGGCCGTCAGCGTGCCGAGCCCGATCAGCACGCCGCGCCCCAGGATCTTGATGCCGAGCCGGCGGGCGAACACGCCCTCGTCGGGGCTGCGCGGCGGCCGGCGCATCACGTCCGGATCGGTGGGCTCCACGCCCAGGGCCATCGCCGGCAGGCCGTCAGTGACGAGGTTGACGAAGAGGATCTGGATCGGCAGGAGCGGCAGCGGCATCCGCATGATGGCCGCCAGGAACATGGTGAGCACCTCGCCGGTGTTGCAGGAGAGCAGGTAGCGGATGAACTTGCGGATGTTGTCGTAGATGCCCCGGCCCTCCTCCACCGCGGCGACGATGGTGGCGTAGTTGTCGTCGGCCAGGATCATGGCCGACGCCTCCTTGGTGACGTCGGTACCCGTCCGGCCCATGGCGATGCCGATGTCGGCCTCCTTCACCGCAGGGGCGTCGTTCACGCCGTCGCCCGTCATCGCCACCACCTCGCCCAGCGCCTTCAGGGCCCGGACGATCTGCAGCTTGTGCTGCGGCGAGACTCGGGCGAACACCCTGCACTCCTGCACGGCGTCCATCAGCTGCGACCCGGTGAGCTGGTCGAGCTCCTGGCCGGTCATCGCCCGGTCCCCGGGCCCCGCGATGCCCAGCTCCCGGGCCACGGCCAGGGCGGTGGCCGGGTGGTCGCCGGTGATCATCACGGTCCGGATGCCGGCCCGGTTCGCCGCCGCGACGGCCTTCTTCACCTCGGGGCGCGGCGGGTCGATCATCCCGAACAGGCCGAGGAAGACCAGATCCCGCTCCAGCACCGCCGCCGCCTCGTCGGTGTCGAGGTCGGCCAGGGCCTCCGGCGACAGGCCCTCCTGCTCCCCCGGGCCGGCCGGCCCTTCCGGCCGTGTCGCCGAAGCCGCACGGCCAGCCTGGCCATTCCGCCCCGCCGGTCCTCCGCCGGGCCAGGGCCGGAACGCCACCGCCAGCACCCGCAGGGCATCGCCCGCCATGCGCAGGTTCTCGGCGAGGATGGCCTCCCGGTCGGCGTCGGTCAGGGGGACGATGCGCCCGTCCCGCAGGAGGTGCGTCGAGAGCTCGAGGATCACGTCCGGGGCGCCCTTCACGTGCACGGCGTGACCGCCGCCGTCCGCCCCGGTGAGCACGCTCATGCGCCGCCGCTCCGACTCGAAGGGGACCTCCACCACGCGGGGGTAGCGCTCCTGCAGGGCGGGGAGGCGGTAGCCGCCCTTCTGCGCCGCCACCACCAGGGCGCCCTCCGTCGGGTCGCCCTGAATCGCGTATTCGCCCCGGCCGGGGGCCGCGGCCCCCAGGGCGCCCGCCCGCGCCTTGCGCCGCCCGCCGCGGCGGTCGCGCCCTGCCGGAATCAGCCGGGCGTTGCTGCAGAGGGCTGCCGACTTCAGCGCCTGGGCCAGGTCGGGGTCCTCCTGCGGGTTCACCGGCCGGTCGTCCAGCAGGAACTCGCCCGCCGGCCGGTAGCCGTCGCCGGTGACGGTGTAGCGCCGGCCGGCCACCCACGCGGTCCGCACCATCATCTCGTTCTTGGTGAGGGTCCCGGTCTTGTCGGAGCAGATCACCGTCGCGCAGCCCAGGGTCTCGACGGCCTGGAGCTTTCGCACGATGGCGCTCCGCCGGATCATCCGCTGCACGCCCAGGGCGAGGGAGACGGTGACGATGGCCGGCAGCCCCTCGGGGATGGCGGCGACCGCGAGCGAGACGCCCGCCAGGAAAAGCTGCGAGAGCCCGGAGCGAGTGAGCGCGTCCTCCCGCAGGAGGCCGGCCAGCACCACGACGGCGCAGACGGCCAGGCAGCCCGCCACCAGCCACTTGCCCAGCTGGGCGAGCCGCCGCTGCAGCGGGGTCTCCTCTTCCGCAACTTCCTGGATCAGGCCGGCGATGCGGCCCATCTCCGTCTCCATCCCGGTGGCCACCACCAGGGCGGCCCCCCGGCCCCGGGTGACGGTGGTTCCCATATAGAGCATGTTGCGCCGGTCGCCCAGGGGGACGTCCTCCCCGCCCACCCAGGCGGCAGACTTGCGCACCGGCAGCGATTCCCCGGTGAGCGCCGCCTCCTCCACCTCCAGGCCGCTTCCCTCCACCAGGCGGGCGTCGGCCGGAACGCGGTCGCCGGCCTCCACCAGCAGTAGGTCGCCGGGGACCAGGTCCCGGGCGGCCACGGTCAGCTCCTGGCCCCCCCGCCGGACCCGCGCCGTGGGCGCGGTCAGGTCCTTCAGCGCCTCCAGCGACCGCTCGGCCCGGTACTCCTGCACGAAGCCGAGCAGGGCGTTGAGCACGACGATCACGACGATGGTGATGGCGTCCGCCGTCTCCCCCATGCCGTAGGAGATGGCGGTGGCCACCAGGAGCACGATCACCATCAGGTCCTGGAACTGCGCCAGCAGGATGCGCCACCACGGAACCGGGGGCGCCCCCTCCAGCAGGTTGGGGCCGAACTCCTGAAGCCGCTTCCGGCACTCCTCCGGGGAGAGGCCGGCGGCCACGTCGCTTCCCAGGGCGGCGGAGACCTCGTCCGCCCCCATCCGGTGCCACGGTTTCGACATGCAGGCTTCACCTCTGTCCAACCGTACGCACGAAGGCGGAGGGGTAGACCGGGGAAGCGGTGGACAATCCCGCCGCGCCCGGCGCCGGGGCCGAAGCAGAGGAAAGGGCCGTCCCCTGCAGCGTGTGCTGCTCGGGGAACGGCCTCGGCAACCGGCAGGTCCGTGGTGAAACAGCCGTATCGTCCCCCCGCCGCGCCCCGGGGGGCAAACTCGATCCGCATCACGGGACCGGCGCTCGCACTCCGCCCCGCCGATCGTGTCGCCGTCGTTCAGCACGGGACCGTTGAGGCAGAGATACTGTGCGGGGTCGAAGACCCGGCCGGCCCCCTGCCCCAGCGCCGGGCTCCCGCCCGCAGTTCAGTCCGCCGCGCCCTCGTCCGCAGCGGGGGTCGTGAGGCGCCGAAAAACCTCCGCCACGGGCACGATGTCGTCAATCTCCCCTACCCGCCCCCCGCAGAAGATGAGGCCGCTCTCCAACCGCCCCTGCTGGGCGTTCACCAGGGCGTTCCAGATGCAGTGGGAGCGCCCCTCGTCCCGGTGCAGGCAGTGCTTGAGGCAGTTGGTACAGCTGTACGTTCCCCCGTTCTCCCGGGTGCGGGGCAGCGCCTCGAAGGGGATGTGCGGCACGATGGCCCGGCTCTTGTACCCCGTCGGGCTCCAGTCCGTCACCTGGGAGCCCGTGAGGGCCAGCCACTTCGCCTTCATCGCGGGCGAGGCGGCCGACTCCTCGGTCATGGCGAAGCGGATGCCCATCTGCACCCCGTCGGCGCCCATGGCCAGGGCCCGGAGCACGTCCTGCCGGGTGAGCAGCCCGCCCGCGGCGATGATGGGCCCGGTGAAGCCGGCCTCCCGCAGGGCGGCGCACACCGGGGGGAACAGCTCCCAGGTGGAGATCTCCGGGTCGTCGGGCCCCAGGTGGCCGCCCGCCTGGCCGCTCTCCACCACGATGCCGGTGATGCCCGGCGTGCGGGCGGCGATGCGGGCCGCCTTCACCGAGGAGATGATGCAGAAGGCCGAGATGCCGGCATCGTGCAGCTTCTTGAAGGGGCCGCGTGCGAAGCCGGCGCCAATGGCCATGTAGTCCACCCGCTCCTCGATGCAGACCTCCAGCAGCCGGTCGAAGAGATAGCCGGCGTACATCAGGTTCACGCCCACCACGCCGTCGGTGAGCGCCCTCGCCGCCCGGATCTCCCGGCGCAACTCCCCAGGCGGGATCCCCATCCCGCCGATGGTGCCCACGCCGCCGCAGCTGGCCACCGCGGCCGCGAGCCGGTGCAGGGCGATGCGCACCGACATCCCGCCCTGCACGATGCAGTACCGGGCCACCTTGTTGCCCACGCGCAACGGGGGTAGGGTCATGGCGACAGCTCCTTATGTGCACGTATTAGTAGTTGGTCACAGTCTACCCCGCCGTGCGCGGTTCAGCCTCTCCCCAGAGGTCCATCTTGCGGTCTGCCTGTGGGCAGATGGCCCGGCCGACCATGGCAGGAACTGGGCTCCCGTGGTATCCTGTAAGTAGAGAGACGAACATGACGAAGGAGCCCGTACATGGCCTTTGACAGCATCGTGATGGCCGCCGTCGTGGCCGAACTCAGGGAGCGGCTGCAGGGCGGCCGGATTACCAAGATATACCAGCCAGAACCAGACGAACTGGCTCTCCTGTGCTACGCAGGCGGCGAGAACTACCGCCTCCTCCTCTCCGCTCACCCCCGCTGCGCACGGATTCATCTCACCCGCATCGAGAAACGCAACCCGCCCACACCGCCCACGTTCTGCATGCTGATGCGGAAGTACGCGGAGGGCGGGCGAATCGTCCAGATCGCACAGGCCGGGCGCGACCGCATCTGCCGCATCACCATCGGCACCCTCGACGAGCTGGGCAACCCCACGACCTACACCCTGGTGGCCGAGGTGATGGGAAAGCACTCCAACATCGTGCTGGTGAACGCCCAGGGGCGCATCGTGGACGCCATCCGCCGGGTCACCGAAGAGGTAAACCGGTACCGGGAGCTGCTGCCGGGGCTGCCCTACGTGCCCCCGCCGCCCACGGGCAAGCTGGACCCGGCCCTCGTCACGGCGGCGGACCTGCCGCCTGACCCGGCGACCCCCGCCTGGCAGGCGCTCCTGGATCGGGTGGACGGCCTCAGCCCCCTCATCGCCCGCGAGGCGGTGTTCCGGGCCGGGGCGCCGGCCGACGCGCCGCTGGGTACGGTGGACCCAGAGGCCCTGGCGGAGGCCGTGCGCGGGCTCGCCGGATTCTGGGGCAGCAGCGACGGCCCAGCCGAGGCTCCAACCCCCGGCGGCTCACCCCGCGGGGTCGCCCTCATCGGGGACGGGGCCCCGGGCCGGACAGGCCAAGGCGGCTTCTCCCCCCGCCTCCTCTACACCCCCGACGGGCAACTGAAGGAGTTCCACGTGCTAGACCTCCGCCACTGGCCCGGCCGGGCCGAGACCGGCTTCGACTCGGTCTCCGACTGCCTCGACGCCTACTTCGGGCAGCGGGCCGATGAGGAGCGCTTCCGGTCCCTGCGCGGCAGCCTGGCCAGACTGCTGCGGGACGAGATCGCCCGGGTGCGCAAGAAGCTCCGGGCGCAGGAGGAGTCGCTGGCCACAGCCGAGTCCGCCGAGACCTTTCGCATTCAAGGTGAGCTGATAACGGCCAACCTGTGGCAGATCACGAGGGGACTCTCCGAGATCCGCGTGCCAAATTACTACGACCCCTCCGGCGGCGAGATCGTCATCCCGCTGGACCCCGCCCTCAGCCCCGCCGAGAACGCCCAGGCTTATTACCGCCGGTACCAGAAGGCCCGCAGCGGCCTGGCCTCCATCCGGGAGCAACTGGAGAAGAGTTCCGCCGAACTCGCCTACCTCGAGCAGGTCGAACTGGCCCTGGAGCAGGCAGAATCGCTGCCCGACCTGGAGGAGATCCGGCGGGAGCTGACCGCCGAGGGATACCTGAAGGAGCGCGCCGCCGGGCGTGAACCCGGGCAGGGCCGGGGCCGCCGGCCGGGGGACGGCAGGGAACAGCGGGCGCAGCCGCCGCTCACGCTCCGGTCCTCGGACGGGCTGGAGATCTGGGTCGGCCGCAACAACCGGCAGAACGACTACCTCACGCTGAGGCTTGCCGCCCCCAACGACCTGTGGTTCCATACCAAAGATATCCCGGGCTCCCATGTGATCCTGCGAGTACCGCCAGGAAAGCAGGTGCCAGAGCGCTCGATCCACGAGGCGGCCGCGCTGGCCGCGTACCACTCCAAGGCCCGACACTCGTCAGCTGTGCCGGTGGACTACACCGCCCGCAAGCACGTGCGTAAACCGAACGGAGCCCGACCGGGGATGGTCATATATGACAACCACCGCACACTCTGGGTGACGCCGGATCCGGACCTGTTCCCCATCCTGAGGCGGGGGTGGTCAGATGGCGGAGAGGGAACTCGACCGTGTGGTGCGGACGGTTGCGACGGCGATGGCCGTCCAGCTGGGCGTGCCGGAGGTACGGCCCGGAAAACATGAAGTCTGGTTGACCTTCGTACGTCGGAATGGAATCACCGAAGAGCGTGTGATGCCGGGGCATCGGGTGATGGTGACGGCCCAGACCGGACCCGAACTGCTGAACGCCGTGGCCCGCGCCGTGGTGCTGGCGACGTTCGGCGCCGAGATCCAGGTGGTGCGCGACCTCCCCAACCTGAGCGTCCGCCTGCCGGACCGCAGGGAAGTGGTGCACCTGCCGGGCGCACCGCCCCCCGAGAACCCGGACCAGATCTGGCTCAAAGTGACGGTACGGCGGTATGAACCGGGGCTGCTCGCGCGGCTCTTCGGAGAGCGCGTTGAGAATGTCTAGACTAAACGCAGGGAGGCGCACGTATGTCGTCTACGGTGTACCTGAATGGGGAGTTCGTTCCGTATGAGAAGGCGCTGGTCCCGGTGGAAGAGCGAGCCTTTCTCTTCGCCGACGGCATCTACGAGGTCGTCCGGGTGTACGGCGGCCGGCCCTTCGACCTGGAGCCCCACATGGCCCGGCTTGTGCGGAGCGCACGGGAACTGCGCCTCCCGGAGCCCGACTGCGAGGGGCTGACCCGGGTGACCCGGGAGCTGATCGAGCGGAACCAGATCCAAGAGGGCACGGTGTACTACCAGATCACCCGCGGCTTCCACGGCCCCCGGGCCCACGCCTTCCCGACGGGAAACGGTGCGCCGACGGTGCTGGTGCTCACCCATCCGCTCGCACCCGAAAAGCTGGCCGAGCACGAGCGGCAGCTGCGGGAGGGCGTGGCGGCCATCACCGTGCCCGAGCAGCGCTGGGCCCGGTGCGACATCAAGAGCGTCTCCCTCCTGCCCAACGTGCTGGCCAAGCAGCAGGCCGTCGAGCGGGGCGCGTACGAGGCCCTCTTCGTGCGGGACGGCTTCGTCATCGAGGGCAGCAGCAGCAACGTTTTCGCGGTGCTCGACGGCGAGATCGTCACCTATCCGGCTTGCAATTACATCCTGAACGGCATCACCCGGCAGCGGGTGATCCGCACCGCCCGGGAGCTGGGGTACACCGTGCGGGAGGAGGGCATCCCCCTCGCGGCGCTCAGCCGGTGCCAGGAGCTGTTCCTCACCGCCACGGTGACCGAGGTCATGGCCGTGACCCGGGTGGACGGCCAGGCCATCGGGGACGGCTCGGTGGGGCCCGTCGTCCGGGCCCTGCAGCAGGCGTTCCGGGAAGCGGTGCAGGCGCTGTAGAATCGTTCTGGCGAAAAGCACTCCCCGTCAGATGAGCCACGCCCCGCATGGGCGTGGCTCTCGTATTTCCAGCGGCCGTACGTAACGCGCTCCGTGCGACCGCGGCTGCCCAATCCGGCTGCACGTACCCGGTGACGGTGGCATGAAAACGCACCCACGCACGTAGATGAAGCACGATTGCGCAGGTCACGCCGCCGAACCACCGTTACCGCCTTAACCGTCAGATATGCAAGAACAGCGCAAACCGGCGCCCGCAGGTCCAGGCGCCAGGGTGAGCAAGGAGGCGATGGAATGGGTCTGTTGGACGGTTTGATGGGCAACGCTTCCGAGGTGAACCCGGCCGAAGCGCAACAGGAGTTCAGCGTAATCCTGGCCCCGGGCGAGGTGGTCGAGAAGGCGTACCGCCTGATTCGGGACATGTTCCTGTTCACGAACCGGCGGCTCATCCTGGTCGACAAGCAGGGGCTCACGGGTCGGAAGATCGAGTACCACTCCATCCCTTATCGCGCGATCACCCACTTCGCCGTCGAGACGGCCGGCCACTTCGACCTGGACGCCGAGCTGAAGCTCTGGATCACCGGGACCCCCGAACCGATCGAGAAGCAGTTCAACCGGAACCTGAACATCTACGAGCTCCAGCGGGTGCTGGCCCAGTACGTCCTGCGCTGACGCCCCCCGTGCGGGCCACTCGATCATGCTCGCCTTCCGCCGGCACACATGGTGCGAGCCACCCGCCGTACACGCCCGGCACCGGCGCACCCGGTGTCGGCCACCCGTCCGGCTCATCTTCCTCTGACGTCGCCCGGGCGGCCGGAGGGGTCCATCCGGGTGCCGATTCGCCCCCGCCTCAACCGTTCCCGACGGCCAGCGCCGACCGCAGCCAGGCGGGCAGCTGCGGCAGCACCCGGTCCAGCCCCGGCGCCTCGCCGCGGCGGCGCGCCTCCCACCACGGGCGCAGAGCGGTCACGAAGGTTCGAATCGCTGTGACGCCGGCCGCCGCCTGCGACCCGGCGAAGGCCGCTGCGTCGTCCGCTCGGCCGAGGTACTCCAGGTAGAAGCAGGTGGACGCCCGGATCAGGGTCCCGCCCCAGCGCCCCGTGGGATCGCAGTAGTACCGGGCAAACCGGCCCTCCGGGGGGACCTCCGTCTCCACGAAGGCACACTCGTGGGGCACGTCCGGGCAAAGGCGCTGGATGTCGTCCAGCACCGGATGGCTGGCCTCGTGTTGCACCAGGATGAGGAGGTCCAGCCTGGCCGGTGGGGCGGCACCGTGCGGCAGGCAGACGGCGTAGGTCTCCTTCCGGTTGGCCACACCCACCCCCCGGAGCGGGCCGGCCGCGGCCATGTTCCACAGGGGAACCACGACGGCGTTGTAGGGGAACCGGCCCCAGAACAGGCTCTGGAACGACTCCAGCCGCGCGTCCGAGAGCAGTTCGGTCACCGCTGCGACCGTGGCCCGCCACTGTTCGGCCTGGTCGGCCAGCAGCCTGCCCACCCGCAGGTCGCACCACACCGAGCGGAGCGCCTCGGCCAGGGCCTTCCGGTCGACCTCCCCGAAGTGCGCCTCCACGAACGGGGGCACGCCGTCCGGGCAGGTGTCGTCGAACGCCGGCGGCGGCCCGAGCTGGACCGTCTGCATCGCCAGCCCCAGCAGGTCGTGCTTCTCGTACTCTGTCCGGAGCCAGCGCACGGCGGGGTGATCGGCCGCGCCCGCCAGGCCGCGCCGCGTCTCCGAAACCAGAGGATGCTCACCCACGGCCGGCAGCGTGGTGCCGATCGTCGTAGTGCCCACGGCCACGGGCGCGTCCGCTGTCGGCGGAGGACTGGCGGCCGTAAGCGCGGCGGCCAGGGTCAGGAGCCGCTCATCCAGCCGCACTTCCATGGCGCTCCTAGCCTCCCTGTACGGCCGTCAGAAACCGCTGGCAGGGGGCGATCACCTGGGACAATGCCCCCACGGAACGCTCCCAGTCCCCTTTCACGTTGAAGCCGTGATCAAGCCCCGGAAGTACCACCCACTCGGCGTCGCCCCGCTCCCGGGCGGCGGCGCACTCGGGCAAGTGGTAGACGGGATCAGCGGTGCCGATGACCACCAGCGTTCGCAGGTCGCCCACCGGCTCCTGGAGGAACGCCGGAATCGGGGTCAGGATGATGAGCGACACCCGGTACCCTTCCAGGCTGCGGGCCAGCGGCAGGGCGATGAGGGAGCCCAGGGACTTGGCTGCGATGCAGACGTCCCGATAGCTCCGGGGCAGCACCTGGTCCACGGCCGCCCGGACGTCGGCCAGCATGGCAGGGCCGTCCGTCTCGCCGCCGATCAGCTGGAAGGCATAGGCGGTGGAGAGCACGTCCCAACCCGCTCCGACGGCCGCCTGCTTCAGATAGTAGAAGGCGGGCGCATCGCAGCTGTAGTTGTTGCCGGGCAGGAGCACCAGGAGCCTGTCGCTGCCCCCCTCGGGCCCCATCAGGTGATTCCGGATCGTCACGCCGGACTGGGAAGGCGTCGACACCGTTTCGAACCGCATCAACCTCTCCTCCTTCGTGTGCGTCAACCGCCGGCCACGGCCGGTGCTTGCACAGCCGCGTGCGCCAGGCAGCCCGATCGGGCGCGCACCGCTCAATTTCTGTTCGGTGGCGTGGCCTGCAGGTGCTCCGGGCGGCGGCCGGTGAAGTCCTTAGCCCGCCGTCCGGGCAGGAGTGAGCTAACCGTGCCCTGGTGCACGTCCGGCACACCAGGCTCGAGGCGGTTCACGCCGCTGCGAGCGCAGGGAAACCGTACCGCTGGGACCGTGGGTGATCCGCACCGGAGCCGGTGCGTACCCACCCCACGCTGGTGTGCTTAAATGGCAGACTTCGCTGCCTATTCGGCACTCTCCTGCCAGACCCTTTCCCGCCAACACGACCGGTCCCGCTGTGACCGTGCCCACCGGGCCCGGCGGGGGTCACTGCCAAATCCACGCCCGGCTCCCCATGCCCCAGAAGCAGTTCGAATGGCCGTCGGGCGCCGCACCGACGTCCTGGAGGCGCCCGGCGCCCCGCGCCCGACCTGCATTCCGCTACAGGGCAAGCACACTACCGCCGTGCCGGCCTGCGGGGCGGTGCATAACGTCCTGGAGGCGCCCGGCGCCCTGCGCCCGGCCTGCGCTCCGCCGCAGGGCAAGCAAACACACCGCCCTGCCGGCCTGCGGGGCGGTGCGTGGGGTCATCTGGACCGCTGCGCGCTCCGGACTCCCTGGGTGAACCCTGCGCCGGACTCACTCATCGGGTCCCCATGACGCATTCTTCTAGTCCTTGTACGGGTCGTACTCGTCCGCTTCGGCCATGACAACGCAAACCGGGGCCAGCACGTACAGGACCTCCATCGTCGGGGCGTGCCAGCCCAGCACGTGGCGGAGCGGGCGGTAGACCTGGGGCGCCTCGTCTGCGCCGGCGCCCCTTAACTCCACCCCGGCGGAGGCAAGCCGCCGGCGGACGGCCTCCATGTCGATCGCGCCGCCCACCCGGACCCGCTTGCCGCCCTGCCGCTTCCACTTGCCCGCGGCCTGGGTGCGGGACATCACCCGGCCGGAGCCATGAACGGTGCTGTACAGCGCCGCCCGGGCCTCGTCGCCGTCCACGCCCCGCACCACCACAGCGATATCGCCCATCGAGCCGCCGATGAAGCCCATCTGGCCCGGGAAGAGCGGCGTAGCCCCCTTGCGAACCGCCCAGCCCTTCACGCCGCCGTGCTCCTCCGGCCAGGCATAGTTGTGGTGGTTGTGGACGGTGAAAGTGGCCTTCGCACCGAGGATGCGGAGCACCTGCTCCACCACGTAGTCGCGCCCGGCGTAGGCGTACCGGCCGGCTAGGCGCATGGCCGCGATATACGCCTGGCCCATCTCCGAGTCGACGGGAATCAGGGTTGGAGGCTGGTCCATCGACTCGCCCGGGGCCCGGTCGTCGAAGTCACGGCCCGCCGCCAGGTTGAGGAAGCCGGAGGCGGTGCGGTGGCCGAACCCCCTGGAGCCAAAGTGTACGGCCACCCATATCGGTGCCGTGTCCGGGATGGGATCGCCCAGCTTCCAGTTGGACGTTACCTCGGCCATCAGGTCCACATAATGGTTTCCCGCTCCGACGGTCCCCAACTGGTCCTGCGCCAGCTGCTTCAGGGTGAGCAGGTACGGCACGTCGGTCCAGGTGGGGTCGTCGAACAGTTCATGCTCCACCCGGACCTTGTTCTTGCGGCCGATGCCGAAGGAGACCTGGCGGAAGATCTCGTCGGCCAGCTTTCCCTTTGCGGCCTTGATGTCGCCGAAGGTCAGATCCGTCCGGACGGCCTTGTTCCCGCAGGCGATGTCATAGCCCACGCCCGAGGGTGAGATGTACCGGTCGTAGAAGAGCACCCCGCCGATGGGCTGGCTGTACCCCTTGTGGCCGTCGGCCATGAGGGCCGCCCCCACCGCATCCCCCACCTCTGCACACACCCTGAGCTGTTTCAGCGTGTCGGCGTCATGTTCGCCGAAGATCGCAAATCGCCCGTGCATCGAGTATGGCATCGCTCACGCCCCTCCCCCTCCTTGCTTCGTCACCGCCGTGGGAACTCCTCGGTGCCACTGCCAACGTCTGGCGCAGAGCAAACCAGGGACCAGGGCGCACCTTGCCCTGGTCCCGCGCTGTCCCCTCGTACCGTCAACACGCCCCCGGGGGACACCTTTCCAGCTGCCCGGACGCTGTCTGTCCAGGCCTGCGGCTGCCGCCTCAGCCGCCGCCCGGCTACCGCACGTCTGGGTGCCGCTGTATCGCCCTGCGCACCTCCCAGGTGCCGCATGCACGGGCTTCCCCGTATCGTTCCTCGGCGTCCCAGGCCCCGCCCGGGGTGGCCGGTGCCGCCTCAGCGGCCTCCCGGCGTGCGCCCGGATCACCCGAGCCCTCGCGGGGCTACCAGAGCGGCCAGAAGAACGCCGGGTCAGGCCGGGGCGGATACATCGCCTGCAGCCGTTCGATGCGCTTCCGGGTAGGAGGATGGCTCGCAAAAAGGGCGGCCCAGCCGGTGGGCTCCACGGGAGTGGGGTACCCCAGGAGGCGCTGCCACCACGAAGGTCGGTTCAACCGGTCCAGGCGCCACAGGGCGCGGGCCATGAGCTGGGGCGAACCCACCAGTTCCGCAGCCCCCTGGTCGGCCAGGTACTCGCGCTCCCGGGAGATGCCCATCCGCAGGGCCAGGGCCAGCGCCGGAATACCGCCGGTGATAAGCAGTGCCATGAGCAACTCGCCCGGACCCACGGGTGCGCCCAGAAGCCAGGCGAAGATCACGCCGAAACGGCCGATCTCGGCTAGCGCCGTTGCGGCGCCGGCCAGGCCCGCAGCCACCATGTTGAGGGGAAGGTCGCCATGCCGGATGTGCGAGAGCTCGTGGCCGATCACGGCTGCCACTTCGTCTGCGGGCATGTGGCGCAGGAGCGGTTCGGTCACGCCGATCGCGCTACTGCTCTTCGTCGCCACCGCCACGGCGTTCACCATCCCGCCGGGCAGCAGGTAGAGTCGGGGCGTGGGCAAGCCGGCCCGTCGGGCCAGCGCCCCCACCAGTTCGTACAGGTCGGGGGCTTCATACCAGTCCAGCGGCTGTCCGCCCATCTGCCGCAGCGACGCCCGGGACCGCCCCCGGTAGGCCGCCGTGCTGGTCAGGAGCGAGAGCACAATCACGAACACCGCGGCCAGGGGGCCCACCGTGGCCCAACCGGTCAGGAAGGCCAGGAGAAGGAGCGCCGCCAGCGAAAGAACCGTGCGCAGGGTGAGCATCGCCGCATCCCCCCTTCTGTTTCCTATTCTGCTGCAAAGGTCAGGGAAAGTCAAGACTTCCTGACAGGGAATCGGACCCGCGGGCAACCGGGACTCCCCCAGAGGGAACCCTCCAAGACAGATGCTGCTGAGACGATACAGGAATCACTTGCGGCGGGTGCCGGCGGCCAGTTGCAGGGGGGCACTCCGCAACAAGTGCAGGGCGGTCATGTAAGGGGCGCCCTACAACCGGCCCCGGCGGTCAGCTGCAAGGGAGACCCACAACCGCTCCCCGCAGTAAGCCGCAAACGACCACCCACAACTGGTCCCGGAGACCAATTGAGAGGTGGCTCTCACGACCGGTCCCGGCGACCAACTGCAAGGGGGACCACAACCACTCCCGGCAGCCAACTGCAAACGTCCACCCAACACTGGTCCCTGCGACCAACTGAAAGGGGCACTCACAACCGGTCCCGGCGATCAACTGCAAGGGGGACCCACAATCGCTCCCGGCGGCAGACGGCAGGGGACACCCACAACCGGTCCAGGCAGCAAGCTGCAAGGGGCTGCTCCAGGACTGGTGCCCTGGGCGTTCTCGAAGAGGGATCGAAAGACTGCACGGTGAAGAACATCGAGTATCTATCGGCCTTGGCCCGATGGTCGTTCCAGACGGTCAGCCACGTTGGAAAGGTCCGGTCGTCGGCCCGGGACGATGACCGGCAGACGCAGCGGAGGGTGAGCGATGATTCAGGGTGCACAGATGGACCCGGAACCGCTGGCCCGCGTGCGAGCGGCGCTGCAAGCGGCGGGAGTGGACGGGGAGATCCGCATTTTCGACGCCCCTCTGACCACGGCCGTGGCTGCTGCCGAGAGTCTGGGGGTGCAGCTCGGCCGCATCGCCAAGTCCATCCTGATGTTCGCCGGCGGGGAGCCCGTGCTGGTGGTGACAGCGGGAGACCAGCGGGTGGATCGGCGCAAGGTGAAGGAACGGTTGAACCGGGGTAGGGTGACGCTGGCCAGCCCAGAGGAGGTACTGGCTGTCACCGGCTTCGTTGCCGGTGGAGTCGCTCCGGTGGGGCTGCTACAACCCGTCACGGTGTTGCTCGACGATACGCTGCGCCGGTTCCCGGACATCTGGGCGGGCGGCGGCGTGCCCGAGGCGCTGCTGCGGCTGCGGGTAGACGACCTGCCCCGGGCCACCGGCGGCGTCTTCGCCGACGTGGTGAGGACGTAGGTCCGGGCACCCGCTTCGTTTGCTGATGCTTCACGTCTGGAACACCCCGCCGGGCACCGTGCACCCCCACCTTCCTTACCCAAACACCACCCCCGGACCGGCTGACCCGGTCCGCGGGCATCTGTTCTGCTAGATTTTCGGACCGCCCCTCTCCACCCCCCTCAGAATTCCTAACACTTCACGCCTGGAACACCTCGCCGGACCACTGTGCCCACACCTTCGCTACCCAGAACACCACCCCCGGACCGACTGACCCGGTCCCGGGGGCACCCGTTCTGCCAGATTTTCGTACATCCCCTCCCTATCCCCTCAGAACTTCTAACACTTCACGCCTGGAACACCTCGCCGGACCACTGTGCCCACACCTTCGCTACCCAGAACACCACCCCCGGACCGACTGACCCGGTCC
>Ga0134102_1001860_pt1 | contig 16095 bp, 11 predicted proteins | sample 13_3_2metaG_FD_94447 | JGI IMG/M metagenome (GOLD analysis project Ga0134102, IMG submission 94447) | Switchgrass degrading microbial communities from high solid loading bioreactors in New Hampshire, USA - 13_49_3.3_201_A3 metaG | ecosystem: Engineered > Bioreactor > Semi-continuous > Anaerobic...
CAGATGTTTTGATCAAAGAGTTCCAGAAGAATTAAATAGAAGAATAGTAGATCAAATAGCTGATATAAACCTTGTATATAGTGATTTAGCTCGAGAACATCTCATCAGAGAAGGATTTCCTTCAGATAGGGTAATAAAAACAGGAAGTCCAATGTACGAAGTGTTACAAAATAAGAAGGAAGATATAGAAAAATCAGAAATTTTAAGTAAATTAAACTTAAAAGAGAATCAATATTTTGTAGTCTCAGCACACAGAGAAGAAAACATAAATTCTGAAAATAATTTTAATAATTTAATAGATAGTTTGAATACAATAGCAGAAACATATCAACTACCAATAATTTTTAGTACTCATCCTAGAACAAGAAAAATGATAGAATCAAAAGAAGTAAAACTTCATTCATTAATTAGAACAGAAAAACCTTTTGGATTCATAGACTACAACAAGTTACAAATAAATGCGAAAGCTGTTTTAAGTGACAGTGGAACAATAAGTGAAGAAGCTTCTATATTAAAACTAAAAGCTCTAAATATTAGAGAAGCTCATGAAAGGCCTGAAGCAATGGAAGAAGCTACAGTAATGATGGTAGGATTAAAAAAAGAAAGAATACTTCAAGGATTAAAGATATTAGAAACACAAAATAAAGAAACAATAAGACCCGTTAATGATTACATAGTTCCAAATGTTTCTGAAAAAGTTTTGAGAATAATTGTTTCATACACCGATTATGTAAATAGAGTTGTGTGGGGGGAAATATTGAAATGAAAGTATTACAAATACAATCAGCCTCTGTAGAGATTGGAGAAAAACAAAATGTTAAAATTGATTCTTATACAAAAAGCCCTTTTGGAGGATTTTTATGCCTAATAGTAAGTTAAATCTTAAAAGTTTTGATTTATCTTCATTTGTTGTTTACTTAGATATATTTGTGTTGATAGTTTTAACTGTTTCTCCATTAATAAATCCAGAAATTTTTAAGCCTGTACTTTTTATATTATTATTCTTTTTGAATTTTAAATACTTGTTTCGTATCAAAGCTAAGGATATTTACATATTGACTCTTCTGTTTTGCCTATTTGCATTATCTTCTTTATGGGATTTAAGAAATATAAGCAGTTTATATGATTATAGCCTTCACAATTTTTATATTCCTCTTGGTATGTTAATAGGTTTTGAATATAGTAAAAAATATAACATTGACGATTTTCTTAACGTTTTTGAAAAAATAATTTTTTTGGTGAGTATTTTGTCACTTATTGGATATTTCATTGTTAGGCTGCAACCTCAAATAGTTGATTATCTTCCTAGCTATAAATATTACCACACGACACATAAGACTATGCTTTTTTATAATGTTGTAACTTTAAATAGGAATTCTGGGATTGCTTGGGAACCAGGGATGTTTCAAATTTTACCGAACATGGCATTATATTATTACATTAAAAATCATAAAAAAAATCTTAATTTTTTTGTAATTATGATTTATATGATAACTATTTATACTACTTTATCTACTACTGGATTTTTTTTGCTGATGTGTAATTTATTATATTTATTTTATACATTATTCTTCAAATACAAAAAAGTAATAAAAAAACTTTTATTTTTTATTTTGATCTTTTCATTAATTCCCCTTTTATATAATCAATTAGAATATCATTTAAATTACAAATTATTTGGTTCTTACGCCTTCAAATTACGTTTTGAACCCTTTCAAAAAGCATTAAAAGATGCTTCTAATAATTTACTTGGTTTAGGAAATACTGGGTATGATATAAAATATAAGTATCAGAATCAGCAAGGAGCATGGGATTCTATAGGTGCAATACTTCATAGATATGGGTTCCCTTTGTGTATCTTTTTGCTTTTCTTGCTTTTTAAGTCAACATTTTTTAGTTATCCAATAATTTTTATCTGTTTTTTTGCAACTTTTTTTTCAGAGTCATTCTGGTTTTTTCCTTTGGTAACCCCTTTCTACTTTTGGTGGCCGAATTCTAAGTTAAATAGTTTATGCGATTCAACATGAAAAAGTCTTTATTTACTAAAATATTGCACAAAAAATTAAAATAAGAACTAAACGGGTTGTTGTTAGAGGAAAATTAACCATTAAAATCTTCTTAAATCGAATCCTAAAAATAGTAAATAAATAGTAAACAGGATCTATTTACAAAATACCAGGAAAACCTTGAAAATCTCTAATCAATTTCTTTGCTAAAGAAAGAAAAAAGTTGTAAGCAATTTAAAAATGATTATTTTTATTGCTTTGAGTAAATTGAATTTCAAATTAGCTTCCAAATATAAGATAAGAAAGTAATATTAATAGTCAAAGTAGGTGATAATATTGAGCAAAATATTATATATTCATCACTATGGAGGAATTGGTGGAGCTGGAATAACTTTATTAAACTATTCAAGAATATTAGGAAAAGGGAATGAACTAATAGTTTATTGCCCAGATGATCTTATTGATATGTTTAATTATTTGAAAGAACATGGTATTAAAGTAAAAAAATACAATAAGAAACCTGGGTGGATTTCGTATTATAGTGGTTCTCGATTTGGGAAATCTTTTTTTTTAGGCCTATTAAATATTATCCGAAATAAAAAATATTGGGAAAATATCATCATACAGGAAGATCCTGAAATAGTTATTGTTAATTCTATGATTTTGACTCCTATGGGAAAAATAATTAAAAAATGTAATAAAAAAGCTGTTTGTGTGGTTCAGGAGACTTTCAAAGATCGTAAAATAAGTTTTTTTAACATAATATTGAAGCGTTTTTTAAATGATTTTTTTGATGGGGTGATATTTATATCTAAATATGATTTAAATAAAGCCCATTTAAATAAACCAATTCAAAAAGTAATAAATAATTTTGTTTGTCTTGATACAAATAATGAAGGAACGACTTTTTCAACCCCTCTGGCTCAGAATGGAGATGAACCATTTAAGATATTATTTGTTGGCGGTTATAGTAAATTAAAAGGCACTCATGTAATTATAAAAGCTTTAAATATCTTAAAAGACAAATATAATATAAAACTAAATATTTATGGATATAAAAATAAATCATCATCTAAAGTTAAAAAGCACATCTTTTTTCTTCAAGATAATTATGTACATAAAATTGATAAATATATTGAAAAACATAATTTAGAAAATTATATTGAGTATCATGGCGTTGCTAAAAACCTTGATGAAGCTTTTCAAGAAAACAATGTATTAGTCTTCCCTTCAACTAAACCTCATCAAGCAAGACCGGCTTTTGAAATTGGATTGTATAGAAAACCAGTTATTATTTCTGATTTTGATCAAACAAAGGAATTTGTAATAGATGGTTATAATGGATTATGCTTTAAACCAAATGATTACATAGATTTAAGTAAAAAAATTGAGCAATTAATAATTGACAAAAATTTATTAAAACAACTGGGAGAAAATAATTATACTAAAACAATGAAGTATCACACAAATTTCGCAATGGAACCTTTATTATTAGAATTTATTGATGAAGTAAACAATATTTGATTAAATGGTTTCGTTGAAAAAATTAAAACATTTTTAATTTGCTGTCCATGATTTCTTACTAATACTGAATCAAAAATCATTAAACTTATAAAAGTGAAACCAAACAATTAGAAAAACTTAAAGGAGATTATATAATGGAGAAAAAAATAAAAAGAATAGGTATTATCACTCTTCATGGTTATGTTAACTACGGTAATAGACTTCAAAACTATGCTTTGCAAGAGGTTTTAAAAAACTTTAGTGAAGAAGTAGAAACTTCAGTGTTTTCTAAATTTTCTGTACAATCTAATGGAACTTTATCAAAAATCAAAAAAGTTTTTTCAAAGCCTTTACCCCAAACAATGAAAGCTATTAGCAATAGAATAAATTTTTTAGTCAATAAAAGTATAATTGATCAAAGAGAAGGTCGATTTAAACAATTTTCTCAAAAGTATATTAATGAAAAGCATATAAACAACTTTGATGAATTAAATCAAATAGCTAAGGAAACAGATTATTTTGTTGTTGGAAGCGACCAAGTATGGAATCCTTATGCTGTAAAGTATAAAGAACAATATTATTTTCTACAATTTGTTGAAAAAGAAAAAAGAATAGCGTATGCTCCGAGCTTTGGAATATTTGAGATTCCAGAAGAGGTAAAACCACAATACAAAGAATGGATATCATCTTTTCCTTATCTTTCAGTAAGAGAAAAAGAAGGGGCTAAAATAATAAAAGATTTAACTGGAAGGGATGTTCCTGTGCTAGTAGATCCGACGTTATTGTTAACTAAAAAAGAATGGTTAAGAATCGCAAAAGTTCACAAAAACAGACCTAAATCAAAGTATTTAATAGTCTATTTTTGGGGAGAATTACCACATGAAAGGAAAGACTTAATTAAAAGAATAGCAAAAAAGTATGATTTAGAGATTGTAAGTATTGCAGATTTGAAAGACAAACAAACTTATACGGCTGATCCAGCAGAGTTTATAGATTATATTAACTCAGCATCTTTGGTTTTAACTGATTCTTATCATGGAACAATCTTCTCAATCTTAATGGGCACTCCTTTCTTCGTTTTTGAAAGAATAGGAGGAAAATCGATGTATTCAAGAATTGAAACTTTACTTGAGATGACAAATCTAATGAATCGAGAAGAGAAAGATATTGATTTGAATAAAAATCTATTAGAAATAGATTTTTCACATGTAGATAGTATTTTAAACATTGAAAGAAAAAAATCTTTTGATTTTTTAAGTAATGCTATGAAAGTAAATTATGAATGATTTATGAGTCATAAAAGTATTTGTACAGCAAATATGTGGTAATAAGAAGGGGATCATATGATTGAAATTATTGATAAAAGTAAATGTTCAGGCTGTAAAGCGTGTTACAATGTGTGCCCTCTTAATTGTATAAATATGATCATAGATGAAGAGGGTTTTTGGTATCCGAAAGTCAACGAAGATGAATGTAGTCAATGTGGTTTATGTGAAAAAGTATGTCCGGAACTAAACATATATACGAGCGATAAATATTTTGATATTCCTCAAGCATTTGCTGCATGGAATATAAATGATGGCATTAGAATAGCTAGCTCATCTGGTGGGATTTTTACAATTATAGCAGAATGGATTATATCACATGAGGGAGTTGTATTTGGTGCTGGGTATGATGAAAACTTTAATGTAGTTCATAGGGAAATCACAACCTCAAAAGATTTAGCTCAATTAAGAGGTTCAAAATATGTTCAAAGTGACATAGGAGAATCTTATAAAAAAGCTAAATTCCACTTAGAAAACAATAAGATAGTGTTATTTACTGGAACACCTTGCCAAATTGCAGGTTTACACAATTATCTCGACAAAGATTATCCTAACCTATATACATGTGATTTAGTTTGTCATGGTGTTCCATCTCCTGAAGTTTTTGGTAAGTACAAAAAATTCGTAGAAGATAAATATAATTCTAAGATACAGTCAATATCTTTTAGAGATAAAAAATACGGGTGGAAAACATATTCTCTTTCAATAAAGTTTTCAAACGGTAACGAATACAGGAAAAATTTAAAAGAAGATCCTTTTCTATTAGGATTCTTAAAGAATTACTATCTGAGACCTTCATGTTATACCTGTCCTTATTCAAAAATACCCCGTTCAGCAGATATAACATTAGGAGATTATTGGGGGATAGGGAATAAATATCCTGATTTAGACGATAACCTGGGAGTTTCTCTTTTGTTAATCAATTCAGAAAAAGGGATTTTTCTTTTAGAAAGTTGTAAAGAAATGCTTGAGATTCATGAAGGTGATTTAGAATATGCTATAAAGCATAACCCTTGTATTGTTAAACCAGTTAATAAGCCAAAAGAAAGAGACAAATTTTTTGACGATTTCAATAGTAAGGAGTTTAGTTATGTTATTAAAAAATATATGAGCCCTCCTTCGTTCATTGAAAAACAGGTTATATTTGCTAAACGAGGAATAAATTTTCTAAGAAAAAAAGCAAAAAGGTTTTTATCATCTGATAACTCATAAAATTACTCTTTTATATAGTTATTATTTAATATTATTGAAATCTATTATATTATAAAAGGTGAAAATAATTGAATCAGTATAAATCATTAATTAAAAATTCTGTGTTATTTGCAATAGGCAGTATAGGTTCTAAAGCTATACAATTTTTCATGCTTCCATTATACACAAGGATGCTAACTACGAGTGATTATGGACAACTTGATGTATTACAAACTACCATTTCGTTGTTAATTCCTTTGATTACATTTCAAGCAGTTGAAGCAGTTTTTAGATATTCTGTAGATATGAGAGAAAACGAATCTGCATCAAGCGTTTTAATAAATGGCATTCTTCTTTGTTTAATCGGTATGCTAATTTCTTTACTTCTTTTTCCTGTTTTTACAAGGATCGAACCTTTTTCTTCATACATTTTATTTTTTTATATAATTTTATTTTTTTCTATGCTGAATGGTGTTTTGAGACAATTTGTTAGAGGACTAGGAAAAATAAAAACTTTTGTTGCTTCTGATTTAGCTTACGCCGCTTCTTTTGTTACTTTTAATATAATCTTTCTTGTCTATTTGAAAATGGGGTTAGAAGGTTACTTTCTTTCTATGGTTTTAGCTCATGCTATTAATACTTTTATTTTATTAGTATTTGGTAATGTTTTTAAATATTTGAACATTAAATCTTTTGACAAATCGTTTATGAAAACAATGCTTGTTTATTCTGTACCTTTGATTCCTAATGGTTTGATGTGGTGGGTTATGAGTGTTTCAGATAGATATATATTAACATATTACTTAGGGTTTGATGCAACTGGTATATATTCTGTTTCATATAAATTCCCCTCACTAATTACGGTTGTAAATGGTATATTTTTCATGGCTTGGCAGTTATCTGCAATGCAAGAATATGGAAAAGAGGGATATGAAGACTTCTACAAAAATATCTTTGGGGTTTTATCTTCACTTTTATTCCTTGTAACTGGCTTAATTTTGTTAATTCTTAAGCCGTTAATGAGTGTGTTTGTCGCAGATGCGTTTTATGAATCATGGAAGTATGTTCCTATGTTGTTGGTAGGGACAGTATTCCAAGCATTTTCTAGCTTTTTTGGCACTAATTATACCGCCTCAAAAAAGACTAAGGGTGCATTTACAACGTCAGTAGTCGGGGCTGTGGTTAATATAGTTGTTGATTTTATTTTGATACCTTTTTGGGGAATACAAGCTGCCGCATTTTCTACCTTCCTTGGTTATTTAGCAATGTGGTTAATGAGGGTTTTTGATACAAAGAAATATGTTGATATGAAAATAGATTGGAAGAGTATGAGCTTTTCCTTACTTATTATAGGTCTTCAGATTGTAGGATTGTATTTTATCGAAAATGCATTATTATTCTTTGCTATTGAAACATTGTTAATTGTGTTGTTATTAGTTATACAAAGGAAGTATATAAAACAGGTATTTAATTTTGGTAGAAAATTAATAGTTGAATTAAGAGCTAAGGAAAGTTAATTGTGGAAAGTATTGTAATTGGACTTTTTGGTTGGTGGAAGATGAAGTAAATATTGTAGATTACCTAGCTATTACTGCAAAACGGGTTTTTGAGCCTGAAGTATACTACGGGATAAGGGATAATAAGGAAGTTTTTTACAAAAATAGGGTAAAAATGGTATACATACGTCATCTTGGATAAGGTTTTTTGTGGATTTTGTTTGTGAAATTGAGTAAAAGACAGGAGTAAAAAATGGTTATTATTTAGAAATAGTCATAATTTTAAAGGATATTAATTTAATTTTTAGGTTATAATTATGAGGTTTTTGGTCAATGTATAACCGTGTATACCTTTTTAGAAGAATGTTGATTTTATAAGGCGGTTTAAGGTTTTAATCTGCATTAATCCATTGTTTGTAGAGTCGTGCTACATGCGCGCCTTGTTTTGTTTTCAATAATGATTAAACCTTGGAGACGCCCATATAGGTCGTCTCTACACTGGATTAGATAACTGTTTTAAGAAATTGTTATGCCTTAATCTTCTGATTAAATGGTATACATAAGTCATCTTGGACAAGGTTTTTTGAGGATTTTGTATGTGAAATTAGGTAAAAAATAGAAGAGTAAAACGGTTATTATTTAGAAATAATCATAGTTTTAAAGGATATTAATTTGATTTTTAGGTTATAATTATGAGGTTTTTGGTCGATGTATAACCATGTATACCTTTTTGGATGAATGTTGATTTTTATAAGGCTGTTTGAGATTTATAAACTGTTTAATTTTTTTTAGGGAAAGGACGATAAGAAAATCAGAGAAGGTTTTAATTATTAAAGTAATAGAGATAACAAAGAATTTCTTATTTTTTTCACTTTAAACTAAAATATTTCTTTTTAATTATTTGTTAACAGTTTTGAAAATAAAGCTTACACTATTCTATATCCAAATGATTCGTCTTATGCAAAGTTTTTGGAGGTTTCTGAATAAGATTTCATTGAACAAATTTTTGGGAAATATGGGTCCTTAAATGTTAAAGAATTGACAGAGTTGACTCATAATGATTTAAGGTGGATAAATACAAAAGATGGAGAATTAATTTCATTAGAAATTAAGGAATAACGTAACAGCCTATTTTCTAACTGCAAAGAAGAAAAAATGTGCAACAAAAAGTGAGTTTTCAACTTAAAAATTATGTTTAGACTGTATAGTTTACTTTAATTTGTGTTTGATGTTGGAAGTAGCTTACATAATTGGAATTTTGTTAAATTTGCTGGAAATGCAATATATTCAAGATGAGGTGATTTTATATAGTGGTAAACATTTTATTTAGATAGGTTATCAATACTTTTTTTGGTGATATTTTATTTTTTAGTTTTGAGTTAAAAAATCTAAAGGAAGGTAAATGGTTATTTTTTATTTTAGATATAATCGTAGAATTTTTATTATTGTATTTTGATGATAATATATTAATAAAATTTTTGATATGTTTATAGCTGGAATGTGTGAAAGAGATATTGCTGAAGAAATTAATAGATAATTTTTTATATGATTATGATAGTTGAAAATGCATTTATTTTTTTCTTTTATATTAAGATTCAAGTTTGAAAGTATACCTAATATTATTGCAAATAATTCTGGTAAAAGAAGGCTTGTTAAGAAATTTTTTAACTTTTATATTGCGTGGTAAAAGTTACCAGGAAATATCCTCTAATATGGAGAATTGTAATATAGCTCTTTATTACTTAAATTTGCCTCCAAAAAGTGAAGGAAAAGGTCTTCTTTATGAAATTCATAAAGAAGATTGTCCATGGCTTGAACAGGTAGAACATTCTGAGTTAATTGGGGATTTTTTAAATTGTAGAGAAGCTATAAATAAAGCGCAACTTGACCATCCGGATTGGAAAATAGAAGGGTGTTTCTATTGTAGCAAGGATTGTCATAATTTGTAAGATTTAAATAAAAAAGAGGATATTTCCTGAACTACCTTTAATGCTTTTTTAGTTGAGGCATTAAATCATAAAAATTGACAAAATACTTTGAATATCTATGTCTTGCAGCTTCTATTTCTATTGAAACTGCTAAATATGTCGTACCTACACCGCGTAATCTCTCGTTATGTAGATTGGAGAAAAACATAGGAAATGATAAAATAAGACAAAGGATGAGAATATGTAAAAGAAAAAAGCTATTTTAGAACCATGGAATAATGTGTTTCTCAATTTACTATTATACGAGGAGGCGTATTATGTTTAACAAGGCAAAAAAATGGATTTTACTTTTAGCAGTTTTGGTTATGGCGATTACTTTAGTGGGCAGCGGTTTGAGCGAAGAAGATATACCAAGAGAGTATGAAGCAGCATTGAAAAAAGCGGATATGTATGCAAATAAAATGCATATGTCAAAAGCAGCGGTGTATGAGCAATTGATTTCAGAGTACGGTGAAAAATTTACAGAAGAAGAAGCTAAATATGCTATCGAAAACTTAGAGTAAAAAGTTGTTCGCTTTTTGGTTTTGTTATGACTTAAAAAAAGATACAATTGAATGTGGGAGTGTAGTGAAAAATGAGTATTTGAATATGAAAGTGTTTTTATTTTTCATGATGTAAATATAACTCCATTTTTATTACTTTGGTTATTTGTAAATAAACCTAGTCTGTTTTTAGAATTGTTTATTGAATTATATCTTTTGAAAAGAGGTTAGTAGAATGTTTAAACCTGATCCACCAATTCAGTCTTCAAAAGACGACATTTTAGGCAGAAGCTCATTTGCCAAATCTTTAGGTGATGCTGTTCTTAGTTATACAGAAAAAGAAAGTATTGTAGTCGGACTTTTTGGTGAATGGGGTTCAGGCAAAACCTCTATAATAAACATGATGTTGGAACATATTGAGAATGTTTCAAAAGAAAAGAATAATGAGAAACCTATCATTTTTAGATTCAATCCATGGAATTTTTCTGATCAAAATCAATTGATTTCACAGTTTTTTACACAGATGTCAATAGTTCTAAAAAGACAAGATTATTCTAAAAATATCAAAAAAATAGGGAAAAAATTAGAAACGTATTCTAAACTTTTTTCTCCATTAAAAATTATACCTGTTATAAATACTATCGCTGAACTATTGGAAAATACTGGAGATGCACTAAAAAGCTTGGGTAATATTAAATCACATGATTTAGATTCTTTAAAAGAAGAGTTAAATGAGTTATTATCTAAACAGAAACAAAAAATTCTTATTATTATTGACGATATTGATAGATTGAATAATACAGAAATTAGGCAAATTTTTCAATTAGTCAAGTCACTGGGAGATTTTCCAAATACGATATATTTTCTTTCTTTTGATAAGGAAGTGGTTATAAAAGCTTTAGAAAAAGTACAGGAAGGTTCTGGAACTGCATATCTAGAAAAAGTTGTGCAGATTCCTTTTGAAATTCCAGCTATTTCTGAGCAAGATGTGAATCATTTACTACTGAAAGAGCTTAATGAATTGCTTAAGGATTTTCCTGAGAATAGGTTCGATGAAAAGCACTGGGAGCGTGTGTTCCATGGTGGATTTAAATATTTTTTTAGAAATATTAGAGATGTAACTCGGTATATTAACTCACTAAAGTTCAGTTTTGGGTTGGTGAAAGATGAAGTAAATTTTGTAGATTACCTAGCTATTACTGCAATCCAGGTTTTTATGCCAGAAGTATACTATGGGATAAGGGATAATAAGGAAGTTTTCATTGGAGTTCATAATCAATATTATAGACAAATTGGAAATTATTATAGTCATCTCCATCGTTCTATAGAAGATTTTGATAAAAAGATATGTGATGAAATTATAAAAAAAGGGGATAGATTTTCAGAAGAAGTTTTAAGGGATTTTTTAATGATTTTATTTCCAAAACTTGAATATTTTTATTATGACACATCAAATTATACTAATACTTCATTAGATACTTGGAGAAGAGAATGCAGAATATGTAGTCCTGAGATGGTTGATGTATATTTTAAGCTTGCTCTTCCAAAAGGAAGTTTTTCTCAAAAAGAGATTTATGAAATACTAGAATTGGGAAATAATTCGGAATTATTTTCTAATAGACTTTTAAAATTGAAAGAAGAAGGGAGAATTATATTCTTCCTTGATAGATTAGAGGATTATACTGTTAAAGATATTCCTGAGGAAAACATAGAACCTATTATTTCTTCCTTAATGGATGTGGGCGATTTGATTATAAAGAAAGGTGGGCTTTTCTCTGGAACCGACTCTTCAATTTTTCGTATTGTTCATAAACTTCTTCATCGTTTTAAAGACCAAGAAATAAGGTTTAACATTATTAAACGAGCAATTGAGCATGCAAAAAGAAGTTTATATATAATTGTTTTCGAAGTTGGAGAGTTAGAGGGGGAGTGTGACAAACATGCTTCAAAAGAATCTTCCATAACTGATGGTAACTTAACTGTAAATTCAGAACAACTTGAAGAATTGAAAAATCTTGTTTGTAGAAAAATAGAAACTTGGGCTGATAATGGCGGCTTAGCAGAGCATTTACAGATGGACTATATTCTTTATTATTGGAAAGTATGGGGAGATATTGAAAAAGTAGATAGCTTTGTAAGAAATATGATCAAAGACGATATTGGGTTAATTAACTTCGTTTCTCGCTTTTTAAATCATAATATAATTTACTACCGAGAGGGAACAGATACGCGCTTGAAGATGAATCTAGAGATTATTAAAGAATTTGTAGATTTAGAAGAAATTGAACCAAGAATAAGAGAAATATATTCTTCAGATATTGAAAAGTTAGATGAGCAACAGAGAAAGGCTATAGAATTGCTTTTAGATACTTATGACGGGAAAATAAAAGAAAATTTTTAGATTCTTAAAGCAAACATAAGTGTTTGTAAGATAAGCTTTTTATGGGCTATAACTTCTATTATTTCTTACGATTACTATTTCTTTAGGATTGTACTTTAACAGGGATTTCTTGGTTCCAAATCTTTTGTATATAATCAAAATTGCTTTTTTTAGTATTTTTTGATTTCGTAAATTTATTATAAACTACGTTAATTGATAGTTGTAGAGACGCTCTATACGAGCGTCTATTTTTAAAGATATTGATTTTAAAACCATGAGACGTGCATGTAGCACGTCTCTACAGTTGTATATTCAAGGTTTTGACATTTTGTTGTTAGGTATATATTTAAAATTAGTTTTTTGTGTTATTTTTGTAATTTCGTAAATTTATTATAATTCACATTGATTGATAGTTGTAGAGACGCTCTATACGAGCGTCTAATTTTAAAGATGTTGATTTTGAAAACCTTGGAGACGCCCGTGTAGGGCGTCTCTACAAAAAGATAAATTTATAATTTTTGCTACGATTAAACCTTGGAGACGCGCATGTAGTAAGTCTCTACAGTCGATTAAATGATTGTTTGAACAATTTGTTATGTTTTATTCTTTTGATATATGGTATACATACGTCATCTTAGGTAAGGTTTTTTGAGGATTTTGATGAAGAAACGTGGTAAAAAACATAAGAGTAAAACTGTTATGTTTGAGCGATAATCGTTATTTTAAAGGATATTTATTTATTTTTTGGTTATAATTATGAGGTTTTTGGTGAGTGTATAACTACGTATACTTTTTTTGAAAGAATTGCTTTTTTGTAAGGTTGTTTGAGGTTTAAAACCCTTGTAAAATAGAAGATGTGAATGTGAGCATAAAAAAAGAGATAGAAGAAATAGATATCAATACATGTCAATAGCTTCTTTAGCCATTTTTATTGCTTCTTCTATTGTTTTTCCATAGGTTATGCATCCAGGTAATGCAGGAACTAATACTGTGTATCCACCTTCTGGTTCTTTTCGTAAAAGTATTCTATAAGTCAATTTTTGCATATTATCACCTCAAGATGTTACTTTCTCTATTGATTATACTATACCAATCAAGCAACAGATATTATTGAAATTATAAGAAATAACTATACTTCTATAAAAAGAGAAACTATCGAGCAATGTGATATAATTTTAATAGATATTATGTATATAAACTATCTTGAAATGCGTATTTATATAATTTTCTAAGGTTAGTTATATTAAAGGTGGTGAGTGAAATATCTAAACAAAGCAAAGATAAAGAATCTCAAAAAGGTAAAAATAAAAAGCCATCTCCTAGAGTTAAAAAAACAAGAGTGGATGCAAAAATAGCATCACAAATAAAACTTCCTAAAGAAAAAGATACAACAAGCATAAAGGTTACTGTTGTTGTACAAAAAGAAGATAATTGGTATGTAGCTAAATGTATAGAAAATAATGTGGTTTCTCAGGGAAAATCGATAGAAGAATCGTTAGAAAACTTAAAAGAAGCGCTAGAGCTGTATTATGAGGATACAATGCCTGAAGAAAAAAATCCTGTCACTTTGATTACAATAATGGAAGTACCATTATAATGGGTTCAAAGTATCCAATCCTAAAACCAGAGCAAATTATAAAAGTGTTAGATCGACGAATTTTTGAAATATCTGTAATCGAATAATTTAGCAACTGTTGATTTCATGGAATCTAAAAAGTAGTTGCGGTGAAATTGTTAACGAAAAGGGTTGGAAAAGTTTATTATAATTCACATTGATTGATAGTTGTAGAGACGCTCTATACGAGCGTCTATTTTAAAGACATTGATTTTGAAACCAGGAGACGCCCATATAGGTCGTCTCTACGAAAAATTCATAAAATTTTTTACTACAATAAAACCAGGAGACGCCCGTATAGGGCGTCTCTACAATTTATTAAATGGGTGTTTTAACAAATTGTTATATTTTAATCTTTTAATAAATGGTATACATTTGTCATCTTGAATAAGATTTTTTAGGAATTTTGATGAAAAAACATGGTAAAAATGGAAAAGTAAAACTGTTATGTTTAAGTGATAATCGCTGTTTTAAAGGATTTTTATTTATTTTTTAGTTATAATTATGAGGTTTTTGGCGAGTGTATAACTACGTATACCTTTTTAGAAGATTGTTGGTTTTTATAAGGTTGTTTGAGGTTTAAAACCCTCAAGAAACTGGGCTTGAGCTTACTTTTTGGAAGAATTATTGGTAAGAATATCAGACTTAGTTTTAATTATTGAAGTAATATAGAAATCGAACAATTTCTTTTTATTTTACCGTTTACATGGAACAATATTTAAAAATTGATGTTTAAATTTTATGTCATTTTGTATTTACCTAAACTTATTATAAATAGCACTAATTCATAATTGTAGTAACGTGCTACACGTGCATCTGATGTTTTTCTGAATTAAAATAATTTCATCATTTCAGAATGTGTCTTTCTTAATTAGTTTTAACGTACTCAGCATTATTGTTGCACAGTAAATGACATTGAGTAGCGTTGTTATTATTACTATGAATACTATGATGGATAAAGATAAACTTAGACAATTCTAGCTAGAACAGAATTTTAAATAAATTATTTGTTTTATAAATTAAGTTTTGTTTCTCTCTAAAACATGTTTTAGAAGAATAGAACATCGAATAATGAATTTTTGTGAATAAGCAAGAGATCTTTATACTTTTTGTCCAAGGAAATGAGTTTAGGCTTTATTCTACTCTTAGTTATTTTAATTTGTAGTCAACGTTTTTATAAAACGGTTTTTCATTTTATGTATTTTAAAATATTTTTTTTATAAGAATTATTTAAGGCTTCCTCAGAAATAAAAATAAATTCATTATACTGATAAGGAAGATCCAAGCCAAAAATATTTAAAAAAGAGATCTCAAAACCAATCTTTTTAAAATTTTCAATCAAAAATAAATGGTCGTAATCTTCATCAATTATTTGTAATCTTTCCGGATAATTATTCTTTATAAATCTCTGATATCTTCCATCTGGAATGTTTAAATATATTATAGTTTGATTTAAGCTATGTCTTTCAATAACGTTAAAAAAATCCATTATATTATCTTTTGGAATATGTTCCATTGAGTCGATAATAGTTATAATATCAAAACGTTTATCAAGTTTTAATTTTGTTGCATCAGCTACTATATAGGTAACATTTTCGTGGAAAGAATTTTGTTTTGCAAATTCAATTAACTTGTTAGATAAATCAACAGCAGTTACTATTGCCCCTTTACTCGCCATAAAATAAGAGCTTATTCCTGTTCCGCAACCTATGTCTAATACTTTACTTCCTGGCTTTATTAGTTGTTCAAGTGTTTTCTTCACATGATTATGTCGAGGATTTGGCCGGATATGATCCATTTTTAAATATTCTAAAAAATTATCATAATACTTTTTGGTATCTATTATAGTAAGTGGTTTTTCAGCCTTCATTTCTTTTTTTTTAAACGAATTAAATTGATTAATCATATATTCCATATTATCTATCTGCTTTTCCAAAGAATAATTATCTTCGATAAACCTTCTGTAGCTTTCTGAATCATAGGTTTGCTCGGTTATTTTTTCTACTGCTTCATCGATTGTGTTATATATAAGTTCGTTGGGCCATTGCTCTTTCGCTCCACTGTAGTTGAGAATGACAGGTTTTATTCCTCTTGCCATGCTTTCTAATA
>Ga0134102_1001865_pt1 | contig 16055 bp, 17 predicted proteins | sample 13_3_2metaG_FD_94447 | JGI IMG/M metagenome (GOLD analysis project Ga0134102, IMG submission 94447) | Switchgrass degrading microbial communities from high solid loading bioreactors in New Hampshire, USA - 13_49_3.3_201_A3 metaG | ecosystem: Engineered > Bioreactor > Semi-continuous > Anaerobic...
CCGCACTACGCGGGCGACGTACAATGCTCACGCGAGCCCTACGTGGGCTTGCAGATGCCGTCTGAGCTTGGGACGGTGAGGTCTCTTGCTACGACCCTCATCCTACAGTGGCTTGACACTATCATAGTGCAGTCGGCATTTGAAAGAACCGGCCGGGTAGTAGTATAATCTGCGTATACGGTTGGAGAGTGGGAGATACCTGATGCAGCGGCGTACATACCATCTCGACGACGTAGTCCAAATGAGAAAGAAACACCCTTGCGGCAGCGACGAGTGGGTTGTAATGCGTGTCGGAGCGGATTTCCGAATAAAATGCAAGGGCTGTGGAAGAGTTGTGATGCTGCCGCGGGTGAAATTCGTGAAAAGCGTGAAAAGAATAGTCTGGTCCAGGTACGACGCGCCTGAGGCAGGCTCAGCCGGGGCGGATTCCTCAGAATCAGACCTTTCCGATCAGACAGAAAACCTCGATTAGCGTGGACGGTGAGTTCGATAATGCTCCAGGTTAGCGACGCCAGGAGTGTCGCGAAAGTCGTTGAGATCTTGCTCGCATATGCTCTGAAAGAAGGACTAATAACTGAAGACGACGTCATAGAGAGAAGAAATGCGCTCCTGGACTTATTGAATATTCCGGAGCCTTTTGACGGGTCGATTGACCGGGAGCTCCTTGCACTCCTCGGTGACTGCGAGTTCTTAGAGGAGCTCCTTGACCGGTTGTGCGATTATGCTGTAGCTGCCGGCTTGATTGCGGAGGATACTCGGACAAGGCGGGACCTGTTTGACACCAAGGTGATGGGACTGCTGACTCCGAGACAGTCAGAAGTGATTGCAAAGTTCGATCGAATTCGGTGTGACCGGGGCATCGAGGCCGCAACTGACTGGTTTTACAAACTGTCAGGGGCAACCAACTATATTCGGCTGGCCAGGATCCGCCGAGACCGGAAATGGACTGTAGAGACGAGATATGGGCAGCTCCAGTTGACGATCAACCTATCTAAACCGGAAAAGGATCCGCGGGACATTGCTGCTGCGAGAAATAAGCCTGCAAGTGCGTACCCTCGCTGTGCATTGTGCATTGAGAATGTCGGTTACGCCGGGAGAATTGATCACCCTGCCAGGCAGAACCTCAGAGTGGTCCCTGTCACACTTGCCGGCGAGCAGTGGTACATGCAATACTCGCCGTATGTCTACTACAACGAACACTGCATCGTACTCAGGCGTGAGCATGTGCCTATGAAGATCGAAAGGGCGACCTTTGAGAGGCTTATAGATTTCCTTGACCAGTTTCCCCATTACTTCATAGGATCTAATGCAGACCTTCCCATAGTGGGTGGCTCGATACTGAGTCACGATCATTTCCAGGGTGGAAGACACAAGTTCCCGATGGACGATGCTAAAGTTCACAGCATTTACAGGCATGGAGAGTTCCCTGACACAACTTGGAGTGTGTTGCAGTGGCCTTTGTCTACAGTCCGAATTTCGTCTGCTGACCGCAGGCAACTAGTAGCTGCTGCCGACTTTATATTCCGCTCATGGGTAGAGTACTCAGACGAGTCGGTGGGAGTCGTGGCGTTTGGCCCAGATGGCACCAGACACAACACTGTCACGCCAATTGCCAGGCGTTCTTCACACGGGAACTATGAGCTCGATGTTGTCCTCAGGAACAATAGGACAAGCCCGGAGCACCCGCTCGGCATATTCCACCCGCACGCGGACCTTCATCATATCAAAAAGGAGAATATAGGGTTGATCGAGGTAATGGGGCTGGCAATTCTCCCGGGCAGGCTTCTCTCCGAGGTCGAGCAGATTGCAGACATACTTGCGGGCAGACTAGACGCAGAGAGTGTGCCCGACGACCCATCGCATCCTCTCGCTAAGCATAAGGATTGGATTGCGGAGTTGATTGGAAGGTACGGCACTTCGCTCGATCGCAGGATGGCTATGGAGGTGCTGCAGCAAGAGATCGGAGTTAAGTTTCAGAGGGTTCTCGAGGACTCCGGAGTGTTCAAACAGGATTCCGCCGGGCTGGCGGCATTTGAAAGGTTCCTGTCGAGTATAGGGGCTGTAAGGGTGTAACTTGGAGGCTATCTAAGCATGAAAAGGACCAGTTGAAGCTGCGGGGATGATCCTCAAATTCACCCGCGAGTTTGCTTGCGCGTGAAAAAGGCCAATGGTATAATGGTTTGGCAATCCCTGCTCCGCATAGTAGCGGGGCCGTAGTCCGTGGGGAGGAGGTGGATAAGGTGAACACATACGAAGCGATGTACATCCTCAGCCCTCAGCTAGATGAGGAAGGCATCGAGGCTGCAGTGAACAGGTTTTCAGAGTTAATCACCAGCGGTGGAGGAGAGGTCACGCGCCTCGAGAGGATGGGCCTGCGCAAGTTGGCCTACGAAATCAAGAAGTTCACCGAAGGCTTCTACGTGCTCATCGAATTTAAAGGTGGTAGTGCGGTGGCCCAGGAACTGGATCGCGTGTTGAAGATCACTGATGGTGTCATTCGCCACCTTATTTTGCGTAAAGACAAGAAGTGATCAAACACATGTTTCCGATTTCCGCGGTAGATGGACGGTTAGACAATACCTCTGATTCCGCCTTGAAAGGTGGTGTACCCGGTGAATAGGATCGTCCTGGTCGGCAGACTGACCGCAGATCCGGAGCTGCGTTACACGCAGAACGGAGTTGCAGTCGCCCGCTTTACGCTTGCAGTTGATCGTCCTTTCGTGAACCAGCAAGGTGAGCGTGGCACGGATTTCATTGACATCGTTGTTTGGAGAAACCAGGCAGAAAACTGCGCTACCTTTCTGGAAAAGGGCGCTATGGCTGCAGTTGAAGGCAGACTTCAGATCCGCAGCTACGAGACTCAGGACGGCCAAAAGCGCCGGGTTGCAGAGGTTGTAGCTGACAGGGTAGAGTTTCTAGAAAGATCAAAGAGAGGTTCGGGAGCTCCCAGGGACCAGTCGTTAGGCACCGGCAGCAAGGTGGCGGGCAGAGATACGGGTTCGTACGACTCTCCGCCAAATGACGACAGCGAGCCGGACGACTTTGAAGACGATTTGGATCTGGATAACCTGCCTTTCTAGCATTGTTTTCGGGATTGGCGCAGGAGGTGCAAACAGGTTGAGAAAGGACAGAAAGCGATCGAAGCGCAAGGTGTGCAGCTTTTGCGTTGATAAGATCGAGTATATAGACTACAAGGATACCAGCCGCCTGAGACGCTACATTACCGAGCGAGGTAAGATTTTGCCCAGACGCGTTTCGGGCAACTGTGCAAGACACCAGAGGGGTCTGACAAAAGCAATTAAGCGTGCACGACATATGGCATTGCTGCCATTTGTTGCTGACTAATGCTTTCGCCTTGGGATTCGGTTTTGCTTTGGATTCCGCTTCATAGGCAGGTTGATCGGCCCGGGCGGTAGTGAGTAAGACAGGCAGGAGGTAGAATCATATCTCCTGCTTTTTGTTCTAAGCTGGAAGTTTTGGCCATAGCCGTTGACAGGAGATTGAGGTGTCTCCCTAGAATCGTTACATATCGCGATCTCAGCGCTGGGCATGGACGGTGTTTGTGCCTATGAGGCAGGATGTTGATATTGCCCGCAGCCACAAAACTATCGAGTGGCTAAAGGCGGAGATGACAGGCGGAGTAGCTTCTCTATTTCGAGCCATGGTTAACGGAAACACTGATCGCATGCTTGACTCTCTCGCAGCGCTCGTAATCAACAGCTACTTGCTTGGAAAGAGAATTGGCTTTTCATGTGAGAAGATAGATCAAGCAGTGCTGACCAAACTGTCGGATAACATAAACAAGGGCCACGAAATTGAGAAGTGGTATGGAGACTTGTCCGATCTTCAGAAACACTTGACGTCTAAGAGGAGATGAAGGCTGGTGTCCTTTAGGAATAAGACCGGCACTACTGCGGGTACGAGCAATACCAGGGCTATTACCGAAGGTGCAATGCTCGTCGGAGTTACAATCATACTAGCATTTGTTAGCAGATACTTGCCTATTTTTGGGCTATTTCTTGCAGCTCCTATAGCTCTGGTTGTGGTCAGGCATGGTTTTGGGTTCGGTCTCTTATCCGGAGCCGTGGCGACGCTCCTAGTTTTTGCGTTTGAAGGGATATCCGCCCTGATTACAGCAGCAGATGTCGTCATTGCCGGATTGGCATTGGGCGTAGCGCACGAGCGCTTTGCACACAGGCCAGCTATGGCGTTCCTAGTCACGGCTGTGGGGTACATTGTGTCGTTTGTGTTCATTGCGTATATAGCTGCTGCTGTGATGGGAATTACTGACGCGACTCCATCGGCCTATATCGACAGCTTCCTTGAGGCGTATCAGTCGGTTTCTGAGCGGATGTCAGAGTTTGGCGCACCGTCTGCTCCCTTTGACCCGGAGGCGCTCAGGCCTTACTTGATAATGAGCATACCGGCGTTGGTGTGCTTAAGTGCAGCAGGTAACGCAGCTGTGGTCTTCTGGATTTTTAGGAAGATAGTACGCAGGTTTGGAGTGCAAGTGGGTGAAATACCCCCGTTTCGCAAGTGGCGTTTGGGATGGAAATACGGGTGGGGGTTCGTGCTTGGATTCCTGTTGATAACTTTGGGCGGGTGGTTTGATACAGAGTTACTGATTCGGATTGGTCTTAATCTCTTCCTAGTGTTTTACATGATATTCACGATTCAGGGGTGGGCTGTCATTGTCCACTTCCTGGCCGGATGGCAGACATCTGCCGGGCTCAAAGCGCTGGTCATAGTGTTTGCATTGTTCGTTGGTGTCGCCCAATTAGCATTTGCTGCAGCGCCCTGGTTGGGCGCATTGGATGCGTGGTTGGATTTTAGACGTTTGGAGGTGGCGCCGGATGAGAGTGATCCTAACAGAGGATCTCAAGGGTAAAGGGAAAAAGGGAGATCTGATTAACGTAGCCGATGGATATGCTCGGAACTATCTCATCCCGAGGGGGCTTGCTGTCGAGGCTACTGAAGATAAAATCCAAGATTTGGCAAGGATGAAGCAGGTTGAGGCTCGCCGCAAGGAAAAGGCGAAAGACCGAGCGCAAGAGCTTGCTTCTAGGTTGGCTACAGTCGGGATAGTTCTAAAGGCGCGCGCAGGTGAGAAAGGCCGATTGTTCGGGTCTATTACGAACAAAGATATAGCAGCCGCACTTACCGAGGTAATCGGTGAAGAGATCGACAAGAAAAAAGTCGAACTCGAAGAGCCGATCCGTGCGCTCGGGCAATACACCGTTACTGTGCATTTGTACTCGGGAGTGTCGCAGGAGGTCAAGGTCACTGTCGAACCGGAGGAGTAAAGGCGCTTGCCGAAGGGTGTATGCTCTTTTACCGTGTTATATACTAGAGATGGTGGCTTTCTAAAAAGTCCTTTTATTGCCTTTCGTGTCCGTCATTTTGATACCGTTGTAGCTGAATGAGTCCGGTAGCCAGAGGTATGGGGATATGTACGATGAGAATATAGCCGAGCGAGTGCCTCCACAGAGCATAGAAGCAGAGATGTCGACTCTTGGGTCGATGCTGATCGATAGAGACGCAATCGCCAAAGTGGTCGACATACTTGAACCCGACGATTTTTACAAGGAAGCTCACAGAGCAATCTACATGGCTATCTGCAGCTTGTTTGAAAAAGGCGAGCCTGCTGACCTCATAACAGTCACCGAGGCTTTGCGCGAGCAGAACAAGCTCGACCAAGTTGGCGGAGCAGTGTACATAGCGAACCTGGCGAATAGTGTCCCAACTGCAGCCAATGTCGAGTACTATGCGAAGATAGTCAAAGATCGGGCGATTCTGAGGGCACTTGTGAGAGTCGGGACGGCTATAGCTGCGTCTGCCTACGACACGTCGACTGACGTGGAGGCTGCTTTAGACGAAGCAGAGAGGGCGATCTTTCAGATCGCTCAGAAACGGTCGGTCCAGGGCTATTACGACATCAAGACCGTCTTGGTCGATACGTTTGAGCGCATAGAGTACCTATACAGTAATAAGGGAGGAGTTACCGGCACTCCTTCAGGTTTTCCCGACTTAGACAAGATAACGTCTGGGTTTCAACCGTCGGATTTGGTTATAATCGCCGGGAGACCCGGCATGGGAAAGACCGCATTTGCGCTCAACATTGTCGAGAACGCGGCTTTGCGCGAGTCGTGTTCTGTCGCCATATTCAGCCTAGAAATGTCGAAAGAACAACTGGCCCAGAGAATGCTCTGCTCAGTTGCAGGAGTTGACGGACAGAGGCTTCGAACAGGATTTTTGAGAGACGATGACTGGCCCAAGCTTTCCTTTGCTTTGGGAAAGCTGAGTGAAGCATCGATATTTGTTGACGATACTCCATCGATCTCTATTATGGAAATGAGAGCCAAGGCTCGAAGGATCAAGGCTGAGCACGGCTTAGACTTGGTTGTTGTAGACTACCTGCAGCTCATGGCTGGCAGGACGAAGACCGAAAACCGCCAGCAAGAAGTTTCAGAGATTTCGCGGTCATTGAAACAGCTTGCCCGCGAGCTAAACGTGCCTATCATAGCCCTGTCGCAGTTGAGCCGTGCTGTCGAACAGAGGACAGAGAAGATCCCGTCCCTCGCGGACTTGCGAGAGAGTGGCAGCCTTGAGCAGGATGCGGATGTGGTAATCTTCCTCTACAGGGAGGATTACTACAATCTTGAGACTGAAAAAAAGGGGCTCATGGACGTAATTGTTGCAAAGCAGAGAAACGGTCCGACCGGCAAGGTTGAGTTGGTCTTTTTGAAGGAGTTCGGACGTTTCGAAAGCCTTGAGAAAAGCTTGAAGCCTGAAGTAAGGAGTGGCACTAGATGACCGATGTCTTGGAGAGATACAGAAAGGTCGAATATCCCCTCCCGGAGTACAATCTGCGGTGGGAATTGTACGGAGCTGGCCTAGAGAATTTAGGCAAAGGCGGAAAACCCGTGCATGCTCCGATGCCGGAGATAGGTCCGGACGAGCTGTTGGCGCGAGTAGACGCGGTAGGCCTTTGCTTTAGTGATATAAAACTGATCACCCAGGGTGCTGAGCACCCGCGCATATTCGGCAGGGACTTAGCAAATGATCCGACGGTTCCTGGGCACGAGGCGTCGCTGACAATCGTAAAAGTGGGCGGAAATCTCAAGGACAGGTTTCACGTGGGTGAGCGGTATCTCATACAGGCTGATGTGTTTTACAGAGGCGTCTCGATGGCTTTCGGGTATGTACTGCCTGGGGCGCTTCAGCAGTACGTGGTCATCGGCACACCTATAATCGAAGGAGATGAAGGCTGCTACTTGATTCCCGTCAGAGACACTGACGGCTATGCAGAAGTAGCGCTGAGTGAACCATGGGCATGCGTTGTTGCTTCGCACCGAATCGCCCACAGAGAGACGCTCAAGTCGATGGGGTCTGCTTGGTTCATAGGCGCAGATAGAGAGTATTCAGCTCGGTGCTCGCTGGGAGATGTCTTTGCAGGAGAAGGCGGGCCGAGGCGACTTGTGATGTCCAACGTTTCCGGCGGTCTGAGAGCACAACTGGTTGATGAATCATCATGCCGCGGCTACGACCTTATCCATGCTGATGATGTGTCCGATCCCGATCGGCTCGTGCGGGAGTACGCGAACGGCCGGGGATTCGATGACATAGTGATATTGGGCACGCCTTCGCCCGAGCTTTTTGAGCAGGTTAGCAAGAAACTGAACAACGGTGGTATCCTTGCTATAATTGCTGAAACCCCTATGTCTCGCAAGGTTCAGATCGATGTCGGCAGGATTCATTACGACGGTCTCCACTTTGTCGGCACTGCGACTCGCAGCGTTGCAGATGCATACAAGGTGGAGAGAAGCAGCGAGCCTAAGGCAAATGGGAAGACATGGATCATAGGCGCAGGCGGGCCGATGGGGCAGATGCATACTCAGCTTGCAGCCAGCAAGAAGAACGGCCCATTACTGGTGGTGGCTACCGATGTTGATGAGCAGCGGCTTACCGAGCTTTCAAAGCGGTTTGGCGAAGCGGCGCTCGAGCGGGGCGCCGACCTCATTACGCTCAATCCAAGGGCGGTTGATCCCGATTCGTTTGACGAAACACTAACCACTCTTACGGGCGGCCGCGGTTTTGACGATGTCATAGTTATGGCTCCTGTGCCCGCTCTTATCGAGCAGGGAGCTAGCTGGCTTGCAGACGGTGGCATACTCAACATCTTTGCCGGCGTGCCAAGGGGAACCATTGCGACTTTTGATGTGAGTGCGGTGTATCTTAGAGGTGTGAGATATGTTGGCAGCAGCGGGTCTCTTATCTCTGATTTGAGATACACATTAGAGCAGACTCAGAAAGGCGAACTTTCGCCAAACCGTTCAGTGGCTGCTATAGGCGGCATATACGCTGTTCAGGATGGGTTGCGAGCTGTAAAAGAAGGTTCCTTCCCCGGCAAGGTAGTTATTTGGCCTCAGCTCGAAGATCTGCCGCTGGTTCCTTTAGTTCGGCTCGGAGAGTTCTTGCCAAATGTCGCGGAAAAACTCACTCCGTCTCAGATGTGGACGAAAGAGGCAGAGGAAGAGCTGCTTAGGTCCCAGCTGAAACTCGGCTAGAAGCCGGTTAGGCGGCGCCTGCGGCAGAGGAGGCAGTACCGTGCATCAGATAGTGGAGCTGCCGAAAACAATTCTTGGAGGTTCGAGTGTTTGCCGGTCGAATCAGTTTGCTGGTTGTTGACGTTGTCTACAGCGACGAGAAGTGCCGGGTCACTCGCCCGGCACTTCTATTGATGAGTAGATGTTGCACAACTGGAGGGAGTCTGCAATGGAGGAGAACAAGTGCAACTGGCAACGCTTAAAAGGACAAATCGCTATTGTCACAGGTGCGGCTCAAGGCCTTGGAGCTGCGTTAGCTCAGCGGTTGGCCAAGGAAGGCTGCAAAGTGGTTGTTGCGGACATCAATTTTGATTTAGCACAAAAAGTTGCGGCAGAGCTACCCGACTCAATGGCCATAAAGGTCGATGTCACCAACGAAGAAGAAGTCGAGAATATGGTGCAGAAAACCGTAGAGAGGTATGGGCGCCTTGATTTGCTCGTCGCCAATGCCGGCATCGTGATCTCTGGCGACATAGTCGGATTTGATTCTGCAAAGTGGCGCAAGGTAATAGATGTCAATCTGATCGGTTACTTCCTCTGCGCAAAAGCAGCTGCAAAGGTGATGATTCAACAGAGATCTGGCAATATCATACAGATAAACAGCAAGTCCGGGAAGCTAGGTTCATATAAGAACAGCGCGTACGCTGCAAGTAAGTTCGGCGGGATCGGCCTGACTCAGAGCCTGGCGCTTGAGCTGGCTGAGTATGGAATCCGGGTCAATGCCATTTGCCCAGGAAACATCCTTGACTCTCCGCTGTGGCGAAACAGTTTGTTTGAACAGTATGCGAAAAATCAGGGCTTGACCGTGGAGCAGGTCAGGGAAAAATACCTTTCAAAGGTCCCGCTGGGGCGCAGTTGTCAGTATGAGGATGTGGCAAACGTGCTAGTTTTCTTAGCGAGTTCGGAGGCGAGCTATATGACCGGCCAGGCGATTAATGTGACTGGCGGCCAGGAAATGCGCTAGTCTATGTGAGCCCGGCATGGCTGGAGGACAAGGAGAGAGAAATCAGGAGGTGACCAGTATGTCTGCGGTCGTGGTGGTCGGAACGCAGTGGGGTGACGAAGGCAAGGGCAAGGTCATCGATCTGCTTTCGGCAAAGGCCGACATGGTCGTTAGATATCAAGGAGGAAGCAACGCCGGTCATACGGTGAAAATAGGTGATGAGGTATTTAAGCTGCACCTGATTCCGTCCGGGATTTTGTCCAGCAGGACTACATGCGTCATCGGGAACGGCGTGGTTGTTGACCCTGTGGTCTTGATCAGGGAGATGGACTCGCTGGTCAGCAGAGGCATCTCTGTGGACCGGCTCCTTGTGAGCGAGAACGCGCATGTCGTAATGCCTTATCACAAGGTGTTGGACCGGCTGCAAGAAGAGAACAAAGGCGATGGAAGGATAGGCACGACCGGCAGAGGCATTGGGCCTTGCTACACTGACAAGATTGCCAGGTACGGCATTAGAATGGCAGACCTGGTGGACAGTGAAGCGCTGTCAGACAAACTGGACCTTATTTTACCCTACGTAAACGGCCTGATCGAAAAAGTATACGGAGAGCAGGGCTTTAGCAAGGACGAGCTTATAGCAGAGCTGTCACCACAGGCAGACAGACTAAGAAACATGGTCACCGACACTTCCGTGGTGGTCAACGAAGCTATTGATGCAGGCAAGAAAGTGCTGTTTGAAGGCGCTCAAGGGACTCTTCTAGACGTTGACCACGGCACGTATCCCTTTGTGACCTCGTCATCTCCAACAGCTGGAGGAGCCTGTACCGGCTCTGGAGTCGGCCCTACTAAGATCACCAAGGTGATTGGCGTTGCAAAAGCCTATACCACCCGAGTCGGACAAGGGCCGTTTCCTTCCGAGCTGAAAAATGAGATCGGCGACTGGATTCGCGAGAGAGGAAATGAGTACGGCACAACTACCGGACGCCCGAGGCGATGCGGCTGGTTTGACGCTGTAATCGTCAGGTACGCTGCGAGAATCAACGGTTTGACCGGTCTCGCCTTGATGCATTTGGACACGCTGTCCGGCCTTGATAAGGTGCAGATATGCACTGCATACGAGGTGGACGGCAAACGCATAGAGCACTTCCCAAGCAACCTGAGAGTGCTCTCGCACTGTAAGCCGGTTTTTGAGACATTGGAAGGGTGGAGCGGGGATCTGTCACAGGCTCGCAGCCTTAATGATCTCCCGACTAATGCTAGAAGGTATATCGACAGAATATCAGAGCTGATCGGCGTTCCAGTCTGCCTGGTGTCAGTTGGAGGTAGGCGAACCGAGACTATCATTGTCGAGGAGCCGTTCTGAGCCGTTAGTGGTGCGTTGTCGAACCGGCGGTGAGGCGTTAGCGGTTCGTTAGTGGTTTGTCAGGCCGTGTTAAGAGATGATGCGCTCCGGCTGGGTGGGCGCCCGGTCGAGCTGTCTGCAGGCTCTATTGGATCAGCGGTTGAGGGCGTCAGTGTAGCCGGAGTGCATCACCTGCAGAGACTGCTGATGCCATACATACCATGCTGGTGCCTTGCATACCAGCGCCAAGCAGATTGGGGAGGAGTTGGTGAAACAGCGCAAAGTCGTATTTGACACATAGGTTTAGATACTGTATATTAGACTACGCCGACGCAAGATGCATAGTGGCATATACGAGGCATATGCGTGAGCCATTAGCTCAGGCGGTAGAGCACCGGACTTTTAATCCGGGTGTCCTGGGTTCGAGTCCCAGATGGCTCACCAGCTATTTCAGGGTTTGGGTGAGCGGCAGGGTGCGCCGTACAGGCAAGCGTACAGGCTAAGTACCTGGAAACCGAAAGCCCCGGAGCGGGTTGCTCCGGGGCCTCTTCGTGCCCGCGAGTAGACCGCAGGTTATACGCAACGCTGACGAAACGGTTTCGCCAGCTTTAGGGTTGCCCACGGAATTTCAGGAGTTCTGGAGTTCTGGAAGAAGGAAAAAGGCGTCGCGCAGGGGCTCATTCAGCGCAGGGTACGTGTCCGCGTGGACAAATATCGCGCATTACCCTAGTGCGATTCTTCAGGGCCGCCCGCCCGGCACAGGACCCTAGCCTTAGGGATTGCAGGGGCCATATCCCCACGGTCATGGAGTCCGTTTTCTAAATCCCCTCTACGGCCTATTTGCCCTGCAAGGTCACGAAGAAGGCCGGATAATTCGATACCTGTCCGGCCATTTTGACGGCCCTACAAGCTTCCCGTGCGCTCTTGGAGAAGGTCTGGCCACAAGGGGTTAAGTGGCCAGCCTGCCAATAAGGATGGAAACTCCGCTGTTTTTGCGCTACCCTCGCCAAGTCGCTAGCCTACCTATGAGGAATGGAACTACGCGTTTTTCATCCATGGTCTTCCAGTCGTCAGCCTACCCTTGTCATGGTGGATAGGGGTCCTCCTGAAAGGCTGGCTGCACCTGGCTTATACCCCTTGTCAACCCCCTATTCACCGGTGGAGAGGGTATTCACCAGGGGAGAAGCTCAGTTTCTGTCGGTCTGACCTGACAGTTTGGCGTATCAATGAGATTAAAATCGAGGATTTTGTCAAAGTGCAGGAGGTGCTGTGACGTGATTAGCAATCGTGTGCTATACCTGGTGGAAGTAAAATCGATGAAAAGGAACGAGCCGCCCCTTGAGTTGCTTGCCATTGGAGTGGAAATCGGCGGGGGCTATGTTTCATTTAACGACACCAACCGCCGGCGACTTTTTGAAGGGCGGCTTGAGAAAGAAACTCCAGACGGTTTCGTGTGGCGCCGGCAGTTCACGAGCCTAGAAGGCTACGAGGTAGACGAGACTATGACTTTTCGCGTTCTCACAGTCAAGGAGTACGACCGCAGGGTGAGAAAAATGGTAGAGGGGAATCCGCCGAAGTTTGCGTCTGACGCCGAACTGCATGAGTTCTACCGCAGGAAATTCCTTGGTGGATGGTCGGTCGCCTCGGAGCTAAAGGAGTGAATGCCGAATCGAGGCTAAATCTACAGCTAGGACGGGAGATTAACTTCACTTCCATGTTGCTTTTCGAAGGAGCGCTCAAGTATTGCTGAACACAATCTAACGGGGGCGACGCATGGTGGAGAATCAAAAGAAAACAGAAGAGGAAAAGAAAGCTGAAGAAAGAAGAGACACTGTCTTAGGTTGTCTTACTACATATCCACCTCTGAGGTGAGGACATTCAAAGTTGAAAAGTGAGTAATAAGAATAGGGGCTGAGATTGAGATTATCTCAGCCCACTGCTCTTATCTCTAGAGTAAGTTAGAGTAAGTTAGGTCCCTGGAATCGCAGGTTGCCAAGCTCAAGAGTTGGCAAAGAAATGTAAGACGGTCCGAGATATTCAGTATCAGAAGCTAAGATAACTGATCACTCAGTCATGTCACGCGTAGCTCAGAGGGGCAATTCGGAGGAACAGTAGGAACGGTTACAGCTAGAGAACGGTGACGACTCGTCGGGCGAGATGAGAATTGACCTCCCACGCGGTCGTAGTGGCGAACTCGGGCCCCTAAGTCCCAAGGCATACCAGTGAAACGTAAGCCAGGCAGTGACCGGATGGAGGTGGCTACGGTGGCTCTATAGCCTGTCGCTGGGGACTAAGAAGACCATTTACACAAGATAATTTACGCTCCCCCGTACTCCAGGACAAACCGACCACCGGTTCCAACAGAGACCGACCACCAACGCCCGGTAATCATCCGAATCACTCGGGACACTTGGTGAAGCATGAAAAGGTACGACATGTTTTTGGGTAGGACAAATGTCATATACAGCCGGCCTCTCTCAACTCTATCTCCCCTGCTACCACTACTTGCCTCCCTTGCTTCTTTGCCCTGGTCGAAGCCAGGCTTGCCATGTTGATCAGGTCGCTGAGTGTATATGACTCAAAATCCCCCTGCCGGGCAGAAGCCCGCCGCCCCCCAGCCACACCCGCAGAAGCTGACACTTTAACTCCCAGGGGCCATTTTTCTTCAGAAATTGCATTTACCATCCGCAAGGCAAGCTCCCTGGCTTCTTCTAGAGGTTTCACGGTTACGACTGCAAATTCATCACCTGCATACCGAGATAAATAATCAAAACCTTCCTCAACTATGTCTCCCCAGATTTTCGCCACTCTGCAGAGGATCTCATCGCCCACCACATGCCCCAGTTTCTTATCAACTGCTCCGAAGTTGTCCAGATCCAAAAAGATAACTGCAATCTCCTTCCCGTCCTGCAGAAGTTCCAGGGCTTTCCGATGGATAAACTCCGCTTTATGCAGTCCCGTAAGGGCATCAATGTGCTTTCCGATCTCAGCGTAAAGGAGCGATTTCGTCACCACCCCAACCGGACAGTCTCCATCCACCACCACGAGCCGCTCGATGCCGTGTCGCTCAAGTAGCTCCTTTGCCTCCCAAAGTGAGCATGTGGGGGGTACAGTCACCACTTCCTTGGTCATCGCATCCGCTATAAGCCGGTTGGGATGACAGCGTCTTATATCGCGTGAGGTTATGATCCCCACAAGCCGCCCGCCTTCTACAACCGGAAGTCCCCCGATCTTGGTCCTTTCCATAAGCTTGGCTACTTTAGCCACTGAGTCTTCAGGCTTAACCATTACAAGCTCTTTAGTCATGATCTCTCCTACGGTCTGCATTACAAGTCCACCGCCCGGTTTACCTGAATTACGATATTCACCTGAGCCTTTACGACCGCCTGTTCATCAGCTACGCGTTCGCACTCCTCCAAGAGGATAGGCAGGAGCTTCTCTGCCGGTAACAGCTTCAAAAGAGATCTTTTCAATACGGCAGCTTCAAACACCTGGTGCTCAACCCTGATGATCTCATACTGTTCCGGGGATAGGGCATCTACCATCCTGCGCACAGCTTCAGGCCCGATGGGGGCCTTCTTCCCTACGAGTAATGCGTCCTGCATGGGTGGGATCTCGAATTCCGACAACCTTATGGTCATCTCCGCTTTGCGGAGAGGTTCAGGACCACGCAAATAGGATCCTGTCTTGGAAGACATACATCAATCGCCTCCCTTCTTGAATCTAAACAAAGCTCTTAACCTAACCGCTTTAACAATTTATACCCTATGCCCGGCTAATTGAGGTTTGAAGATGATATCTTACTCAAGAGCCGGCTATCTGGGCTGGCTTCAGTCTCTGGGGCTGATAGATGAGGTGGGGATCTCACTCCGCAATCTCGATCTTCTCGCCGCTGTAAAGGTTGAGTGCGTAGCTTCCAGCGTATTGGGGAAGCGGATTTCGTTCTGATACATAGATCAATCCACCTTCAAATTCAACCTTCACAGAGGCATTACGCCTAGTAAGTTCTTCGGATTTAGCCCATTCAAACTCTGTCACATCTTCCAGAGTTAAGATCAGGACATCACTACCCCACCTTTGAACCAGAAAACGCACATACCTTTCCCCAGGAGACTTTACCAGTAATGGGTATACACTTCCTTCTCTGATCACTCCTTCGTTTAGGGCCATCTCCAATTGCGAATGGAGTCCATCCGGGATTCCCCCTGACGGAGGAACTTGGAAAGGCGACAACAGCCTTTTTGCTTCCTCATTGGCCCATATATATCAAGATTTGTCCCTAACTGCATTATCCCTACGGGAATCTTCTCACACCAATCTAGCTTTCTTTCTTGCACCCAACTTCCTCCTTCTCAAATGCGGTGCGTCTCAGCTGGGACATTTGCTTTGCTTCGTACAGTCTCTTGTCAGCAGTTTCTATCACTTCCCGAACGGTAGTTCCATCTTTGGGGAAGAATGCCTTTCCAAAAGATATCCCGACGCCCGGTACTTCCTTCGAGACCCGTTTCTTTATCCTAGCACATATGTAGTTGATAGTAGGCTCACTGACATCTGGCACAATTACCACGAATTCTTCGCCCCCATATCTGAACCCGGCTTCCGTGGGGCGTAGGGATTCCTTAAGAAGCGCCCCGACCTTCTTCAGCGCCTCGTCACCTGCCGGGTGGCCAAATCTGTCGTTGTAATGCTTGAACCCGTCAAGGTCGCCCATTATGAGCGTAAAGGGAGCTTGTCTATGTGAGAGATAGCTGAGCCATGGACAGTAAAGGTGCTTCAAGTCAAGAAATTGAGAAGCGATGAACCCCGCAACAAACAATAGGGGTAGAAGGGCATAAGACATTGGAGGAGCCAGGACTATATGTGCTGGAGTAAAGGCGATACATAACAAAATCCGTGCAATACGCACCTCTTTTACTGTGGATCGCATAAAGGACTCCCCTGATTTTCCATACGTAATCGTTACATCCTCCCTTTACCTAGTAGACCTTTTCGGATTATTCTACTCCAATTGTTCTGTTCCGTTCAACTTTTTCCTCTTGCTAGATAGTGTCAAGCCACTGTAGGATGAGGGTCGTAGCAAGAGACCTCACCGTCCCAAGCTCAGACGGCATCTGCAAGCCCACGTAGGGCTCGCGTGAGCATTGTACGTCGCCCGCGTAGTGCG
>Ga0134102_1001907_pt1 | contig 15709 bp, 8 predicted proteins | sample 13_3_2metaG_FD_94447 | JGI IMG/M metagenome (GOLD analysis project Ga0134102, IMG submission 94447) | Switchgrass degrading microbial communities from high solid loading bioreactors in New Hampshire, USA - 13_49_3.3_201_A3 metaG | ecosystem: Engineered > Bioreactor > Semi-continuous > Anaerobic >...
AATCGGGAAAAGTGGATTATTCAGGCCTTGAAAGACTTGTTGAATGGTATGTTGCAAACGGGGTTCAGGGGCTTTTTGCTGTTTGCCAGTCCAGCGAGATGTTTTATTTAACAACTGAAGAAAGGGTTGAAATAGCAAGGTTTGTTGTAAAAGCAGCTGCCGGCCGTGTGCAGGTTATTGCTTCAGGACATGTTTCGGATAATATTGATGATCAGGTTGACGAGCTTGAAAGAATAGCCGGTACGGGAGTTGACGCTGTTGTCCTGGTAAGCAACCGTTTGGCCGGGATGAACGAGAGCGATGATTTGTGGAAGAAAAATACCGAAATAATTCTCAATAGAGTAGATGCACCTTTGGGCATCTATGAATGCCCATATCCTTATAAAAGACTTATGAATCCGGATTTATTGCACTGGTGTGCAGCCACCGGACGATTTTACTTTTTAAAAGATACATGCTGCGATACGAGGCAGATTGAAGAAAAACTCAAAGCAGTGAAAGGGACTGATTTGAAAATATACAACGCAAATTCCGCCACGCTCCTGGAAACTTTGAAAATCGGAGTTGAAGGTTACAGCGGTGTGATGGCGAATTTTCATCCGGATTTGTATGTATGGCTTTGCAATAACTGGTCAACCCGGCCCGAAATTGCCGAAAAACTTCAGAGTGTACTTGGGCTTGCTTCGGTTATTGAGTATCAGTATTACCCTGTAAATGCAAAGTACCACTTGCAGCTGGAAGGTCTGGATATCAAACTTGAAAGCCGGGCAAAAAAGGCCGGGGAATTCTCTTATTCAAAGAAACTGGAAGTCAGGCAGCTGAAAGCTGTTGTTGATGAATACAGGAAACTGCTGAATATTAAATGGAATTGAGGTTAATACAATGCAGCTTATCAAAAATCTACAGGAATTCATATTTGAAGAAGAAAGGCCGTTTAAGAGTTGCCATGCATCAACGGTCGTAAAACTTGATGACCGAAGTATTATCGCAGCCTGGTTCGGCGGTTCACGGGAAGGCGCAGATGACGTGGCCATCTGGCTCTCAAGAAAAAAGGGCGGGAGATGGAGCTATCCTGTCAAGGCGGCAGATATCGAAGGAATTCCGCACTGGAATCCGGTGCTGTATAAAAGAAAAGACGGGAGAATTATTCTTTATTACAAGGTTGGGCATAAAATACCTTCATGGTATACCATGTTCATATATTCCGATGACGGAGGGGAAACATGGAGCGAGCCAAGGGAACTGGTACCGGGCGATATAGGAGGGCGCGGCCCGGTAAAAAACAAACCTATTGTTTTGTCAGACGGTACGCTGGCTGCACCGGCATCACTGGAAGGAAAATACTGGGACGCATTTGTCGATTTGTCGTATGATGAAGGTGAAACATGGCAAAAGAGCAGTATGGTACCATATAATCATGATGAAACAATGCCCGGAAAGGGAATTATCCAGCCAACCCTTTGGGAGTCGGCCCCGGGACATGTTCACATGCTGTTAAGGAGTACTGCTGCAAGAATATTCAGGAGCGATTCATCCGATTTCGGTAAAACCTGGTGTCCTGCCTATCCGACATACCTGCCCAACAACAACAGCGGAATTGATCTGGATAAAGCCGAGGATGGAACACTTGTACTGGCGTATAACCCGGTGGGAATGTACAAAGGTCCGAGAACACCGTTGATACTGGGGATATCCGAAGATAACGGGGATACATGGAAACAGGGATATATCCTTGAAAAGTTCCCCGGCGAGTTTTCATATCCTGCCGTTGTAACAGATGGAAAAACAGTATATGTAACCTATACGTGGAACAGGGAAAGAATTGTATTCTGCGAGCTTGTATTAATTCCGTAGAAATTTCGGGAGGTTTCAATGGATAGAATAACTTCGCTTAAAAAGGCATTTGATAATCCGCCGGCAAAGTATCGTTCCGTACCTTTCTGGGCCTGGAATGACAAACTGGACCCGGACGAATTGAGGGCGCAGATAAGATCGATGAAAGAGCAGGGCATGGGCGGATTTTTCATGCATTCAAGGGAGGGTCTCGAAACAGTATACATGGGGCCTGAATGGATGGAATGCATCAAAGCCTCGGTTGACGAAGCGAAAAAATGCGGAATGTACGCATGGCTTTATGACGAGGACAGGTGGCCGTCAGGAACTGCGGGGGGCAAGGTTACTGCAGAAAGTGAAGAGTTCAGGGCCAAGGGGCTTACAATAGAAATATCAAGGGATGATTTTTCACCCGACCCATCGGTACAGGCGGTTTTTAAAGCGAAAGTGGACGGAATGGATATTCTTGATTGTGAACGGTTGGATATGTCCAGGCCGCAATCCCGGTCCGATCAGGATGTAATATTGATATTCCGCCTGGAAATCTCCGAAAAAAGTGAATGGTTTAACAATCAAAGCCCTCCGGACAATTTAAACCCAAAAACAGTGAGGCGTTTCATAGAGAAAACCTATGAAGCTTACAGGGAGCAGGTTGGTATTGAGTTTGGGAAAACCGTTCCCGGAATTTTTACCGACGAACCCGGATTGCATGACCGGACCTGCCGTTTTTCAGGCAATCCAGGGTGGCTTCCCTGGACGTATATTTTCCCGGAATTTTTTAAGGAAAGAAGAGGTTACGACATACTGGATTACGTGCCTTATATTTTTTTTAACGGCAAGTTCTCCGTAAAGACAAGGCATGATTACTGGAGGACTGTTACCGAGTTGTTCTCGGAATCATATACAAAGCAGTTATATGAATGGTGCGATAAAAACGGGCTGGCTTTTACCGGGCATTTCCTTTGGGAAAACAACCTGGGAATTGCCACAAGGGTTTGCGGAGCCATAATGCCTAATTACCGCTATCAGCATATTCCAGGGATTGACATGCTCAACAATCAAACCGGCGAATACATAACCGTAAAGCAATGTACAAGCGTTGCCAATCAGTACGGAAGGAAGCATGTTATTACCGAAACCTATGGCTGTACCGGATGGGATTTTGACTTCGAAGGACAAAAATGGATTGGTGATTTCCAGTTCGTGATGGGGGTAAATATCAGGTGCCAGCATTTGGCCCTTTATTCACTGAGGGGATGCAGGAAAAGGGATTATCCTCCTTCATTCAACTACAATACCACGTGGTGGAAATATAACAAGGTAATCGACGATTATTTTTCAAGACTTTCTGTTGTTTTAACCGAAGGAGAACCGGTAAGGGACATCCTGGTAATACACCCCTCGGCAACAGCATGGTGCATGCTGGGAACAAACCCGTACGGACTTCCCAAAAGGGGAAATGACAGGGATATGCCGCAGGTAAAGGAATACGGCGACAGGTTTAATCTCCTGTTAAAGTACTTGATGGGCTGCCATAATGATTTTGATCTGGGTGATGAACTTATCATGGAAGAAACCGGAAGTGTAAGGAATGGAAAACTGTATGTGAACAAAAAGGGTTATAAGCTTGTAATAATCCCTCCGGTTAAAACCTTGCTGGAAAGCACCGTTAATCTTCTGAAATCCTTTTTGAAAGAAGGCGGGAAAGTTATTGCACTGGAACCCGTACCTGCAATGATTTCAGGAGAACTTTCTGATGAAATTGATGGCATCTATTCTTCTGAAAACATGTTCATTGTTTCAGATTTTACCGGGCTTAAAAGCATGATAAGAAAATTAAACCCAAGTTTGGTTGACATCCGGGACGGGTTTGGGGAAGATATTCATTCCATCCTGTATATGCTGAGAGATGCCGGTGATTTTTGGGTTTTATTCACGGTTAATAATGACAGGGAAAAGGGATACAAAGCCTCGATAACATTACATTCTCCTGGAACCGTCCGGGAGTGGACGCCTCTGGACGGAAAAGCAAAAACACCCCGGTATACAGTTGTGAATGGGAAAACTGTCATTGACGCATATTTTGGTCCTGCGGACTCCCATTTATACATTATTAATAAATCTGTTGAAGAGCAACCGGACAACCGGGCAAAAACAACATATAAAATGCAAATCTCAGGTTTTTCAGGAACAAGCTGTTTGTTTACCAGGACAATGCCCAATTCTCTGGTACTTGACCGATGCCGCTGCCGCATAGAGGGAGAAGAATGGTCGGAGATAATGGATGTATGGGCAGCCCAGAAGGAGATACGCGAAAGACTTGGTATGCGCCAGGTTCATTTGAATGACAGTATTCCGCAAAGGTATACCTGGATTTATGAACCTCATCCTGGGGACGGGACAAAGGTTTTTTTCGAGTTTGCATTCGATGTAAAAGACCTTCCGAAAAACCGGTTGGAGCTTGTTGTTGAAAACCCCGGGTGGTTTGATATTTCACTTAATGGATTGGCTCAGAAGGCCGAACCGGCAGGCTGGTTCATCGACAAGGCATTGCGGAGAATCCCGTTATCAGGTGTTACAGAGGGAAAAAATACACTTTTGTTGAGCTGTGAATATAAAAATTTCATGGAAATTGAGGACTGCTATATAATTGGCGATTTTGCCCTTGATGCCGGCAGAGCCATAGTAAAGGAGCCCGATAAATTAACGATTGGGGATTGGACCCTGCAGGGCTATATGCACTACGCCGGAAGCATGGTTTATCATTTTGATTACTCATACAGTAAAGGAAAATTCCCCGGTACAGATAAGATTGTTCTTGAACTGGGTGATTTTTCCGCAGTTAATGTTGAAATCAGGATTAACGGGAAAACAACAGGTTTTGTGCCATGGAAGGCAGCATCGCAGGTTGATATAACCGACGCGGTTATTGAAGGTCGAAACCATGTTGAAATAGAAGTTATGGGAAGTCCCAGGAACTTTTTCGGTCCTTTCCATCAAACCATAAAGACAGACACTGTGAACAGTGGATCATTCAGGACACAACACAGTGAATATACGCCCGATTACATGATAAAACCATATGGTCTGTTTGAGCCTGTCAGAATATATTGTGTTGCTTTCAGAAGTTAGAATAACAGCAGGTGATTCGGGTGGTTTACCGATGTATAGCAGCATGCTTCGAAGCTATTCTGTGTTTCGGGTAATTATGGACGTGAAAATGAGCGGCCCCGGATAAATCTTACACCTGAACTGTTTAAGACTGAAAGTTTGTAGAATAGTGCGTGCTTTTCAGCCCGGGAAGGCAGAATACCCGTAGCAGGATCCGCAGACGGGCATTGTAAATCGGTCCTCTGAACAACAGCTATATTGATGTACCTGGAAAAATAAACCTGGGGCTGAACTTTGACTAATGAATGCTGACATGTTAGGATAAAGGCTGTAGTACTTTTACTTTCCAATCCTGTTGAATAATTGACAGGACAAAAGTCTGGTTTAAATAATATCCCTATAAAAATATTATGCAGGGTGATGAAAATACGGTTGTGGTCAATAAGTTTTCAGTAAGAACAAAAGATATTGGTTTGTTGTTTCATGGAGGAAGAAGCCTTTATTTCAAGCTGCTTTTATATTTCCTGCTGCTATTGATTCCTATCATAGTAATAGGACTGATTACATATATGAACTCGGCAAGCATGATTAAAGAGGATTTCCAGGAAAAGATAGCGATGAACCTGGAAGCAGCTTCGAACACGATAGATTTGTATATAAAGTCTGCCCAGGAAACAGGTGCCAATTTCTTTAAGGATGAATTTGTAAAGACATATCTTGTGCCCCGTTCAAAGCAGACTCCGACGATAAAATCCGGGATTTGGAGAATCCCTAAAATTATACAGAGAAATGAAAACATTGTCGGAGGATTTGCTGCGAGCATTTTTGCTTATGTTGACGAGCATGTTGTATATGTCGGCGCAGGAGTAAACGAATTTGATACCTTTTTTAACAGTATTCACAGCTACAGGGACTATGATGTGGACTTCTGGAGGAATAAATTAAAGTCCTCGAAATTTATTGAATTGCTTGCAAAAACCGATGTTTATGATAAAAACCTGGACGTGGTTAAACCCGTAATACCAATCGTTCTGCGTAATAATGCCGGCAGTTACGATACCATCATGGTCATTAATATCGATGTCAATGCCATTGAAGAAACCCTGAAAGGCAACAGTGTCTTCAACTCTACCGCCTTTTTGGTTGTAAATGACAGCAACCAGGTTATATATGACAGCGACGGTTTTTATAATCACCTGCAATACCTGTCAGGTAAGTCGGATAATGACAGAAGCAATGGTGAAATTCATCTGAACGGTGAAAACTATATTTATTCCTTATTGAAATCCGAGCTTTACGGATGGCGGTATTTCGCAATTACTCCGTCAGAGGAATTGTCAAACCTGACCAGCGGAATTTTGCAGATGACGGTCATCCTGTGCATTATCTTTTTATTAATAGGAATATGCTTGTCCTTCCTGTTCAGCTCAAATATTTATAATCCCATAAAAAACATAAAGGATACCATTGTTCAGAAAAAGGATTTACTGCAGATTGAAGACGGTGAAAAGGTTAAGATGAATGAACTGGATATGATTAGCTCATTCATCAGATCATTGGTTGATAACCAGCTGCAGTACAAGGAAAAATACGATATATATACGAACGAATATATAGAATATTCTCTGTTGCTGCTTTTGCGGGGGCATAAACTTGATGACAAGGAAATCCTGGAAAAAACCCTGTATGAAGAATTTGATTTTTCAAAAAAGGGTTATATTTGCTGCAGCATTCTTTTCGATTTTAAAGAGCATTTTTACAGCGAAATACAGGATACAGAACGTTTATATGTATTTGACGGGATTAAAAAGGTTTTGCAGGAAGTTTTGAGAGATTACATGCCTGTTTATATCATGGAATATGGCAGGAATATTTACCTGTGTATTGCCAACGTGGAAAATGAAGATAACGAAACAATAAAAAAAGGATTCAATCATATCCTGTCTTTATTCCGGCATGATGAAAAATACTGCGATATTTCGGTCGGAATCGGAAGGTTTTTTACCGACCTTAATGATCTTAGAATATCGTTTAACGAATCCATGACAGCAGTCAGCAAGAGGGATAAGGACAAGAATTTCCAGATCATACATGCGGAGCAAATATCAATGAGCGATAAAATGGTATATACATTTTATGACGAGCAAAAACTGTTAAACTGCTTGAAGTCGGGGGATGTTCGTAATACCGATGCGGTAGTTGACGAGATATTTGACAGGAATATCCAGATAGACGCATCCTATGACCATATACTTCTTCTTACTAGAGAACTGTACAAGCTTGGAATTCGTTTCATGGCCGAAAGGGGCCAGGACATAAGGAGCATGGGCTTAGCATCAATGGATTTTGATATTGACGGGAAGCAGCAATTTGGTGTTGCTGTTGATAACCATGAATTGAAAGAAAACATCAAAAAATTCTATCATCAGGTTATTGAATTGTCGGCTGTTCCGGTATCAAGGCAGGGCAGCATAGTTTCAATGATAACCCAGTATATAGAGGAGAATTATATGAAAGATCTGTGCCTTGAGCAGATTGCGGATGAGATGGGTGTTACAGCTAAATATGTTTCAAGGGTATTCAGGAATAATACCGGCATTCTGCTGACCGACTATATTAACGAGGTCAGAATCAATAAGGCTAAAGAGCTGTTGCGCGATACAAACATGAAGATCCAGGATATATGCACAAAAGTCGGCATTGAAAACAGGACCACTTTTTTGAGAGTATTCAAGAAAGTAGAGGGTGTTTCTCCAACTACATACAGGGATATATACAGAAAGAATGAACTTTAACCCGACTGACAAGTCCATATTTTACAAGTTCAAAGATCCTTTGACGGTGAAAGAACTATCTGTTATGATCTTTTTATTGATAGTTCAATTATTATTTTGCTTTTCTGTTTGCACTACAAGGAAATTTGGAGAAAAAACATGAAGAAATTTATCCTGTTTATAATAATACTGCTGTTAATACCAGCCTGCAAAAATAATGATACTTTAAATTCTGCAAGCGGCGAAAAAAAACCGGTTCACAATGAATCCGCGAATGAATCCGAAACGAATGATTCTGCAAAACCGGAAGAAAAAGAGCCCGAAGTTGCTCCCACAGGAATGATTAAAAACATTGACGGCGATGCTTCAGATTTGCCCGGAAATCCAGAAACCAACGCAGAATATACTGAAGATAACGAAGATATATATAGAACAGGCAAATATACAGGTCCTTTGGTTCGGGGTGTAACACCGGATATGCTCAAACCGTCATTTTGGATAAAGCTGTATAGCGGCTCTGATTCAGTTATTATGACTCATGAGGAAATTGACAAATACAATGAAGAGAATTTTAAAAGCCTTCCATATCTTAATGATTTCAAGACACTGCCCGAAAAAGTAAAAAGTGGGGAAGTGCTTGGCTGGATTAATAAATTAAGCACTATTCCAAAATCAGTGAGGTACGATGAAAAAGGAAAGGAATATCAGCAGAAGGAATATGAGCAGCTTGAAAGTAACCTGAATACCGGGGAAATCAGAGAGGTTGTAGATGTTAAATACGGACTTACGGTAATGCGGACCGAAATGCGTACCTGGCCTTCGGTCAAGGGTTCTTTTTCGAGCCCGTCAAACCGGCAGATTGACTACTTTACCGAAACTGCTGTTTATGCTGCCGAGCCTGTGCTTATATACCATACAAGTGCCGACGGCCAATGGTATTTTGCAGAGATATACAACTATAAAGGATGGATACCCGTAAAAGACGTTGCGTTATGCTCTGGCAGGGACCTGGTGAATTACCGTGCTTCACGGGATTTGCTTGTGGTTAAGTCTCCGGTGATGTTTACACCTGAATCGTGTGATGAAAGGGTATCCCGCCTGCAGCTTGACATGGGTGTAACACTTCCGGTTGTATCGGAAAGTAATTCCGGATATATTGTCAATTACCCGGTTGGTAATGGTAATGGGCTGGAGCTGGTTCAAATGAACATACCTTTTTCCGAAGATGTATCGGCGGGCTTTACAGATTATTCGGTGAAAAATGTGCTGATACAGGCGTTTAAATTCCTGGGTGAACCCTATGGATGGGGTGGAATGAACAATGCCAGGGATTGCTCTGCTTTTGTAGCCGATGTATACCGTTCTTTCGGCATTATTTTTCCAAGAAATTCGGATCAGCAGGAAAAAATGAAAGGTTATATATCCTTCAACGGCAAAAGCAGGGAAGAGCGCATTAAGATTCTTGATTCACTGAAGCCCGGGACTCCGTTGTATATGCCCGGGCATGCGATGATATACCTGGGCCGGTGGCAGGACAGGCATTATATTATACACGATGTTCCGACCGTTTACCGGAAAGAGAGTGATGGCAGGCTTACTGCTGTGAGGCTTGACCAGGTATCGGTAACACCCCTGGATGTATTGAACAGTAAAGGGCATGAATATATAATGCTTCTTACAACGGCAGTTGTATTGGATTGATTACTCCCGAAAAAGCTTGATTGTACAACAGTGAGGTGAAAATCAGGATGAACAAAAGATATTTGATTTATTCAATATTACTGTCCATTATGCTTGTTTTCAGCAGCTGCACAAAGTACGGCAAAACCGTTAATTATGATAAGAATGCTGAAAAACCTGCCGTTGGCATAAAAGACAATAACAGCTCATATCCTGAAAATGAGGGCGGGGTGGTCAGCCACACTCCTTCGGCGGATGAGAATGACAATAGTGAAACTGCAAGCAAAGATGAAGACCGTAATAATTCCGGGAACACTGTTGACGACAGCGGCTGTGAAACCGCAGGAAACAACGAAACCAAAGAGTCTCAGGATGCCGAAGAAAAGGAAATTCTGAAAATAAACGGCCTGGTACGTATCCGGGATATTGATCCTGATATTGTTGTTGACCTTAAATATGCCACCGAAAACAACTTCACAGGAAGGAAAATATATCCCAACGATGTTTGCGTATTACAGGAGGCAACCGCGCTTAAGCTTGCCAACGCAAACAGGGAATTTATGGAGATGGGATACAGGATCAAGGTATGGGATGCTTACAGGCCTGTGTATGTACAGAAAATATTCTGGGAAATCGTGCCCGATTCAAGGTATGTGGCAAACCCTTACAATGGCGGTTCAAAACACAATCGTGGCACCGCTGTTGATATAACCCTTGTGGATATGGAAGGAAATGAGCTGGAGATGCCGTCAGGATTTGATGATTTTACAGGCAAAGGTTCAAGGAATAGCAGCAATATGTCCGAGAATGCCAGGAAGAACATGGAACTGCTGACCGATGTGATGGTCAGAAACGGCTTTACAACTATCAGTTCCGAATGGTGGCATTTTAACGACAGCGATTCCGATAAATACGGTATTATTGATGTAAATCTTGATGAGTTCCTTCGAAATGATATTTCTGAAAGCAATCAGGATCAGAAGGCCTCTCTTTACTTGTCGGCCCTTGAGAATATGAAGGATGTAATCGGGGAATCGAGGCAGATTGTTTTTGTCAGCGCCGACAGCCTTGATACAAAAAGAGCGGAAGTCTATACATTTGAAAAAATCAACGGGCGGTGGAATGAAGTTTTTGAACCAATGAAAGCCGTAATTGGTTCAGCAGGGCTGTCATATGACAAAAAGGAGGGGGATAAAAAGTCACCTGTCGGGGCATTTCCTGTATACAGATGCTTTGGCAGGCAGGAAAACCCGGGAACCAGGCTAATTTACACAATATTTGAAAAGGGTGACTTCTGGGTTGACGATGCAAACTCGCTTTACTATAATACATACCAGAAAGGCCCTGCCGGAGGACGGTGGAATTCTGCCGAGGATTTATATTCAACAGGTGAGCCGTACAAGTATTTCATTGTTATAGAGTACAACACCGAAAACCCCGTTGCAGGGAAGGGTAGTGCAATATTTATGCACATCTGGAAGGGTGAAGACAGTTCAACCTCGGGATGCACCGCTGTTTCCGAGGAGAACCTGCTGAAGTTGATGAAGTGGCTTGATCCTTCAATGAACCCAATGGTACTTCAGTTTCCTGTTCAAGAAATTCAGAAGATTGCAAGGCAATGATAATATGCTTATTTTAAAAAGACCGATTGAGCCGACAATGCCTGGACACTTTTAAACATCTGGATTAGCTGTTCGCCATTAATACATTTAATGACATTCATATGGCAGTATCTCTTTGTACTTTCTTTAAAATCTCCCAAGGTTATTATCATGCCACGGTATATATTGTTATCCCTCATATGCTTGGTGAGTTTTTTTGCCTGTTCTATTTCCATCAGGTTATGGTAGTTTTCCTTCCGTGCAATTACATAATAAATGTTGTCAAGAATGATGCCGGTTCCGCCCTCCCCGAAATGGTCGGACATCTGCACTTTGTAACCTTGTCGCCTGAAAACTTCTGCAATGGCATATTCAAAGTCTTTCAGCCTTAAAAATAAAAGATCATCCCTGCATTTTATACTGTCTACCAAAAGGCTTATCTTTACAAGGTAGCAAACATGGATTATCCGGCTTGCCACTTCATATACGATAAATGCAAACAGGAATAGTAAAAAATATATAATTAACATAAAATCACCGATTATAGCATATGCTATTCAAATATCATTATACAGGTAATTTATTACTGGAAAAAATGATTCCCGGTAATAATTTTTTTAAAAAAAATTAATATTAATGAAACTTTTTTTACTTTCAATACGTCATATAAAGAGTAGCTTGTTTATTATTTCACAAAAATGGTGTAAAATAACACCGGAGGGTTTACCAAATTATTCAAATATTGTATTAACATTTAGCATAATATGATATAATGCAACAAGGGGTCACGGAAGGAGAGGTCATGGAAAACATTATTACTATTAAAGATTTGAAAAAGGTTTATCGTATGGGGCAGGAAAAGGTATATGCCCTTAACGGTATTGACCTTGAAATCAAAAAAGGCGAAATCTGCTGCCTTTTTGGTACTTCAGGATCGGGTAAGTCCACTCTTCTTAACATGGTGGCGGGTTTGGAAAAACCCACAAGGGGAAGCGTGGTAATCAAAGGCATCCATGTAGAAAATCTGAACGAAAAGGAACTGGCAAAATTCAGGCAGAAATACATAGGGTTTATTTTCCAGTCATATAACCTTCTGCCGAATCTAACCGCCCTTGAAAACGTAACCCTTCCACTGATGTTTAAAGGGTATTCAAAAAAAGTCAGGAATAAGGAAGCAATGAAAATGCTGAAAGCGGTGGGGCTTGAAAACAGAATAAACCACAAGCCCAACCAGATGAGCGGCGGACAGCAGCAGAGGGTCAGTATAGCCCGTGCTTTCGTGGAAAAACCCGAAATCATACTGGCCGACGAGCCGACAGGAAACCTGGATTCCAAAACCACCATTGAAATAATGGATTTGATATCCGAAATGGCTGAAAAATATGGTCAGACGATTCTTCTTGTCTCCCATGATACCGAAGCGTCTTCATATGCTGACAGAATTGTACATATCAGGGACGGTAAGATTGAAAAGATTGATGTAAAAGATAAATACATTAAAAAATTTGGTTTGAAGGAGTGTGCTTCTAATGCGTAACAGGCAAATAAGTGCTTTTTTAATGATTTTTGTTATGATTGTATCAATTGTGTTTAGCAGCAATACTGCTTTTGCTGCAGGTGACGGAGTATATATAAGCAAATATGTCGCAAATAACGGAGAAGATATTGAGGAAGGCGACGATTTTGTATTAGAGTTGACTATACGAAATGACAGCTATGATATCATTACAAATGTATGTGTCTCTTTTGGATCAGGTGCATCGTTCCAGCCATTAGACAGCGGCAGGGATCAACCGTTCGCAAATGAGATTAAAAAAGGGGACCCGGTTCCAAATAGTTATAATATGTTTTATACAGGCGGTACCGATAAAAACCTGCCTATTACTATAAAATATAAAGTTGGCGACGAGGAAAAAACAGTTTCAACATCAATATATATCAGGAACGCCAAAATTCCCGATGGTAATAATAACAATAACAATGATGGCGGAGAACCTGATACAAGGAAATATAAACCTGTTTTGGAGCTGGTTTCGGATTCAATACCCGAAGGAAAAGCCGGCGGAACCATCAGCATACCGATAAAGATATTAAATACTGCAAAATATGAAGCAAGAGAAATCAAGATTACTCCGGCTTTGTCAAATCTGCCCTTTATTGTTGAGCAGATGACCGTATCTCAAGTAATAGAGAAAATTCCTGCAGGCAAATCGGCTGCAATTGAATTTAAATTTAAAATTGATAAGAATGCACAGGAAAAAACTTATACAATACCTTTGAGCATTACGTATAAAAATGTTTATGGAGATTCATTCCCTGAAGACGGAAAAACAGAAGAGATCTATATTAAAATCACCAATACAAACCTGCCCCCGAAGCTGGTAGTCAGGGAAGCAAAAACCGATCCTGCGGTTATAAAACCCGGCGAAAACTTTACGCTTACTTTTAATCTATGGAATATGGGAACTCTTGAAGCCAAAAATGTAACCGTGGATTTGGAGCCCGGAGACAGCTTCTTTGCTCTGGACAATGTTACCAAGAAATACCTTATGGAATTCAAAGGCTTGAACAACAGCGAGATATCTTACGGTTTAAAGGCAAAGGATAAATTGGCATCAGGTACATATGTAATAAAGGTGAAACTGGATCATGATGATGAAAGCGGAGTTGAATATCCGATAAATGTTATAGTGGAAGGGGATGACGAGCAGGAGGTTGACATTATCACCGAGAATGTTAAAACTCCCCAGCAGGCTGTTTTAACAGAGCAACCTTTCTCCGTGACATTCGATATTAAGAATATAGGTTCAACTGAAGCCAGGGATGTAAAGATTACGGTGGATTCGGGTGAAAAGATACTGACGCAGTCTCTGAATGTGCTTACTGTCAACAGCCTGAAGCCTGGTGAAACAGTCCCTGTATCCTTCAGCTTTATAGCATCGGAGGATTGTGAAAGCAGAACTTACCCGATCAAGGCGGTAATTGAATATAAAAACGGTCAGGAACAGGTTAAAAAGGAGCAGTACATAGGAGTTCCCATTGAAGGTGATGACAGTCAGAAAGGAAACGTTGACATTATCACCGAAAACATTAATACTCCTCAGCAGGCTGTTTTAACAGAACAACCTTTCACCGTGTCATTCGACATCAGAAATATAGGTTCAACTGAAGCCAGGGATGTAAAGATTACCGTGGACTCGGGTGACAAGATACTGCCACAGTCGCTGAATGTGCTTACAGTAAACAGTTTGAAGCCTGATGAAACCATTCCTGTATCCTTCAGCTTTATTGCATCAAAGGATTGTGAAAGCAAATCCTACCCGATTAAGGCTGTAATTGAATATAAAGACGGTGATGAGCAGGTCAAAAAGGAACAATACATGGGGATTTTGATTGAATCCGAAGTAGGAAAGACAACACTGAATACCGTTCCGAAGATAATTATTTCAGAATATTCTTCAGATCCCGGTATGGTTAAAGCAGGTGAAAACTTTACCCTTAACATGACATTTTTAAATACAAGCAAGCTGAAAGCCGTTCAGAACATGAAGATAACGCTTGTAGTGGATGAAAAAAGCGAAGAGACCGGAGGAAATGTTTTTACCCCGGTGCAGTCAAGCAATACCTTCTATATCGACAAGCTTGAACCGGGAGAAACGTCCGAGAAGCAGCTGGTGATGTATACCATTCCTGACGCAAATGCAAAAACTTATGTCGTAACGGCAATATTTGAGTATGAGTATGAAGAAAATGACCAGCTGAAAACAAACAAAATGGAAGACGTTTTTGGAATTCCTGTTATTCAGCCGGCTAAACTTGAAGTTACCGAAGTAATTGTTTCGGAGCCTGCTTATGTCGGGGAACCTGTATATATTTCCTCCGAATTCTATAATATGGGAAGAGTCAAGCTTTCAAACCTTATGATAAAAGTTGAGGGCGATTTTGACACGAGAGAGTCCAATTACTTTGTCGGTAATTTTGACATAGGGTCCGGTGATTACTACGAAGCCAGCATTACACCGTTGAATCCCGGAGAAACAAAAGGAAAGCTTGTTTATACCTTTGAAGATGCTGCAGGGGAAGAACACAGAATTGAAAAAGAGTTCACCGTTAATGCGATGGAAGCAGAACCGGTTGTAAATCCGTTCCCGGGCGATGTTAATCCCGGCGAATGGCAAAACCCGGATATGCCGGGGCAGAAAACTTCCAAATTCCCGCTTATTCCAGTTATTATCGGTGGTGTAGTTTTAGTAGGGGTTATAGTTCTTGTTATCGTTCTTAAAAAGCGCAAGAAAAGGAAAGAGATGATGCTGGATGAAGATATTTGATATAATCAGAATGGCTTTTAGAAATTTATTCCGAAGCAAGGTCAGGACAATTTTAACGGTATTGGGCATCGTAATAGGCACAACAGCCATAATTATCATGCTTTCCCTTGGTATTGCCATTAATACTGCTTATAAAGAACAAATGAGCAAAATGGGCGATATGAACGTAATCACCGTATACCCCAATTATGAAAAAATTAATACAAGCAGGAGCAGAAGGGGTGAATGGGTGGAGCCCACCATATCCCAGGAAGAGTTAAACCAGGTTGCCAAAATACCTAATGTTGAAGCAGTAACACCTTTTTATGAGACCACTGTTAAAATGGAAATCGGAAAGTACCTGGGTTATGTAAGTATTGTTGGCTTACAGCCCGAAGCCATG
>Ga0134102_1001924_pt1 | contig 15562 bp, 14 predicted proteins | sample 13_3_2metaG_FD_94447 | JGI IMG/M metagenome (GOLD analysis project Ga0134102, IMG submission 94447) | Switchgrass degrading microbial communities from high solid loading bioreactors in New Hampshire, USA - 13_49_3.3_201_A3 metaG | ecosystem: Engineered > Bioreactor > Semi-continuous > Anaerobic...
GTAATCGTATCTGCCGGCGCGTTTCTTGCGGATGAACATGGGGCTGCCTCCTTGTCACCCCAATTATGGCATGTCTATACGGCCGTGTCAAGGCCTAGCCGCCGCAGCTGTGGCACCGCATTTCCCGCGCCTCAGAAACGGAAATGGCTCCATTACTGCATTTCCGGGTCAACGATCACCCCAAAACCTCGATTTGCTGTAGAAGATGAGTTATACTTGCCTGGTGTGGAGCTTCCTATACCGACCCCAATGGACGATGGACCCACAATGCCGACCCCCCCAAGACGATAATAGGTAGGCGGGTGCTCCACGTTCAATACTCATCTTGCCTGCGGTTCGTCGTAAACTTCTGCTTCCTTGCTAAGTTTGTTCAGTCCTAGGCCTAGGTCCTTCCCGTATTCTTGTTCATACGACATGGCAGCCACAAGCACGCCTTCCAGGAAGGGACGGAGGTTCTCGGCTTGGAGGAGATTGCTTGACACCAGCCGAATCTCGTCCTTCGATTCTCGGTAACCGAAATCGAGTACAAAGTGCTTGTCATCCTTGGGATAGACCCTCCAGGTGTTCACAGGCGTCGGTTTCTCATAACCGGGCGGAATAACCACCCTTATTCCTTTGTGTCCCACTCTCATCCCCGGCCTCCCGTGACAGTTCCAGGACTCGATGACGGTCGAATGAAGGACAGCCAGGTGAGGCTTCGCCAAGGTCCGTGGCCGCCATTAGTTGCGTCACTGACTCCTTCTGCATGAATCCTTGAATTCCTTCAGGTCTGCCGACATTTTCCAATGTTCCTTGCGCAACCTTCGCCCGTCGGAAACGAAAGGGATGATCGCCACCGACGACGACCGGGTAGCGCGTCTCTGCCGGAGCATGTCCAACCAGGGACGGGGGGAAGCAGGGGTGTGGCTTTCCCATGAGCGGCTGGGCTACAACTATCGCATGGACGAGCTTTCGGCCGCGCTCGGGGTCGCGCAGATGTCGCGGATCGAGGAGATCATCGCGAAGCGCGAGCGGGTCGCGGCGATGTACGCGGAGCGCCTGGCGAGGGTGCCGGAGGTGCGCCTGCCATACGTGGCGCCCGAGGTCACCCGGATGAGTTGGTTCGTGTATGTGATCCGGGTCGGCGTGGACGAGCCTACCCCCGAGCGCCAGTCCGCGGTGCGCGACCACGTGATGCGGCGCTTCCAGGAGGCGGGGATCGGGTGCCGCCCGTATTTCACCCCAATCCACCTGCAGCCCTTCTACCGTGCGGAGTTCGGCTTCAAGGAGGGGGACTTCCCCGTCACCGAGCTCGCCGGGCGCACGAGCATCGCCATCCCGTTCCACAACCACCTCACCGCCGGGGAGATCGACTACGTTGCCAGCGTCCTCGAGCGGGCGCTGGGGGAGGTGCGGTACTAGGCGCGCGCAAGTCGCGCTTCGCGTCTCGAAAACGGCCTATTCCTCTTTGCGAGCCTGCGTCCCTTCCCGCTTCTTGCGCTCCTCCTGTGCCGTCATGTACCCTATGAAATCCTCGACGGCGCGTCTTGCCTCCGGCGACAGCCTGACAGGCGCCCGGAACCAGGTTTCCCCGAGGATTTCCTCCATTTCCGCTTGAGAGAGGTCACCGGTAAAGCACCGGGGATCGACCTCGAAGACTCCCGCGAGCTTCGTTACCACATCGTCCGGCAGTCTCGCCGCGCCGATCTCGTACCCTACGAGGTCCTTCAGGTCGATCCCGAGGCGGCTCGCGAGATCCTCCCTCGTCCAGCCGCGTGAAGCGCGCAGCGCCTCGAGGTAACGAGCGCTGGCGACGACGTCCGGGTCCGGCGCGAGCGGCGCGGGATCGTCGGTGCATCCTAGCAGGTAGTCGAGGCTGACTCCGAAAAAGCGCGCAAGCCGGCATACAAGCTCGAAGTCAGGCTGGCGCTTCTTGCTTGGAGCCTCGTACCCGGCCATGGCTGAGCGCGATACTCCCATCGCCGCCGCCAGGGCCTCTTGCGTGAGATTGCACCGTGTCCTGAGGTCTCTCAGCCTCTCCGCGAATGTGGCCATAAGCCAATCCCCCGTTTATAGGATAACACTTCTGTTCCCATTCAGCACGTTCCAGATGGCCACAGCGGCCGCAGTCGGGCCTTGACATTGTCGCGCCGGGGAACTATAATTTGCATCGGGGTGTTCCTTATCGGAACAGCGGCCTGCTACAGCGCAAACGGCACGAGCGGACATCGTCGCGCCGGTTCAGGCATGCAATGCAAAAGATCAACGTCTCCGGCTTCCGCAGGCGCGGCCCTGGTCCGCGGGCGCCTTGCCGGCGGGTCCACTAGGGCCCGGGCTCGAAGGGCACCCCGACAAATCAAAGACAAGGAGGTGTATGACCGTGTCTTGATCTGGCGCATGCTCGAGTCTGTTTGGGGATGTATCCGGCTCCAGCAAGATGGTGAACGTCTTCGGCAGCGACCGAATGGTCCAAAGACAGTCGGGGGTCAAGGCGACCCTGCTAAAATACGGAAGGAGGCTGCGAAAACATGACAGGCAAACAATACATGTCAGCCGGACTCGGTGACTTCGCGACGCGGAGGCTCGCTTCTTGGGCCTCTCGGGTCGAGATCCAAGACCTACCTGAGGACGCGATCGCCAAGGCCGCGGAGTGCCTTGTGGATTGGGTCGGAGTCGCGCTGGCCGGATCCGCTCAGGACGTTGCCGCTCTCGTCTCGCCGGTGTTCGATGAGGATGTGCCTCGCCGGGGAGCGTCAACCGTCCTGAGGGCCGGGCTGGACAAGATCTCCTGCATGTCGGCTGCCTTCCTGAACGGCTTCAACGGGCACGTGCTCGGGCTTGACGATGTCCACGGACGCACGCTGCTCCACCCCGGAGCCGCGGTGATCCCGGCCGCGCTCGCGTGCGCCGAGAGATACCGGGCTTCGGGGCCGCGACTGGTCGCGGCCATCGTGGTCGGATACGAGGTATGCATAAGGGTTGGAGAGGCGGCCGGACCGTCACACCATGCCAGGTGGCACGGCACCGGCACGTGCGGGGCGTTCGGCGCGGCCGCCGCCGCGGGCAAGGTCCTCGGCCTGGACGACGTCGAGATGTCCTGGGCGCTGGGGAACGCGGGCACGCAGGCTTCGGGCCTCTGGCAGTTTCGCGAGGACGGCGCGATGTCAAGGCCCCTGCATGCGGCGAAGGCGGCGATGAGCGGGCTACTGGCGGCCCTCCTGGCCAAGCGGGGGTTCAGCGGGCCTGCGCGGATCCTCGAGGGAGAGAAAGGCTTCCTGAAGGCGACGTCATCCGAGCCCGTCCTCGAAGCGCTCACGGACGGGTTGGGCGAGAGATACGGGATCTGCGAGGTGTCGGTGAAGCCCTACCCCTCGTGCGTGCACTCGCACCCCCAGGTGGACGCCGCCCTGGAGATCGCGGCCGAGCCTGGCTTCGACCCCGACAGGGTCCGGGCCGTCAGGATTCGCACCTACGGGGCGGCCATCGAGGTCGCGGGCGGGGGCGGGAGGTACCCGCGCTCTCCGCACGAAGCAAGGCGCTGCTCCCCGTACTGCGTCGCCGTGGCGCTCCGGAAGGGGCGTCTCGGGCCGCGCGACTTCCGTCCGGACGCGATAAGGCTCGACGACTACGCGAAAAGGCTCGTCTCCAACACGACCCTCGAGGCCGGCGACGAATTCGACGCCGAGTACCCCAAGAGGTGGGGCGCCGACGTCGAGGTCACCATGGACGACGGCACGACGCTGTCGTCATCCGTCATGCTGCCGAGGATGGGTCCCGGGAACCCCGCGTCGCTGGAGGACGTGTCGCGCGAGGCGGTGGAGCTCGCGGAGACCGCCTTGCCCCGCGAGCAAGCAGCAAGCCTCATCCGGCGGGCCGCTGACGTGCGGGACGCGAAAGACGTGAGCACCCTGTTCGAAGTCTGAGCGTGCGCTATCCAGGCGCTCGACATCTAAGCGTTCGTGCCGTTCGCGCTCCCGTTGGATAGGCCTCGACCTTCTTGGGTGTGACGAGACCTTCTCGGCGGCACGAAACCTTCTGGGTGGGGCGTGGATGGGACCGGACGCTGCCGCGCCCGAGGGCAACCGATGGCATACAGATAGCATTGAGAGGCGGGCCGGGATGAGCCGGTCGTCGAGGCGCTGGGGTGTCCTCGGGCACGGGGCTCTGGCCTTCCCTTCACCGAGGTCGCGGGGCGCAGGAGCATCTCCATCCCGCTCCACCGCCTCCCCACCGCCGAGGAGATCGACCGCGTTGCCGACGTCCTCGAGCGCCCGCTGGAGGAGGCGGAGTGGGCGTGAGCGCGGTACTCGTCTCGTGGCTGCCGTGCGGGAGAGCGACTCCGGAGCCATCCGCTCGCTGCCACCTTAGCCGCCATGTAGCCTCTTGATCAGGTAAAGGATCACCTCGCGGTCCTCGGGCTCAAGGGTCTGCAGGCTCCGGGCAACCGCCTCGACGTCAGCGGATTCCTCTACCCCTTCGTGGCTAGCCAGTCTGAGTAGATCCTCCACGGGTATTCCGTACCCGTTTGCTATGCGCACCAGTGTCTTCGTTGAAGGATTCACAGGCCTGCCGGTGCGCACGTCATGCCCCTTTTCGAGTGCGCTGAGATAAGTGTGGCTGATTCCGACCTTCTCGGCCGCCTCTCGGAGGCTCAGGTTTCTTTGGATTCGCATTTCGCGGAGCTTGCCTCCTATCTCCTTCAACCGCATCGCCTCGCTTCTACGGGAGTACCTCCTGTGTTCATGGCCACACGTAAACCAAAAAGTCTCGCGTAAAATATAGTTGACAATGTGGTCTCTATGTGTTACACTGCTGTCCAGCAACTACACAGAGCGCTCACATTGTCCCGCCATCCTGCGCTCTGTCGGACCGCAGAAAGGGGGAGTGCAATCTTCTGAGCGCAGAGCATGCCCGATACACAAAGCGTGCCCCATCGCCAGTGGCGCTAATCTCCATTGGCTATCCCACGGCCGGAGCTGCCGCCGGCGCGGAAACCTCACACCGTGGGCGCGGAGAAATCACGCCGGAGGCGCGGAGACAACACAAAGCCATTCACTCTTTCGCCATACGGGTGCACTTGTCCTGCCAAGCTCACGGCGTTTCGAGTCAGCGGGGGTCCGCGAGGCTAGCCATGTGCCTTGAAGGTGTGGAAGGGGACGGCGGCGCTCACGTGCGGACCGCCCGCCGCCTGCGAGCCATCCGGCCGAACCGGGGTCCTGCCGGGGCAGTGAGGGCATAGCAGGCGCGACATGACACAAGGGGGCTATGGGCTTCTCGAGGGGTGCGAGATGGTCAGCGACTGTGATAACGGCAATGAGGAATTCCAGGGGTGAACGGATCAAGGTTGACGTTTGTGGAGTCCTCCTCTCCCGAGATAACAGTGTCCTCTATGGAGCAGCTCACCCTCGTCTTGGAGGTATCTGCAGGAATCACCGCAGGTTAACCAGATCGAATTGGCCACAGAGAAGCGCAGGAACACCGTCCGCGGCAGCAGGCGGTCGTAGTAGGAAGCGCACACTTTGAGGAGGACTCCACGTGAGCGCGAGGTGATGTAAACACGGTTCGAGCGCGCTGCTGTTGCGGATGGCGTGATGCCGGGGCATTCTACTCCGGTTCCGGGTGCAGTCGCGGGCCGCGATATGAGTGTTGCGTTTGCTGCATACCGAGACTGATCACCACACACGTAAAGAAGATGTTGCGCGACGACCTGCAATGGGTGAAGACCCTTGTTGCTGAACTGAGGACGGTCTTGCGGGTGAGGGCTCTTGCGGGGTTCGACATAATGAGGATTCGTGGGTGATGGGAAATGAACGCTATTACGAAGATCCGCAACTATGAGAAACTTGCCAGCAAGGGCGATACCAAAGCGCGAGGAAAGGTGCTTCAGCTGATGGACGCAGTGCTACAGGAAGTGGATGCGGGGAAGCGCATTCATGAGATCATGCATTTCGACGGCAATGTTCTCACTGTGGGCGAGCGCACCTGGGATTTGCGCACAAAGAGGAACGTGTACCTGTTTGGCGCGGGCAAGGCTTGCAATGCCATGGCGCAGGCTGTGTGCGAGATCCTGGGAGACAGAATCACAAAAGGAATCATCTCAGTGAAGATAAAGGAGCCTCAGGATCACTACTGCAACACGGATGTGTATGTTGGGGGGCATCCACTTCCCAACGCTCATGGGATGTTGGCTGCCCAGAGGATTCTGGCGCTAATTGACACAGCTTCTCCTGACGACTTGTTCATTTCCGTAATCAGCGGCGGTAGCTCGGCACTGCTCACCTGTCCTGTGGAAGGCATTACCCTGGATGACGAAATCAAGGCACAGGATTTGCTGCTGAAATCCGGTGCGAAAATCCTCGAGATTAACGCGGTGCGCAGGCACATTTCACGCACCAACGGCGGCCGCCTAGCTGAGCGTATCTGCGGAAAAGGCGCCGAGCTCATCAACATTGTGGTGGGCGACGGCGTTGGTCAGCTGCCTACATCTAACCGCGGATCACCAGTTGCTTCCTTCTTTGGTACGCCAGTAGCGCCAGACAACACTACCGTACAAGATGCAAGGAACACGATAGAAAACTATGATCTCACGGGCAGACTCCCCAAAAGCATTGTGGATTTTCTCTGGGACGATGGCCGGGTGCGTGAGACGCCCAAGTCCTTTGGCGGCAATGTCACTACGTTCCTGATCGGGTCGGTGGGCGATTCTTGCGAGGCGGCACTTGTAGCAGCAAAGAGGATGGGCGTGCCCATTATGGTGCTGTCTACATACATGGAAGGCGAGAGCCGAGAAGCCGGCTATTTCCTCTCCTCGCTTGCCCGCGAGATCAAGTATTTGCGTCGGCCAATTGCGCCGCCCTGCTTTGTTGTGTGCTCGGGGGAAACCACCACGAGCATCCAGTCACCACCAGTGGGTGTGGGCGGACCATCTCACGAACTCGTGCTCGGCCTAGCAATCGGTATTCGGGGCATGGATGGCGTGGCTGGTGCCTCTATTGACACTGAGGGCACCGATGGCACAACGCGTTACGCAGGTGGTCTTGCAGACGGACTCACAGTGAGCAGGCTTGAAGCCAAGGGAGTCAACGTGCTCAAAGCGCTGCGCAATCATTCCGCCGGGAACGCGCTGATGGCGATTGGGGACAATATATTCACGGGCAACACCGGAACCAATTTGTGTGATTTTAATGTTCTGTACGTTTCCTGATATTAACAGCGGAATCCGAAAGGAGCACAGAGGATTGTGACAGGAAGCGAAATCAGGACGATCAAGGCAAGACAGGTCTTGGACAGCAAAGGCCGCCCGACCGTGGAAGTGGACGTCATCACCGAAGGTGGACGCCTCGGTAGGGCTGGCGCATCCACCGGGACGTCCGTCGGCGTACACGAGTCGTCTGTTCTACGTGACGACGATCCCAGGGTGTTTGGTGGGCTGAGTGTCTACAAGGCGATTGACAACATTGAGACCGTTATCGCGCCTGCTCTGATTGGCATGGATGTCACTGACCAGCGAAAGATTGACCGCACCATGATCGAGCTTGACGGAACGCGGTACAAAACCAGGCTGGGTGGCAACGCAATCTTCGCAGTATCGGTGGCCGTGGCGCGGGCAGCCGCGGCCGTCAAAGGCCTGCCCCTTCATCGTGCGATGGCCGCTGACGAGATTCGGTACGTTTATGCGCCTTCGTCCAATATCGTCAACGGTGGTACATACATCGATAAGACGCTGGCGTTCCAGGAGTTTATGGTAATACCCTACGGCGTCAACACGATTAACGAGGGCGTGCGGATTATCGTCGAAGTATTCCAGTATCTGGGTGGATTGATTGAGAGGACGACCGGCCGCCCGGCGAATATGGGTAACTATTGCGGCTATGGCGCGCCATCAGACGACCCGTTTGAAGTACTTGGCCTGATTTCACAAGCGGTTGCGGACTTGGGATACCGGAACAACGTGTACTACGCGATAGACTGCGCCAGCAGCGAGTTTTATGACGAGAAGGAGGGCGCGTACCTGTACCGAGGTCGGCTCGTGGACCGTGACGAGCTCATCAAAGTGTTGGCGCGGTTGGCCGACGAGTATCCCATCGCGTTCATTGAGGATCCGCTTCAGGAGGAGGACTTTGAGGGCTTTAGACTTGCGAGTGAACGCATCAACTCTGTCATCATCGGTGATGACTTCCTGTGCACCAGCATGGACAGGGCAAAGCAGGCAGTGGAAATGGGAGCTGTGAAGGGTATGATTTTCAAACCCAACCAGGCTGGCACACTTACCGAGGCCCTGGATGCGGCGCATTACATGATGGCGCATGGCCTCCTTGTGGTGCCTTCCGGCAGGGCGGGGGGAACGTTGGATTCGCCAGAGAAGGAAATCGGCCTTGCGATCGGCTGCTGCGTGGTCAAGAGTGGCGCACCCAGAGGGGGAAGCCGCACCATCGGATTCAACTTCATGATACGTGCCGCTGAAGAGCTTGACATCCCTATGACGGATGTCAGCAAACTGCCCCATTTCGCGCATCTCAGGTCTTGATATCCGACGCTTTTTGGTGTGCAAGGGCCAAGATAGCGGGATACCAAGTATCTCACATGTATAACGCAAAGGGGGAGCAAGACAATGAAAGAGTTCCTGAGACGGATCCTGTGTGTTCTGATGTGCGTTATAACGATGTTCTTGTTCGTGGGTTACGCAGGCAACGTGCAGGGTGCAACTCCTTCCCCCGGTATTGTGTCTTCCAAAGATAGCATGGTCGTTGTAATGGCAGGTGACCCGGGCTCGCTGGACCCCCACGACAATGTTTTTCAAACCAAGCACCAGTCTACCCGCCAGATATACGAAACGCTCGTAGTGTACGATGAGAATGGCAAGCTCGTTCCATGGCTTGCAGAAAGCTGGGAGTATGAAAACGATGAGACACTTGTGCTGCACATCCGTAAGGGGGTCAAGTTTCATAACGGCGACGAGCTGAAGGCGAGTGACGTATTGTTTTCGCTTAAGAGAATGAGGCAAGACAACACTCCCGCTGCCATGCAGGTCGATCAGATTGATTTTGACAAATCCAAAGTCGTGGATAAATACACGTTGAAGATTGTCACGAAGGGGCCGTACGCTCTTCAGCTCCCTATGCTGGAAAACCCGCTGTGCTGCATCATTAGTGAGCGCGCGTTTACTGAATCTGGCGGAGACTTCTTCAAGGCCCCCATCGGTACGGGTCCATACAGGGTGGTAAAGTACAACTCGGGAGACAGTTTGATTCTGGAAGGGTTCAAGGATTACTGGATCAAGGGTCAGCCTTATGTCAAGCACCTGACTATCCGCTACATCAGCGATGCATCTGCCCGCGCTATCGAAGCCGAGTCAGGCCGCGCAGACATTGTCTATGATATTAGCGCGAATGACGTTGACCGTATCCGTGCTAACAAAAACATCCACCTGGTTTCCGCTATGGGTGCAAACACCACATACCTCACAATCAACCAGGCAATAAAGCCATTGAACGATATTCGCGTGCGTGAGGCCATTTGGTATGCCGTCGACATCCCTAGCGCCGTCAAGATCGCGTACAGGAATTACGGCCAGCTAGCCACCGGTATCGTCTCTCCCGGCATTGACGGCCGTCATCCGGACCTAAGCAAGTACTTCCCCCATCAAGACCTCAAGCGGGCAAAGAGACTGCTTGCCGAGGCAGGTTACCCCAATGGCTTTGATGTTAGCATATCCTGTAACAGTTCGGACCAGCAGCGCAAGGATTTCTGTGAAGTCATCCAGGCGCAATTGGCAGCAGTGAACATCCGTGTCAAAATCGACGTTATGGAGGCGACGCAGTGGACTTCGTGGCTTTGCCAGGGCAAAGGGGAACTTGCCGTATATGGATACACCGCAAGCACAGGGGAGGCGGGGCGCGTTCTGTTTCGGTGGTTGCCTGACAAGTCGGAATGGCCCATCTTTAGTTGGGTGAATCAGGAGTATTACGATACCATCAGGAAAGCCTTAGCCACCGTGGACATTGAAAAGCGCAATAAGCTCTACTACAAGTGTCAGGAGATGCTTATGGAGAACTACGTAGCACTCCCTGTCTGGCACAAGGAACTTAACGCGGCCTGCAAGCCCAATGTTAGGGGCTTTAGGATTACGCCCTCGTACGAGCAACATTACCTACAGTACGTTTATTTCGAGTAGCACGCCCGGACGTAACATACCGTTCCTGGCATTGCGCGGGTGGGGCATTTCGCCCGCGCAATGCCAGACGCGGCGGAGCCACTAGCACAGGCTGGTGCCAAATCCGATGGCTACGGTGGTGAAAACATCTTGCTTAGGTATATCTCCAGCCGCATCCTGCTTATCATCCCGACTCTAGTTGGCGTTATTGTCATTGTGTTTACGCTGCTGTATCTCACACCTGGCGACCCGGCCCTAGCCATTCTGGGTGAAAACGCCACCCCAGAGCAGGTGCAGGCTATCCACGAACAGCTGGGTCTCGACGACCCCTATCTCATAAGGCTTGGGCGCTACTTTGTTAATCTGGTCCGAGGGGACATGGGGAACTCGTACAAAACCGGTCGCCCTGTGATGGAGGAGATTCTCGCTCGGTACCCCAACACGCTCAAGTTAACGGTCTTAAGCGTCGGGCTGGGCGTTTTGATAGGGGTCCCGGCGGGCGTGATTTCCGCAGTGCGCCAGTATTCGATGCTAGACACGCTATGTACAATCTTTTCGTTGTTTGGGGTATCTGCGCCGTCGTTCTGGATTGCAATGCTGCTGGTAGTGATCTTTTCGGTCAATCTCAGGCTGCTGCCTGCGACGGGGAGCTACGGGCCCGAGTACTGGATCTTGCCTGTCTTTACGCTTGGGCTTCAGGCAAGTGCTTCGATTATGCGCATGACACGCTCGAGTATGCTGGAGGTCATCCGTCAGGACTATATCCGTACCAGCCGGGCCAAGGGGCAGTCAGAGCTGCTGACGGTCATGCGCCATGCGTTCCGCAATGCGCTCGTGCCCATTGTAACGGTTGTGGGCATTCAGATTTCAGGATTTCTTGCGGGAGCGGTGCTCGTAGAAACCGTCTTTGCAATACCGGGTCTCGGTAAATTCATCGTGGACAGCGTGGGTTTTAGGGATTATCCAGTTGTGCAAGGCGGCGTACTTTGGATTGGTCTCAATTGTGTTGTAGTTAGCTTGATTGTGGATATCCTGTACTGCTTCATTGATCCGCGTATTAGGGCGATGTACAGCACAGCGCAGCGAAAGAGAAACGGGAATTCGGCTCGCAGGGAAGTGCAGGTGAGGGTGAATGCGTGACGCTACGGTCGTGGCTGCGGTCAGAACCAGAAGGGAGACGCCCATGCGTCAGATTTGGAGGCGACTGAAGAGAAACAAGATGGCCATGAGCGGCTTGATCATCTTGATAGTCCTCATCTTATCAGCCGTTTCTGCCCCTTGGATTATCCCCTACGACTATGCGGAGCAGGATTATGACGCAAGGTTGCTTTTCCCCGATAAGGAGCACTGGTTTGGAACGGACAACTTTGGCCGCGATATATTCAGCCGGGTGGTTTACGGTAGCCGATACACACTGTTTATCGGCGTGGTTTGCACTTCCATAGCTGCGCTGATTGGATCACTGCTGGGGCTACTGGCGGCGTTCTACGCCAAGCTGGATAACGTAGTCATGCGTACGGTAGATATCCTTATCGGCATCCCGCCCATGTGCCTGTGTGTCAGCATTATCGCGGCGCTAGGCAGCAGCGTCAAAAACATGATGATTGCGCTGTGCGTGACCAGCGTGCCGGCGTTTGCGCGTATCATGCGCGCCCAGGTACTTACCGTCAAAGAACAGGAGTTCATCGAAGCCGCACGTTCCATCGGCGCCAGCGACCTGCGTATCATGCTCAAGCATATACTGCCCAACTCCCTTGCGCCGATTATTGTGCAATTCACTCTCGGCATGGTGACGGTCATCCTGATGAGCGCTTCTCTGAGCTTTATCGGCATGGGTGTACAGCCACCTGCGCCGGAATGGGGACTCCTCATTGCGACAGGTCGCGCCTACCTGCGCGACTACTGGCACATGTCTATCCTACCAGGCTTGGCCATCGTAGTGACTACCTTTGCACTCAATCTATTGGGCGATGGCCTGCGAGACGCTCTTGACCCACGCCTTAAGTAATAGACCGGGGGAGTAATCGGATATGGACAAGGAGCTTTTGAGAATTGACGACCTCGTCGTGCGGTACGTTGTAGACCAGGAGGTTGTCAAGGCAGTCAACGGCGTAACGCTTGGGATTCGGGAGGGAAGGACCCTCTGTCTGGTCGGGGAGACTGGGGCCGGCAAGACCACTACGGCTTTGAGCATTATGGGCTTGGTACCGACTCCCCCTGGCAAGATTGCGCAGGGCAGGGTGCTGTACAGGGGTGAGAATCTGTTGGAGAAGAGTGACCGCGAGATGCGGAGAATCCGTGGGCGGGAGATTGCTATGATATTCCAAGATCCTATGACCTCGCTGAACCCAGTTTTGACTGTTGGCGATCAGATCGCAGAGGTCATTCAGATTCATAACAAGCTCTCCAAAAAAGATGCGACGGTTCGCGCGAAGCAGATGCTGGAACTGGTGGGTATTCCCGGCGACCGATATGACGAGTACCCGCACCAGTTCTCCGGTGGTATGAAGCAACGTGTGATGATTGCAATCGCGCTTGCGTGCAAGCCAAGGCTGCTCATCGCGGACGAGCCTACAACCGCGCTCGATGTGACAATCCAGGCACAGGTCCTAGAACTCATAAAGAGCTTGAAGGACGAACTAAACACTGCAATGCTCCTGATCACGCACGACCTGGGGGTCGTTGCTGAGGTGGGCAACGACGTTGCGATTATGTACGCCGGCGAGATTGTTGAATCGGGCACGGTAGAAGACGTGTTCGAGCGTATGGCGCACCCGTATACACGGGGCTTGTTTAGCTGTGTTCCCGACATGGACGCGGAAACCGACCGGCTGCCGACCATCCCTGGCTTGGTGCCAGATCCTTCTAACTTGCCTAATGGATGCAAGTTTCACCCCCGTTGCCCTGTGAAGACGAGCGAATGCGAGCAGCGGAATCCTGGTGCGGTGGAGCTTAGTGCGGGGCATTTTGTAAAGTGCGTACGTTATCAACACCGGTGAAAGGAAGGCCAGCATGGGAACGTTGTTGGAGGTTAACGGTCTCAAGAAGTACTTCGAGACAAAGACGGGACTGCTTCACGCCGTGGACGGCGTAACCTTTAGACTCGAAGAGGGCAAGACGTTAGGTGTTGTTGGCGAATCCGGCTGCGGCAAGTCGACGCTGGGTCGCGTAATTCTCCAGCTGCTCCGTCCAACGGAGGGCCAAATCATATTCGATGGCGAGGATATCTCTGCTCCCTCCAAGGCGCGGCTGCACGAGTTGCGCAAGAACATGCAGATGATATTTCAGGATCCGTTCGCCTCTCTCAATCCGCGCCAGTCGGTAAGTCAGATCATCGGCGAGCCCTTGGAAGTGTATAAAGCATGCAGCAGCCGGCAGGAATACCTTAGACGTGTCGAGCAGATTATGGAGACTGTCGGCCTGGCGCAGCGCCTTGCACACGCGTATCCACACGAGCTTGATGGAGGGCGGCGCCAGCGCGTTGGCATCGGGCGGGCACTTGCGCTCAACCCCAGGCTCATCGTATGCGATGAGCCCGTGTCAGCGCTCGATGTCTCGATTCAGGCGCAGATACTCAATCTGATGCAGGATCTGCAGAAAGAGCGCAATCTGACGTACATTTTCATTACCCATAACCTTGCAGTGGTCAAGCACATATCTGATGAAATCATGGTCATGTACCTGGGGGTGGTGGTGGAGAAGGCGAGTACCAGGGAGCTATTTCAAAAGCAGTATCATCCCTACACAAAGGCACTTCTCTCGGCAATTCCGAAGCCCAAACTTCGTGCAAAAAGAGAACGCATTCTTCTCAAGGGCGAGCTGACTTCGCCCATCGAGCCACCGCCTGCGTGCCGTTTTGCGCCTCGCTGTAACTATGCGAAGGAGAAATGCTATCACGCACAACCCCCGCTTGAGGAGGTCAGCCCCAATCACATGGTGGCCTGCCATTACGTCGATGAGATCAATCAATTGGCCCGGAGGACGCCCTGCATTCTGGATGCGCCACGTCCCCGGGCAGAGGGGGAGAACTCGAAATGACTGTGAAGGAAGCGAATGTATACGTGGTGGACACGGGGAGCTTTCGCCCGGTGATCGTCGAGCTTGTGACCGACGAAGGCGTCACCGGCATCGGCGAGGGCGCAGTGGGCTTTGGTGTGGGCTGTTATGCCGCGGGTACCATGATGGCCGAGCTTGCAGAGTGCTTCGTCGTCGGCAGGGACCCCGCAAGGATCAGCGATATCTGGAATGATTTTTACTATCACACATTCTGGGGCAAGGGCGCCGGCGCCATTTTCTACGCAGCCGTGAGCGGGCTGGAGCAGGCCCTATGGGACATCAAGGGCAAAGTGCTAGGCGTCCCTGTATGCGAGCTGTTGGGCGGCCGCCAGCGTGACGAGCTGCGTGTCTACGCCAATGGATGGTCCGAGGGACGCTGCGACACTCCACGTGACTTTGCAAAGCGTGCGGAGGAGGTGGTCGCCGACGGGTTTGACGCAGTTAAGATGTATCCGCTGAGCCAGCGGGACCCCGTGCGCAACCTCAACCGGCATTTGAAGAACCGCGAGATCAGCCCGGAGAACTATCGGCGCTGCATCGACTCCGTGCGCATGGTGCGTGAGGCTATAGGTAACGACATCGATCTTATGGTAGATGTGACGGCCGAGGGAACCACGGACGTAATGACGCGCATCGGCCAAGAGATCGAGCAGTACAACCCGTTCTGGTACGAGGAGCCGCTGGACGCGTTTGACGTGGACGCCTACAAGGTCCTCAAGGGCAAGGTGAACATCCCCATCGCCGCGGGCGAGCGGCTATACACACGCTACGGCTTCCGGCGCATCATCGAGCTCCGGGCGGTGGATATTGTGCAGCCCGACCCAGGTACGTGTGGCGGCATTCTCGAAGCGTGGCGTATCGGCGCAGTTGCTGAGGCGTACAACATGCGCATCGCGCCGCACAACTGTGGTGGTCCCGTACTAACAGCGGCTGCTGTGCAGGTGTCGGCATGTCTGAGCAACTTTGTAATACAGGAGATGTTCCCCTACCACTCCGACATCCACTACGCCATCGTGGAGAATGCGCTGGAACGGCAGATAAAGAACGGTCGGCTCAAGGTGCCCACAGCACCCGGCCTGGGTGTCACGCTCGACCACAAGACGGTGGATCCGTTTCGCGTCGCGCACGTCACGATGGACAACTAAGATGCTCTCGGTTCAATATCCGCTTTGCCTTTGGGCTGAACCACCGTTCCGACACAAACGCCAGTCGGCAAGTTGACCACTTCGCTGACCGGAAACTTGACCGCCTAGACTGGCGTTTGACACCTCATTTCTGTGAGGCCTCGTCATCATTGGGTTTCGAGGCATACGAGTCTCGCGTACCACAACATTCCTCCCCCGGGTCGTTCTGTCGGCGTGGCAGTTCGGTCAC
>Ga0134102_1001982_pt1 | contig 15059 bp, 9 predicted proteins | sample 13_3_2metaG_FD_94447 | JGI IMG/M metagenome (GOLD analysis project Ga0134102, IMG submission 94447) | Switchgrass degrading microbial communities from high solid loading bioreactors in New Hampshire, USA - 13_49_3.3_201_A3 metaG | ecosystem: Engineered > Bioreactor > Semi-continuous > Anaerobic >...
CACCTGCCCCCGCAGGGCCGAAGCGCGTCCTGGTGGTGGCCGGCAGCGTCACCCCCCTCACCCGGGAGCAGCTGGACCACCTCGAGCGTGAGACCGACGCCCGGCTGATCACCGTGGACGCCGGGGCCCTGGGCCGGGATAGCGAGACCGCGGAGAACGAGATCAGCCGCGTGGTGGCAGCGCTGGCCGCCATCGACCTCGGGCACCCGGTGATCGGCGTGCGCACGTCAGAGGTGCTAAGCAGCACGGACGCCGCCATGGCCGGTCGCATCGCCGCCGGGTTTGCCGAGATCGCCGCGCGGGCGCTGGAGCGCGTGCCCGGACTCACCGGCCTCTACACCAGCGGCGGCGACATCACGCTCGCCGTCTGCCGCCGCCTGCAGGCCGGTGCCATCCACCTGAAGGCAGAGGTCCTGCCGCTGGCCGTGCGGGGCTACCTCATCGGCGGCCTCCGCCCCGGCCTCTCCATCGTCACCAAGGGCGGGCTGGTGGGCGACGCGACCGCAGCGGTGGCCTGCGTCCGCCACCTGCTCGACCAGTGAGCCACGCATTCCCCCCAAGGAGGACAAACCCCATGACCACACGCCCGCTGATCGGCATTACCATGGGTGACCCGGCTTCCATCGGGCCGGAGATTGTCGCCAAGGCCCTGAGCAACCCCGAGATCTACGCGCTGTGCCGCCCCCTGCTCATCGGCGACGGCCAGGTGATGGTGCGCGCCTTCGCCTCCACCGGAGTCCGCCTCGCCCTGAACCCGGTGGCCCGCCCCGCGGAGGGGCAGTACGTCCATGGCACCATCGACCTGGTCGACCTGCGGAACGTGGATGTCGCCACCCTGGAGTGGGGCAAGGTGCAGGCGCAGGCGGGGAGGGCCTCGTTTGAGTACATCCAGCGGTCCATCGACCTGGCCATGGCCGGGGAAATCGACGCGGTGGCCACCTCCCCGATCAACAAGGAGGCCCTGAAGGCCGCGCAGATCGACTTCATCGGCCACACCGAGATCTTCGGCGCGCTCACCGGCAGCCCGGACCCCCTTACCATGTTCGAGACCAGGGGGCTGCGGATCTTCTTCCTGACGCGCCACGTCTCGCTGGCCCAGGCCTGCCGCATGGTCACCCGGGAGCGGGTGCTGGACTACATCCGCCGCTGCACGGAGGCCCTGCAGCAGTTGGGGGTTGAGCGGCCTCGCCTCGCCGTGGCCGGGCTGAACCCGCACGGCGGCGAGCACGGCCTCTTCGGCGACGAGGAGGTGCGGGAGATCGAACCCGCCATCGCCCAGGCCCGGGCCGAGGGGTACGACGCCAGCGGCCCTCACCCGGCGGACTCCGTCTTCTGGCACGCCAGCCGGGGCCGCTTCGACGCGGTGCTCAGCCTCTACCACGACCAGGGCCACATTGCGGCCAAGATGTACGACTTCGAGCGGACGATCTCCATCACCGCCGGCCTCCCCTTCCTCCGCGCCTCGGTGGACCACGGCACGGCCTTCGACATCGCCGGGACCGGGCAGGCGAGCGCGGTGAGCATGGAGGAGGCCATCCGGGTGGCCGCCAAGTACGCGGCGGCCTTCCGCCGCCGGCGCTGACCCCATCAGACCGGGCGACACGCGGGGCTGCGGAGTGCCGGAGCCGCATCCCCGCTCGCATACAGCTCACATGCCGTTTGGAGGAGGTTTGGAGATGGGAACGGCAGTATCAGGTTCGCAGATGCTCATCGCCCTGGTCATCGGTATCATCGTGCTGGTGTTGCTGATTCTGAAGACCAGAATCCACGCTTTCCCGGCCATGATCATCGCGGCGGCCCTGATCGGCCTGATCGGCGGCATGGACCCGGTGGACGTGAGCTCTGCCATCACCGGCGGTTTCGGCAGCACGCTCGGCTCCATCGGCATCGTCATCGGCTTCGGCGTGATGATGGGCCGCATCCTTGAAATCTCCGGCGCGGCTGAACGAATGGCGACCTTCTTCCTGAAACACCTGAGTCGCAAACACCCCGAGTGGGCGCTGGCCGCCACCGGCTACGTCGTCTCCATCCCCATCTTCTGTGACTCCGGCTACGTCATCCTGAGCCCGCTCGCCAAGGCCATGTCGAGGCAGAGCGGCAAGTCCGTGGTCACCCTGGGCGCCTCCCTGGCCGTCGGCCTCGTGGCCACCCACCACCTGGTGCCGCCGACCCCGGGCCCGCTGGGCACCGCCGGCATCTTCGGGGCTGACATCGGCAAGATGATCCTCTGGGGTATCGTGTTCGCCATTCCCGTGGTGGTGGTCGGCGTCACTTACGCCACCTGGCTGGGCAAGAAGATCTACCAGGTGCCCGCCGCCGAGGGCGAGGGCTGGGAGCGCAAGGAGTGGAAACCCGAGTACGAGCAGGCGGTGGAGGTCGCCGAGCGGCCTGACCTGCCCGGCACCGCCCTCTCCTTCGCGCCGATCGTGGTGCCCATCCTGCTGATCCTTTGCAACACCGTCCTCTCCGCCGTAGGTGCCTCCGGCTTCCTGGCCCGCTTCGTGATCTTCCTCGGCCAGCCGATCATCGCCGTGCTGATCGGCCTGCTGATCGCCCTCTACGGCCTGGGCGCGAAGATCACTCGCCCGGACATCCTGAAGGAGTTGGAGAAGGGCGTGCAGGCCGCCGGCATCATCATGCTGGTCACCGGTGCGGGCGGCGCACTGGGCCAGGTTATCCGCGCCAGCGGTGCAGGCGACTACCTGGCACAGGCGCTGGCGGGCAGCGCCATGCCGGCCATCCTGCTGCCCTTCGTCATCGCCACGGCTCTCCGGCTGATCCAGGGCTCCGGCACCGTCGCCATGCTGACGGCGGCCTCCATCACCGCGCCGATCCTCGGCCCGCTGGGGGTCGACCCGGTCTTCGCGGCGATGTCGGCCGCGATGGGCGCCTTCGTCTTCAGCTACTTCAACGACTCCTACTTCTGGGTGGTCAACCGCCTGATCGGCATCGAGGACGTGAAGGACCAGATCAAGGTCTGGTCGGTGCCCACCACGCTGGCCTGGGCCACGTCGGGCATCTGCCTCATCATCGTCAACGCGATCTTCGGTTAGGCTCCGAGCCAGTGCAAAGGGGCCGCCCCGTCCGCCGGGGCGGCCCCTTTCCGTGTGAACGCGCCTAGGCCCTTCGGTCTACGGGAAAGGGTCATTCCGGCGGATGGACCCGCGGGCGGGGGCTCGTGGCATGGTAGAGGAAAGGGAGGTACAGCCACGATGCAGCACCTGCGCGACCTCTGGTCGCTCATCAAGGCAAAACAGACCGCGCTCCTGCTCTTCACCGGCATTGCTGGCTACGCCAGCGTGGCTGACCCCGCCGCGCGGGGCGGCGGCTGGCTGCCGCTGGTGGGGGGACTCCTCCTCTCCATCAGCGGGGCGACCGTGCTCAACATGGTCTACGACCGGGACATCGACCGGCAGATGGCCCGCACGCAGGACCGCCCGCTGGCCGCGGGCCGCCTGTCGCCGGGCCCCGTCGCGGCCCTCGGTGCGGCCCTGAGCGCCGCCGGCCTCGCCTGGGCGTTCGCCACCGCCGTGCCCTTCGGCCTGGCCGTCCTGGCCGGCTGGGCGCTGGACGCCCTGGTCTATACCGTCTGGCTGAAGCGGCGCACGGCGTGGTCGGTCGTCTGGGGCGGCATCTCCGGCGGCATGCCCGCCCTTGCGGGGCGGGTGCTCGCCCTGGGCCACGTGGACCTGGTCGGGCTCCTGCTGGCCCTGGCGGTGCTCCTCTGGATCCCCACGCACATCATGACCTTCAGCATCAAGTACGCCGGGGACTACGCCCGGGCGGGCGTGCCGGTCTTCCCCAACGTCTACGGCCCGGTGGTCACGCAGCAGGTGATCGGCGGGTCGACGCTGCTGGCCGCCCTCACGATGCTGTGCGTGACCTGGCTGCTGGCGCTGCCCTTCGGGGTGCTAGGCGTGGCCGCCTGCCTCGGCGCCGTGCTGGTGGGCCTGGCCGCCAACGCCATGATCCGCCCGTCGGTGGCCGTGAACTTCCGGCTCTTCAAGTTCGCCTCGGTCTACATGGTAGCCGCCATGGGGCTGATCGTGCTGCGGTAGGGTTGCAAGAAGCGAGCCGCCCCGGTGACACTGCGGTGTCGCCGGGGCGGCTCCGTGTCTGGGGCACCGACGCGGGTTTGTTACGTTCGGAACAAGCTGACCAGATTGTGAAAGCTATATTTTAGATATCTTGGCAGGAGTTTTTCTCCCCACGGCAAATTTAACTCCCTCCAAGTGATAGTCGTCTGACCCAACGTTCCCCGAAATAACTTTGTCTCCGGTGTCTCACGGCCGGGGCCGGGGAGCGGGCAGACGCCGACCACAGGAGGTATGCGGAATGTCGCGTCGTTCTCGGGGGTTCGTGTTCACTGCGCTCGCGGTGATACTGCTGATGCTCCTTTCCGCGTGCTCCTCCACGCCGTCGACCCCGACGGGCTCGCAGGGCTCGCAGGGTTCGCAGTCCTCGCAGTCGTCGCAGCAGCCCGCGGGCAGCAAATACCCTGACAAGCCGATCATCGTCATCGCTCCCGCCGGCGCCGGCGGCGGCTGGGACCTGACGGCCCGCACCACTGCGAAGATTCTCACCGAAGAGAAGCTGGTCCCCGTCAGCATGCCGGTGGAGAACCGGAGCGGCGGCGGCGGCGCCATCGCCCTGGAGTATGTCGTGAACGAGAAGAAGGGCGACCCGTACACCCTGGTGGTCTACTCGCCGCCCCTGCTGCTGATCCACCTGAACGGCACCACGCCGAAGAGCTTCCGCGACCTCACGCCGCTGGCGCAGCTCTTCACCGACTACCAGATCATCGCCGTGAAGGCCGACTCCAAGTACACCGACATCAACCAGCTGATGGAAGACCTGCGGCAGAACCCGAAGGCGGTCACGGTGGGCGGTGCCTCCGCACCGGGCTCCATGGACCACCTCTCCTTCATGCTGCCCGCTTTCAAGGCCGGGGTCTCGATCAAGGATGTGCCCTATGTCAGCTTCCCCGGCGGGGCTGAGCTGACCACGGCGCTGCTGGGCGGATCCATCGAGGTGGCCTCCACCGGCGTCGGCGAGTTGATGGGGCAGCTCGAGGCCGGGACCATCCGGGCGCTGGCCATCACGGCGCCCCAGCGCTACACCGACCCGCGCCTCAAGGACATCCCGACCCTGAAGGAGATGGGCATCGACGCCGAGTTCGAAGTCTGGCGCGGCATCTTCGGCCCGCCCGACATGCCCGAAGACGCCAAGGCGTTCCTCTCCGACGCGCTGGCGAAGATGGTCCAGACCCAGGCCTGGCAGGACGCCCTGACGCAGTACAACTGGCAGCCCGCCTACCGGGGCCCCGAGGAATTCGCCGCGTTCCTGGAGCAGCAGGAGGCTCAGATGGCCGAGCTGCTGGAGATCATGGGCCTGCTGAACAAGCAGTGAGACCCGATGCACCTGCAGAACAAACAGTAAGACCCGCCGCACCGGGAGGGAGGTGCACCCTCCCTCCCTCCGACCATTCTCAGGGGGTGTTGCTGTGAACCGGGCGGTATCCGCCGCGCTGATGCTGCTCGCGCTCCTCTACACGGTGGCCGCCTGGCGGCTTCCGCGCTTCCGGCTGTCCACAGTGGTGGATGCCCACGTGTTCCCCGTCACCATCGGGATCGTCCTCTTCGTGCTGGCGGTCCTGTTCTGGTTCAGGGGGCAGATCGTGGTCCGCCTTCCCGAGCGGCTGGGCCCGCCGGCGCTCATGACCCTGCTCATGCTGCTCTACGCCCTGCTGCTCAGGCCCCTCGGCTTCGTCGTCGCCACGACCGCCTTCATCATGGCCGGGGCGGCGGTGCTGGGGTGGCGCCGCTGGGCGGCGGCCTTTGTGGTGGCCGCAGGCTTCTCGGTGGGCACCTACTACGCCTTCGTCCGCCTACTCGCCGTTCCGCTGCCTGCCGGAATTCTGCCCTGGCTGGGAGGGTAGCCCATGGAGATTCTGCAACTACTCGCAGACGGCTTTGCCGCCGCACTCCAGCCGACGAACCTCCTCTTCGCCTTCCTGGGCGTCCTGGCCGGCACCGTGGTCGGCGTGCTTCCGGGCCTCGGGCCCATCAGCGCCGTGGCCCTGCTCCTGCCGGTGACCTTCAACCTGGACCCGCTCGCCGCGATGATCATGATGGCCGGCGTCTACAACGGCGCCATGTACGGCGGCAGCACCACGTCCATCCTGCTGAACACCCCCGGCGAGTCCTCCTCGGTGGTCGCCACACTGGACGGGTACCAGCTGGCCCGCCAGGGACGTGCCGGCAGCGCCCTGGGCGTGGCCGCCATCGGCTCCTGGATCGCCGCCACGCTGGGCATCATGCTCATGATGCTGATGTCCCCCACGCTGGCCCGCTGGGCCATCGGCTTCCAGCCGGCCGAGTACGCGGCCCTGATGATCCTCGGCCTCACCACCGTCTCCGGCTTCGCCGAGGACGGCGCCACGATGATCAAGGCGCTGATCAGCATGGTGCTGGGGCTGATGCTGGGCACGGTGGGGCGCGACCTGCAGACCGGGACGCTCCGCTTCACCTTCGGCAACCCCTCCCTCTCGGACGGCATCGACTTCCTCGTCCTCTCGCTGGCGCTCTTCGCCGTGACCGAGGTGCTCTGGGAGGCCGGGGAGACGGTGATGGCCCAGCGGGTGGTCCTGAAGGGCAGCGTCTATCCCACCCGCGACGACCTCCGGCGCGCCGCCATCCCGATGCTGCGGGGCGGCCTCCTGGGCTTCTTCCTCGGCATCCTGCCCGGCGTGGGGGCCTCCACCAGCTCCTTCATCAGCTACGGGCTGGAGCGCAGCCTGTCGAAGAACCCCGAGAAGTTCGGCAAGGGGGCCATCGAGGGCGTGGCCGGCCCCGAGGCAGCCAACAACGGAGCGGCCATCGGCGCCATGGTCCCGCTGCTCACGCTGGGCCTGCCCGGATCCGGCACCACGGCCGTCATGCTGGGCGCCCTGATGATGTTCGGCCTGCAGCCCGGGCCGCTCCTGATCCCCAATCATCCGGAGCTCTTCTGGGGCCTGATCGCCTCGCTCTACCTGGGCAACATCCTGCTGCTGATGCTGAACCTGCCCATGGTCCGGGTCTTCGTGAAGATCCTGGACGTGCCCAAGGCGCTGCTCCTGCCGCTGATCCTGGTCCTCTCCTTCATTGGTGTGTACGCCCTCTCCAACAACCCGTTCGACCTGTACCTGCTGCTGGGCCTGGGCCTGCTGGGCGTGGTGCTGCGCGCGTTCGGCTTCCCGCCGGCGCCGATGGTCCTGGCATTGGTGCTGGGCCCGATGCTCGAGCAGACGATCCGCCAGGCGCTGATCATCTCCCGCGGCAATCCCGCCATCTTCGTCACCCGGCCGATTTCCGCGGTCATCCTCGCCCTGTCGGTCGTCGCCCTGCTCGCGCCCACCGTGGTCGCCCGCATCCGCAACAAGCGCCGCAGTGGAAAGGAGAATGCCCATGCCAACCTTGGCTGAGCGGCTGGCCACCTATGCCGCCAACCTGACCTACGACGCCATCCCCGAGAAAACCCGCCACGAAGCCAAGCGCCGGGTGATCGACGCCCTGGGCTGCGCCCTGGGCGCCTTCACCGCCGAGCCGCCCAAGATCGCCAGGGCCCTCGCCCGGGAGCTGGGCGGCAATCCGGCCGCCACCATCTTCGGCACCCCGCTGCGCACCGCGCCGGACCTGGCGACCTTCGCCAACGGGGTGGCCATCCGGTACCTGGACTACAACGACACCTATCTCTCGCTGGAGCCGGCCCACCCCAGCGACAACATCGCCGCGGCGCTGGCGGTGGCCGAGAGCGAGGGGCGCGACGGTCGGGCCCTGATCGAGGCGATCGTGCTGGGCTACGAGATCCAGTGCCGGCTCTGCGACGCGGCGTCGATTCGCAGCCGGGGCTGGGACCACGTCACCTACGGAGCGCTCTCCTCGGCGCTCCTGGCCGGCAAGCTCATGAAGCTCTCCGTCCCGGCCCTGGTCCACACCCTGGGCCTCGCCGCCACCCCCAACGTGGCGCTGCGCCAGACCCGGGCCGGCGAGCTCTCGATGTGGAAGGGCGCGGCCTTCGCCAACGCCGCCCGGAACGGCGTCTTCGCCGCCCTCCTCGCCAAGCACGGCATGACCGGCCCGGCGCCCATTTTCGAAGGGGTCATGGGCTTCATGAAGCAGGTCTCCGGCCCCTTCGAGCTGCCGGCCCTGGGCGGCGAGAACGACGACTTCATGATCGACCGCACCTACATCAAGCACTTCCCGGCGGAGTACCACTCCCAGGTCGCCATCGAGCTGATCCTGCAGATGCGGGCCGAGCACGGCCTCCGGCACGAAGACGTGGAGGCGATCCGCATTCACACGTTCAAGGCCGCGGTGGAAATCATCGGCGGCGAGCCGGAGAAGTGGCGCCCCAAGAGCCGGGAGACCGCGGACCACAGCCTGCCCTACTGCGTGGCCGCCGCGCTCATCGACGGGGAGATCACGCCGGCCCAGTTCGCCCCGGAGCGCATCGCCGACCCGTACATCCAGTCCTACCTGGACCGCATCGCCGTGCTCGAAGACCCGGAGCTCACGGCCAAGTACCCCGACGGCATTCCCACCCGGATCGAGGTCGTGCTGAAGGACGGGCGGGTCATCTCCCAGCGGGCCGACTACGCCCTGGGCCATCCCAACAACCCGATGCCCGACGCCGTGGTGGAGAAGAAGTTCCGGGCGCAGGCGGCGTCCCTGCTCACCGAGCGGCAGCAGGCGCGGCTCCTGGATGCGCTGTGGCACCTCGAAGAGGTGAAGGATCTCTCCGCCGTCCTGGCACAGGCCGTGGTGTAACTCGCAAGAAGGGCGGGCGCCCCGCCGGATGAGCTCTATTGGGCTCATCTGGCGGGGCGCCGACTCGTTTTCTTCTCCCAGGCCGTCCCCGTTCTAGCTCTTGTAGCGCTGCTCCAGTTCCTGAAGCTCCGGCAGCCGGACCAGGCGCTGCCGCTCCTCCCACGAGACCATGGGGATGTCGGCGCTGCTGCCCTGCCGGGCCAGGCTGAGCGCGGCCTCCGCCGCGGCCTTCAGGGCGGCGCGGGGGATGGCGTTGGCGTAGAGGACCAGCGAGAAGCCCAGTGCGGCCAGTTCCCGCTGCTGCAGGATGGGGGTCTTGCCCCCCTCCACCATGTTGGCCACCTGCGGCCAGGGCAAGGCCCCGATCCGGCGCAGGGCCTCCACATCCGGGGGCGCCTCGATGAAGGTCGCGTCCGCCCCGGCCTCCCGGTAGCGGTGAGCCCGCTCGATGGCGGCGTCCAGCCCCTCCACGGCGATGGCGTCGGTGCGGGCGACGATCACCAGGTCGGGATCGGTGCGGGCGTCGACGGCGGCGCGGATCTTCTGGACCATCTCCTCCGCCGGGATGACCTCCTTGCCGGCAAAGTGGCCGCAGCGCTTGGGGAAGACCTGATCCTCGAGGGTGATTCCGGCGGCGCCGGCCCGCTCCAACTCCATCACGGTGCGCCGGACGTTGAGGGGCCCGCCGAACCCGGTGTCGGCGTCCACCAGCACGGGAATCTGCACGGCCGAGACGACCCGGGCCGTCACCTCACGCAGTTCGGTCAGAGTCACCAGGCCGTAGTCGGCCAGGCCCAGCTCCCAGTTGGAAATCCCCGCCCCGCTGAGAAAGATAGCGGGGAACCCGGCGTTCTCGACAACCCGAGCCAGCAGGGCGTTGGGCACGCCGGGCAGGATCGTGGCGCGCCCCTCCTCCATGAGGCGGCGAAAGCGCGTGGTGTTGCGAATAGCCTTCTCCTCCTTCTGACAGTAGTCGTGAGGGGGAATACATCATCGAGCACCACAATTCCTGCCGCACGGTAAGTTCAAAGTATGCACAACATCACCCTTGACTGTCGATGTTCACCGGGGTGCTCACTGGGGGCGCGCCTCTTCGTACCGCTCGGGGGCACCCCCTCTGCGCGGCCGCATACGCTCTGTTCGAGCTTGCTGTTGACGGGGGGCGCGCCGACGGCAAGTGCGGGACCACCGCCGCCCTACCCCCGGCATGTGGGCGACCGCCGCCCCACGGCAGCCACGTGACAACCGTCGCCCCACCGCCGCTACGACCGCCGCCCGACCTCCGGTACGTGACAACCGCAGCCCCTGGTCAGGGGGGGCGGGACGCTCAGGGTACCCCCTCTGCGCGGCCGCATACGCTCTGTTTGAGCGTACTGTTGACGGAGGGGCGCGCCGACGGCAAGTGCGAGACCACCGCCGCCTTACCCCCGGCATGTAAGCGACTGCCGCCCCACGGCAGCTATGTGACAATCGCCGCCCCGCCCCGGCATGTGGGCGACTGCCGCCCCACGACAGCTACGTGACAACCGCAGCCCCTGGTCAGGGGGGCGGGACGCTCAGGGTACCCCCTCTGCGCGGCCGCATACGCTCTGTTCGAGCTTACTGTTGACGGAGGGGCGCGTCGACGGCAAGTGCGGGACCACCGCCGCCCCGCCGCAGGTACGCAACTTGGTGCCGGTGCGTGATCAAGGCGGATCTCGAACTCCGGCGTGTGAGCAACGGCCCGGCAGTCCCACATCAACAATTAGCTAGAACAGAGCGTACGTGCCGGCGACACAAGGGTGGGGTCGCGGTGCGAAACTCCCTCGTCAACAATTGGCCAGAACAGAACGCAGGCGCCAGCGACACACGGGTGGGCGTGGGGCGGTACTCCGTCGTCATCAATCGGCCAGAACAGAGCGTACGTGCCAACGACACAGGGGTAGGGTCGCGGTGCGGAACTCCCTATGGGTGGGACGCGGCCCGGAACCCCCTGGGACCGCGGCCGGTCGGGGTAGCCCACATGCCGGGCTGCGCTGGTCCTCGCTCCCCTTTCGCCGGGTCGGATGCGAACACACGTCTGGACAGCAAACGGAGGTTCGGATATAATGGATACAAACCCCAGTGATGAGAGGAAATGGAACCATGCTCCTTTCGATGGCTGGTCGGCACGAGAAGGGTGCGCGTCACGGCGGCCTCACCGACGATCGTGATCGGAGACCCTGTCCGTGGTGCGGTGGCGCCCGGGTGGTGAAGAACGGCAGCTTTCGGCTGACGTCGGGCGAGCGGGTGCAGCGGTACCTGTGTCGCTTTTGCAGGCGCACCTTCAGCCCCCTCACCGGCAAGCCGGCCTACCGCCTGCGGAAGCTCGCAGAGTGGAACGCCATGGTCCGGCTCCTCCCGGCAAGCCTTCCCTTGCGCAAGGTGGCGTCACGCCTCAAGATCAGCGTGTCCACGGCGTTTCACTGGCGCCACCGCGCGCTTGCGGTCCTGAATCAGAAAGTCCACCAACCCCTGAGCGGCGACGTCTCCGTGTGCATGTTCCGGGTGAAGTACTCCGAGAAGGGGAGCCGGGTGTGTAACGGTCCCGGCAGTTGGGGTTACTGGAACATCTTGCGGCGTGGACCTGAACCATTCGACCGCTACACGCCTCGGGCAGCAGGGGGCGGCAAGCGGCGGTTCCGGTTGCTGATCGACGGTCGGCCTTTGGCCGTGATGGCGGCCCAGACCGGTGAAGGATACGAGTTGTGCATCGTCGGACAGGGTAAACCCGTTCCCGAGTTCGTGGCGAAGGGGCTCGCCCAACTCGTGGAGCCGGGGTCACATGTGTACGCCTTCGAGTTGCCCGAGTCCGAGAAAGCCTGCGAGTTCGTTGGGCTGGTTCATCACGACGGGTTTGAAGCCGTCCACGAGTGGTATCAGCGCCGCGAGGCAGAACCAACGGCTACCACCCGCCTTTCGGGGCACACGTCTGCTCGGTGCCCGATCCGGAGTCCCGACCGGCCGACAGGCTGGTTGTGGCGTTTCAGGGGAGTGGCCACGCGTTACCTGGCCCACTACCTCGCCTGGTTCCGCGACATCGTCCGCGTCGACCAGTTCCCGGACCTTGTAGCCCAAGCCTGTTCGGTACTGCTTGCGTCTCGCGAGTGTCGTCTCGCGCGCCCTGCGCCGGGGTCCACCGCCCTGGACGGCGCCTGAATCCGCCTGGCGAGGGCCGGCCCAAGGCGCGGTGACCCGGGGGCACCCCGTGGGCGGTACGGCCTCGTCCACCGTCCAGGTCCGGGACGGGAGCGCCCGCAGCATGGCGACTGCGAGACGGTTGGGGCCGGACCCGCCGCCTCCCGGCCATGGGTAACCGGATGCCCGCGAGTGGTCCGCCATGGTAGACTGGAGGCAGGTTTGCCACAGGCCCCGGAGGAGGAAGTGACACCATGAACCAGAACTACGTGCGCCTGAAGGAGCTGCTGCTGGAACTTTTCCAGCTCAACCAGCCCGATCTGGACTTCGGCATCTACCGCATCCTGCGCGCCCGCGCCGCAGAGATCACGGATTTCCTCGACCGGCGCCTGCCGCCCCTCGCCCGGGAGGCGTTCAGCCAGTACCGTTCCGCGGACAGGACGGAACTGGAGAAGCAACTGGCCGAGGCGAAGGCGGCCGCCGCGGCGCTGGGCGTGGACCCCGCCGAGGTGAAGAAGGTCCGGGAGCTGGAGGAGAGGCTGCGGCGCACGGCCGTGGACGTGGCCGGGCTCGAGGCGGACGTCTACGACCACCTCTACCGCTTCTTCAGCCGCTACTACTCGGAGGGCGACTTCCTCCCGAAGCGGGTGTACAAGGAGGGCGTCTATGCCCTCCCCTACGAGGGCGAAGAGGTCCGGCTCCACTGGGCGAACAGTGATCAGCACTACATCAAGACCAGCGAGTACCTGCGGGACTACGCCTTCCGGCTCCGGCCCGCGGACGAGGCGCATCCCATGCGGGTGCACTTCAAGCTCGTCGACGCCGCCGAGGGCGAGCACGGGAACGTCAAGGCGGCGGAGGACAAGGACCGGGTCTTCGTGCTGGCGGCCGAGGACTTCATCGCCGAGGAGGACGGGGAACTGGTGCTCCGTTTCGAGTACCGGCCGGCCACCGTCGCCGACTGGCCGGCCGGGTCGGCGCGGCCGAAGCCTCCGTCGCAGAAGGACCTCATCGCCATCGCCGTGGCGCGGGTGCTGGGCGTAACGGACCCGGGCCTGGCGCCCTGGATCCAGGAGCTGGGCCGGGAGCACACCCTGGCCGACGGCCAGCCGGCGGGCTACAGCAGGCTGGAGGCGCACCTCAGGCGCTACACGGCGCGCAACACCTTCGACTACTTCATCCACAAGGACCTGGGCGGCTTCCTGCGGCGGGAGCTGGACTTCTACCTCAAGAACGAGGTCATGGAGCTGGACAACCTCGTGGACGAGACGGCGACCCGCGCGGAGCAGTACCTCTCGAAGGTCAGGGTCATCCGCCAGATCGCCGGGAAGATCATCGACTTCCTCGCGCAGATCGAGGACTTCCAGAAGAAGCTGTGGCGGAAGAAGAAGTTCGTGGTGGAGACGCAGTACTGCGTCACGCTGGCCGCCATCCTCGCCATTCCAGATGAAGAGATCCGCACGCGGCTGCTGGACGAGATCGCCGCCAACGCCGACCAGTGGGCGGAGTGGGGTCGCCTGGGGTTCCTGCCGGAGCACCGGGGCGAACTGCCGGGCGAGGAGCAGGGCGGTCAGCCAGACGCCCGGCAGTCCGGCGGGCCGGGTGAGGACTGGGGCGAATCGGGCGGGCGGGGCCAGGCGCTGGCGTTCCTCCTGGCGCACCCCTCCCTCCCCGTCGACACCCGCCACTTCGGCGAGGATTTCAAGTGCCGGCTGCTGGAGGCCCTGGGCGACCTGGATGAGCTCACCGACGCCATCCTGATCCAGGCGGACAACTACCACGCCCTCGACCTCCTGCGGGCGCGCTTCCAGGAGCAGATCGGCCTCATGTACATCGACCCGCCGTACAACACTGGCAACGACGGGTTCATCTACAAGGACCGCTACCGCCACTCCACCTGGCTCACCATGATGGCCGACCGGCTGGCCCTCGCGCGAGAGCTGCTCGCCCCTGACGGCGCGCTCTTCATCAGCATCGACGACAACGAGGTGGAGCGGCTGAAGTGCCTGGGGGAGATGCTCTTCGGCCCCCAGGGGTACCTGAACACCTTCGTCTGGGTGAACAACCTCAAGGGGCGGCAGATCGCCGGGCGGGGCGCCGCCGGCACCCACGAGTACGTGCTGGCCTTCGGCGGCCCGGAGGTCGGCGTCTTCTCCGCCCCCATCGAGCGGTTCAAGGAACTCATGCCCAGCGCGTACAAGGGCTTCGACTACGACACGAAGTGCGACGCGATCGGCCCCTACGTGACCAAGAACGAGCTTTACAACACCAACTCCAAGTTCAACGAGGAGACCCGGCCGAACCTGGTCTTCAACATCCACTACAACTTCGAGACCGGCGAGGTCCGCTTCTCGGAAATCGATGAAGACGTGGACTTCCCCGGCTTCGTGAAGATCCCCCCGAAGCGGAACAACGACGGCACGCACCGCTACCACGCCTGGCGCTGGAGCAAGGAGAAGATCGCCCGGGAGATTTCCGAACTCGAGTTCGTGCGGACGGCGGATGGGGTGCGGATCTACACCAAGGTCCGGGACTTCGCCGCCACCGCCCTGAAAGACGTGATCACCGACATCAGCACCACGGCCGGCAGCAAGGACCTGGCCCAGCTGTTCGGCTCCGCCGCGGGCATCGACTACCCCAAGCCGGTGGCGCTCGTCGAGGTGTTCGCCGCCCAGGCCGGGGCGGACGCGTGGGTGATGGACTTCTTCGCCGGCTCCGGCACCACCGGGCAGGCGGTCATCCAGCTCAACCGGGCGGACGGCGCCCGGCGGCGGTTCATCCTGGTGGAGGCGGGCCACTGCTTCGACACGCTGCTGGTGCCCCGCATCAAGAAGGTCACCTTCGCCCCCGACTGGCGGGACGGGCGGCCCGTCCGCCTGCCCACCGCCGAGGAGGTCCGGCGGGCCCCGCGGGTCGTCAAGGTCCTGCGCCTGGAGTCCTACGAGGACGCCCTGAACAACCTGGAACTCCGCCGCACCCCGGTGCAGGAGGATCTGCTCCAGCGGCTCGCCCGGGAGAACCCCGCCGTCCGGGAGGAGTACCTGCTCCGGTACATGCTCGACGTCGAAAGCCGCCAGTCCCTGCTGGACGTCG
>Ga0134102_1001994_pt1 | contig 14980 bp, 14 predicted proteins | sample 13_3_2metaG_FD_94447 | JGI IMG/M metagenome (GOLD analysis project Ga0134102, IMG submission 94447) | Switchgrass degrading microbial communities from high solid loading bioreactors in New Hampshire, USA - 13_49_3.3_201_A3 metaG | ecosystem: Engineered > Bioreactor > Semi-continuous > Anaerobic...
GCAGCAAGTAACAGCTTTGCGCAACTGGCAGACCGTATTACACGTTTGACGTGTATGCGAGGAATAAAGGGCTTTGCCCGCATATGAAATACCCCCGGCTATGCCGGGGGATGTTTATTGTATGTCTTTACGCTGTCACGGTTGAGGAATGAAAGTGTTTCCATCCTCCATTCTACAGACTTTACCCCCAAAATGATTGTACGAAACCGATGTTTTTAGCAAAAATCCGTCGCACCATGGGGGAATGGGCGGAAAGAACGTTAAAACCTTCCGGTGACAATTTGAATGCCCAGGGATACAAACACCACCAGGGTATCCACCACAAATCCCAGAATCATCGGTTTAAACCCGATGTCTTTGATGTCCCCGTAGCTGGTTTTCAGACCGATGGCGGAAAGGGCGGTGATCATCAAAAATTTGGAAGTTTTGGACAGAGGGGGTACCGCCACGGAGGGGATGATGCCGGTGCTGCGCAGGGCCACAACCACCAGGAACAGAACCACAAAGTAGGGGAAGATTTTCTTCCAGTTGATGGGGGCTCGTCCCTGAATGCCTTCGGCTCTGGCTTCCAGCCGCTCGGTGATGACCGAGAACATCAAAACGTAGGGGATGATAAACAGGGTCCGGGTGAGTTTGACAATGACGGCGGTGTTGCCCGCCAGCTCCGAAAAGGCGTAGCCTGCCGCCACCACCGACGAGGTGTCGTTGACCGCCGTACCCGTCCATAAACCGTAGCCCATGTCCGACATACCGAGAGCCATGCCAATCCACGGGAACACAACCACGGTGAGAATGTCAAAGATAAAGGTGGAGGAAATGGCGTAGGCAATATCTTCGTCTTTTGCCTTGATGACGGGGCCCACGGCCGCCACGGCGGAGCCGCCGCAAATGGCGGTGCTCACCGCAAGGAGGTTGGTCAGCTTCCAGTTCATGCCGAACTTTCTGCCGATGAGGTTTCCAAAGCCAAAGGCGGTGGCCATGGTAAACAGCATCACAAACAGCGCGTATTTTCCCACATTGACCACCTGGGCAAAATTCATGTTTACGCCCATGAGAATGATGCCGGCCCGCAGCACCATTTTGGATGCGTAGTTGACTCCTGGATGGAATTGCTGATAACGGTTGAACAGGGGATTCAGCGCCATGCCCACCAGAAGAGCCATCACCGTGGCTCCTATGATGTCACCCGGTATCAGGTTGCTCAACAGCATGGCGACCACTGCCACACAAGCGCTGAGCAGCAGTCCGGGTGTCAGAGTTTTTGCTTTCTGAATCATTGTACCAATGCGCCTCCAAATTTTGAGAATCTGACTGCTCCACTATACCACGTTTCGTTTATAAAATAAAATGATAAGTTTTTATAGTTATATAAATTAAATTTACATTAATGACTGACATTCGCTGCGCACAAAAAATCCTCCCTCTGCGGCAACAGAGAGAGGATTATTTAAGGATGGATTTTCTAATTCAACAAGGCAATTCCAATGTTGAGATAGGTGGCGAAGAGTATCCAGAGCAGATAGGGAATCATCAAATTGCCCGCCGTTATTTTCAGCTTGCGGAACCGCATGATGGTGAGAATGACCAGAATATCCAGCAAAACAATGACGCCGACGGACAGCCACAACTGCTTCAAACGGAAAAACACGATGGGCCAGAAAAAGTTGACAATCAGCTGCGCCCAATAGAACGCCATCGCCGTTTTGCCGTCCGGATTTGACCCCATTTGCAGGATGCAATAAGCCGCAATGGCCATTAAAAGATAAAGAATCGGCCAGATAATGCCGAAAACCCATCCCGGAGGCGCCAGCGGCGGTTGGTGGAAGGATGTGTAGGTTTCCTTAACGTTGCCGGAAAGCAAGCTGCCCAGAACGCCGACCAGCTCCGTGATGAGCACCATTTCCAACAGCTCAAACCAATTGACTTTTTTCATATAAAATACACCCCGGTACAGTATACGCAAAATCAATTGGTTTATTCGTTATGCAGCCTGTCTTGTTATCTTGCGTTCAGCCATTCCAGCACGGGATTGAGATTTTCTTCTTTGACGCCGTCAAACCCGTTTTCCAAATGGGCGATGGACTCCCTTACTTTTTCATCCTGGTTCTTGCGCTTTTTCAGCATCGCCACAAAGCAGGAAAGCAGTACCTTATCCATGCCCTTCATTTCTCGCAAGGGCAGACAGCCGCCCCGCAGGTAGAAAAAGGGCAGATGTTCAATCCGGTTCCTCGCCTTGACGGTTTGCTCGTTGGGTTCGGCGGCGGGGGCGGTGCCGGTGGCGCAAACCGCTTTCAGGTTATAGTCGCGCACTTTCTTCAGCCCCTGAATGGTGCCCGCCTTCAACCAGCCCAGAAAGATGATTTCTTCCTTCCGGTCCACCTTTGCCAAATCTTTGACCGAAAATATTTCCATTCCGGTTTTCTGGGCAAGCCAGTCGGCGTATCGTTTGGTGAAGCCTGTTTTGGACTCGTACACAATAACCATGAAACCTCCGGCCTTTCTTCCGCAAAGTTGGAATTATTGTAACTTATCCTACCACATTCTTTTAGAATTTACAAACCAATCTTTTCGCCGGCTTCCGACAAAGCCTGAGAGACCGCCTGCACCTCCTGCCGAAGGACCTCCCGGTCCTCGTTTTTCAGAGCGTCGATGCGGGAGTAGAGGGTTTCCCCATAGGCCAGCAGCCCGGGAATATCCAGCGGCGCCGGCTCCTGGGGCAGGTACCGGTAGAAGTTGTGATGGTAGATGTTCTGCAGGGTCTTTGCGTCTAAGTCGAGGCCTTTGCAGCGTTCCTCAAATGCCACGAATTTCTCGTCGGTTTCCATCACCCTGCGCAGGCAGCCCACCGTTTCCCGCCAGTGGCCGGAATAGGTGTCGGTTCCAAACAAAATCCGGTGGGAGTAGTTGGCGAAGAACTGGCGCCAGTCGTCATACCGTTGGGCAAAGCTTTCGAACATCTCCCAGCCGGGGGTGATGTCATAACTCATGTTGGGGTAGGTGTCGAAATAATGGCGGGTCTTTTCCAAATCGGTGGAGGTAAAGAAGAAGTGAGCGAAAATGATTTTCAGCCGGGGGTGCTTTTTTAGAATGTTGATAGCTTCCGTTTCAATTTCCTCAAAGGTGGGGTACCCGCCGTAGCCCTCGGCGCCATAGCAGAGGAGCTTACCTTGCGCCTTGGCCCACTGGGGCATTTTGTCCCAGTACCAGAACTCCCAGGGGTCGTTGACGTGGTACAACACGGGGAACCCCGTTTCCTCCAGGTAGGAGAACATGGGGTCGTAGTCGGGGTGGTCAAGAGGCACGCCAATCCGGCGGCGCATGGTGGGTTTGCCGTCCATCATTTTAATGCCGTCGAACCCTAGGGAGCGGTAGAGTTTGACCTGCTCCAGCATATCCGCTGCGGAGGGAATACCCGTTTCCGGGTAATGGACCGCCGCGAAGGCGTAGCCTTTCCCTCGCGCCTTTGCCTTGATGTAGGCGCACAGCAGGTTATTGGCCATCCACCTGGGCAGGTAGGAGGCTCCCGAGAGCATATTAAACTTTTCGTAGCCTAGCTCCTCCACCATGGCCAGGGTGGCGTCGGCAGTTTCCAGAGAAAAGGCGTGGATGTGAACGTCGTTGACGGGATACTGAAAAAACATAGCGCACCCTCCTAAAGTGATGGGTCCATCTGTTTGGCGGAGATGTACCGCGCCATCAGGGCGACGGCGGTTGCCGTTCCAAAGAGAAAAGCGGCTGCCAGAAAGGGCAGGGTGTTGTCAATGGTGTAGACAAACCCCGAAAGCAGGGAGCCGATGACGCTCCCCATCGTTTTGGAGGACTGAAACAGGCCGGCGGTGGCCCCCATTTGTTGGGGAGGGGCGGAACCCACCACCATTACCTGCAGCAGGGAATTGGCGATGGAGTTAAACAGGCTGAAGGCTATGGCGAAAAACAGCAAATCGGCCCTGCCCCGGGCACAGAACACCGCGGCCAGAGTCAGGGCGCAAAGGCCGTACAGAATGGCCTGAGAGACTGCAAGCCTGCGGGACTGCAGCAGGCGGCGACACACCAGATAATAGCCGGCGAGCCCCAGCAAGCCCATTCCCGCCCGCACCATTCCGATGTACGAGGGCGGAAACTGCAAATTTTTATTTAAGAAATAGTTGTATGCTTCGTCAAACAAGTTGGTGCCCACAGTAACGGTGACGGTAAGCGCCAGGGAAATCAGCAGCGCCGGATTCATAAACGTTCTGGCGCTGCGAAACGCCTCCAGTGGGTTTGGAGCTTGGGTTACCGCCGCCGCATGGCGGGGAGGCTCTCCCACCAAAGGCAGCAGGGTGACGCCGCACAGGATCAGCAGCCCGATTTGCAGGGCGAAGGTATAGCCGTGGGAAATGTCCCCCAGCAAGCCGCCTACCAGATAGCCCAGCGCGCTGAACAGGGTGCTGCAGGTGACGTGCAGGGCAAGATTCCGGTTTCGCATTTCCCCGCCGCCCGCCTCGGCAAAGTAGGCCATGGAGTTGATGAGGTGGCCCCCGTTGAAGCAGCCGGTGACCCCGCGGGCTAAAATCAAAGTGGGCGCGTTGTAGCAAAAGCAGAGAATGGTTTGCCCTACGGCGCTTCCCAACACCGTAATGGTGAGGATGGGCCCTCTGCCGTAAGCGTCGCTGAGCCTTCCCCACAACGGCGCCAGCAGGAAGGAAAAGAAACTCATGGCGGCAAAGGCAATCCCAAACATATAGTCGGGGATACCCAGTCCGCTGATGATGGCGGGAGTGATGGGAAACGCCATGGGGCAAGCCATCGCATAGAGAAAAAACCAGGGAAAGTACCGGCGCAGGGTGAGGGGAGAGGGGTTAATGTTCATAATACTTCATCAGCTCCATGGCTTTTTCCACGGTGATGTTGGCTTTAAAGCAGCCCATCTCCAGCGTGGAATACCCTCCCATGACGTTGGCCATCTGCATGGATTTTATCATGTCCCACCCCTGGCAGATGCCGTAAATGATTCCCGCCAGGAAGTTGTCTCCGGCGCCAGTGGTGTCCACGGGGATCAGGTGCTCCACCGCCCCCACCCGGACGATTTCCCCGTCCAGCAGCGCCATGCAGCCGGATTTGCCCGTCTTGACCACCGGGTATTTGACGTATTCTCCCAAGCAGCGCAGCGCCTCCTGCGGAGTGGCGGTGTCGGTCAGCTTCATGGCCTCTTTGTCGTTGGGGACGAACACGTCGGTGTGGCGGAGGATGTGTTTGTAATTTTCCAGCCGCAGCTGGTCGCTCCAACCCACGTCGTAGACAACGATGGTGCCGTCCTGTTTAAGTTTTTTTAGCACCGCCTCGCTTTGAGGGGCAAAGCACACCTGGCTGCCTTTCAAAAAGTCGTAGACCTCCTGGTCGGAAAGGTCCGCGTCGGACGCCCGCTCGTTGTAGGCAAGGAAAGAGCGGTCTTCCGGAAAGGAAAAGACGCTGGTAATCACCACCGGCTTGCCCTTCCCGCGGTACAGGTTGTGTACGTTGTGAAAGCCCTCCTGCTCCAGTAGCTGCAGGGAAAAACGGCTGAGCAGGTCGTCTCCCAGAAAGGTGCCCAACTTGGCGGGAATCCCCATCCGGGAAAGCAAAATGGGCAGAACCTGAGGGCCTCCCCCCAGCTGAATTTCGAACCGTTCGGCAAACACTTCTTCCCCCAATAAGGGAAAACCGGGGAATCCGGCAAATATCATGTCAACGTTCATCTGCGCAATTACGGCAACTCGGCTCATAGAGATACCTCACCGTCCTAACATGGGGGATTCAGACAGTTTCAGTATACAGGAAAACCTTTTCCTGTCAACCTGGAAACATAGATTCCGCAGCCCCACCCTCTTTTTCGTCTGTCTGACCGAAAGGAAGTCGGCAGACTGCAAAATGTGACAGAAAAATGGTTTGGACAAAGGGTTTGCACTTTGAAAGATTTACAGCAGGGTTATAAATTATGAAAAATTGAAAGAAATCATTGACAGGAAAAGGTTTTCCTATATAATAGTGACAACAAAGCAAGGATGCGGATGGGGAGGGGCCATGCAGGTCGACATCAAATTCATTGCCAGAAAAGCCGGGGTGTCGCCGGCGACGGTTTCCAGAGTGCTGAACGGCACCAAACCGGTGAGCAAGGCCCTGCAGGCCCGAGTGCTGGAGGAAGTGGAGCGCTACGGCTACCGGCCCAATTCCCTGGCCCGGGGACTCATTCAGGGAAAATCCAGCTTAATCGGCGTCATTGTGCCCAATGTGTCGGATTTGTTCCACGCCAAGGTGATTTCGGGCATCGAGGCCGGCGCCAACGAGCACGGGTACAACGTCATCCTCTCCAACATCTACACCGATATGGAGCGGCAAAAGCGGGCCTTTGCCATTCTCAGGGAGCGCCGGGTGGACGGCATCATCCTGCTCCACGAAAACACCCCTCGGCAGATGGAGGAAATCCTCCCTTTGGTGGAAGTCCCCCTGGTGCTGGCCAGCGTCAACGTCCCCGGCTCCTGCCTTCCCACCGTTGGCATCGACGACGAGCGGGCCGCCTACGACACCGTCTCCTATTTGATACGGCTGGGCCACAGGCGGATTGGCGGCATCTTTGTGTCGGACAGCTACACCCTCAACGATTTGAGGCGGCGCGGCTACCTGCGGGCCATGGCGGAACACGGCCTGCCGGTGGAGGAGCGGTATATGGTCACCGCCGCCTGCACCATGGAGGAGGGGGAGGCCGCCGCCGAACAGCTGTTCCGGGAAACCCCGCCCCCCACCGCCCTGTCTGCGTGGCGGACGAACTGGCTCTGGGGGCGGCAAACTATCTGCTGGACCGGGGCTATCGGCTGCCGGAGGACGTTTCCATCACCGGATTTGACGACATCAATTTGGCTTCGGTGCTGCGGCCCAAGCTCACCACCATCCACCAGCCCATGGAGGAAATCGGCCGTCGGGCCGCCGGTATGCTCCTTTCCTTAATGAAGGGAACCCCTCTGGAACAGACCCATGTGGTGTTGCCCCACCGATTGATTGTGCGGGAAAGCTGCTGCCCGCCCCGGGAAGCTTTGTAATGGAACTGGGCCTGTATCTGGCAGGCTGACAATAGCCCGATCCGAACGCTCTTGAATTATGGAATGGAGGTATCTTCCCGTATGAAAAAGGTGTTATTGATTGTTCTTAGCATCTGCCTCATTCTCGGCCTGGCATCTTGCACCAATTCAAGCGCACCGAGTCCCGCATCTTCGCAGGCGGCGTCCCCTGCGGGGCAGGGCTCCGCATCTCCGTCGGCTCCCGCTGCCGAGCCCGTCACCATTACCTTTGGCATGTGGGACGAAAACCAAAAGCCTACATACGAGCAGATTATCGCAAAATTTATGGAGGAAAACCCCAACATCAAGGTGGAGCTGATTCTGACTCCCTGGGACCAGTACTGGACCAAGTTGGACGCCGCGGCGGGGGCCAAAAATGACCCGGATGTTTACTGGATGAACGTGTATATGCCCAAGTATGCCGACGCCGGCGTGCTGGAGCCTCTGGACAGCTACATCGCCGCCGACAAGGTGGACTTGAGTCTCTGGGCGGAAGGCGCCGTCTCCATGTATCAGTACAACGGCAAGCAGTGGGGCATTCCCATCAACTCCGACAGCGTGGTGGTGGCCTACAACAAGGCGATTTTTGACAAGTACGGGGTGGAGCATCCCAAAGAGGGATGGACCTGGCAGGATATGGTGGACCTCGGCGCTCAGCTGCGGGATAAAATCGCCGCCGCGGGAGGCAGCGAGTACCCCATGGTCATGGAGCTGGACGGCCAGCCCTCGTACCTGCAGTTTATCACCCAGAACGGCGTCAACCTCTATCCCGACCTGCAGACCCAGAACTGGGCGGCTCCCGGCACCATCAAAGCCTTTGAGGACATCGTGGCCCTGATGGATGCCAACATCATGCCTCCCAACAAGGTCCTTTCCGATACAAAGGGCACCGACTTGTTCATCTCCGGACGGGCGGCCATGGTCTACGTGGGCAGCTGGAAAGCCATTGTGCTGGATGAATGCGACATCGCCAAAGACATCGGCCTTGTCACCATGCCCAAGAAGGACGACAACAACAAGTGCGCCGTTGGCGGCATCAGTTTTGCCATGAGCGCCAACTCCAAAAACAAGGACGCCGCCTGGACCTTCCTGAAATACATGGCGGGGGAGGAGTCCTCCAGAATGCAGGCGGAAGCCAGAATTATGATGCCTGCCTGCATCTCCGCCCAGGAGTTTTACTCTCCGCAGTTTAAGAACATTCCCGGAGAGGTGTTCCCCAAACAGGCCAACATTTCGGCGCCTTATCCCTTCCATCCGGCGGGACCCAGTTGGGGTCAGGACCAGACCGACATCACCAACAAGATTTACAACAAGGAAATTACCGCCGAAGAGGGCTGCAAGCAGCTCGCCGAAATTGCCCAGAAGTACATCGACGAATACAACAAGAAATAACGCCATCACTAATTGCACTTTCAGCGCCGGAAGCCCGGCGGAGAAAACATCCGCCGGGCTTGATTGATTGATTTTGCACAGGGGGCGGTATTGTGCTGCAACGGAAAAGATGCAGCCGGCAGGCACGCAGGGAGGCCGTTTCGGCCTATCTGTTTATTCTGCCTCTGCTTCTTGGTTTGGGTGTCTTCAACGTCTATTCCTTTGGGGTGAACATTTACTACAGCTTTACCAACAAATCCAGCTTTGGTATTCCCAACTGGGTGGGGCTGAAGAACTATATCGATTTGTTCCAAAACGAAAAATTTTATTCCGCCCTGTCCAACACCTTCAAGTATGTAGTGATTTGTGTACCCTTTGTCGTCATATTGTCCATTATTGTGGCGGTGCTGCTCAATACCAACATTCGGGGAAGGGGCGTCTACCGCACCCTGGTGTTTTTGCCGGCCGTCACCATGCCGGCCGCCATCGGCCTTATCTGGAAGTGGATTTTCAACTATGAGTTCGGCATCCTCAACCACCTGCTGTCGGGCTTTGGCATCGAAAAGATTGCGTGGCTGTCCGACCCCGAATATGTGTTGCTTTCGGTCTGCGTGGTGGTAATTTGGGCCGACGTCAGTACCCGGGTCATCATTTTGCTGGCGGGGCTGCAGAACATTCCGGAGGTCTACTACGAAGCTGCCCGCATCGACGGCGCCAACTCTGCGCAAATCTTTTTCCGGATTACCCTGCCCCAGCTTTCCCCCTCCATCTTTTTTGTCACCGTCATGGAAATCATCGGCATCTTCCAGATTTTCGACTTTATCTTCCTGATGATTCCCAGAAGTTCCAGCGGCGTGTCCCATGCCCGCAGCCTGGTCAGCTATTTCTACGAGGCGGCCTTCCAGGAGTACAAAAAAGGCTACGGAGCCGCCATCACCCTGGTGCTTTTCCTGATTATCCTGGTGGTGACCATTTTCCAGATGTGGATGCAGAAAAAATGGGTCCATTACGAATAAGGGAGGGCGGACGCCGTGAAAACACAGCGGAAGTATCGTTGGTTGATTCACCTTGTTTTAATTTTACTGTCCTTTTTTACCCTGGGGCCCTTTTTGTGGATGGTGATTACCTCCTTCAAAACCTTTGACGAATCCATCCGCATCCCCATGACCTGGCTGCCCGAAGTGTGGCAGACGGCCAATTACGTGGAAGTCTGGCACAAGTTTCCCTTCTTCCGGTTCTACTTCAACACCTTTTTTGTCATGGCGGTGGTGGTAGTGGGGCAGCTGCTGATTTGCTCCCTGGCGGCTTACGCCTTTGCCAGGCTCCAGTTCCCCGGCCGAAACGCCATCTTTCTGTTCTGCCTCAGCTTGATGATGGTCCCGGGGCAAATCTTCACCATCCCTCACTACGAAATTATGGTGAAGATGCATTTGGTGGACACCGTTACCGCCCTGTGGCTGCCCAAACTGTTCAGCGTTTTTGGGGTGTTTATGCTCCGTCAGTTTTTCCTCACCCTGCCCCGGGAATTGGACGAAGCCGCCAAAATCGACGGCGCGGGCTACCTGCGGATTTACGGGCAGATTCTGCTGCCTTTAATCAAGCCCGCCCTCATTTCCCTTGCCATTCTCACGGCGCTGACCACCTGGAAGGATTTGATGTGGCCCCTTATCATCAACTCCAGTTACGATAAGCTGACCCTTTCCGCCGGACTTGGTCTGCTGATTGGGGAGCACACCACCTATTATCCTCTGGTGATGGCGGCGGCGGTGCTGGCGGTATGGCCCATGCTGGTGCTGTTCTTCCTGCTGCAAAAGCACTTTATTCAGGGCATTGCCCTGACCGGAACCAAGGCATAACACAAACTCCCCTCCAACTAGCGGGAGGGGAGTTTTTTGCGAATACTTTCATGCTGGAGATGAAGTGGATGAAGCTGACGGTAATCGGTGGCGGCGGGGTCCGCGCCCTGATGCTGGCAAAAAGTCTCGCCTTACAAGGCAAAGACCTAGGGATTGACGAAATCGTATTTATGGACAACGACCCGGAAAAGCTGCGGATTTTCGGAGGAATGGCGGGGGAAGTCATCCGGCGGCTGGGAGGGGACTTTACCTATTCCTATACCAACGACCCCCGGCATGCCCTTGCCGGCGCCGACTATGTCATCACCACCATACGGGTGGGGGGAGACGCCGCCCGGGTGGCGGACGAGCGAATTGCCATTTCCCACGGGCTCATCGGCCAGGAAACCACCGGCGCCGGCGGCTTTGCCATGGCCATGCGCTCCATCCCGGCGCTGGCGGAGTACTGCGCCCTCATCCGGGATGTGGCAAGCCCCGATGTGATGGTGTTTAACTTCACCAATCCCGCCGGGCTGGTCACCCAGGCCATGCGGGACTTGGGTTACGATTTTGTCTACGGCATCTGCGACGCCCCGTCGGGGCTGCTGCGTCAGATTGCCCGCCTGCTGGACGTTTCCCCCCAGGAGATGACCATGGATGTGCTGGGGCTCAACCACCTTTCCTACTTCGGCAACATTACCTGCAGGGGAGAGGACGTCACCTCGGCGTTGCTTTCCAATCCCAGGCTCTACACCGAAACGGACATGCGGTACTTCCAGCCGGAGCTGCCCCAAACGATGGGGCTGCTGCTCAACGAGTACCTCTATTACTATTACTACCGGGAGCAGGCGGTGGAGCACCTGCAGAATGTGAAGCAGACCCGGGGGGAAAGTATTCTTTCCATCAACCGGGAAATGCTGTCCGCCCTTCGCGATCTGGATCCTGTCCGGGATTTTGATAAAATGCTGCAAATCTATTCCGACTGCAACCACCGTCGGGAGCTAAGCTACATGGCGGGGGAAACCGGTATTGCCCGCAACCGGGAGGCCGCCCCCCTCTACGACATTTACCAGCCCGACGACGGGGGATACGCCGGGGTGGCGATGGCATTTGTCCGGGCCAGACAGTTGGAAATGGAAAGTCAAATGGTCCTGTGCCTGCCCAACGGCAACACCGTAGACTGGCTGGAGCCGACGGACGTCATTGAAACCACCTGCTACATCGGCCCGGAAGGCGCGACGCCCAAGAAAGCGCAGATGGAGCTACCTTCTTCCGCAAAGCACCTGATTTCCTCGGTAAAGCTTTACGAGCGGCTGGCGGCGCAGGCCATCCTCCACCGGGATAAAGCGCTGGCACGGGAGGCTTTGACGGTTCATCCTTTGGTGAACTCTTACTCCCTCGCCCAATCCCTGTTGGAGGAATATTTGAGCGCTCACGCCCCCTGGGTTGGAGAGTGGAAATAAATGGTGAATACAGAAGAAGCCCCAGGCAGATAATGCCTGGGGCTTCTTTGCAATTTTAAGGAGACGCTTAAGGGAGGGGGTTGCAAAGACAGGTTGGTCGGAGTGGCGGGACTCGAACCCGCGGCCTCTTGGTCCCGAACCAAGCACGCTACCACCTGCGCTACACCCCGTTATCCAACAAAAACGCCACACAGCTTCCAACATAATGGTGAACCCCTACCACAACGATAGGGGTTCATCATTTTGGTTGCCCGACTAGGATTCGAACCCAGACAAACAGAGTCAGAGTCTGTCGTGCTACCATTACACAATCGGGCAATCTCTCTGCAGCTTTTACATTATAGCTATTCCCTGGAATTTTGTCAATAGCTTTTCGACAAGAACCCAAAGAGAAATGAAACTTTAAAATTTCTGATGATTACGGCGTTTTTTGGGTTTTGAGCAGGATTAATATGCCAATTATCCATATTTCACACAAATATAAAGTAAGTTTGGTAAAACAAATTGGCGGGAAGATAAAAATTCTGTCACCCCCTTCCCTTTATCGATTTATTATGATAATATATTAAAACAAAGAGAGAAGATTCCCATCTGCATAAGGAGGACATATACAATGAAAAAGATAATTTCCCTTGTTTTACTGCTTGTCATGGTGGCCCTGACCGCTTGTGGCGGTTCCGGCACGGCGTCTTCCCAACAAGCTTCCTCGTCTGCCTCTTCGGAGCCGGCATCCCAGTCCGCCGCTGAAAGCGCCCCCGCCGCCGAAAGCGATTACGAATACGTGAAAAACAAAGGCAGCATGCTGATCGGGTACACCGTATACGAGCCCATGAACTACACCGACGAAAACGGCGTCTTTACCGGGTTCGACACCGAGCTGGCCCAAGCGGTGTGCGAGGAACTGGGCGTCACCCCCGAGTTTGTGGAAATCAACTGGGACACCAAGGAAATTGAGCTGAACGCCAAGAGCATCGACTGCATCTGGAACGGACTGACCATCACCGACGAGCGCAAGGAAACCATGTCCATCACCAACCCTTACGTGAAAAACGCGCAGGTCATTGTGATGAAGGCGGACGCCGAGTACACCGACCCTTCTTCCCTGATTGGCAAGACGGTCTGCGCCGAAGCGGGCAGCGCCGGTGAAAAGACCATTGAGGAAAACGAGAGCCTCTCTCAAGCCCAATACATCTCCAAGGAAGTGCAGACCGCCTGCCTGATGGAGGTGGCCGCCGGAACCGCCGACGCCGCCGTTCTGGACCTGACCTTGGCCAACGCCATGATTGGAGAGGGAACCGACTACAGCAACCTTGCCATTCGGGACCGTCTGGCGGTGGAAGATTACGGCGTTGCGTTCCGCAAAGGCTCCGACTTATGCGACAAAGTCAACGATATTTTTGCTAAACTGAAGGCCGACGGCACCATGGCCGCTCTCGCCGAAAAATACGGTTTGGACTTGGCATAAAAACTGGGACTTGATTTGGCACGATAAAGCAAATAAAATAAGAAAAGCAAATAATACGCACCCGGGGTGGGGAATCCTGCCCCGGGGGAATCTTTTGAGGTCCTGTTATGAGTAACTTTTCTACCATTATGGCGCGGCTGCTGGAAGCGTTCCGGCTCAACGGTCAACTGTTTATCCTTACGCTTGTCTTTGCACTGCCCCTGGGGCTTATTATTGCCTTTGGCTCCATGAGCCGGTGGAAACCACTTTCCCTGCTGACCAGAACGGTGGTTTGGATTATCCGGGGCACCCCTTTGATGCTACAAATCATCGTCATCTTTTTTGCGCCGGGACTGCTGGGCTGGGGCTCTCCCTGGGGAGCCGGCGCCAGCGGGCGGTTTTCGGCCGCCACGGTGGCCTTCGTCATCAACTACGCCTGCTATTTTTCCGAAATCTACCGGGGAGGCATCCAGGGCGTCCCCAAGGGGCAGACGGAGGCGGGGCAGGTGTTGGGGATGACCAAATCCCAAATTTTCTTTAAAGTTACCCTGTTGCAGGTCGTCAAGCGGATTTTGCCCGCCATGTCCAACGAAATCATCACACTGGTGAAGGACACCTCTCTGGCCCGCATCATTTCCAACAAGGAAATCATCATGATGGCCCACGAATACACCGCCAAAGGCCTCATTTGGCCCCTGTTCTTTACGGGAGTGTTCTTCCTGGTCTTTGTGGGAGCCCTCACCCTGCTGTTCAACGCGCTGGAAAAGAAGCTGGACTATTTCCGCTGCTAAACGCAATCCGCTACATACCCAGAACATTTGCCGGCGAGGTATCACATGGCTATTTTAGAAGTGGAGAACATTTATAAAAACTTCGGAGAAACTCAGGTGCTGAAGGGCATCAGCTTTTCCCTGGAGCAGGGGCAGGCCCTTGCCATCATCGGAGCATCCGGCTCGGGAAAGACGACGCTGCTCCGCTGCCTGAACTTTTTGGAGCGGCCGGATAAGGGAATCATTCGGGTCAACGGCGACGTGCTCTTCGATGCTCAGGACCCTTCCACCCAGTTGGAAAAGGAAATCCGCAAAAAGCGGCTGAATTTTGGGCTGGTGTTTCAGTCCTTCCACCTGTTTCCCCAGTACACCGTGCTGAAAAACGTGACCCTGGCCAGCGAACTGCTGACCAAAGAGCAGCTGAAACATCAGGGAAGGGCCGCCCTTCGGGCCGCTTATCAGGACATTGAAGAGCAGGCCCGGATGCTTCTGGACCAGATGGGCCTGTTGGATAAAGTCAACGCCTACCCCCACCAGCTTTCGGGAGGGCAGCAGCAGCGGGTGGCCATCGCCCGGGCGCTGGCCCTTCATCCCAAGATTCTGTGCTTTGACGAGCCCACCTCGGCCCTGGACCCGGAACTGACGGGGGAGGTGCTGCGGGTGATTCGGGGATTGGCGGAAAAAAAGACCACTATGGTGATTGTCACCCACGAAATGGCTTTCGCCCGGGACGTGGCCGACCACGTCATCTTTATGGACGACGGCGTCATCGTCGAGGAAGGCCGCCCGGAAGACTTGTTCTCCAACCCGAAGGAAGAGCGCACCCGTCAATTCCTGTCCCGTTATTCTTCCTCCAATTAATTACCGAACACAAACAGACCCTCTTTCCAGCAAGGAAAGAGGGTTTTTTGTCTAGTAAAACCACTCGCTAGGCGAGTGGTTCAAAAGAGGCTTTTGCCGATGAGAAAGACAATAAAAACTCCCTTTGCTAGAATAGAAGTGCGGTCTGCCAACTGCACAAGAAATA
>Ga0134102_1001995_pt1 | contig 14976 bp, 22 predicted proteins | sample 13_3_2metaG_FD_94447 | JGI IMG/M metagenome (GOLD analysis project Ga0134102, IMG submission 94447) | Switchgrass degrading microbial communities from high solid loading bioreactors in New Hampshire, USA - 13_49_3.3_201_A3 metaG | ecosystem: Engineered > Bioreactor > Semi-continuous > Anaerobic...
CCTGTAAGCTTTGATAATTTGTTAATACTCATTTTCCGTGCAGTTCTCACAATTCGTATGTTGTCTCCTAACATAACTTCAACCCCTTTCGTTCGCTCTCAAAGAATAGTATATAACTTTTTTTTATTCTTTGTCAACGAAATTTTGAAAAAAAATAAAATATTCAGAGGAAACAAAAGGATGCGACTGATAAATATTCGATATAGCGAAAATTCTAACTTGTTCGTTGGCATCGAATATGTTATTATTCGATTGTAGCGAATATTTAAAGGAGGTGTTTGGATATAAGACTTCGTGAACTTCGAATAAAAAAGAATATAGGCTTAAATGAGTTAGCCAAAAAAGCGAGAATTGCTCCATCCTATTTAAGCGCACTTGAGCGAGGTTTAAAAACTAATCCATCAACAAAAACAATGAATAAAATAGCCGAGGCGCTTGGAGCAACAGTCCCTGAAATTTTTTATAACAAAGACAAGGGGCATGAAATAAGAAAGGAGGACGATCACAATGTCCAGAAGGATGCTTTTAAAAGACGCTGCTAATGCGCTAGGGATATCAAAACACTTTCTGTACACAGAGGCCAGAGCAGGGCGAATTCCACACTTCAAAGCCGGCAATAGGTACATATTTGATGTTGAGCAAGTGGATGAGTTCTTAAAAAAGAAAGCATTGGAGAATGTGAGGACAGGTGACAACGAAAAAGTATTTCAATATGGGAAGCTCAGAAAAATAGAGGCATAAAGAAGTTTTAAAACTTTCGTACCTTGAAAACTACATACCGAGCCTGCAAGTACACGCTGAATAGGCGACGACCCGTAGCCAGCGGCGAGCCCGAAGAGCGGGAAAGCAGGGAAAGTTTGAGGGAAAGTGAGGTGAGAATGATGGGAAAAAATCAGTTTGAAAAGGTTTATGATGCAGCATGTGATTTGGCTTTGCAAATTACATACAGCTCAATAAGGAGGTGGGACAAGCTATGAAAGAACCAAGAGAAATAGGCTGTATAGCAGCAATATCAATAACCTGCAGGAGCTGCGGTAAAGTATTTGCAATGAACCGTAGAGAGATTATCTGGTACTCCAACATGGGCTACCCATTGCCGAAACGGTGCCCGGAGTGTCGTGAAAAGAGAAGAAAGGAGCGTAAAAAGAAATGAAACAGGCTTCATGCTACCTCGTTAAATCGGCTGGGGAACGTGAAACTGTTGTTAAAGCGGAAAACTCGACCCAGGCTAAACGAAGAGCATGCAAAGAATGGGATATCAGTCCAAATGATCCCTGGTGTGGGGTATCAACCATGAGGGCAAGAAAAATTGAGATAGAAAGGAGTGTGAACTCATGAAGAAAAAGAAAATGCCAATGCCGGTGAACCTGAATGATTGTTGCTTGTTGTACCAGATGGGTTATGCAGTACAGATTCATGACGGGAAAGTTACATCAGTAGTAAAAGAAAGAAAAAAGACCAGCTCATGTAACTAAGCTGGAAAAATCAAAAACCCTAATCAGATTATACACAAGAACGGAGGTTAATGCAAATATGAAAATGATTATCGAACTCAATGCAACAGAAGCTAAAAATTCAGTAAAAAGCGGTGCGTTATTAACAATGCTGGAGACTTTAGCTGATTTTGAAAAAGAAATAGAAACTCCGGCCATAAACTTTGTTAATGCTTTCAAAGAAGCTACAATAGAAGAACCTCAAAACACGATACAGCCTCAAACCACAATGCAAAATCAGGCACCGTCACAGCCCCAAAACTTTATACAATCTCAGACTCCAATACAACAACCCCAGCAGTATCAGCAGATACCTGTTCAACAACCGGTAATGTCAACTCCTACTGCACCTGTCCAACAATCTGCAGCACCTGTACAATCGCCGGCAGCTCCAACAGTTGTTCCAACGTCTCAGGCCCCAACATACACCATGGAGCAATTAGCTGTTGCTGCTACACAGTTAATTGATGCAGGTAAGATGAATGTACTTCACGGAATCTTAAACAGCTTTGGTGTGGTCGCCCTGAATCAATTACCTAAAGAGCGATACGGTGAGTTCGCAACAGCTCTCAGACAAAACGGGGTGAAGATATGAGCAATGAAAGTAAACAGGATTTCATCAACGAGATACCCCAACACGCATTACTATCCGCATCGGCAGCACACAGGTGGTTGGTATGCACGCCATCCGCGAGGCTTGAAGAAACCTTGCCAGAAAGAAAGTCAGACTACGCAGACGAAGGAAATCTGGCCCATGATATTGCTGAGCTGAAGTTTAAAAAAGCATTCATCGAACAAATGTCGCTGAGGGCGTTTAATTCCCGTTTAAAAAAGCTTCAACAACATGAATTATACCAGGATGAAATGCTTACCCATACAGACACCTATCTGGATTATGTGTCCGGTATCATTTACAGTTTTACCTCACCACCTTACATAACGGTTGAGAAGAAACTGGATTTCAGCGCTTATGTTCCGGAAGGTTTCGGTACTGGTGACTGCATCATTATTTCCGGGACAACCCTATATGTTATTGATTTTAAATATGGCAAAGGTGTTCCTGTTTCTGCAGAGGACAACCCCCAGATGAAACTATATGCCCTGGGTGCATATGAAGCGTACAAAATCCTGTATCCTATCAATACAATAAAAATGGCTATCGTTCAGCCAAGGCTTGATACTATTTCAGAATGGGAAATTCCGTTGGTGGATCTTTTGATGTGGGGGGAGAGTATCAAACCGATAGCTCAAAAAGCTTTTAATGGTGAGGGTGAGTTTGTTACAGGGGAACACTGCAGATTCTGCAGGGCAAGGGAATTATGTCGTGCAAGAGCAGATTTTAATATTAGTCTGGAAGATAGTAAGGGAAAGATGCCACCTTTGCTCTCAAACGCTGAAGTAGGTGATCTGCTTAAAAGGGCCAGGGATTTGGCAGCATGGATAAAAGACCTGGAAGAATACGCACTGAATGAATGCCTGGCCGGTAATGAAATACCTGGTTGGAAGGCTGTACATGGAAGAGCTGTCAGGGAGTTTACAGACCAGGATGCTGCTTTCAAATTACTTATTGAGAACGGAATCGATGAAGCAATACTGTACGAAAGAAAACCAATTACATTGGCCAGCGTTGAAAAACTACTCGGGAAAAAGGAATTCCAGAAATTACTTAGTGATTTTGTTGTTACACCTCCTGGAAAACCGACACTCGTCCTCGAAAGTGATCCACGTGAACCGATCAAGCGTCAAAGTGCTGCGGAGGATTTTAAATCGTAATTAAAAAGTTTTAATAAATGAAGGGAGTAATGATTTATGCCAACGAACCAAACAATGCCAACAAAAGTCGTTACAGGAGAAGTGAGATTAAGCTATGTACATCTCGTTAAACCGTATTCAAACCAACCCGGTCAGCCGGAAAAGTTCAGTGTCACTTTGCTTATTCCAAAATCAGACATTGTAACAAAGCAAAAAATTGATGCGGCTATTCAAGCAGCTATCCAGCAGGGTATAAAAGACAAATGGAATGGTGTGAAACCACCGATTGTTGCGGTGCCTATTTACGATGGAGACGGTACCCGTCCATCAGATGGTATGCCGTTTGGTGAAGAGTGCAAAGGGCACTGGGTTATGACCGCAAGTACTAAGCAACGTCCGGAAATTGTAGACATCAACCTGCAGCCTATACTTAATGAGACTGAGATTTATTCAGGTATGTATGGCCGTGTAAGCATTAACTTTTTCCCGTATGCGGTCCAGGGAAAAAAGGGTATTGGTTGCGGACTGAACAACGTCCAAAAATTACGTGATGGTGAACCACTCGGCGGTCGTTCAAGTGCAACAGATGATTTTGGTGATTTACCTGTACCAGGAGAGTCATATGCACAACCTGCAGTTAGCCCATATGGTGCTGGTGGAACGATATCCAATCCTGTATCTCCACAGCAACCTCAATATCAGCATATACAACAGGGTTATCTAACAGGATCTGCATACCCTCAGCAGAATTATGCACAGCCTCAACAGGCTACATACCCTCAGCAACAATATCAAAAAACAGCACCACAGATTGACCCGATTACCGGCAAACCAATGACCGGACCTGTAATGGGTGTAGATGATAACCATTTTCCGTTTTAAAGGTGGACAGGCAGGGGTCTAACCCGCCCCTGCTTTTTATCCACTTAAGGGAGGGTGTTATGATGCAGCATCACATGCACATTGATATTGAGACTTTTTCATCGGTAGATATAAAAAAATCAGGTCTGTACAAATATGTACAATCACCTGACTTTGAAATATTATTGTTTGCTTATTCTATTGACGGTTCACCGGTAGAAATTATAGACTTAGCAAGCGGTGAATCTATACCTGATTATATCATAAACGCACTACAAGATCCAACTGTAATTAAGCATGCATATAATGCAGCATTCGAATGGTATTGCCTAAATAAATTCTATAGTTCGCCCATCGAACAATGGCTATGTACAATGGTTCATGCCTTATATTGCGGATATCCAATATCATTAGCCCAGGTAAATGAAGCGATGGGCATTCCCGAGGACAAGAAAAAATTGAGTGTGGGGAATTCACTAATAAAAATCTTCTGCACACCATGTAAACCTACTAAAAGAAATGGAAACCGTACCAGGACACTTCCACACCATGAACCTGAAAAGTGGAACCTATTCAAGGAATACTGCAAACAGGATGTAGTGGCAGAAATGGAAGTGGAAAAGCGTTTGGCAAATTTTCCGATGCCAGAAGCAGAACAAAACTTATGGATCCTGGATCAGCTTATAAATGCTAGCGGAGTTATGGTTGATCGTCAGCTTATTGACGGGGCTTTGTATTGTGACCAGATATCTACAGAAGCGCTAATGAAAGAAGCTACTGAATTATCCGGCCTGGAAAATCCTAATTCAGTACAACAGCTTACATCATGGCTTGAGGAAAAAACCGGCAAAGAAGTTGCTAATCTTCAAAAAAACACAGTAACAAACATGCTAGAAAGCACAAAGAATGAATCCGTCCGCCGGATGCTCGAGATACGTCAGGAAATTGCCAAGACTTCTATTAAGAAATACAAAGCTATGAATGAAGCTGTTTGTGATGATGACCGCATCCGTGGGCTGCTCCAATTTTATGGAGCAAACAGGACTGGCAGATGGGCTGGAAGAATCGTTCAGATACATAACCTGCCTCGTAACCACTTGCCTACCCTCGATCATGCCCGTGAATGTGTTCGGAATAAAAAGTATGATGCAATCAAGTTAATATACGGCAGTGTTGCGGATACTTTATCTCAGCTCATCAGGACAGCATTCATCCCTGCTCCTGGATGCCGGTTTATCGTTGCAGATTTCTCGGCTATCGAAGCAAGGATCCTGGCCTGGCTTGCCGGTGAGGAATGGGTATTGGATGTATTCAGGAGTCACGGCAAGATATACGAAGCTGCTGCATCTCAGATGTTCGGTGTGCCTATTGAATTAATTCAAAAGGGAAATCCGGAATATGAACTCAGGCAAAAAGGAAAAGTCGCAACCCTTGCGCTTGGGTACCAAGGTGGTGTAAATGCGCTTATTGCTATGGGTGCACTGGACATGGGCTTATCTGAAGATGAACTACCTGAAATCGTACAACGATGGAGAAACGCAAACAGGCGCATTGTGGACCTGTGGTATGCAATGGAAAATGCAGTTCTAAAGGTAATGATGACAGGACAAACAGTGGGTTTAAACAACCTTATCATAGCACGGGAAGCAGATGGATATAGTAATTACCTCACCATTACCCTGCCAAGTGGCCGGAAATTATTCTATGTAAATCCGTTTCTCAAGGATAACCAATTCGGAAAAGAGGCGCTATGGTACTGGAACCTGACAGAATCGAAGAAATGGGAGCCAGACAGTACATATGGTGGAAAACTGGTGGAGAATGTCGTTCAGGCAATAGCCAGGGATTGTCTTGCAGTTACCTTAAAACGTCTACAATTATATAGTTACAGAATTGTGTTTCATGTTCATGATGAAGTCATCCTGGAGATGCCGGAAGGTGAAGGAAGCCTTGAACAAGTATGTGAACTCATGGGACAACCTATTCCGTGGGCTCCGGGATTACCACTTAAAGGCGATGGGTTTGAGTGTTATTACTATCGGAAGGAGTGATCTGAATGATTGAACAGACATGGTTTACTACTCCGCATTATTATATTGGAATCGCTGTTTCATGGAAAACGATTATATATGCTTTGTTATTTACAATACCATTATGTGTTTTTTGGTTCTGTATAGGCTATATAGCCAGGGATAAAAGAAGACAATAACTTGCTGTGAGGTGGTTATGATGGAACAGAACATAATCATTGATACAAAAGACGGAAAGGTAAGGTTGCAGTTCGAAAAATGCATGACCTGTAAATACCATGAATTTTGCTACATGGAGGCCGGTCATTATCACAAAGGTACACCGAGAGGAATTTCTGAAGAATGCTTGGAAGAAGGTGTTTACAATGATTGAGCAAACCTGGTGGAACACACCATGGTACCGAATTAGCATTTACTTAACCAATGGAAGAGCGTTGAGACTCGGAATAATTGTACTGGCATGGATAGGGTTTTTGGTTTTCAGGGCTTGAGGAATTAGGTGTGGTATTTGCGTAAAACAGTGAAATGATAAAAATTTAATGAAAATTGTGGTATTAGGAGGTTATATGAACGACAAACAAAGACTTTTAATCCAGTATATTTGTGACGGCGATATTAAAAAGGCTCAACAGCAAGCAAGAATTATTCTAAATGAATTAACCACAGCAAAAGATGAAATGTTTAAGAAAAACATGCTCCGTAAACTTGACACCAAACCAAACATTATTGAACTTCCGTATAATTTGCGTGAATTTCTTATTGCAGAGGATGTATCAAATTTCCCAGAAAATCGCTTTGTATTACGTCCTGAAGAAGCAAAGATAGTTGAAAAGGTTATGTCTACAGTGAAAGCATCTGAACGGTTATCTGAACTTGGTATCTCATATTTGCCAGCCGTAATGCTTTACGGTGACAGTGGTGGAGGGAAAACTATGCTGGCTCGATATATAGCCTACAAAGCGAATAGACCATTTGTATACGTAAGGTTTTCCAGTGTTGTAAGTTCTTATCTTGGAAGCACTCAATCAAATATTGCGAAAGTGTTCGAATATGCGAGGACTGCTCCATGTGTACTTTGTTTTGACGAAATAGACGCTGTTGGCATGGCTCGTGGTCAAAAGAATGATGTTGGTGAAATGAATCGTATAGTTATTGCACTCATGCAGGAAATGGATAGTTTGCCTAACAACGTAATCATCATCGGAACTACTAACCGTTATGATAGACTTGATTCTGCGCTAATCAGACGTTTTCCGATAAGACATGAAGTTCGACCAATGTCGCGCAGCGATATTAATGACCTTGCAGAAAGATTCTTTAAATATGCAGGCATCGCCACTGAAGGATGGTTAAAAGACTGGTGCGATACTAATTTTACAGATACAGAACCTGCTTCTACTGTCGTTGAAAAATGTACGCAACTGATTGTTAATAGAATCATTCAAGAGATTGACACAGAAAAAGTATAGTTCCTAAATTAAACAAACTTGCACCTTGACAACTGAATAAAAGGACAGCCCAGTTAAGGGCTATCCTTAGAAGCACGACCGACACGACCAATGCTCTGAAATATACCACAACTAAATCCACATGCAAAGTAATGAAAGGAGTGGTGGGATGAATGAAAAAACCACAGGCAAATCCACATACCCAAGAAAAATTGGTAATACTCAAGAAGTTTGGCACGATTGCAGTAAACAAGGTGGTTAAAGGATATAAGGTCGGCAAAATGTGGTACGTGTATATTTTTGATGACTGGCATTATGTTCCTGAAAGTGATGTAGAGAATGTAAAACTAATACGATGGAGGTATAACCGCAATGAATAATATTAAACCTGTTGAGTCTTGTCCAATATGTAATGCGGATATAGATAAATGCAATGTGGTTGGTGGAAAAGGTTATATCATAACTTTGCACTGCACAAGGTGTGGCCTTAGATGGAATACAATTAATACTTTTGCATTACCTAAATTAAATGCATAGGAGGTATACAATGTCTAATAATCCATGCATTTCTTGTCATTTTGACTGGAAAGATTATTGCAGCACAGAAAAAGTAAATGAATGCTCAAGGAAAAATAACCAAGCCATAAAGTTTTACATAGCCAGCAGATTAGAGAATGCCGAACAGGTACGATGTCTGGCCAAAATTTTAAAAATGTGGGGCTGGGAGCATACATATGATTGGACAACCCATGGCAGCGTCCAGGACAAAGGAGAAACTGTAATTCGTGAAGTTGCCCACAAAGAAATTCAAGGTGTAAAAAATGCTGATATAGTGATTGTCCTTCTTCCTGGTGGCCGCGGTACCCATACAGAACTGGGTGCAGCTATTGCACTTGATAAACCTGTTTTCATATATGCTCCTACTGATGAATTTTTCATGCAGGATAACCGGACCTGCGCATTCTATTGGAACGACAATATTACAAGGGTAACAGGTTGCATGTTTAACTTACATGTAGCATTATTTTCATTCTTTACTAAACTCCCTGTGATAAATACTTCTAAGGAGTGAATGATATATGCTGAATTACGATAGACAAATAACCATATCAGCTGCTGGAAGCCGAAAAGCAACAATCTGGCCATCACAAAAATTGTGGTGGTCAGAGCTGGTGGCAAAACTACAAACTCCGGCCAGGGGAACTGAAACCTTGAAAGAATATCTGGCCATGCCTAAATCAAAACAGGATGACCTGAAGGATGTCGGTGGTTTTGTTGCTGGTAGCCTTCTGCATAATCGCCGTAAAGCGGCCAATGTTATCGGAAGGGATGTTATTACTCTTGATATGGACAACATCCCTGCAGGAGGAACGCAAGGCATTCTGAGGCGAGTTGATGGGCTTGGGTGTAGTTACTGTATATATAGCACTCGGAAACATGAAGAAGCGCGCCCACGGCTCAGAATACTGTTGCCAACCGACAGGACCGTTACTGCAGACGAATATGAACCTCTGGCCAGAAAACTTGCCGAGCTTATAGGGATAGAATTTTGTGATCCGACAACTTTTGAAGTGCATCGGTTGATGTTTTGGCCGTCCTGTTGCAGTGACAGCCAATATGTTTATTTATACGGGGATAAGCCATTCCTATCTGCTGATGGTGTTCTTGCCATGTACAAAGACTGGCACAATGTCAATGAATGGCCACAGGTACCAGGAACACAGCAAACAACGAAAAAGCTTGCAGCAAAGCAGGGAGACCCGACAGAGAAAAGCGGAATCGTCGGAGCCTTCTGCCGTACATATGATATTCATACCGCTATAGCAACTTTTATTCCGGATGCGTATACGCCATGCAGCATTCCGGATAGATATACCTACACCGGCGGCTCTACTGTCGCCGGGGCCATAGTATACGATAATGGGCAATTTTTATATTCGCACCATGCCACGGATCCGTGCAGCGGAAAACTCGTTAACTCGTTTGACCTGGTCCGGATTCATAAATTCGGGCACCTGGATGATGATGCGAAACCCGACACACCGACAAACCGTCTACCGTCTTTCACGGCCATGTGCGAATTTGCCGTAAAGGATACACACGTTGCAGCGCTATTGAATCAAGAAAGATACGAAAAAGCGATGGAAGAGTTTCAAACGTCATTTCAAACGTCAAGCGATAACACGGAAAGCGATAACCTCGATTGGATGAAATTACTCACCTATAACACGGCAGGAAACCCCATTAAAAATATTAAAAATGTCCGGATTGTCCTGGAAAATGATCCAAAGCTCAAGGGCCGTATCCGTTTGAATCGATTTGCAAATCGTATTATTGGCATCGGTCCACTGCCATGGGAACCCAGAGACAAAAATGAAGAATTTGAATGGTCAGAGAATGATGACGCCGGTCTGAGGGGATACCTGGAATCTATTCTCGGCTTTCGTTCGAAAGATATTGTCCTGGATGCACTGGTACAAACTGCAGCAAAGCAGTCATTTGACCCGGTGGTTGATTATCTTACATCTCTTAATTGGGATGGCGTTCCACGGTTAGATACTCTCTTTATTGATTATTTAGGAGTTGATGATCACCCTTATACCAGGGCTGTGACAAGAAAAGCTTTTGTTGCAGCTGTCGCCAGGGCTATGACACCTGGCATAAAGTTTGACATTATGACTGTTATTCATGGACCACAAGGTATAGGTAAAAGCACTTTGCTCCGTAAAATGGGCAAAGATTGGTTTTCTGATAGTGTAAATACAGTAGAAGGAAAAGAAGCTGCAGAGCTTCTACAGGGAATTTGGATAGTTGAAATAGGGGAATTAGGAGCATACAGCAAATCAGATGTTCGCATGGTAAAGCTATTTTTGTCACGACAGGAAGATCATTACAGGGCAGCATATGCAAGGGTGACGGAAAGACATCCGCGCCGGTGCGTTTTCTTTGGTACTACAAATGACCTTGAATATCTTCGGGACCCTTCAGGCAATAGAAGATTCTGGCCGCTAACAGCTGCACAGCAGAAGCCAACAAAGGATGTTTTCAATGACCTTGATGGGGAGATTGACCAAATATGGGCTGAGGCATATATCCGCTGGCAGGCCGGGGAACCTTTATACCTGTCTCAGGAACTTGAAGAAGAAGCAGACAGGCGCAGAGTAATACACATGGAACAGGACCCGTTACAGGGGCAAATAGAGGAATTTTTAAATCAAAAAATACCTGAAGATTGGCAAAACTGGAATCACGACCGGCGCATGATGTTCTGGAACGGGATGCTGCAAAAAGATGGAATAAAACTTGTACCACGTGATCGGGTATGCGCTATTGAGATATGGAGAGAGTGCATAAGAGATAGCAGATCAACGATGTCAAAACAAGATGCATATCGAATAAACGCCATACTTGAGCAGATACCCGGATGGGAACGCGGTGGAGTAATGCGTTTCGGGTCATTTTATGGTAGACAAAAAGGATTTAAAAGAGCGATTTTAAGTGTCAACCATCATTATGAAAAAACGGAAAATGGGCGTTTGAGCGTCAACCAAGTTCAAAAAAGGATTGTCAACCAAGTCAACCATAATTTAGAGAAAGTTGACGCCGATGGTTGACAGGTAAAGCCTTGATATATCTATATTTTATTTATTTGTCAACTATGTCAACTAATAAATAATAGAAATAAATAAAATAGAAAAAACAGAGAGTAATATAACACCCTAATATACCTAAAATGCCTAAATATATAAAAAGAATAGAGAAAAATCCTTGATTTGGTTGACACTTGATTTTTGATGGGAGGATAGAAAAAATGGAAAATCGAAAACCATATAAAACAAATAACGATATCCGCGAACGCGACATAGAAAAATATCTCCGGGATGAAATTCGGAAGGCCGGCGGCCGGGCATATAAATTTGTTTCTCCAGGGAATAACGGTGTACCGGACAGACTTATCCTAATGCCTGGCGGCAGGATTGTTTTTGTGGAACTGAAAGCACCTGGTAATAAACCGACTGCTTTACAGGCTGCGCAAATTGCAAAAATAAGAGCATTAGGCTTCAAGGTGTACATCATTGACAGTATGGCCGGAGTGGATGCCTTGATTGAGGAAGTGAAAGCTGTATGAAATTCGTACCGCATGCTTACCAGCGTTATTGCATAAACCGGGCAATCACTGATGATATTCTTGGTTTGTTTCTTGATATGGGCCTTGGGAAAACAGTAATAATGCTGACAGCAATTAATGACCTGAAATATAACCGGTTCCTGGTCCGCAAAGTGCTAATTGTAGCGCCTAAAAAAGTGGCCGAGGCCACCTGGCAGGCGGAAGCTAAGAAGTGGGACCACCTGAAACTGTTACGAATCGTCACAGTTTTGGGTACCAAGCAGCAACGTATCAGGGCCCTGAATACACCAGGAGACATCTATATCATCAATCGTGACAACGTTCCATTCCTGGTTGAGTATTATCGAAATGCCTGGCCGTTTGATATGGTGGTTTTAGATGAATCCAGCAGCTTTAAAAACCCGGATGCGAAAAGGTTTAAGGCCTTGAAGTATGTCCGGCCACATATCAAGCGAATAGTTAATCTAACCGGTACTCCGGCACCGAATGGCCTTATTGATATTTGGGCGCAAATATACCTGCTGGACCAAGGGCAGAGGTTAGGTAAGACGTTTAGTGGTTTCAGATCCAGGTATTTTGAGAGAAATGATTGGCAAATGAAGTATATCGCAAAAGCGGATGCACAACAGGCTATCATGGAAAAAATCAGTGACATTTGTGTCAGCATGAAGGCTGAGGACTATATCGAACTTCCTGATTGCGTCGATGTGGACCATCCTGTCAAATTGGATGCACAGGCTCAGAAAGCATACGACAAGATGGAACGGGAGATGCTTCTTGAAATTGATGAAAATACCATTGATGCCGGATCCGCTGCGGTACTGACAGGAAAATTATTGCAACTTTGTAACGGGGCAGTTTATTGCACAGATGAAGTCGGAAACCGCAAGGTGGTTGAGATTCATAACTGCAAGATTGAGGCCTTCTTGGAGCTGATAGAGCAGTTACATGGTAAACCGGCACTTGTTTTTTATAACTTTCAGCATGACCTTGAGCGAATTATAAAGGCGTTGAACGGTTCCGGGCTTCGGGTGGCACAGTTAACCGGACCTGCAGAGCAGCAAGCCTGGAATAATCATGAGCTTGACGTTTTACTGGCGCATCCGGCCAGCTGTGCATATGGCTTGAATCTGCAGGCCGGTGGAAATCATGTTATTTGGTTTGGCCTAAATTGGAGCCTTGAATTGTACCAGCAGGCCATAGCACGTTTACATAGACAGGGACAAACCGAAAAAGTTTTTAATCACAGGTTAGTTGTTGTTGGCGGGGTGGATGAGGACGTTATTAATGCCCTGGCTGACAAGGAAAAAACCCAGGAAAGACTTATGATTGCTTTAAAAGCAAGGATTGAGGGGGTTAAAGCAAATGACAAAAAAGGAATTGCATGAGTTATTTTGGATGAAGAAAACATCACTATTTGAAGAAGTCACTTGTCAAAAACTTTAAGTGGAGGGCAGAAGCTTATGGGTTCAAAATCAACGATATCGCAAGAAGCATTAAATATAATCAAAAAAACTACAGACGAGGCAGTTAAAAAAGTTGTCCAGGCCATAATGAAGGCAAACAGGGAATTTGACGCTGCGCAGCGGAACTACTTTAAGGAGACCGAGCGACTGTTATACTCGTTGCCGGCTTTGAGGCTTAAGGTGGCGCAGGATGAGGAGGACTTGAAGAATGGGCAGATAATACTTAAGCAAAGGTCAAAGGATGTGGTCACCCTTTCAGGTGCCGGTGGGAATCATCATGATCCGGAAAATGATTATATCGAACGCAGAAAGGCTAGCATGGAGAGAACTAAGAGGGAAATACAGAGGATAGAGCGGGCGCTTGAAACCATCCAGGATGATGAATACTACGACATCATACCACTGAAATATTGGGACCAGCTGCCGCCGGCGGAGATAGCAGAGGCGCTGCATTGTGATGAGCGGACGTTTTACAGGCATAAGAATCGGCTGGTGAATAAGCTGAAGGTTGTGTTGTTTGGGGCGGATGCGCTATAAAAAGAAGGAGGTATAATAACTGTGTTAAAAACTGATTTAGAAACTTTCTTGGGGTTTGTAGATACCATGACAAAACAAAAGTATTATTGGACAGTAGAAATAGAAGGACTTGACTGGACTAAGGAAAGGAAAATATGGAACTTTGAGAGTGCAAAAGCTGTTTATGAACAAGAAAAAAGATTTGCCATAGCACTGGGGAGAAGAATAGATATGTTCTATACTAGTCCAATGGGTACAAAGGGTTTGGTAATCAGGTATAGTAATTCTAAATAGTCTGTCACTTTTCTGTCAGTTTTTTGTCAGTGACGTGTCAGTTTAGGTGTGTTATAATGATTATAATAGAATTATTATCTTTACAAAGAGCTCTCAGAGAAGGGCTCTTTTTTGTTGCTCACAGCTCGGGCGTCCACCGGCTGGTCCCATACAAACCTCCTCGGTGGCGCTCGGGTTTTATATTTATATGGTGCGTGTGGGTTAGAACATCGCAAAAGCCAGGGGTGGGAGGCGGTGATGTGAAAGAGTGGGCGAAACCATTTTACAAATCCAAATCGTGGCAGGATTGCCGCGATGCTTATTTTATTTTTCGGCATGGACTATGTGAGAGATGTGGCGGGCCTGGACTTATTGTGCACCATCGGATATATCTTACACCGCAGAATATCAATGACCCGAACGTGTCACTGAACTGGGAGAACCTTGAATTAGTATGTGCGACATGTCATCAGCATGAACACTTTGAAAGCGATGCGATGGCGGAGGGATTGTGTTTTGATGAGTTTGGGAATTTGGTAAGAAAAGAATATGAAGAATGATGGAGGTAAAAAGAATGAGTATTGCAGAGACAAAGATTGAAAAGATTAAAGTATTAAATCAATTGCTCGACAAAAGGGCGATTGTTTTTTTTAATGCAAATGAAAAGGAATACGAGAATCAGCTAGATGAGTTTATTGAGGTTAATGGCAAGCCTTACATAATTGGAATTGACTTGGCTAATGGGTCAGATAAAACAGCATACGCCCCCCTATCGAGGCATGATGTGTAGTCACAAAGGACCGGAGGCGGCACCCTCCAAAAACCTCGGAATGGTTCCGCACATGAGGGGGGTTTGAGGGGGTTATTTTTCTGGCATAAGTAGCCTAAAAAGGTGGTGAAATTTATGCGACTTTACAGCAATGAAGAGAAAGATAGACAGACAAAGAAGGAGATGCTGAAACTTCGCCGACTATTCAAGAATTTGCCAAAAGATAAAATGAAGGCTGC
>Ga0134102_1002036_pt1 | contig 14660 bp, 16 predicted proteins | sample 13_3_2metaG_FD_94447 | JGI IMG/M metagenome (GOLD analysis project Ga0134102, IMG submission 94447) | Switchgrass degrading microbial communities from high solid loading bioreactors in New Hampshire, USA - 13_49_3.3_201_A3 metaG | ecosystem: Engineered > Bioreactor > Semi-continuous > Anaerobic...
CGCAGCCCAGCTTGCTGTTTATCTTCGCAGATCTAATTCGATCCCTATGCGCCCTCTAGGCTATATTTCTCCTATTCAATTCCTTAAATGTTGACTGTCCAATATGTTTGACAAACCTACATTATCTTCGGCGCTATTGTATAATTTCTCCACTATGGGATATATGCAATCGGCTATAGGGATAATGCGATTCTTGCCTGCGTCCGTCTTAATGCCTCCGACGATATAGCGCTCGGACAAATGCACATCGGACTTGCGGAGTATTGACGCTTCACCGTATCTCATGCCTGTATAGATCAGGAGCAGTATTTGCCCAGCAAAATCGTGTCCGGAATAATAGGCATCCCAGAGCTTGTCCCTCTCCTCTTTCGTGAAGGCGTCTTTTTTGCTCTTTTCTTTTGGCGGCAGTTTAATATACTTAGCGTAATTTTTGTCGCATTGATCGTTTTTGATTAAATAATCATACATTTGTCCGTATAAAGATTTCATGTTTTCCTTTGTCCTTCTGCTTAGACCGCAATCATCAATCACTTTCTGAAAGTCCGATGTTCTCAGTTTCAAAAACGGCTTATAGTGCAAAGGCTTCGAGTGCTTATATCCTGATCTATAATTGTGCTCGGTCTCTTTGCTAATATGCGGAAAATGTTCTGCGCTCCACTTCTCGTATACTTCGCAAAAGAGAATATTTTCGTCAATCCCCGGCACTGTTTCTCGTAGTTTCGGCAAGTATTCCAGTGCCTCTTTTTTGGTCTTGAACCCTTTTTTTCGGCGCATTATCCGCTTATATTCCCCGTCCTCTGTCTTGCGCCATCCGAGCGTGACCTCCGCACACCATTTTCCACTCGGCAGCTTATACACCGTTCCCATCCCATTACCCCTAGTACGTGTCCCTTTTTTTGCCATAGTGATTCACCCCTTGTTGTTGACAAATTACTGACGATATTGTATCGTAATAAATAGCTATAAATCATAGGGGGTTGAGGATATGCTTGATGAGTTTATACAACTGCTCACACTCATTGGTGACCTAGAGAGCGTCAATCGCTTTCTTTTAGACTGGCAAAGTAACGCAGATACCGAAGTACCTCAGGCGAATTGAAAACATATATAAAAATTAAAAAGGCCGAGAACAAGGCCAAGTATGGCAAGTACGCAAACAGGCAGTGTATTTTGTGGGATTTCGGGGAAGGCCGCCCCACCGTCAATGCTGTTTACCTGCTGGACATTTTAACAGCTTTCCCAGACGCCGCTATCACATTCAGCACGTTGACCGCCCCGCTGTACTTCTCCCACGCCGACGGGGAAGCGATTTTGTTGCCGGTCAGTACAGAATAACGACTGACAGCCCCGGCAGCGGGGAGAAATCGCAGAGTGACGGCCGGGACAATTCCGGCCGGTAACGGCTCAATATTATCGGTAGAAATGACGCATTGACAGCCCCGCAAAATCTGATAGACTGGAGGCAATATGATAGTATTATTTTTGATCCTCGCGCTGACCTTTACCATCTTTGGCGTCGCAAAAAAATGTTGAGTAGCATATTGAGCAATATCAGATAGCTGCACTTCCACCAAAAAAAACCGCCGCCATGCGCTTACAGGGAGCGACAGAAATGACATTAAGACCAGAAAGGAGACCACATGGACGACTTTGATAAAATCCTTGAGCAAATCAAAAACGATCCCCGCATATTGCAGGGAGCGCAAAAATCTCTGAATCTCAGATTATTTCCATTGGAGCTTGAGCGGTTCCGCAGGCTCCGCGCCGAAGCCAAGATGTCTCAAAGAGAATTTTTGATAGCGCTGATGGACCTATACGAAGCAACAAAAAAAGCCGGAGAATTGTCAAGAGCAAAATAAAAAGCCGAGGTCGAATCCTCGGCATTAACTTTGATTTCTGCTACACCCTTACTACACCCAGAGTGGTCTCAATCCCTTTATTTTCGCAGTCGTCGGCTTGAACCCCATTCAAGCGCGCTACCAATCTGCGCCACACCCGGTCATCAGCCTTGAAATAATAACACAATTCAACAGCCCTGTCAAGTGTAAACTGATGGCGCGAATGGAATGACGATTTTCGGGGTTTCAGGCCGGCGGTCCCTCCGACTGCGGATGTACGGGTATCAGTTCCCTATGGTGCCGGATCGTAACCGACAACGGTCCAGATCCCTGTATCGTCCTGCCTTACCAGCCTTTCAAGATATACTCTGCTGATCGGGCTTTCGGGATCGTTTACCTCGATTATCGCATTTACTCCGTCATTGCTCAATATACTCAGATCATCATAATCTATCGGGTAATCTCCCTCTATGCCTCCGGGCGACATCTCCAGGCTTACGAACACCTGTGCCACATATACGGGATCCAGCCTCCACGGAGAGCTGCCCGAGTCCACACTCTTCTGTGTGTTTTTCTCCACCTCGATGTCGTACGGGACCTTTATCATGGGTCCTTCCTGAGGCTCTTCGTATGCCGCAGGTATCGTCAGCTCTTTACCGAACAGATCCTTGATGAATACGGTCAATCCCTCCGGCGAAATGTTCGCGACGAGCTTGTATTCATATGCATCATGCTGCCAGCGCACTGAGCATATATCGTTTGATCCTCCGTACACGCCGCCGCCCGGAATAGTCCCCAAATCATCCTGCACATTCAAAATGATCTCGGTGTCAACGTCGCCTATCTTTCCCAGAACCGCCATGGCGTCCGGCTCAAATCCGCTATTCGTGCGCCTTAGTGATAATACTGCCTTCTCGTATCCGTCACTCGATGAAATAAAATACATTTTTATGGTTTTCGTTTCCGTTTCCACAGCAATTCTTTCAATTTCAAATCCTTCAGGGGCTTCCAGTGAGATCGCAGGCAAAAATCCGGCTATCGCTCCGGCTTCTTCAATACTGCTCACCAGTTGCATCGGATTTTCATCAACCACAGTAAAGCCGTCCGGGACACTGAGGGACATAAGTTCATCAGGTATTGCATCTGCAAATTCTACATCTTTGTAAGTCATCCTGTACTGGATGGCGTTAAACATCCCGCTTTGCTTCCGGAGGGGAAGTTTTGTTTCCTTGTCCACCCAGATCCTGTATGAAAGCCCACCTTGGGGGGTTACTTCAAGTACTGTCGTTTGACGACCCGCAATGGTGTCCTCGCCGACTTCCCTGATTTCTATGGCGTTTGCTGCAAGCTCGATCTCCTTTCCCAGCTCAAAAGCAAACCTGTAAGGGTCAGGAAACGCAGGAAAAACATTAAGGGATTTTTCTTCGGCCCTTTTTTGCCATTTTGTCCGTCCGTTGTTTGCCGTGATCAGGCCGTCATAAGTGCCCTCAATGTGAGCGACATGGTAGCGCCCCTCTTTATCCGCCCATACATCAAGGACCATCTGAATGGTTTCCTGTCCCTGTCCGTCGATCGTTGCGATTTCAAGTATCCCATGGTATGCCTTGACTGCATCAAAGGAACGTTCCATCGCATGGACAATGTTTGAATTGCCGAACGGCAAAATGAAGTATGCCAGCACGGCTATGAGGGCTATCGTCGCCACTGCAGCAAGCGATTTTTGCCATACTCTATTTCGGGCATACTTCGCTGACGATTTCGATGATGCGCCTTTCTTATGAATGGGTCCTGTCTTCGACAGGCCTGATATCACTCTGCTCTCAAAACCATCCCCTGGCATTGCCGGTTCCCTGAGGCTGCGCACCTTTCTTACCGTATCCATCAGCTCTTCAAGTTCGGCGGACTCCGCCGGCTTTCCGTGCCGGGCAGGTTTTATTTCGGCGTTCAGACTGTCGATATATTCCGACAGTATTTTTTCTTTTTTACGCATCAGCATGCCTCCTTTTCAAACGCTGTTTTTCAGCAGTTCCGCAAGTGCTTTCAATCCGCGATATTGAAGGACACGGATCGTCCCCTCTTTTTTATTCATTATTTTCGCGGTTTCGGCTGTACTATATCCCTTTATGATCCTCAGCTCGATGACCTTACGCTGTTCTTCACTGAGCCTGTCCAGCGCATTTCTTATTAACTCGCGTTGTGATACAATGTCAGAAGAGTCTTCGACCGCCGTTTCCGTCGGATCTATCGATTCGATCCCGACCATAGTCCCGCGGCGGCTCCGCTTGCGCCACCTGTCCCTCAGGATATTCAGCGAAACGGTCTTCAGAAAGTCGACGTGTTTCTCGATCTTCTTATCGCTCCTGCGGATATGGTCCAGCGCCCTTACGTAAGTTTCCTGAGTTATATCCTCTGCCTCTTCCCGGTTTTGAACTTTATAATAAATAAACCGGTAGATGTCTTTCCAGGTAGACGCGAACAACTTTTCAACCGACTCACGATCACCCTCTTGCAGTTTGGCAAACTCCTTTTCTTCCATTTGCAAAAACTCCTCTTTACCGGCCGGATGCGTTAAGTTGAAGTAAGCATCCCCAATAAGAAAATGCTCAACATACGATCGTATTTATCCTTCAATTGTAAGGACGTTTGATTATGCCGTTTGTTACACAGACATGATTTTTTGTTCCTATATCCAATCCCAGGATACAGTCGGTTTCAAGAATATATCCTTTGATCCGCAAGACAAAAACCGTCAGTTAAATTATTACATTATTTCCATAATTTTCTTGCTACATAATGATCATTCTGTTATAATATGAGATAAGCATCGAATTCGTCATAAAATCTGAAAGGTGAGGAAAAGATTGCACGACCTGGATGAGCTGCTCAGGAACGTGATTTCCGAGGCGAAAGCACTGAAAATCCCTGTTTCAAACCGGATCGTCCCGAATGTCAGGGTAAACAACAGGGCGATCCGCCGTTTTGGCTGCTGTATAGCCAAAAACGGCGAGTTCATCATAGAAATATCCGGTAAACTGCTTGACGCTTCCGAACGGGCATGCAAGCAAACACTGGCGCACGAAGTGCTGCACACCTGCCCTGGCTGCAAAAACCACGGGATCAAGTGGAAGCAGTATGCTAAAATCATGAATTCGGCTTATGGCTACGAAATATCACGTGCCAGCACGCACGAATCTCTTGGCATTGCGGACACTTCCCTTACCCGCTACCTTCTCCGCTGCCAGAATTGCGGGGCCGAAATCAGGCGAATGCGGCGTTCAAAGCTTGTCGACCATCCCGAGCGCTACCGCTGTAAATGCGGCGGTAAGCTTATCCTTGAAAAGCCTGTTTAAGCGAGTCCTGTATGAACAGATGCAATTTTGCATGAACAGTTGTAAACCCGGGATTTCTCATCATAAACTCTAACGATCGGTGGTAAAAACATTTGATATTTGGCTGTTTTTCTCTTTACATGCGGGAAAATATGTGTTATCATATCGCAAATATATCACAACAAGCATTGCAGCATATATTGGTGTAAAGGAAAGTTTTCTGTCAGGGAGATCAATATGGTCAAAGCTCTCTTTACAGCAGCATATTATTATTACTTCGGCTTTATTTACTTTAGCAAGTACAATAAGGCTGTTAAGGTTATGCTGTTGTAGAGGTATAGAGTTATATTCGTAAAAGGCTGCGAGTAGGGCTCCACAGTGTAACCGCTGTGGAGCCCTCTTAATATCATCATCTTTCTTCAAAGAGGTGAGCAAATATGATCATTATCCTTAAAGAAAGCCCGGACAAAAAGCAACTGGATAACCTGATAAACTGGCTGAAGAGCATGGGGCTGGAAATCCATCTCTCGGTAGGGGCTACGCGGACGATCCTCGGCCTGATCGGGGACACGACATCTATTGACATCGACCTGCTTCTTGCCCTTGATATCGTTGATGATGTCAAGCGCATACAGGAGCCTTACAAGAACGCAAACCGCAAATTCCATCCCGATGATCTGGTGATCGATATAAACGGGACAAAAATAGGCGGCGGGAATTTCCTGATGATTGCGGGACCATGTTCGATAGAGTCGGCAGAACAGCTAAACGATATAGCTTTCAGGGTAAAGAAAGCCGGCGCCGGCATGCTGCGAGGCGGTGCCTTCAAGCCCCGCACGTCGCCGTATGCCTTCCAGGGTCTGAGGGAACAGGGCATAGAGTTGCTGATCGAGGCCAAGAAGAAGACCGGGCTGCCGGTCGTGACCGAAATCATGGACATTTCTCAGCTCCACCTGTTTGAGGAGGTCGACGTGATACAGGTCGGAGCCAGAAACATGCAGAATTTTGAGCTCCTGAAGGAGCTGGGCAAGGTCAGGCAGCCGATATTGCTGAAGAGAGGGCTTTCAAGCACCCTTAATGAGCTGCTTATGAGCGCCGAATATATCATGGCCGGAGGAAACGAGAACGTGATACTTTGCGAACGCGGGATCAGGACCTTTGAAACCGCGACAAGAAACACTCTGGACCTCTCGGCGGTCCCGATGCTCAAGAGCATGAGCCATCTGCCCGTCATAGTCGATCCCAGCCATGCTACAGGTTTGTCCAGGCTGGTGTTGCCCATGGCCCTTGCCGCCGCAGCCTGCGGTGCAGACGGCCTGATAATTGAGGTCCACAACGACCCCGAGCATGCCCTCTGCGACGGACCCCAGTCATTGACGCCAGATGCCTTCGAAACGCTCACAAAAAGGGTCGGACAGATACTGCCTTACGCATATAGATAAATTTGGATTGTAAATCCAGTCATTATCGGATAACATTGGTATAACAGCCGCGTATTGCGGCGGCATCATGATTCAATTTAACAGGGGGATCGCATCATGAAGAGGATACCGGTCGAAGCGTCAAGAAAATATGATGTGTTGGTCGGCTACGGTATTTTGGAAAACGCGGGCGGTTATTGCAGAGAAGTTATTGAGCCTTGTAAAGCGCTGATCATAACTGACAGCAATGTCGAGCCGCTTTATAGCGATACCGTTACCGCCTCCCTGCTAAACTCCGGATATAGTGTATTCCATTATGTATTCACTGCCGGCGAGCGCTCAAAAAACATCCATACCCTTACTGCCATACTGGAGTTTGCGGCGGAAAACCGTTTTACCCGTACCGATATTTTCGTGGCACTGGGCGGAGGTGTCACGGGCGACATCGCCGGTCTGGCCGCAGCGCTCTATCAGCGGGGGATCCGGTACGTGCAAGTTCCGACCACTTTTTTGGCGGCTATCGACTCATCCGTGGGCGGAAAGACCGCGATCAACCTCATTGCGGGCAAAAACCTTGCCGGCGCCTTCTGGCAGCCCAGCCTTGTCATCTGTGACTGCGACACTTTCAAAACACTTCCCGACAGCGTATTTGCGGATGGTACGGCAGAAGCGATAAAATACGGCATGATTACCGAACTCCCGCTTTTTGAACAGTTTGAACACGGCAGCATTTCGAGAGACCTTGATAATATCGTTACAAGCTGTGTCAATATAAAGCGAAGGCTCGTAAGCAGGGACGAGTATGACCGCGGCGCCCGGCAGCTGCTGAACTTCGGTCATACGATCGGACATGCCATAGAGAAGCTGAGCGGCTACTCGATCTCTCACGGAAATGCGATATCGATCGGTATGGTAATGATGTCAAGAGCGGCCGAGCAAATGTCGATGACTCGCGAACCATGTTCAAAGCGTCTTTCAAGGGCTCTTGAAAGACACGGCCTTGAAACCGAATGCCCATACAAGGCAGGCGAGCTACTTGAAGCCGTACTCGGCGATAAAAAGCGAAGCGGTGATGAAATAACCCTCGTCATACCGACCCGTCCGGGCAAATGCAGGCTGCACACCGTTCCCACAGGCGATATCGAACGCATATTGGAGCTTGGTTTGAAACGGGGTGATGAGTGATGGACATCAGGATCCCGCCTTCCAGGCTTTCCGGTACCGTTACGGCCATATCTTCAAAATCGGATGCTCACAGGAACCTGATATGCGCCGCGTTTGCGCATTCCCCCACTGTTATCGATATAAACACGCTTTCCGAGGATATTTGGGCAACCATTGACTGCATTACGGCACTGGGTGCGAAAGTGAGTTTTGATGACAAAGGAAAAATAAGCGTTTCACCGATAACCGGGAAAACAGGTCTTTCGGTCAAACATCCGGATTTTTCCGCAAATTCCCTTAACAGTTCCGAAAGCGGCAGCCGATCCGATGACCGTAATGCCGCGCCACCCAGTCTCAACTGCAGGGAAAGCGGTTCGACACTCCGCTTTCTGTTGCCGGTCGCCTCGGCCTTTTACGAAACCGTATCTTTCGAAGGCGGCGGGAGGTTGCCTGACCGTCCCCTGTCCCCTCTCATGGAAGAGATGGAAGCCCACGGATGCAGGTTCAGTGCCCGCAAGCTCCCGTTTACCGTCAGCGGCCCCATGCACGGCGGTATATTTCACCTCCCCGGCGACATAAGTTCACAGTTTATATCCGGACTTCTAATGGCGTTCCCGCTTACAGGAGCAGACAGCAGGATCATACTTACTACGCCGCTGGAGTCTGCCGGATATATTGATATGACAATAGATACAATGCGGAATTATGGGATCAATGTTCAGAAACATGATGATGGTTTCTCCGTTAACGGAGGACAACGCTATATTTCCCCCGGCGTTGTCACGACAGACGGCGATTGGTCCAATTCGGCATTTTGGCTGGCTGCAGGCGCTCTCTCCGGACCGGTGACATGTTCCGGCCTAAGTACGGGTTCTCTGCAGGGTGACAAGCAAATCATGTCGATCTTAAGGCGGATGGGAGCAAACATATATGAAACCCGAAACAATGAAATCATTTCCGCGCCGGCCGGCACCCCATCATTGGCCGCCGCAGAGATCGATGCTTCACAGGTGCCGGACCTGGTACCGATACTCGCCGTAACGGCGGCAACCGCCGAAGGTGAAACCTTAATATACAACGCGGCGCGGCTTCGCCTGAAAGAAAGCGATCGCCTGCACGCCATATGCGATTGCATCAACCGAGTCGGCGGCAAGGCCGTTCAATATCAGGACAGCCTACGGATCACAGGCGTTGCGCGTCTCCGCGGCGGCACCGTCGAAAGTTACAATGATCACAGGATCGTAATGGCCATGGCAATAGCGTCTGCAGTCAGCACAGGAGATATCGTCATCAAAGGCGCTCAGGCCGTGAATAAGTCATATCCCGATTTTCTCAGAGATTTTGAAATGCTGGGAGGAAAAGTACATGTCATCGACGATCGGCAATAAAGTGAAGGTTACCGTTTTCGGACAGTCGCATTCAAACGGCACAGGCGTGGTGATCGACGGGCTTCCCGCAGGGGAAGAAATCGACCTTGAACGGGTACAGAAGTTCCTCAGCCGCCGCGCTCCCGGAAAATCACGTTATGTAACGCCGCGGAAGGAAAGCGACACACCTTCCGTAATCTCTGGCCTGGTCAACTCCAGGACCTGCGGCGCCCCCCTCTGCGCAGTCTTCTCCAACAGCGATACAAGATCGGAAGACTACGCACAGCATCTTGAGATTCCCCGGCCTTCACACGCCGATTATCCCGCACACGTGAAATACAGGGGCTATAATGACATACGCGGAGGAGGACACTTTTCCGGAAGGCTCACGGCACCGCTTTGTTTTGCCGGCGCAGTGTGCCTTCAGATACTCGAAAGGAAGGGCGTAAAGATAGGTGCGCATCTTCTGTCCGTCGGTGACGCGACGGATTCAGGATTCGATCCCGTTTCAGTCGACGCTGCACTCCTGGACGAAATCGCGCAGAAGCAGTTCCCAGTTATAGACGACTCGGCAGGAAAAAGTATGATCGGCGTGATTGAAAGCGCGATGGCGGACAACGATTCCGTCGGGGGCATAATCGAGTGCTGCGCGACCGGCCTTCCCGTCGGGCTTGGCGAGCCCATATTTGACGGCGTCGAAAACCGGCTGGCTGCAGCCATTTTCGGTATACCGGGTGTCAGAGGGATCGAGTTCGGTACCGGCTTTGCTGCAGCAGGCATGCGCGGGTCCGAACATAACGACGCTTGGGTGACCGACGGCGACAGGGTCGTCACCTCAACAAATCACCACGGCGGAATAATAGGCGGACTTACCACTGGCATGCCCATCATCCTGCGCGTCGCCTTCAAGCCTACTTCGTCCATAGGCATTCGGCAGCGCTCTGTCAACCTTGCCGAAAACCGCAACTGCGACCTTACCATACATGGACGCCACGACCCGTGCATTGCAGTACGTGCGGTACCCGTTGTTGAGGCTGCGGTGGCTGTGACTCTTCTTGACATTATCTGCAGCTAGATCCTTGATATTAATTCCAGCTAATTCATATATCTCCGATAAAACGGGTATTGATGCCCTAAAGTCGAAAGAGGCTGATAATCCCCTTAACAGGGAGACCAATCAATCATTATGAAGCGCCAAGCTGCCAAAGCATATGGCTGCTTGATTTATAGTTATTAATATCGAAGGGGTTTTCTTATGGAACTGACAGATCTCAGGCAAAAGATCGACGATATCGACGACAGGATCGCATCCCTTTTTGTGGAACGGATGCAAACCGTCCTTGAAGTTGCTGAGTATAAGCGCAGGACCGGCACACCCCTGGTCGACAGGACAAGGGAAAGGGAGATAATCGCCCGTGTCACGAGCCGGCAGCCCGAAGATCAGCAACTTCACTTGAAAATACTGTTCTCCATGTTATTTGACCTCAGCCGTTCGTATCAAATGAGGCACCTGAGCGGAGAAAGCGAAATCGCAAAAACGATAAGGACCGCCCTTGAAAAGACCGGCAATATCTTTCCTTCCAAAGCGGTCGTCGCCTGCCAGGGGATAGAAGGCGCGTATTCCCAGATCGCGTGCGACAAGCTGTTTTCATTGCCGAGCATAATGTATTTCAACAGGTTTGAAGGTGTTTTCCAGGCGGTCGAAAAGGGATTGTGCAGGTATGGCATCCTCCCCATCGAGAACAGTTCATACGGCTCGGTCATTGAAGTATATGACCTGATGAAGAAGTACAGGTTCCATATCGTAAAAAGTATAAAACTGCAGATAAACCACGTCCTTTTGGCCAAGCCCGGATGCAGGATCGGTGATATAAAGGAAATATACTCGCACGAGCAGGCTATAGGCCAATGCAGTGAATTCCTCAAAAACATCGACGTCAAGGTTACCGTATGCGAAAACACCGCCGTGGCAGCCAAACTTGTAGCAGAGTCACCGAGAAAGGATGTGGCGGCGATTTCGTCTGCGAGCTGCGCAGAGCTGTATCAGCTTCAGATCTTGTCCGACAGGATACAAAACAGCGACAACAACTACACGCGCTTCATCTGCATCTCAAAGGATCTGGAGATCTACCCCGGGGCAAACAAAATAAGCCTTATGCTTTCAGTCCCCCACAGGCCGGGAGCACTTTACGAAGTGATCGCCAAATTTTCGGCCCTCGGGCTGAACCTTACGAAACTTGAAAGCCGCCCCATCCCCGGCAGCGACTTTGAGTTCATGTTCTATCTGGATATGGACGCAAGCGTTTATTCGCCCGAGCTTATAGAGCTGTTGGGAGACTTGAGCGGCGGCCCGAATACTTTCATATTCCTTGGCAGCTATTCGGAAATTTGAACAGGTTTGGAGGAAGTAAGTTTGCGTTTCGGTCTTATAGGCGAAAACCTGTCACACAGCTATTCGGAGAGGATACACCGGCTGCTCGGCGACTACCGATATGATATAATCAGCCTCCCTCCCGACAAGCTGGAGCAGTTTATAAAGGACGGGGAATACAACGGGTTCAATGTGACGATCCCCTACAAAAAAGCAGTGATCCGGTATTGTGATGAACTGGACGAAAAAGCGCGCAGGATTGGGAGCGTCAACACTGTCATACTTGACCGGGATGGCAGGATAACGGGCTACAACACCGACTATTATGGTTTCAGCTACATGTGCAGGCGTGCCGGGGTATCTTTCAGGGATAAAAAAGTGCTGATCCTCGGAAGCGGCGGGACCAGTCTGACCTGCACGGCCGTAGCGCTTGACGAAGGCTGCAGGGAAATCGTCACCGTGTCCCGCTCGGGTCCGGTAAACTACGACAATATCATAACCCATTCGGACAGCGATATCATCATCAACACCACTCCCGTAGGTATGTATCCAAACAATGGCCTCAGCCTGATAGACCTTTCGGATTTCCCCGGTTGTTCCGGCGTGCTGGATGTAGTATATAACCCTTTGAAAACCCGCCTGATACTTCAGGCCGAAAAACTCGGGATCCCTTGTGCCGGCGGCCTGGCAATGCTGGTTGCCCAGGCTAAGCGCGCGTCCGAGCTCTTCATGGGTAAGGATATTGACGACAATATCATCGAACATATACTTCGTCAGCTCAGCAGGGAAATCAACAATATCATACTTATCGGCATGCCGGGAAGCGGCAAGTCGAAGATCGGGCAAAAAGTCGCTTCCCTTTGCGGACGGGAATTTATCGACTCGGACGAAATCATCTGCAGCAGGACAGGTTCGACGATACCCGAAATATTTGAAGCACATGGTGAAGGATACTTCCGGAAAATCGAGTCGGAAGTCGTTGCCGATATAGGAAAATTGTCGGGCAAAGTGATATCGGTCGGCGGCGGTGCCATACTCAGGGAGGTAAACAGGAAAAACCTGCGTCAAAACGGCATTGTGTTCTTTATCGAAAGGGAACTGGACAAACTGGAAACCGAAGGGCGGCCCCTGTCGACTGATCTTGATACGCTGAAGGATATGTACAGGCAAAGACTGCCCATATATTTGTCATGCAGCGATCATACCGTCTCCAATGAGGCAAGTATCGAAGCCGCTGCAAATAAGATCCTGGAGGAGTTCAATGCGCATTTTGGTTATTAACGGGCCCAATATCAATATGCTCGGTATCCGTGAACCCGAGGTCTACGGCAGCAAAACATATGAAGACCTAGTGCGGTTTATTGAGGATGTATGCGCCGAGCAGGGGATCTCGGTATCGGTCTTTCAGTCCAACCATGAGGGAGCGATCGTCGACGCAATACAGGGCGCATATGGTGTCTATGACGGGATCATAATCAATCCCGCCGCCTATACCCATACGAGCATTGCCATACTCGACGCGCTAAAGGCCGTATCCCTTCCTGCCGTGGAAGTGCACCTTTCGGATATCAATACGAGAGAAGATTTCAGGCGTGTGTCATATCCCGGCATGGCATGTATCAAAACCTTTTCGGGGATGGGATTCGACAGTTACAGGCACGCCATTCTTTTCATCAGGAACCAAATTTTGCAAATGTGATATTTGACGAAAAAAGTACTAATATCTCACGCATTTCATCAATATTGACGTTGTATTTTGTCGAATTTGTGATATAATATATTCAGTACCTCACTTAGACATTATAGGGCTCGTGGGTTGAAAACGCCACTGCAAAAGGTTTGCAGTGGCGTTTTCATTGCAAATATAGAATCTATTCGTATATTTTAAAAGTCGATCTTGCTGACAGCATCATTCTCAAATCTATTGAATAGACGATACAGCAGAGTACTTCTAATTCCATTATTCGGTTTCGATTAGCTGCCGTATCCAATCACGGAAGCCTTTTACCCGTTGCCAGGTACAGCTTGTACCACTCCTGCCTGGAAAGAGATACTGTTGAAGCTTTCGCTATGTCAGCCAGGCGGTTTGCATTCGTTGTCCCGACGATGGGCTGGATCTTTGCAGGATGACGCAATATCCATGCAATTGCGATCGCACTGTTTGTCACACCCTTTTCGGCGGCGATCGCGTCGATTTCCCGGTTCAGCTCCCCATACCTTTCACTGCCCAGGAATGACCCTTCAAAGAAGCCATATTGGAAGGGGGACCAGGCCTGTATCGTGATGTTCTTCAACCTGCAGTACTCCAACAGTCCGCCTGTATGCATCGGAGACAAACTGTTGTCTATATTGACATTCAGTCCTTCATCTATCATCAGGCAGTGCGCGATGCTAAGCTGCATCTGATTTACGATAAGATCCTGTTCAAGATATTTGCCCAGCAGTTCGATCTGCATCGGATTGTGGTTGCTCACGCCAAAGTATCTTACCTTACCCTGGCGTTTCAGACAGTCAAATGCTTCCGCCACCTCTTCCGGCTCCATCAAGGTATCCGGCCGGTGGAGGAGCAGGACGTCGAGATAATCAGTATCCAGGCGCTTCAGGGAGCCCTCCACGGACCCGATTATGTGTTCTTTTGAAAAGTCGTAGTAACCGCGGCGTATACCGCACTTGCTTTGCAAAACCACATCGTCGCGCGAAACGGGCAGATTTTTCAATGCCTTTGCGAACAGCTCCTCCGAACGTCCGCCGCCGTATATGTCAGCATGGTCAAAAAAGTTGATCCCTTCTTCGATCGTGGTCGCGATCAGTTCAGACACCGCCGGCACATCAAGGGATGCAAATCTCATGCAGCCAAGCCCTATTTCTGAAACTTCGGGACCGGTCCCGCCCAAACGTATCTTTTTCATTTGCCGCCTCCCAAACATCGTTATTTACGATATGACAATTATAATTCTAACATATTTTAGCATATATCAGTTGCACCAAACAAGGTTGGCATATGGTAAAGAATTAAAAAACGGAAGGAATCATCAGACACCTGTAAGGACTGCTGCTCTCAGACTTTTTGCTTTCAGGAGTTTTTGCAAAATCCGGATCACAATCATGCCCGGACCGTAATTATGCTTGAAACGCCAAATGCTCTCAATGTGATCATGCCTGAAACGTTA